>JGI2173J19968_10000046_pt1 | contig 38092 bp, 34 predicted proteins | sample DeeMarSWOR136_30_FD_19968 | JGI IMG/M metagenome (IMG submission 19968) | reverse complement strand
CTATAATAATAATTCCTTTAGAATAAATTTATATTTACAAAATTTAGTATCTATTCAAACGAAATATTTATAAACAATTGAATTTTCGATATAATTATATATTATTAAAAACTATTATATATTAATTGAAGAGGTGTAAAAACATGAAAAAGCTATTACCACTTATTGTGGTAGGAATATTAATTCTAGGGGGTTTTGGAGCATTTGCCATATCTTTAAGTGAAAAAGAAAATATTGAACAAAATACAATAACTTTTTCAGATCCAATAATCGATATTAAAAATAATTACATATCCATATATCTACCAGAAGCAACTACCTTTACTTGGGAATCAAAAAAACCGATGTTACCTGTTTATACTAAATTATATACATTTCCTTTTGGGACAAAAATAGAAAATGTAGATATTTCATTCTCAAATCAGATAAAGAAAGAAATATTAATGCCTATTCAACCTGTCCCAGAGACTCTTGTGAGAACAGTTTATTCAACTCACGAAGTTGAAGAATCTAAAAATATTATTACTTATTCTGATATTGATATATATCCAGAACAACAATTTAATTATAGAACTGGTGTAGGTCTAAAAGATCTAGAACATGTTACAATTCTTTCTATACATCTATACCCAATACAGTATAATCCACAAGAAAATAGAATTTATTATTCAAAAACTGCAAGTATTTCTGTCACCTATTCTGTACCTGAAAAAGTTCTTGAATTCCAAGATGAATATGATTTTTTAATTATTACACCTAAGGAATTTAAAAAAGCATTACAACCATTGGTAGATCTTAAAAATCAAAACGATATAGACACCTTCCTAGTTACACTTGATGAGGTTTACAGCGGGACATATTTCGAAGTTCAAGGTATTGATGATCAAGAGAAAATAAAATATTTCATTAAAGATGCTATAGAGAATTGGAATATTCATTATCTTCTTTTGGTAGGTAGCGGTGTTGAGGGAGAAGAAAAATTCCCAGTTAGATATGTATATATGCCAGATCCACCCCACGAAGAACAATTCGGAAGCGTGCTTTATTATGCAGATATATACAAAGAAGGTGGTGAATTTTCTGATTGGGATTATGATGACGATGGTAAATATGGTGAATATTCACAGGACGTACCAGACGTTGATATTTATCCAGATGTTTGTATAGGTCTAATTCCTTGTAATAATGCAAAAGAAGTAAGAACTATTGTTAAAAAAATAATAAATTACAAGGCTCATAACAAAATGACAAATAAGATTGTACAAATTGGTGGAGATACTTTTCCAGGAGACGATGAAGGCATATATGAAGGTGAATATGCAAATGAATGTGTAATGGAAGTACTTCCAGGTTATAATACAACTCGTTATTGGGCATCTGAAGGAAAAATAACAAAGAAAAATATTGCTAATGGTTTTAAAAGTGGTGTTGATTTTGTTGATTTTTCTGGTCATGGCGGAACAACAGTCTGGGGAACACATCCACCAGAGGATGAAGAAACCTGGGTTCCACCACCAAGTCTTAGATCACCCTATGTATATTTCTTAAATTATGATTTTGACCTTTACTTTATATTAAATAATAAGAAATTACCTGTAGTGGTCTATAATGCATGCTCAAATAATAAATGGACAAAATCTAATCAGTGTCTTGGTTACAAAACAATCAGTAAAAAGAATGGAGGAGGAATAGCCTCCTTTGCTGCATCTGCCTTAGGATTTGGAGAAGGAGGAATTGAGGAATGTAATAGACGATGGGGCTGGTGTGAGGTTAATACATTCAAAGGTTTATTTAATGATAAAATACTTGGAAATGTCTGGAATGATGTAATAACAAATTACGTTGATAATTTTTCATCACTTACATGGGAAAGAATAGACCAAAAAACAGTACTGGCATACTCAATGTTTGGAGACCCAACACTTGCAATTGAGGATGGAGACGATCCAGTATATCTTCCAGAAAATAAACCATTATTTAATTTACTTGAGCAAATATTAACATTATTACCTAGGTTAGCAAGGTTACTGCACCAAATTCTAAGTTAATAACTACTTACTAAACCTTAAAAAAAAATTAGAGCTAATCAAATATATATAAAAATGTAATATTTCTTATATCTCTTTTCTATTCTTCATTTATTGAATAATATGAAAAAATTAACAGACATAGAAAAAGAAAAAATTTCAAAAAAGGCTTTAAAAGATAAAATATATTTGCAAGATTTAATTGAGAATTTATGCAAAGATTGTGATGAAAGGTGGTTTAGTTTTCAGGTTTTAAATTATATCTCAGATAAATATCCAGAATATCTTTACCATAAATGGGATTATTTTGCAGAGTTATTTAAGTCAGGTAATAGTTATACTAAATACGCAACTATTTACATATTGGCAAATCTAACAAAAGCAGATACAAAAAATAAATTTGATAAAATTTTTGATGATTATTTTGGAGAATTAGATACAAAAAGGACAATTACAGCAGCTCAGGTTGCATATAATGCTGGTAAGATTGCAAAGGCAAAACCACATTTACAAGATAAAATAATAAATAAATTGATAGATATTGAGGAAGTTCATAAAGGAAAACAAAAGGAATTAATAAAGGGTTATGCTATTAGTTCATTTTCTAAATATTATACATTTTTTAATGATAAGGAAAAAATATTAAAATTTGTGAAGAATCAATTAAATAGCAAAAGTCCTAGTACAAAAAAAAGAGCAAAAGATTTCTTGAAAAAGTGGGATAAATTTGAAAGCTAATATTTTATTTATAATTAAATTGTAATATCAAATTAGATTTTTATATGAAAAGTTTAATACATGCACTAATTGGGCCAGTAGCTTAGCTTGGTTGGAGCACCCGGCTGATAACCGGGAGGTCGAGAGTTCGAATCTCTCCTGGCCCATATATATAATTTAATTTAGTTTAAAATCTTAATATAACAATAAATCATCCAGTTTATATAGAGAGCAGGAATTAAATAATTATAAAACCTTATTTTAACATTAATTTTATAATAATTCATCGATTTTTTCTTTTAGAAGGGGTGGTACCGGTTGATCGGAAGGATAGTTATCAGGTATTTCATTGAAAAAACTTAATCCTACATGTCTGTAGTTAAGATTTCCTAGCTGATCGAAAATTACAAGAGTCGGAATACCAGATTCTGGCATGTATTCATCTAAGTTATCTTTTTCAAGACCAAATGTCCAATCAAGACTATATCCATAATTTGCGAATTGTTGTTTGAAATCTATTATTTGACTCGCGGTTTCCCCTATCCCTACATCAACTGAAAGGATTTGTAATTCATCCTTATCATAATACTGATATATTTTTCGTAATTCTAGCATTTGAGTCTGACAGGGGGTACACCAGGTCGCCCAAAGATCTAAAACTACTACCTTTCCACGATAGTTGCTAAGTTTTTTTTCCTTTCCTTCAAGTGTTGTAAAAGTAAAATCCTCACCAACGTCACTTCCATTAGAGTTATTACCATTATTAGTTGTGTCATTTGATATTTCATCATTATTAATATTTATAATTTCAGTGTAAACAAAATAAATTCCGATTATTACAAATATTACAACAATAAAAATTATTCCCAACCCTATCTTGTTCTTTTTTAACATACTTAATTTACTTTTTTTTGTTACATTTCGTGATCTTTTTCTATCAGTGCTAGTTTTTTTTGCGGTCATAATAAACTTATAATGAAATGTAACACATATTACATAAATATTTACAAAATTTTACCAAACAATAAATATTGTTGTTTTTTACCTAAAATTTTATATATCGATTTAATAATCTTATTGTAACAAAGGGAGGAAAGTTATAATATGAAAAAGAAAAATGTTGGAATTATTGTTGGACTGTTACTAATTACAACTGGTTTTATTCCTGTCACAGCAAATAATACTCGGCAATTAATATATGATATTAATACTATTGAGAGACCCCAATCTTTAAATCTTATAATTAATAAAAATTTGAATTTGGAGAAATCTAATAGCTTAAAAGAATCATGTGACCATTTTGCTTATTTTTCTTCTAATGACGAATTGTGTTGGATTTATAAACTCTTTTTAACCCCTCCATACAATACAACGTGTGTCTGTGGTGGACTTTTTCCTAGTTATCCATTCTTTTCTAGTGGTACTTGGACAACTGATGAAAGATTGCTAGTAACAGAATATTCAAATGGTGCTTTATATGAGATAGATTTAGACAATTGTGAATTAATATCAATAGGTGGTGGAGGTACAAGCCTTAATGGATTGACCTATGACCCAACTAGTGGAAAAGTGTATGGATGTTCAAGCTATGCTCTTTTTGAAATCGATCCTGAAACAGGATATCAAGAATTAATTGGATCTTTCAACATAAATAATGCAATGATTGAGATAGCATGTGATGCAGATGGAGTAATGTACGGCTGGGATGTTTTATTTAGTGGAAGCTCATCTCTTTATGAAATTGATAAAGATACAGGAGAAGCATCTATTATTGGAGAAATGGGTACAAATCTTCTTTATGCAATGGACGGAGATTTTTGTAGAGAATGTGACATCTTATATATAGCAGCTAATAATTATTTATTTGAGTGTGATGAAGATACAGGTGAATTATACGTTCTTGGATTAGTTGAGAATAACTTTGAAGGTTTTTTTGTTATTCCTGATCAACCTAGTCAAAAACCTATAGCTGAATTTAATTGGATACCATCATTCCCACAACCAGGAGAAACAATAATTTTCAATGCTTCAGAAAGCTATGACACTGATGGTTCTATTATGTTGTACGAATGGGATTGGGATTATGACGGAGTATTTGATGAAAATCATACTACTCCAACTTCAACACATTTTTGGGAAGATATTGGTGATTTTCCAGTTACTTTAAGGGTTACTGATAACCATGGTTTAAAAGGGAAGAAAATAAAATATGTTGCAGTGAGGGAGCCATTAGAAAGACCAATTATTAAAGGCCCAAAAACTGGAAGAATAGGAGTAACATATGATTATGAATTCGTCCAATATAATCCAGAATGCGATGATATTTGTTATTTCATAGATTGGGGGGACAATACAACTACAGGCTGGACTGATCATTATGAGCCGGGTAAAAAAATAACAATAAATCACACCTGGTATGAAAAAGAAGACTATGAAATTAAAGCAAAAGTAAAAGATATTTTGGGCAGAGTAAGCGACTGGGAGACATTTACAGTTACTATACCAAGATATAAAGTAATAAAAAATAAATTGCCTAGAAATAGAGGTGGTTTTGTTTTTGGTAAGATACCTCCAACACGCCTTCCCCATTTTTGACGATAGATATCAAATACCCTCATCAAATTTTTCTAGGCTTGTTAATATTTGTCATTAATACTATATAAATGTGTCGATATAATATGGAAAAAAGGTCTTTGAACTATAAAATTGCCATTTGTTCACCATAGAATTAAAAAGAGACTTCCAATTAAGCTTATTTATAATGAACTTGAAATCATACACCAGACGTTTTAAAAAAATATTTGGAGGCATAAAATGAAAATATTTGAGGTAAAGAAAGAAGAAGGTAAGTGGTTTTATGAAGCAAAACCAGATATAAATCATGATGAAATTATGATGTTACTTGGAGTTATTGAAAAAGCAAAGCATCATTTAATTGATGCTTTGGATAGATAGGTACTTAAACATAAAAATTGTTTAGAATAATTGGGATGAAAGAGTTTAAAGATTTTATTGGATATGATTTGATAGTATATTATATAACACTTAATATATCAGATTGCTCATCGAAATTATGATAAAATCTAAAAAAAGTAAGAGGTTATCAATAGATGAAAAAAGTAGGTAAAAACCTATATTGACCGATAATTCTTTTGTTAAGGAGTATATTTAATTATGGATAAAATTGATCCAATCTGTGGGATGAAAGGAACCATTCCCGCGCATGGTCATTATTTTTGTAGTAATCATTGTATAAAAAAATATGAAGAACAACATGGAATATCAGAAGATGATAAATATTGCCCAAGTTGTGTTGTAAAAGCTGGAACACCATGGTATAAAGAAAGAATTTTTATTGTTTTTATAATAACATGTTTAATACTTATTTTTGGATATTTTTTAGATCCAGAAAAAAAATTTTTCTACGCATTTAAGGATTATCTATTATTAATATGGTGGGCAGTACTTATTGGTTTTTTAATAGGTGGTATAATAGATTATTTTATACCAAGAAAATATATTGAAAAATATTTATCTCGACACAGAAAAAGAACCATTGTATATTCAATTATATTTGGATTTCTAATGAGTGCTTGTTCTCATGGTATTTTGGCAATTGCTATTGAACTTTATCGGAAAGGGGCAAGTACATCTTCAGTTGTTGCGTTTTTACTTGCATCTCCCTGGGCTAACCTTCCAATTACATTTTTACTTTTTGGATTTTTTGGTATCAAGGCTGGAATAATTATAATCTCTGCAATTATAATTGCACTTATAACAGGTCTAATTTTTCAAATACTTGAAAAAAAAGGATTAGTAGAATGTGATAAATGTATTATTGGCGAGGATAAACCTGTCCATACAGATTTTTCTATAATAAAAGATATTAAACTTAGATGGAAAAAGTATCATTTTACAGCAGAAAACAACATAAATGCAATAAAAGGAACTTTCAAAGGTTCATGGGCTTTAACAAAAATGGTAATGTGGTGGCTAATAATTGGTATGCTAATGGCTGCATTTGCACGGGCATATATACCTCATGAACTTTTTAAACAATATATGGGCCCAACACTTGTTGGTTTATTTGTAACATTGATTTTTGCAACAATTATAGAAGTTTGCTCAGAAGGTAGCTCCCCTCTTGCATTCGAAATATATGAGAAATCAATTGAAGCAGGAGCACCTGCCTTTGGTAATTCTTTTATATTTTTAATGGCAGGTGTCGCTACAGATTATACAGAGATAGGTCTTATCTGGCATAATATTGGTAGAAAGGCTGCTTTATGGATACCAATAATTACAGTCCCACAAATTCTTGCCTTAGGTTATTTATATAATATCTTATTATAAATTCTATCTTTAATTTTATTAATCTGTAGATATTAATTAGGAATGACAGAAAATTTTATAATACCATTTTCTTTAATAAATATTGAATATAATAATGAAATATTATACATTGGGGGTAGTAAATGAAGAAAATTTTACCATTTTTAGTAATTGGAATTTTAGTACTCAGTGGATTTGGAACTATTGCTGTAAAAATTGAAAACGAAAAACATGATAGTGAATATATTAATTATATAAATCCAATTATAGGAGGTCGTGATTTTACTCATACAGTTCTTGGAGAGTTCGGTACTGCTTCATATTGTGGTTATTGTAAGTTTGGCCACTCAGCATTAAAACAAATCTATTCTGAGGGATACCGTCCATTTTATTATGTTTCAATGGTAGGAGACAAAAATAAGAATGCATATAATAGATTAAAAGACGATTATAATTTCTATGGATATCCAACTATCTGGTTTGATGGAGGGTATAAGGTTAATCTTGGTGCAAGTAGTGTTGAGCAAGCCTATGCTGCATATAATGCGAGTATATATGCCTGTGGTAGCAGAAGTGTAAATGATATAGATTTAACACTTGATGTTGAATGGCTGGGACCTGGCAATCCAAGTCCAGTAAATGGAAATACAACAGTACCCCTTGATAAATGTCTAAGTTGGACAAATGCGGAAATGAAGATCTCAGCTTCAATTAAAAATAATGAAGCAACTACTTATGGTGGTACACTACGTGTATATGTTACCGAAATTAACTCTTCTATGGGATGGCAGGATCAATATGGTAATCCATATACCTTTCCATTTTTAGACTTTGCATATAATGATGAAATTTCCATAGATGCTGGACAAACATGGGAGGATGATACAAATTGGGATGGTAAAGATTATAATGATGGATATGGTAATGATTTCTCAAGTATAACTCAAGAAAATATAATGATTATTGCTTCAGTATTTGATGATGAATGGCATCAAGGCTATTCCTATCCTCCTAACAATTATCCATTTGATGCCTACTATGTTGATGAATCTGAGGGATTTATTGCTGGAACTAACACGGATCCGAAAACATTTGATGTTTATTTCGGTGAAACAAATCCTCCTCCAAAAGTATCAAGTAATCAAACTGATTTAGAATATTGCCCAGACGGACTTAATTTTAGTACGACCTATTATTGGAAAATCGTTGTATGGGATAATCAGGGATCATCTATCTCAGGGCCATTATGGACCTTTACAACTAGAGGAAACAGTCCTCCTAATACACCTAATGATCCAGACCCAGAAGATGGAGAAACTGAGGTCCCAATAAATGCTTGTATAAGCTGGACAAGTGAAGACCCAGAAGGTGATGATGTAACCTATGATGTATACTTCGGTAAAAATGATGAGCCTCCACTCGTCTCAAATAATCAAAGTAGCAATACTTATTGTTTAGATGATCCTCTTGATTTTAATACAAAATATTTCTGGAAGATTATTGCTTGGGATGAATATGGATTAAACTCATCTGGAGATACTTGGACATTTACAACTGAGGAAAATCTTCCTCCAAATACCCCGAGTAATCCTAATCCACCAGATGGTTCAATTGATGTATCTATTTACAAGATTCTTAGTTGGACTGGTGGAGACCCTAACCAAGGAGATAAAGTAACATACGATGTATACTTTGGTAAAAGTAGTCCCCCACCATTGGTTGCCGAATATGTAACCCAATCTGCTTATGATCCTGGTGAAATGGATTTGAACACAACATACTTTTGGCAGATTGTAGCAGAAGATAGCCAAAGTGAATCTGTTACTGGTCCAATTTGGAAATTCACAACAGAGGAAGAACACAATGACCCACCAACCTCACCAAATATAGATGGTCCAAAGAGTGGACAGGTGAGGGTTGAATTATGCTGGACATTTAAATCAAATGATCCAAACAATGATAAAATAAAATACTCTATAGATTGGGGAGATGGTGAATTTGAAGAAACAAATTATAATTCGCCAAACATACCAATAGAGGTATGTCATATATATAAAAAACAAGGGCCATATACAATTTCAGCTATTGCAGAAGATGAAGAAGGACTTGAAAGTGGTGAAAGTACATTTCAAATTATAATTCCAAGAGGAAGAACCATAAATTACATATTACTTAAACAGTTGTTCGAACGTCTTATTCAAATATTTCCGATAATAAGAAATCTATTTGAATTATATTAACCAAAATAATACAGTTTTTCCTTTTTTAATTATATGCAAATTAACAATCGAAAATTTTATAATATAAAGATATTTATTAAATAATGGTAAATTTGCAAATTAACAATTGAACGTAGGGGGTAGAAAATGAAGAAAATTTTACCGTTAATAGTAGTAGTAAGTATAATAGTAAGTGGATTTGGAGCTGTTGCACTAGATAATTTTAATGAAAAATTTAAACATGAAATAAACAAATATCAAAATACAGGAGATAGGGGTAATGAATTTACCCATACAATTCTTGGGGAATTTGGTACTGCAACATGGTGTGGATATTGTAGATATGCACATGGCGCCTTAAAAAATATTTATGCAGGTGGATGGTATCCTTTTTATTATGTCTCATTAATTGATGATGTAAATGTACATGCAGAAAATAGAATTGATGAATATGGTATAAGTGGGTATCCAACTGTATGGTTTGATGGCGCCTATAAAACCAATGTTGGAGCAGGAAGTATTGAGAGTGCTATGGCTGCCTATAATACAAGTATTAAATCATGTGGCGAAAGAGAAGTTAATGATATTAAAATAGATTTGGATGTAACTTGGAATGGTAATGCAGAAATGGATATATATGTGTCTGTTAAAAATTATGAAGGTAGCACATATAATGGACACCTTCGTGTATATGTAACAGAAATTGAATCTTCTATGGGTTGGGATGACTCAGGAGGAATACCTTATACTTTTCCATTTTTAGATTATGCATTTAATGAGGATATTTCTATCTCAAGTGGAGGCAATTGGGAGGATTCTGTTAATTGGGATGGCCATGATTATAATAGTGGTCATGGTCAAGATTTTGGAGATATAACATATGGAAATATAATGGTTATCGGGGCAGTTTTTGATTCAGAGGAAGAATATGTTGATGACGCAACAGGATATAGAGTAGGTGATAATTCAGCACCCTACACTCCAAGCAATCCTGACCCAGAAAATGGTGATACAGATGTTATTGTGGAGACAGATATTAGTTGGACCTGCAATGACCCTGATAATGATGTTTTATCTTATGACATATATTTTGGAGAGAGTTCTAACCCGCCTCTAGTTGCTTCAGACCATGTAGGTACAATATATAGTCCAGGATTACTAGATTTTGATACCAAATATTATTGGAAAATTGTTGCATATGATGCTCAAGGTGCATCTACATCTGGGTCAACATGGGATTTCACAACCAGGGATAATAATCCACCAAACTCACCAAGTAATCCAAATCCAGAGGATGAAGAAACCGAAGTTCCAATAGATATTTGTCTAGGCTGGACCAGTGAAGATCCTGAGGGAGACGATGTAACATATGACGTTTATTTTGGTAAGTGTGGAGAAGATTTACTTATTGTCTCAAATAATCAGAGTCAAAAAACATATTGCCCAGATGAAAATCTTGAATTTGAAACATGCTATATGTGGAAAATTGTTGCATGGGATGAATATAGCTATTCAACAGTAGGACCAATTTGGTCTTTTACAACTGAAGAAAATCTTCCACCATATGAACCAAGTAATCCTGACCCTGCCGATGGAGAAACTGATGTATCTATTGAAAAACTTCTTAGATGGGAAGGAGGAGACCCAAATTCAGGTGACAAGGTCTGGTATGATGTATACTTTGGTAAAAGTAGTCCTCCACCACTGGTTGCTGAAGATATACTTCAGAAGGCTTATGACCCGGGTAAAATGGACTTAGATACGACATATTACTGGCAGATTGAATCTAGGGATAGTGAAGGATTAATAGCAACTGGTTCGATATGGAGCTTTACAACAGAAAAAGAACAAAATGAGCCTCCAGCATCACCTGATATAGATGGTCCACCAAAAGGATCAACCGGATTAGAATTATGCTGGACATTTCACTCAGAAGACCCTAATGAAGATAATGTAAAATACATAATTGAATGGGGAGATGAAACATCTGAAGAGACAGATTATAATCCCTCCTGCACACCGGTTGAAGTCTGTCATACATACGAAAACGAAGGAAAATTTACTATAAAAGCAACTGCTGAAGACGAGAAAGGACTTAAAAGTGATGAAAGCACATTTGAGGTGACAATTCCAAGGGCTAGAAATACATTTAATCCAATATTTTTAAGATTATTTGAAAGATTTTTAAATGCATTCCCAATAATTAGGTATCTATTAGGTCCATAGATTCCTAATATTTCTTTCTTTAAAAAAAAATAAACTTATTAAAAAATCTCATCAAAATTATAATCATCCCATTTTTTAATGTTAATTAAAATGTCAAGTTCTATTGGTGTTATTATTGGGATTTTATATTGCATATAGTCATCAATTGCAATTCTTGGACAGGCTGTAGAAATAAAACAATCAATATCCTTAAAACCTTCTAAAATTGTTGGAGAAAAATTGTTTAATGAAAAAATGTATGATTTCTTACCCTTTAAATCAAGTTTATCCTTAATTTCATATGCTAACTTCAAACGTTGCTGACCAATTTTAGTTCCAACAACTATTCCAAAAATGTGTGCATCTTTTGAACGAGCGATAGCTCCATATCGCTGTCTCAATATCATATCTTTCAGATCATATAGCTCTTTTTCTTTAATCTCTTTAGTATATGGATCACATACAATAACTGGTTTTTTTGTACTAAGAATTAAACCTAAAGGATGGAAATTACCACTTCCAATAAATAAAAATGAATCAGCTTTATCTGCAATTGATTTTGCTGCTGAAAAATTACATCCGAGGATCTGCCCTTTTAATTCTATTCTACTATCTCCCTTTCCAATTAATGGTTCAAATTTATTTTCTAAAAGAATTTTTTTTGCCTTATTCAGCATATGAGTATGTTGACTAGTTGAAATCAATCCTACTTTTTTTCCTTTTATATAAGGAATTGCTTTTTCTATTAACTTTGTAACATCCAAATTGGATTTAGCATTAACAAATAACGTTTGAATCTTTGAATTTTTAATGTTAGGAATAGAAGTATGCCCAATACTAACAATAAAATCAATACCAAAATCTTCAATATTAATAATTGGGATATCACATGCACCAAAACAAGGATCAGCTGAAATTATTAACCTAGTATTTGTATTTTCCTCGATGAAATCAACAATTTTTAAAGAATGAGATTTTAATCCTTCTGGTATTTGTAGTAGAACTCGTTTATATTTATTTTTGTTAATAGCTCTAATAGCTTCTTCCAAGTCAATTTCATAACCTGATATATTCAAAATTCAACCCTCATCAACTTTTTTTAGTATTTTCCTAAAAACATCAATTTGATATTCATATNATTTATTTGATATATCAATCTCAACAATCTTATGATTACTACCAAAAGATTCAAANGAATCCTTTTGCTTTATATAAATCTCCCAGCGACCATCAGATACAGATTTCTTTTTTACTCGTTTTTCAAGGTATTCCTTTACTTTTTCTTCAGGACATTTGCAATATAAAATTAAAAAAACAGCATTGTTTTTCTTAGAAACTTCATATGCCATGTTTCTAAGTTTTTTACTTTTGAATGTTGCATCTAAAACTACATTTTCCTCTTTTTTTAAAAAAACATTTGCTTTCTCTAAAATCTTTTTATAAGTATAAAGCATTTTTTCTGGTGAATAAAGACCAGTATTATACGCATCATGATGTCTTTCAAATTTGTCAATACCTTCAAGTTCTTTACGAACATTATCTGTACTAATTAATTTAGCATTATAATCAACAGATATTTTTTTTGCAACAGTAGTTTTTCCAGTTCCAGTTAAACCACTAGTTATAAAAAGTAAGGGTCTTGTTTTATTTAAATTCCTAGAGAATAATGATGAATAATAATATGCAAGATCAAAATATTTCTTAGCCTCATTTTTAATTTCTTGTTTTTCCAATTTAGCTATGTTGGGATCATCTAATTTAAAACCAATTACTTTACCACGAACATAAGCTCTATAACATTTATAGAAATTCAAAATCTTGGAAATATCAGCATCTTTACTTTTTTTAATATATTTTTCAATAAAATAACTAGAAAGATAGGGATATCCAAGGTAGTCTAAGTCCATAGCAAGAAAGGAGATATCTGAGGCGACATCACTATATCTGAAACGCTTGTTAAACTCAATACAATCAAAAATGCATATTTCATCCTCATTGACTACAATATTTCCAGAGTGAAGATCACCATGACAATCACGAATATGACCTTGTTTTATACGATTTTGGAAAATATCATTTTTTTTCTTTAAAAATTCGTTTGTATATAATTTTATATCCTCAAATATTTTTTTTGGAATAGTAATATCTATAACTACTTTGGTTTGTTCAAAATTCTCATCTGTGTTTTTTTTAACAGTTTCAACAGTGCCATACTGTTTAATATCTTCGGAATGCTTACTAGATCTATAAAATTTTACTAAAATATCACAAATTTTATCAAAAATATCCTCATCGATTTTACCCTGTTGTAAAAGCTTTGTCATAATTTTTTCTTGAGGAAATTCCTTCATTTTAACAGCATATTCAACAATTTGTCCCCTACCATCAATCTCCAAATCTTCGTTTTTTGCTGTAAAAGCAACAACATCAAGATAAATATCTGGACAAAGTCTTCTATTTAAATTTAACTCTTCTTTACAAAAATATTTTCTTTTTTCAAGAGTTGAAAAATCAAGGAATCCAAAATTAACAGGTTTCTTGATCTTATATGCGTATTTTCCAGTTAAAATAACATAAGATATGTGAGTCTGTAAAATATTAACAGATTCAACATCAGACCCATAAATAGCAGGATTTTTCAATTTTTCAAATAGTTTAAATGATTTCATTGAAATCAAGGAAAAGTTGGGTTTATAAAAGTTTTATCTATAAAATAAGACAACAATGCTTGTTTGAGCAATTAACAAACAAATAACAGCAGGGATATACATCTTGTACATACGTGTTGTATCAGTCTTTAAATACTCACTACTTACTACATTACAAAGATGTATAGGAGATATAAGATATCCAACTAATGAACTAATAAAAATTAAACTTGCAAAACCAATCATATTAAGTCCAGTATATTCGAAAAATGGTTCTACAAGGAAATATGATAAGGCTATTGCTCCAAAATTGTATCCAGTTATTAAACCCATTATTAAAGGAACAATTATGACAATAAAAATTGCATGAAATGGTAAACCTCCAATCATAGTTGCAATTATTTCATTTGCTTTTGATAATTCTATCATCTGCCTAAAAATCATAATTCCAATAATTGCAAAAGCGAGATTAAAAGACAATGAACGCTTAATAATATCACAATATTTTTTCCAATTAATTTTTATAAGAAAATAAAGTATTAAAATACTAAAAACTACACCGACTATGAAAATGCTTCTTTGGAAATCTTTGAGATTTTCTATTCCAATTGCTGTAAAAGTTGAGAAACATATAATATAAATTATAATGGGCAAAATAGGTGGCAATAGATATACCAAACCACTATATTCCTTTTTAGGTATTGTTTTAGGATTTGGAATTTTTTTAATGTAGAATTTCAGGAAAATTAGACCTATTATTATAAATGTAATAAAAGCTGGAAAATTTGCTACTATTAATTCATAGATATCAATATCTGCAAAATCGGCACTTATAATCAACATCATTGCAGATGAAACAGGATATATTGGAAACCAAATATGCCTGAACCAGACATTTAAAAAATTTTTTTGACTTTGCTTTAATTTATATTTTTCTCCCTCTTTATCTATTAATGGAGCTGAAAAAAGAGCACCTCCAGGGACTGGCATAAGTCCATATACTGCAGGTATTACTCCAAGGGTTCCACCCTTGTAAAAAATCGATCTTAGACTTTTAATCATTTTTTTTATTGCACCGGTTTCTTGCATACTTTTTGCTAAAATATATATAAGGGTTAGAAGAATTGCTAATTCAATTGTTTGGAAATCAAATACTTGATTATCAAAATCATATATCAATGCTTTACCAAAAGCTTTTGGAATTTCAATTAAATCTGTATCTGGCAATGAAAAAAATACCACAACAAATGAACCAAGTACCAAGGATAAACCAAAATTGAATTTTATTCGAATTAAAAAAATAACTACTATGAACGCAATAATTATACCAATAAGGTTAAGCATGAATGCAACGAAACAAAATTAGGTATAATTAATTAACCATTGTTGATTATTGTTTTTGAATTATTTTTCTTCCTGTTGCATCCGGGATCCTTCAGCCCACATCTCATTAAATTCCTGATTTAATTTTTGAACGATATCCTTTTCAACGGTCCAAAAACCTAATTCATCTTGTCTTATTGGACCTGCTAGGATTAATGCTCTATCATCACCAAGGATGAAATTTCCTTTTATTCCTTTATGTTCTTTAACATCAAGTCCATTAAGTATTTCCTTGTTTTTATATGTCTTTACAATTATTTTTGAATCCTTTGGAAGTTCCACATCTGATAAATATTCTGCCATGATTCTTGGATTTGATATTTCCGAGATATCCCAACTTTTTGTATGTTTTGAGGCTGGTGGTACTTGCGATGTTTTTTTGATACCAATCTCTATTGCAAGACCAACAACAACTACTCCTATACCAAATCCTATAATCAATGAAACTATATCCATGCTCCATCCACCTAGTATAGGATATATTAAAACATAGATATAATAGTTTGGTTTGTATAAATGGTTCGTATAAATATAATGGTAATCTTTATTTTCAACTTTGTATTATGGGCAGAGGAAAAAGTTACAGGATAATCATATTATGATTAGAAGAAATATTGAAAAAATAAATAAACTAAGAAAAAAACACAATGCAATAATTCTTGCACACAACTATCAATTACCTGAAATTCAAGATATCGCTGATTTTTTAGGTGATTCACTAGACCTAGCAATGAGAGCAACAAAAACAGATGCAGAAAACATAATTTTTTGTGGAGTTGATTTCATGGCACAATCTGCAAAGATATTAAATCCAGATAAAACCGTTATTCATCCAGACATCGAAGCTGAGTGTCCAATGGCTAATATGGTTAATCTTGATGAACTTATAAAATTAAAAAATGATAACCCAAGTGCAGATGTAGTATCTTATATTAATACAACAGCAGAAACTAAGGCAATATCTGATATTTGTTGCACATCATCAAATGGTAGAAAGGTTGTTGAAAGCCTGTCTTCAAAAAAAATAATTTTTGTTCCAGATAAAAATCTTGGAGCTTATGTTCAGAGATTTGTTCAAGATAAAGAGTTAATAATATGGCCAGGTATGTGTCCAACACATCATAATATTCGGAAAGAGGAAATTCTTAAAATTAAAAAGAAGCATTCAGAATCTCAGATACTTGTTCATCCAGAATGTAGACCTGAAGTAATAGATATATCAGATTTTGCTTTATCAACAAATGGTATGGTAAATCATGTAATAAAAACAGATATTAAGGAATTTATTATTGGAACTGAAAAAGAGCTCTGTTATAGATTAAAAAATGAAAATCCTGACAAAAGATTTTATGAATTAAAAACAGCAATTTGTCCAAATATGAAGAAAATAACCTTTGAAAAAGTCTTAAATAGCCTTGAGACCTTAGAACCAAAGATAGAATTACCAGAAGAACTTATGAATAAGGCAAAAATACCTCTTCAGAGAATGATGAATATAGGTCGTGGGGATTAAATGAAGAAAGTTTACATGGACTATGCTTCTACAACACCAGTTGACAAAGATGTTTTAAAAGAAATGCTACCTTACTTTGATAAAAAATACGGAAATGCTTCTTCAATCCATTCTTTAGGAATAGATGCATTTAATGCTATTGAACTTGCTAGGGAGCAAGTTGGCAGTTTATTGAATGCAAATCCAGATGAGATCATTTTTACTTCTGGAGGTACTGAATCTGATAACCTTGCTATTAAAGGAGTTGCATTTTATAACAAGAAAAAAAGAGGTACCAAAGGTTATCATATTATTTCCTCAAAAGTGGAACACCCCGCTGTTCTTGAAACTTGTATGTATTTAGAAAAACTAGGTTTTAATGTGAAATATTTATCTGTTGATAAATATGGATTTATAAATCCAGCAGATTTAGAAGATGCAATCTCTAAAGATACCTTCCTTGTTACAATAATGTATGGTAACAACGAAATCGGAACAATTGAACCTGTTGAAGAAATAGGTAAAATAACAAAAAAACATGATATTTTGTTACACACCGATGCAGTTCAGGCGATAGGAAAGATTCCAATAGATGTAAATAAACTAAATATTGACTTGCTATCTATCTCTTCACATAAAATATATGGACCAAAGGGTTCTGGAGCACTATATATCAAAAAAGGTGTAAAGTTAGAACCGTTAGCACATGGTGGAGGTCATGAAAAAGGATTAAGAAGTAGCACATATAATACCCCTGGAATAGTTGGTCTTGGAAAAGCATGTGAGCTTGGAAAAAAGCGAATGAGTAAGGATGTTGCTCACCTCATAGATTTAAGAGATAAATTAATCAAGGAAATCCAAAAAATTGAAGAATGTTACCTAAATGGACATCCTGAAAAGAGACTTGCAAACAATGTTCATTTTCGTTTTACTGCAATTGAAGGAGAATCATTAAACCTTATGCTTGATGACAAAGGTGTCGCTGCATCAACTGGTTCTGCATGTTCATCAAAGAAATTAAAGGCATCTCACGTTCTTTTAGCAATTGGACTTGACCCAGCAGAAGCCCATGGATCTTTAAGGTTAACACTTGGAAGATTAAATACAAATGAAGATGTTGAATATGTTGCAAATGTTTTACCAGGAATTGTAGAAAATCTTAGAAACATGTCCCCGTTGTGGAATCAATAAGTGGATTATTTATGAAAGATATTTACACAGAGAAAGTATTGGATCATTTCCGTAATCCTCGAAATATTGGCGAGATAAAAAACGCAGATGGTGTGGGTACAGTTGGAAATCCTGTTTGCGGTGATGTAATGACTATATATATTAAGGTTAAAAATAACATAATCCAGGATATTAAATTTAAAACATATGGTTGTGCTGCAGCTATTGCTAGTAGTAGCATTGCTACTGAAATGGTAAAAGGTAAAACGCTTGATGAAGCTTTGAAACTTACCAGAAATGATGTTGCAGAAGAACTTGGAGGACTACCTGCATATAAATTGCATTGTTCAAATCTTGCAGCAGATGCTTTAAGAAAAGCAATAAAAGACTATAAAACGAAAAAGAATAAGAGATAACATGAGTATATATATTGAAATAGACGGTTGGAAATCAAATATTAGTTTTTCATCTGCACATATTATACCAGAATATGAAAAATGTGGACGTCTTCATGGTCATACATATGCTGTTCATGCTAAAATCAGTGGGGAACCTGATAATAAAGGGATAATCATAGATTTTTCATTACTAAAAAATATGCTTAGAAAGATTGCAGGTAATCTTGATCATAAAGTTTTGATACCTGAAAAAAGTAAAGCGATAAAAATTATAAAAGAAAAAAAGAACGTTAAAATAAATTCTCAAGACAATAGCTATGTTTTTCCATTAAGTGATTGTATTTTTTTACCAATTGGTTCTACATCAGCTGAAAATCTTGCAGGTTACATACTTGATAAAATACTAAAAAAGATATCTCTTCCATCTAATGTTGATGGTATCGAAATCGGTGTAGATGAAGGATATGGACAAGGTGCAAGAATTTCAAAGATTTTTAAAAAATAAATGATTATATGAATAAAAAAGCTGTATGTCTAATCTCTGGCGGAATTGATTCATGTGTTACTGCTTTTTTAGCAAAAAATGAACGCTATTCTATTTATGCATTAACTGTTGATTATGGCCAACAGCATATAAAAGAAATTAAATGTGCAAAAAAGATTTCAAAATCAATAGATGTAAAAGATCATATAATATTGAATATCGATTTCAGAAAATTTGGTGGTTCTTCACTTACAGATAAATCCATTGAGCCTGAAACCAATCGTAGTTTAAATGAAATTGGAAAAAATATTCCATCTACATATGTTCCTGCAAGAAATACAGTCTTTTTATCAATTGCCTTAGCATATGCAGAGGCAATAGATGCAGAATCAATTTTTATTGGATTGACATCAACTGATTACTCAGGATATCCAGATTGCAGACCAGAGTATGTTAAATCATTTAGAAAAATGGCAAAACTTGCTACAAAAAAAGGAATTGAAGGAAAGCCTATAAAGATTAAAACACCACTTCTTTATAAATCAAAATCTGAAATAATTAAAAAGGGGATAGAACTCAAGGTTCAATTTGAAAATACATGGTCTTGTTATAAAGGTGGAAATAAAGCCTGTGGAAGATGTGATTCTTGTGTTTTAAGATTAAAAGGGTTTAAAGAAGCAAAAGCAAAAGACCCGATAAAATACAATTATTTTCCAGATTGGTATAAAAATTAGGATTCAAGTTTTTTCTTATCTTTATAATAACCATACAGGTCTAATGATATTGGTATTGAAATAAGAATTACAATTAATATAATCAAACATATAATACAATCTTGAGGAACATTTCCTAGGGTACTTTTACCACTTGTTATATCGTTAAATAATAGGTTTAATGTCCCAATCCAAGGCAGTTCACATCGAGCTTTACCTGATACCCATTCAAGTTTTATAGGTTGATCACAAATTCCACCTGGAGATTGATCAGCTCTATCATTTGTTATTGGATTATCCCCCTTTGTAATATATCCTGAGTGTGGTGGGTTTGGAATATAATTATTTAATCCAAGATCTTTAATTGTTATTGAAGATTCGTTGTATATACCATATCCTTCAACTGTGAAAGTGTTGTATTCTTCATTATATTCGACCCAACACATTGCTCTATGAATAATTTGATCTCTATTTACATTTCCATATGGACGGTAAACAATAACATCTCCAAAATCTCCATAATAGTAGTTTTTGGGATCTCTCTCAACTTGAGTAACTATATCTTTAAATTGATTTACCTTCACTAGCAGAACCATATCACCTGCATTAATTGTGCCATATCTTCCGAAGGGTTCATCCTGATGCATCATACTTCCTGACTCTATTGCAACCATTGGTGCTCCAAACCATTGACCGGTATAGGCCCAAAGAGCAGTTAAAATAATCAAAACAAGAAATAATGCAACAACAACATCTCTTACAAGGGATATTTTGCTATCATCACTACGCCAAAATTTGATTAATTTTTGTTTAAATTTTTCTAAAAATTCCTTATAGTTCATTCCTTATCACTATGATTCTTGATTTCTTTTTTGTTAGAGATAATACTCTTTGTTTCTGTTCCACATATAGGACATATCTTTATACTATCTTTGAATCTTTTTCCGCACCCTCGACATCGGTAGTCCCATTTAAATCTTTTTGTTATTCCAGATTGGTTAACTGATTGAAATTTTAAATTTAAGGCATTAGCAACATTTTGGATTGAATAGTCATCAGTTAAAATTATTATCTCATAATATTCCTTTTTATCTAGTTCTAATGCTAGAGCTAAAATCTCAATATCTGTTTTTGATAATCTATTTTTATCTCCGGTTTTATCAGATATTCTTTTTACTTCCTCTATCATTTTCTTATCTGGAGAAAGAATATTTAATCCTTTTTCCTTTAGATATTGGAAATTTTGGTAGTCTCGCCCACCAGGTCTAAACTCATCAGAAACTTTAGGAGTTGTAACTATCTCCATTTCACCAAGATTAATTGGTTTTCCAGAGAGAATTGCTGACGTGTCAATTACATATTTCCTTGATTTTTTACTCATTGTAAAAGAAACCTAAAAGATTTCATGTATTTTATTTTAACCAAATAAAATAAGGATTAAAATTAGTTAATATTATTGAGTATATCCTTAATTTTTACAAATTTTTGTTCGCCAGATTCCATATCCCTAATTGTTACAGAGTCTTGTTCAAATTCCTTTGAACCAATTATTATTACTTTTTTTGCATTAATCGAACTTGCATATTTAAGTGATTTTCCAAGTCCTCTTCTGAGCAAATCTAAATCAACTGTAAAACCTTTGTTTCTTAATGTTTGAACTATAGTAATTGCTTTTTCAACAATATCTTCACCCATCGGAATTACATAAACATCTATTTTTTTACTTGGAAATTTATAATTTTCAGATTCCAAAGCAACTATTGTACGATCAAATCCAATTGCAAAACCTGCAGAGGGTGTATCTTTTCCTCCAAATAGAGAAATTAAATCATATTCTCCTCCACCACAAAGTTGTTTTTCAGCTCCAAGAATGGGTGCCTCAATCTCAAAAACTAGACCCTTGTAATAATCAAGGCCTCTTACAATATTCATCTGTATTTGATAATTTTTAATTCCAAATGCTTTTTCTAATATTGTCAATATTTTTTCAAATTTTTTAATTTCTTTTTTTGCTAAATCATTTGTTAATGTATTTTTGATAAACTTAATATCAGATGTTTTTAGTATTTCTAAAAGTCTTTCAGCATCTCTTTTATCAATATTAAAATCTTTTAAGGCATTAAATACGTCTTCAAACATTGATTTATCTATAAGAGGAATTAGATATCTTTGTTGTTCATTTGATAATTTAAGTTGGTTGAATATAGAAGATAATATATTCAGATTACCAATATTTAATTTTAGATTTTTTGCTCCTGAATTTTTTAATATAGTATATGCTAACACAATAAGTTCAGCATATGCCTCAGGTGTATTAGTTCCAATAATTTCGCATCCTGCTTGCCTAAACTCCCGGTATCTCCCTTTTTGTGGTCTATCGTATCTATAACAATTACCAAAATAAAATAACTTAAGTGGTTTTGGTTCCATTTGAAGTTTTTCAACATAGAAGCGAATTACTGGGGCAGTTAATTCTGGCCTAAGGACAAGTTCTCTATTACCCTTATCCTTAAAAAAATATAACTCGTCTAATATAGCTTGGCCTGATTTTGCTTTGAATAATTCAAGATTTTCAAATGTTGGGGTCTGAATTTCATTGTACCCAAATGTCTTAAAAGTGGATCTCATAATTTCTTCAATATATCTGCGTTTTTGCATATCATCTATTGTGAAATCTCTAGTTCCTCTTGGTAAATTAAACACGTTTTGATTGAATAATTATTTCGTTTAATACTGTTTCGACAAAAATAAAATTATAATATTCAAATTGAGTTTGCAGGCTATGAAATCATAATAGTTATTTGGTTTAATTAAAAAGCAAAGCATGACATACCAAAACATTTATATTCATGAGATGTTTATTTTAATATGAATAATAAAATATAAGGGAGAGCGATTTATATTAGAAAAAAAATTGTTTATTTTACTATATGCATCCTATTCTTTGCTTCTTTTTCAGGAGTTACAGCTTTTAAAAAAACTTCAAATGTATTATCTATTATAAAATCTGATAATCAGAACTATTCCCATACTGTTTTTGCTGGAATAGCAGCTTCTCAATCCTGTAGTCCTTGTCATAATTGGAGTAACAACATGTATAATATGTATAAATCTGGATTATACGATTTTGAATATGCTACTATGATTTGTTATGACGAAGAAGGTATACCTCTTAATTATGATGCAATATATTGGGCAAACAATTATAGTATTGACCAATTTCCTACAACCTATTTTGATGGGAATTTTAAGAAAATAAGAGGTGACGATATCGAAAAATTACCTGATACGTTAGACTCATGTGGTAATAGAACAGTAGCAAATATTACTGCAAATATAACCGCTGTATTAGTAGAAGATGCAACTATAAATATTTCAATAATAATTGAAAACAACGAAGAAACTCAATATTATGGTTACATAAGAGCATTTATAACTGAGATTGTATCTAGATATAAAGTTGATGATGATCCATTTTATTTTGGATTTTTAGATTTTGCATTTGATAAGAACATATCAATAAATCAGGGAAGTATCTATTCTGATTACATTATTTGGAATGGATATGAGCATGAAGATAATCATGGCGATGATTTTGGAGATATAAAAGCAAATAATATTCAAGTAGCACTTGCAGTATATAACAGAAGCAGTGGATATGTTGATGAAACAGTAGTAGCTCAAGTTCCTAACAATGAACCAAATAAACCATTAAACCCTTATCCAAAAGATGGGGCAATAAACATTAAAGCTGATGTTGATTTAAAATGGGATTGTAATGATCCCGATGGAGATGAATTAATATACGATGTTTATTTAGGTAATACAACACCACCGCCACTTATTGAATCAAATGTAACTGAACCTTTTTATGATCCAGGTATTCTTGAATTTGAGACAACTTATTACTGGTATATCGTTGCAGATGATAGTAGAGGTGGCCAAAATGAAAGTACTATATGGAATTTTACAACAAAAGTAAATTATCCACCTGAAACTCCAGCAAAACCATATGGGCCAATAAAGGGAGATGCCGGAGAAGAGCTTCAGTTTGTTACTTCAACATTTGATCCAGATGGAGAGGATATCTATTATTTGTTTGATTGGGGAAACGGAAATAACAGTGGATGGGTAGGACCTTTCCATTCAAATGAAATAGCAAATGCAAGTTACATCTGGAATGAAGGTGGAGATTATATAATAAGGGTAAAAGCAAAAGATATTTATGGGGCCGAAAGCAATTGGTCACAAAATTTCTCAATTCACATAGTTGAACCAATTCTTCAAATCGATAATTTCAGTGGGAGATTATTTAGAGTTTCTGCTGATATAAATAATATTGGGGATGGGGAAGCAAAAAATGTAGAGTGGAGTATAAAATTAACCTCAGGCTTGATAATCATTGGAAAAGAAACATCAGATACACTTGAAAGCATTATGCCTGGAGAAGATGAAAATATTATTTCTAAACCAATAATTGGATTAGGTAAAACCCAAATTGTTTTTAATGCAAATGTTCAATATGGCAAATCTGATACAAAAACAATTGATGCATTCTTATTTGGAATCTTTATATTGGTAAGATAACTTAAAATATTTTAAAATACAAAATCTATTTTATTCTTTTTTTCATAAAGGTTTCCAGATTTTCAAAAGCCTGTTCAAGTGTTTCAAGTGTAGGTAAAATCACTGCTCTAAAATGATCTTTACCATATGTCTCACAGAAACCAGAACCATGAACAACCAATACATGTGCCTCATGTAGAAGATCTAAAACAAAATCCTTGTCTGTTTTCCAAATTCCTTTTTCCATTGCTTCAATTTTTGGGAATATGTAAAATGCACCATCCGGCTTTGCAGTTGAAATTCCTTCAATTTCATTTAACCTTTTATAAGAGAAATCACGTCTTTTTTTAAGTTTACTATTAACCTCTGAAATATGGTCCTGAGGGCCTTTTAAAGCTGCTATGCAAGCACGTTGACATATAGAGTTTGCACATAATCTAGATCTTGCTATTCGCATGAATGCATCTTGAATCGCATCAAGTTCACCTGAATGATGAAACAAAGTATAGCCCATACGCCATCCAGGAACTAGATATACCTTAGAAAAACCATTAAAGGTAATAACTGGTACGTCTTTTCCAAGAGAAGATGTAGCATATTGTTTTTCATCAAATGTCATATCATCATAGATTTCATCAGAGACAATTGGGATTTTATTTTCTCCTGCTATATCAATTATTTCTTTAATTACATTTTTAGAATAAAGTGCACCAGTGGGATTATTAGGATTTATAATCGCAATTCCTTTTGTTCGCTTAGAAATCTTCTTACGAATATATTCAACATCGGGTTGCCATCCATCTTCCTCAATACATTTGTAAGGAATTGGATTTGCATCATTGAACCTTGTTATAAGTGAATATTGTGGATAGGTAGGACCTGGAATTAAAAATTCATCATTTGGATTGAGAAGTGCATTTATAAGAATCTGAAGGCCCTCTGTTACACCTGTTGTTATACATATGTCTTCTATTTGATAATCTACATTGTTTCTTTTTTTTTCACGTTCAATTATTGCCTGTCTGAGCTCAAAATCACCTTCAGAAGGTGAATATCCATTATATCCTTGATTTATTGCATCCAACAAAGCGTCTTTCATATGTTGTGGGGTATCAAAATCATATTTATTTGGATCGCCAATGTTAAGATGTAAAACCTTAATTCCCTTTTTTTCTAGTTCTCTTGCAGGTAAAACCACTTCTCTTATTGCATAAATAATACCTTGTGAGCGTTTGGAAGCTTTAATCATAGCTATCACGGCGCCAAGATATCATAAATCAAGATAAATAGTTGGTGGTAAAAAATATATTTAAGAGGATTTTTTATAGGATTAGTCCTCTCTTACAATAGACTTAAAAGCATTTTTATCTTTTATATAATGGAAATTTTCAAAAACCAGAAATGTAGAACCATCTTTTCGCTTATGCATTGTTTTGAAGCTAAAGTTACCATTTTTCTTAGCTTTGTTTATCTTTTCCTTTAGATCATCCAGTGTTTCAAGGGCATTAAAATCGGTAATATTTAAATTAAGCATCTCATCTTTACTATAACCTAATTTTTTATACATAGAATCTGTACAAGCTAAGACATTTGCATCCTCATCGAAAATAAATTTATAATCAACTTTTTGTTCATCTTCTTTTTTGTCTGATCTTTCTTCTACTTTCTCAGTATCAATTTCTGATTTTTTAGTCTCAACATCAGTTTTACGATTACTTTTAAGGTCATTAATCTCTGTTTTTAACTCAGATAATTTAGTATTTAATTCATTTATTTTTCCTTCTGCTTCTTTTTCATTTGTTATATCAGTATTTATTCCTCTATAACCTATTAGGTTACCAGAATCATCAAAAAGAGGTACACCGTTTGTTCTTACACATCTCTTTTCACCATTTTTGTTTACAATCCAATTTTCAAGATTATTTAAGGGGTTTTTGTTGTCAACTGCTTTGTTAAATATCTGCATTGATTCTTTAGAATTTTCAGGAATCATATATTCAAAAAAGCTTTTACCAATAATTTCTTCAGGATTGTAACCTAAAAATTTTGATATATTATCTGAACAAAATGTATAATTTCCTTTTAAGTCAATTTCCCATGCCCATCCTGAAATATTGTCAATTATATCTTTTTGTTTGTTTATGGCTTCATCTGTAACCTTAACTTCATCTTCAAATATCTCACCTTTTTTAACACCGACCTTATGAATAGCTAGTTTCAGGCTTGCCATGATTCTATTAAGTGAGTCAGTCAAGTTATTGATTTCATGAATCTCACTAGGTGCAAGAGTAACGTCTAATTTTCCTTTTGATATCTCGATTATATTATCTGTTAATTTTTCTATTGGTCTTGTTATTAGATATGAAATCATAATCGAAACAACAAATGTAACTAAAAATATTAATCCAATCAATAGAAATGATGATTGTAATCCCTCAATACCTCCAATAATACCAATTGGAATAGTTGATATTGCAAGACACATAATTATAAGTAATGATCTTAATTTCGTCCTAACACCTCTTCTTCTGGAGTACAATAAGTTGTATCATTATTCTTATTTATAATTGTTTTTTCTTCTCCAAAAATTCCCCCAATTTTATATTTGAAATTTAATCCTTTCTCATGTGGAATTATATGAAGGTCTGTTAATGAATCAATATACTCAAATATATCCTCTTTACCTAAAGCATTCTTGCTTTTTAATTCATAAAACTCTGAATTTCCAAGAGGTCCAAGTATGGTTTTGAATTCCTCACAAATCTTTCTTTCAATTAATTTTTTTGATGAAAATAACACTTTTATAGGTTCAATTTTTCTGATTGGTTCTAGAGGTATAGTAAAATAAAATTTACTACCCTTACCTTCTTTGCTTTCTACCCATATTTTTCCTTTTTGAGCTTCAACAATTCCCCGGCAAATCGCAAGACCAAGTCCAGTTCCACCATGTTTTCGACGAGTAGAGCTTTCTACTTGATAGAAAGGTTCAAAAATTCTGATTTGATTTTCAGAACTCAATCCACAGCCATAATCTCTAACAGAAAATAGAATATGCTCTCTCTTTAGCTTAGCATCAATTTCTATTTTTTTATTTTCTTCTGAGAACTTTATTGCATTACTAATAAGATTTCTAAGCACCTGACTTAACCTATCAGGATCAACTTCAATTTTTGGAATTTTATCTACATTTACAACTAGTTTTATGTTTTTTTCTTTTGCAAAACCTTCCATAAAACTTGTTGTTTCATCAATTATTTGTGATATATCTATTTCTTTAAAATTAAATTTTAATCTAGCAGCTTCAATTCTTGATATTTCCAAAAAGTCAACAATTATATTATCAAGTCGATCTGAGTTTCTTGTAATTATTTCAAGACTTTCTTTTTGTTTTTTATTCAGTTTACCAAAATATCCTTCTTGAAGCATTTGAAGCTGGGCTTTCATAGGGGTCATAGGACTTCTAAGCTCATGTGAGGTTATACTTAAAAACTCTGTTTTTGCTGTATCAATTTCTTTTCTTTCGTTTTCTAATCTTGAAAGTGCCTCAGTAGTTAAATTAAATGCATTTCCAAGTTCTGAAATCTCATCATCAGTTTTAATATCTAATTTTACATCATAATTTCCTTTTTCAAGTTCAAGAGTTGCTTTGTGCAAATCCCGTATAGGCTTTGAGATAGATCTAGTTACAAAAAATCCGATTACACCTGCATTTACAATGCTAATTAGAACAATAATTAAGATAGCAGTTGTTTTAATTAAGGCCACTTCTTCTGAGAATAAACCAGATGGAAAAGATGATGTCAAAATATAATAAAATAAATAAATACCAAGAGCCGGAGCAAGTAAAGCTACAATTACAAGAAGAGTGAGTTTTCTATTTATTCTAGAAAAGATTAGATTTTTAATCCTGAATTTATTAGCATCCATCCCATTGCCCCTCGAATTCTAGATTTATATATTGCTACTGTTTATTATAAATTAACCATTTAGTATAAACTCAACCCTATCGACTAAGTCAGATACATTAAAGGGTTTTTGAAAGAAATCAACTATATTAGGTTGAGAACAAAGGCCTCTTTTCCTTGCATCAGATATTCTTACAACACTCATAAATGCAATTTTGATATCCTGAATTTGTTTTATAATCTCACTAACAGGTTTACCTGGCATCATAATATCAAGTAATATCAGGTCAGGTTTAATTTGTTGCACTTTTTGTAGACAGTCATCACCATCAACTGCCGTTTCAACTGTATAACCATTTGCAGTTAGTATTGTTCTAACACTCTCTCTAACATCTTCCTCATCATCAACTATTAGGATTATTTTTTGCATCTTTCACCTATATATCTTGTTATTTAGAATAGAGTTTAATTTGGTTGAATCCCATCTCTATTAAAATTTGTATCTATTTTTTATGTATAAAGTTTTTCACTATAAAAACTTTTTAAAAAATTAAAGAAAATTGATTTAATTTTATAGCAAATAACCTAATTTATCTTAGTAATTATTAGATTTATGAGGGTTTTTAATATTAAAAATAATTTTTAAATATTCCTTTTTAATTAGTTTTATATCATCAATTTTATCATTACTTTTAGGAGATATTATCAAAATATATTGAATAAAAATAAAATATTTTTTTGTTTTTGTTTACAGTTTTATTAATTATTATTTTTTTATTTTTTTAGAAACACTTAAATTAAACTCAATAATTACAATTTAAAAATTATTAGGGAGGAAAATAATGAAAGGAAAACTAATTGGAATATTAGTCGCGACGCTGTTGATTGCAACTGCAATACCTGCAGTAGGGACAATAAATAAAATAAATAATAAAGCATCATCATCCACACAAAACTCTGGAGTGGAATGGACTCAAACATATGGTGGAGATGAATACGATGTCTTTTATGATGTTGATGTAACAGATGACGGTGGATATATAATGAGTGGAAACCACGAAGAAAATGGCAATTATTTACCATATATATTAAAAGCTGATTCAAATGGAAATGAACAATGGAATTGGACTCTTAGGGAATTTGAATTCAATGGTACATTGTATGATGTAATAGATAATTGGGCACCTGCTATTATTCAGTCAAGTGATGGTAAATTTATTGCATGTATTTATATTTTAATTGATGTGGAAGGTGAAGAAATATTAATTGGTGGTTTAGTAAAGTTTGATACCTCAGGTAATGTGGAATGGTTTTCATACATTGGTGAAGAAGAGGTATGGTGGTGCATACCAGTTGAAATAATTGAAAACGAAATTGAAGAATATTTTGTTATAACAGGGTTTGGTGCATACAATGGTGATCCTGAAAACGATTGGTCTGCTTTGTTAGTAAAGACTGATTTATCCGGTACAATAATAGATTATGAATTCTATGATTATGGGACATATCAGGATCAAGGTTATGCCTTATGCCAAACAAACGATAATGGTTTTCTTATGACGGGACCCGCATATAACACTCCAGGAGATTGTGATTATCGAATGATTAAAACTGATTCTAATTTTGATATCGAGACAAGTAATACTTTTGGTAGAAAAAGTACCGATGAGAGTTTTAATAATGATTGTTTCCAAACAGAGGATGGTGGATATATAATGGGTGGACAGAGCTATGAATCTGGTAAAAGTATTGATGCTTGGATTGTGAGAACAGATTCTGATTGTAATATGATTTGGAATAGAAGTTATGGAGAAAAATATTCAGACACATGTTGGAGTATGGAGATGACTGATGATGATAAATATGTTATTTGTGTAACAATAAACTTTAACGGTGGTACTGGTGATAAAGAGGACACCCATTTAGTAAAACTTGATGATGATGGTAAAATCGAGTGGATTCAGATAAATGGTGGTCCAGATAGAGAGGTTGGTATAAGTATAAAGCAAACAAGTGATGGTGGTTTTATCGTAGCAGGCAGAACTGGCACGTCTTATTCTAAAGACAGTGATGCTAGATTGGTTAAATTTGCACCATTTGATAATGAGCAACCAGATAAACCAGATAAACCATCTGGAAAGAAAACTGTCAAAGTTGGTATAGACAACACATATAAGAGCAGTGCAAGTGATTCTGATGAAGATGATGTTTACTATCTTTGGGATTGGGGAGATGGTAATTTTAGTGATTTGCTTGGACCATATAATTCTGGTGACATTTGCGAAGCAACATATAATTGGACTGTAGCAGGAACCTATGATATAAAAGTCATGACAAAGGATATAAATGGTGGAGAAAGCGATTGGTCTGATTCATTAAGTGTTAATGTACCAAGAGGTAGGACAACATATAATCCATTTTTACTAAGATTATCTGAAAGCTTTCCAAATGCTTTCCTGCTACTAAAATATATTTTTGGATTTCAATAATCCAAATCTATCTTTTTTTTCTTTTAATAATTTTAATTAGATATAATTTATGTCCTTTATGTAGCTAAAGTTTTTCATATAATAAAATAGACATTTTTGCCATTTTGACTTTTTTACAAAAAACATTTAAATAATATTCATGACAAATGTTAGCAAGAAACTTAATATTATTGAAGAGGTGAAAGGAAATGAAAATAAATATAAAAAAAACAATCACATTGTTAATTGTTACATTCCTCGCATTTCTTCCTTTCATATATGTTACCAATATAATTGGTTTAGATATATTTCTTGATTCATTTGAAAATTCCAATTATTACATAATTATACAAGATAAAGAAAACATACTCCAATCAAATACAGATGGAGACTATCTAATTATACAAAAATCATCTCATCCAGATTTTGAAATTGAAGAAAGTGATACAATTTTTTATAGTAATTTTGAAGGTGATATTCTATATACAAAAATAAATTATGTAACTTCTATAGCAGCCATAAAAAGATATTATATAGATAAGCAAAACGAAGAAAAAGATAAAGATTTTATATTTGAAAATCAAATCCTTGGAAAAATCATAAGAATTATTGATAATAGCATATTTAACTCAATAACTGTAAAAATTTGGGATACATCAATACATAATTTTAACCTAAGAGCGTTTCTGATAAAAAACTAAATCAAATATTCATCTATATTTACTGAAGATCCACTTGAAGATAACAATTCCTTTAAAGCTTTATTATATTTTTTAGGCTCTGACTCAAGAAGTTTCTTTGCATAATCTTTCAGGAAATCTCCATATTCAATTTCCACATTTGAATATTGCCATTTCTTATCTTTAGCCTTACCAAATACAAGTAAAAAAGCATATGATATTGATTTTGCCTTTGTATCATCTGGTCTCTTTTTTATTTCAGCAAGGGCTTCTTTTTCACCAAATGTCTTGTATGTTCTGACAACATTGTCAATAAATTTTGCAAGTTTTGGTAGATTCTTATATTTTGGAAGCTGGGCTAGAATCTTCTGACGCTCTTTAAAGTTAAAAACCAGTTCTAAAATATCAGAGGGTGTGTCATTTAATGAGAAGAATTTTTCAGCCATTTCTTTATTTTCAATAATTGAATTTATTGCATTTAAACCATATTCTTTCCAAAATTTTTCCAATACTTTGTTTGCGGTTACATCATCTAAAACAACAGGTTCCTGGATTTGTTCAAGGATAATTTCTAAACCCTCTTTTTCAAATTTGTTTGGATGGAGCGCTTCGATGAATTTATCAATATCTTTACCATATGAAATTCCATCAAGAACAAATATCTTTTCTCCAGATTCTTTAATTGATTCTTCACGAAATTTCATATTTTCTTTAATTAAATCAATATCAGTTAATTTACCTGACAAATACTCATCTAATTTTTGAATTTGTTCAGAACCTGTTTCTTTTTGTTTTATAACCTGACCTACAACATCAATTTCAAAATCATTTGATATGTTGGGTTCCAGTATGTACTTTGTCATATTGAAAATTGTATTTTTACTAGATTTTGCACAATCTTCACATATTGCTACAAAAACATCAGCAGATTTCCAATGAATTCTTAAATAATTTTTCTTAAAGGGTTCCTTATTTTTTACAATGTCAGGTTTTATATCACCACAAGTTGCAATGCCATTTTTATATGAGAAATTTGTTTTTTTCATTAAAAAATCAATAAAATCTTTTGGAGGGTTTGCCTCAATTCCAGTGGATACATATCCTTCGCCCCATGAATAAACATGTAATTTTCTTTTTAATGATATATCCTTTATACCTAATAATCTAAGAACAGGATTATCAAAATATTGAACAGCAATCAATTTTTCTTTATCTGCTCTTCCTCTCTGAGCATATGCAATATCACCAGTAGGATATTTGGCTACTGCAAGATACGGGGCTTTCTCTGAATGAGCGATAGTCAATGTTCCCGCAAGTGCTCCACTTAAATCACGTTTATTTGATAATTTTTCAAGTTTTGAAATATCGTCTTTGAAACGAATTACTTTATCAAGACTTTTTTTTATCTTATTAAAATACTTTTTAGAANAATTATCTGTATATTCTGGTAGAATTAAGTAAGGATTGTTTTGAAGCTCTTTTGCATTTTCTACAAGTTTTTTTTCCATTGATTTTGCAGCAGTTCTTGCAAAGGTTCTCATCCTTCTAATTTTTTTTGCCATAAAACCCAATTCCCATAATGATACTATGTTAAAGTAAATTACTATCAAATAATGAAAACCTATTTATTGAAATTTTAGTTAATAATCTTTGATTTATATGGATGTCTACAAAGCAATATTATCAAGAAGAAGTATTAGACGATTTAAACAAAAACAAATTCCTCTGGATTTGCTAAAAAAATTTGTTAATGGAGCAAGACTTGCACCATCGGCAGCAAACCTTCAACCTCTTGAATTTTTTATAATAAATGACAAAGTTTTATGTAATAAAGTTTTTGAAACTTTAAAATGGGCTGCATATATTAAACCAACATGGATTCCAAGCAATAAAGAAAGACCTGTTGCATATATTGTTATGCTAGTAAATGATCAAAATAACAAATTTTATTTAAGAGATGTTAGTCTAGCNTCAGAAAACATTGTTCTTGCAGCTGAAGAGAAAGGAATTGGTAGCTGTATTCTATGCAGTGTAGATAGAGAAAAATTAAGGGAAAATCTGAATATACCAAAGACTATGATTATAGATTCAGTTATTGCTTTAGGTTACAAAGCTGAGAAATCGATAGTTGAGGAATATAAAGGATCTGTAAAATATTGGAGAGATGAAAACGAAGTATTACATGTTCCTAAAAGGAAATTAAAGGATATACTTCATATAAACAAATTTTAAAATTAATGAGAAACAACATTTAATAGTATTTCTTTAATTCAATATTTTAAAAGTGAATTTAAAATGGATGAAGAAACAATAAAAAAATTTCTTAGTGAGAACAATACAATAGGATTTATTGGTGCAACTATTCAAAAGGATAAATGGGGCTATAAAAAGTACAAACAAATGAAAAACGCTGGTTATGAAATATATCCAATAAATCCAAAATATGATAAAATCGATGGTGATAGGTGTTATAATAGCTTAAAAGACCTTGTCGATTTTTTACAAAAAAAACCAGATTATATTATAACAATAGTTCCTCCAAAAGTAACTGAAAAAGTTGTCGAGCAGTGTAAAAAATTTAATATAGATAAAATATGGATGCAACCAGGCTCTGAATCAGAAAAGGCAATTAATTTCTGTAATGAAAATAGAATTGAAGTTGTATATGGAATCTGTATTGTTGTAGATGCCCTTCAAAAATTAAATAAGACTTAGGTCTAAAATCTCAATTATAAAATAAATCTAAATAGAATTTTGAGTAATTTCTACTCTTTTTTCATCTTTTACAATATTTAAAACCATCTGTGTGTTTGAGCGCTCAACAAAATCCATTGAGAGAACCTTTTTTATAAAACTGTTTAAATCTCGTCTATCCTTAAAATGAGCAATAATTAATGAGTCCCAATCACCAGTAATATCATATACAGCGCTTACATGGAAGTCCTTTGATATTTTTTCTTGTACTTCTATAAGCTTTCCATGGGTTAGTTTAATATTTATAGCAGCAGTTAAATCGTAACCAATCTTTTCTCTACTTACAACGGGTATATATCTCTCAATTATTCCATCATTTTCTAATTTTTTTATTCTGTTTGCAATAGTTGACAATGATACATTTAATTCTCTTGCAATATTTCTAAAACTTTTTCGTGCATTTACGTTTAATGATTGTATGATATTATAATCTAATTTATCCATATTTATAAAATAGGTCTTACATATTAATATATTTATCTATTTTTTTACTTAAATTATTAATCATTGTTTACTTTTTGAATAATATTTTATTCAATTGAATGCTTTTTTTACCAATTAATATATATTATACTATTTCTATAAATAAATGTTATGGATAAAAGCGCATGGTTTAATATTTGGACAGAAAATTGGTTTTCAGAACTTGAAAAAAGTAAATTAAAAAAAGAAAATTAGAATTGTATAAAACTGTAGAACCTCAAATAAGATTTAAGTTAAAATAAAATAGATTATAGTAAAATATACAAAATCTCTTTACTTAATCTAACATTATTAATTATAATAATCCAAATAATTAGAAATTTTAAAAGTCGATATTTTAAATAATTTACCAAATTACAATATATCTAATATAAATTCTGTCAACTTTTTAAATGTCGTGAAGCTTATATAAAATGTCTGTAATACGTGCTATTGATAGATTGTGATATGATGGAAGGGAAAAAAGATGAAGAGAAATTATATCGTGCCATGTTGAAGGGTATGATTAAACAATTAAAAGAAAAAAATATCGAAGTAATCCAAGCTGATCTAGAAGGTTATAAACAACCAGAAATCATAGAAAAAAACAAACCTGATATCCTTGGTATGAACAAGGATGGAAAGCCGATTATTATAAAAGTAGTAACTGAAACAACGATTAATTCAGATGAAACAAGAGAGATATTTAAAGAATTTTCTAAGGTAGATGGAGAATTCTGGGTCGAGGTTCCAGAAAGTAGTTCTAAGGAAATTGCAGAGAAAATCAAGGAATGGAAGACCCCTGTTAATAAGTGGTTTGTTGGAAGGGATATATAAAAAATTTGACAATATTTTTATTGTTTCATATCTAAAAGATAACCAAAATAAGATGACTCTTAAAATATATGGTGTAATAGTATGTTCTAAATGCAAGCGTGCATGGGGAATAAGTTTATCTCAAAAAACTGGAAAATGTCCACAATGTGGTAAAAAGATTAATGTATCTAAGCAAAAAATTTTTTATCGCACGTTAGATTTAAGAGATCTTCAACAAGCTATCTCTAAAATACAAGAGAAACTTATAATATCAAATCATTTTTAATATAAATAAAATCGTTTTAACAAATTAAATCTGTAAAAATACAGATAAAAATCTATCTGTAAATAATTAAAAATTTTATAGAAATTATTATGTTTTACTTATTTTTTTAAAAAATAAATGAACAATTAATCCTATAAAAATTAGAAAAAAACCCAACGCTAGAATTTCAATTGATAGATTCATTATCATAAAAACCGAGGTAATTATCCCAAATAATGGAAGAATAGGTATTTTTCCAATACTTATCGGTACTTTAAATCCTTTCTTTATCGGTTTTTTAACTCTAATAAATATTAAAGAACCATTAATTATAACAAAAACTGAAAATACAGTGAAATTTGTAAGATTAGCAATATATTTTAAATCTCCAATAAACAAAAAAAGAATTGCTACAAAAACAACTCCAACAATTGCAGTCCAAGGTGAAAGAGTTTTCTTTGAAACTTTAGAAAAAAGTTTTGGTAATGCTTTTTCTTTAGAAATGCCATACACTAGACGAGAACCAGACAGAAGCATCATAAGAGCTGTATTAAAAGTAGAAAACAAGGCAATTGCTGATAGAAGAACAAAACTATTTTTACCAAAAGCAGTCTCTGCAATACGAGCAAGAGGAGCACCTTCTAAAGAAAGTTCTTCGGCAGGTATAACACTTACTGCAGCAATTGCAACAAGAATATATATTATAGTTGTTGCAATTATTGATATAATTATTGCCTTTGGTATACTTTTTTTAGGTTGTTTTGTTTCTTCTGCAAGCCGTGTTATGCTTTGAAAACCTATATAACTAAAGAAAATCAATACTCCACCCTCAATAATTCCCTTTATTCCATTTGTAAGTTGAAGATAATCAACACTTCCAAATTTTTGCATACCAATAAAAATTATTATAAACAAACCAATTGCCTCAATCAATGTAAATAAAATTGTAACAGACGCCGTTTCTTTTATTCCTAGAATCAAAATTATTCCACAAAATACTAAAGCTACTATTGCAATTGGAATGATAGGAGTATGAAATAAAGCAGAAAAATAATTTGAAAAACCAAGTGCAACAGTTGCACCACCTATAATGTTACCTGCTATTAAAAGCCATCCTGCAAGCCAAGCATAGGTTTTACCAAATGAATTTTGAACATAAACATACTCTGCTCCCGCCTTTGGGTACCTGGAAGAAAGTTCTGCATAACTTAGGCCAGTAAAGGTTGCAACAACTGCTCCGATTATAAAAGAAATCCATAAACTATTACCTGTAAGACCTGCTGCTTCACCTATAACAACATAAATACCAGCACCAATGATGATGCCGATACTCATAAGGGTTACTTCCCAGATAGATAATGAACGCTCCAGCTTTATCATTATAAGATAACCTCAAAATCGGTATATTGAAAAACTATATATTCATCTTTTTAAAAAATGCATATGTTATAATTTTTAAAAATCATAAAAATGCAGGGGAAGTAAGTTTGACTTCAAGTTTAAAAAACTTTACCAATAAAAAAGTAATTAAAATTCCTTTAATATCTATTGAAATCGTACTTTTTAGAAATCATACTGTTTAGACCTTATTATATATTTTTCATGTATATGCGTAGTATTTACAAAATTAACTATCTTAAATAAAAAATAAAACTGGCAAATATTTAAGTATAATGATAATAATGATTTCTTATAAAAGATATAGATATGGGAGGAAATATGAAAAGAAAAGACTCTTATCTGGTTTTGGCATTCGTGTTAACAGTATTATTAGCAACGCCATTTTCAACAGCTAATATAGTGATAGAGTCAATGGATCAGAATTGTGAGCTACGCTCCCTGTACTTGAATGGTGGGTGGCTAGAAAAAATAAATGGTATTAATATTGTTCACCTTAACGGATCTTTTTATGAAATGGGCTATCAATATGGATTTTTATTAAAAGAGGAAATCACAGAAAATTTGAGAGCAGCTAATTGTTATTATTTAAACGAATTTAAACTAACTTTTGATGATTTTTTAGAGATTTGGAATATTCAAAGAAATTATGTTTCTCAGGATATTATTAATTACACTCAAGGCATAGCTGACGGAGCAGATTTACCATTTGATAATGTTGCAATATCCTGGGTTTATGAAGGTGGTGTCTACCTTAGATATAAATGTAGTGGGTTTTCTGTATGGGGTGAGGCAACTTATGATAACGAACTGTATTTTTGTCGAAGTTTTGATTGGTATGTAGATATTCAGGATCCTGTTACTGGTAAATATATTCAAGAAAATCCTGTTTTGATTATTGCAAACCCAGAAAATGGAAATGCCTTTTTATATCCTTCCTTCGCTGGATTTACCCCTGAGGGAGGTATAAATGAAAAAAATGTGGCGGTT
>JGI2173J19968_10000043_pt1 | contig 39446 bp, 42 predicted proteins | sample DeeMarSWOR136_30_FD_19968 | JGI IMG/M metagenome (IMG submission 19968) | reverse complement strand
GGCGAGCCACAGACATGAGCATCATCATCGGGGAGAAGGATGCATGGGGAAAAGGTTATGGAACGGAGGCAGGTCATCTCCTCCTCGATTACGCCTTCGAACGATTGGGATTCCACAGGATCTCGATAGGTGTGGTCGGTTTCAACGAGAGGGCTCTAAGGTTTTGGGAAGGTCTTGGTTTCAAGAAGGAAGGTGTCCATAGGGATGGATATTACTGTGACAACGAATACAGCGATTTCGTTATGATGAGTATTCTCGAAGACGAGTTCAAGACGCTATATAAAGGGAAACGCACACGCACTATGAGATTAGCTGAAAGCGCCGACGAGATTGAGCCGTTAAAAGACCCCCGAGTTCAGGAAAATGACTCTGCAGAAGAACAAGAATAACAAGCAAGATGAAGTAACCATCTTCAGTTTTTTAGTCTAAGAATTTTCTTAGCCTTAAATTATCAATGCAGCTTGAAATGAAATAATAAAATCCAAAAGAAAACTTCCACAAGTCATGAACATCAGGTGAATCCTAGGTAGATTTGTGCGCGCGTCCCGAGAAGTTGCTTCGTTATCCATTCTTTGCAGAAGTTCTATTACCTTTTTACCTTTTCTTTTGAGTTCTGTTTCCGAGACGGTGTTCTTCATCGGACAAAGGCCATCCACTACTATTCCCTCTTGTTCGCTGTAGATTACTGGATAAATTCGACATCCTAAAGGTCTGTGTTTATAAATTTTGCAGCGGCATTTTACAACGTCATAGAAAACGCAGAATCCATGGCAATTTCGCAGTCTGGCAAAACCATGCTTGTCATAACGTATAAACTTCTGTCTGTTATATCCCACTTTTTCCAAACGTTCAACGTCTGCATTGGAAAGCATCATCTCAGTCTTTTCACAGCATATTCCGCAGTGCGAACAACGCATGACCAGATTTACTCTAACTTTCTTATAGTAGTTTTTGCTAATTTCCACTGAGACTGGAGATGTCTCCCTCTCAACAAACGCAATCTCTGCGCGCGCGTCTTATTCAACTTCTTTTCGTCTTGCTTCTCGTCTTTTCTTTCGTCTTGCTTCTCGTCTTTCCTTGTCCCCCCAAGCTTCTTGTCTCTCTTCCCGTTCAATGGCTTGTATCTTTTCCTTTCTCGCTTCTCGTCGCTCCTCTTCTCGCTCCCCTATTATTTTCTCTTCTTTCTCAGCTTCTCGTCTCGCTTCTCTTCCCATCTCTTTTCTTGCTTCTCGTCTTGCTTCTCTTCTCTCCCCTTCTCCCTTAGCTTCTCTTTGCGCTTCGGTTTCCATGGCTCGTATCTTTTCTCTTCTCGCTTCTCGTCGCCCCACATCTCCGAGCATCGCTAATTTCTCGTTGTAAAAGTGAGCAGCTACATTTACCACGTCATCGATTCTTTTGCTCACAAATTTGTAGTGTTCAATGTTTTTCTCAAGGGAAGCGGCGTGGTCGGTGAGCCCTTTCTTCTCTGCCCTTTCTTTTGCTTTCTCCGTTGCGTGTATGGTCTTTGACGCGAGGTCTTGGATAATTTTGATGTATCTACCCCGCTCCTCTGGCTTTTGAGTAGCCTCGAAAATGGCCTTATCCATTACCACTCTGTATTTCCGTGTAGCTTCTTCGTAGTTTCCATCCTTGATACTTGTCTCTGCTTCCCCGAGGAGGAGCTCGAGATCCTTGGATGATATGGCTGCTATAGGATCGAGATACAGCATACGTCCGAGAACAGCAAGCAGTTTTGCATCGCCTGCACATAGCTCCTTCAACAAATCTTCTTCTTTCTCTTCTTTTTTCTGCATAAGCCCATCGCTCTCCTTTATTGTATGAACCCCTTGAACTTAAAGTCTTGTGTGCGTGCACGCATGAGAGTTTGTATAGGTCTTATTGTTTGAGATGCGGTAGAAAGATTGCTGAGGAAGAATATGAAACGTATTCTGGAATGTGTGTGCTTAAAATTATTAATGCAACAAAAAGGTAATCTTGGTTTCTTCCATAAGTCATAAAAACTGAAGAAGAAGGACCTAGTGGATGGTGTTAGTGATGCTTGAAGGTAAGAATGTTAACTTGAGAATTATAGAGAAGAAAGACCTGCAGCTTGTTGGAGAATGGTTCAATGATCCTAGACATTATGGTGAATACTTAGCTCTCCGACAAAGATCAATAACAGACTTGGAGAAACGGTATGATGCCCGCTCTCCTGAAGAGAACTCGTTTTTCATATTGAAGAAAGACGGAGACATAATAGGTGAAATAATGCACTTCCCTATTGGAGACTTGATGGAAATTGGCTATAGTGTAATACCAAATGAGCGACGCAAAGGCTATTGCACTGAAGCTGTCAAAATCATGGTGGACTACCTATTCCTTTCAAAAAAAATCATACGTATTCAAGCTCATACTGACATAAGAAATCGGGCTTCAGAAAAGGTTCTGGAAAAGAGTGGGTTTAAGAAGGAAGGCATAATCCGCAAGCTTTCTTTCATCAGAGGAAAGTGGAGAGATATTGCCCTCTTCGGAATTCTTAGGGAAGAATGGAAAGAACCAAGAATACTAACAGAAAAACAACTTCACAATAAATCTACACCATTTCAGTAGTCATAATCTACAGAAGAACATAAACATCAAGCAAGATGAAGCAGACATGCTAGATTCCCAGGAACTCAGAAATCTTCAGCCATCGTTTTTGTGTGTTTGAAAATCCAAAGAGAAAAGTTCTAAGTGCTTGTTGAGTTTTGAAATGTGCTTCGCAAACTAGTTGGCCACTTGCTTTTCCAGAACGTTCAAGCATTCACGGCATAATTTCAGGGTTTCGCTGTCACTGCCCTGCCAGCAACGAAAAGACTTGTTGCAGCGTTTACAAGTGAGCTGAACAGTTCTCAGAGGCATCGCTGATTCACCGTAGTCTATTAAGAACTAGAAATTTGAAATAGTCTTTTGTGTGTAATTGATGTCACATACTGCGCGCGCAATAAAGCGAATGTTGAAAAGACCATCGTTTTGCTGAAAAATGCTTGCGCGTGCAGTTTGCTCGATTTCCTCGTTGAATACAAAGCTAAAAAAAAGGAAAAAGCAGCAGTAATCGGGCTCATAATTTCTAACTTAAATGCGTCATATTGCTTCCTTTAAGAGTTCCAAGATGTCTTCCACCGCAATTTTGTCTTCCACATCCAACACTTTTACGGCATCTTCTAGGGTTGTTACACAGAATGGACAAGATGTGGCTATAACATCGACACCAAGCTCTAATGCTTCTCTAACCCGGTTCACACAAGGTCTCTTTTCAGGAGTCGCATCCTCCGTCCAGACCCTCCCAGCTCCTCCACCGCAGCAAAAGCTGTTCTCCTTACTTCTCTTCATCTCGACAATTTCTAAACCGTTCAGTGATTCAAGAATCTGCCTGGGAGCATCAAATATTTCGTTGCGCTTACCTAGGAAGCAAGGATCATGGTAAGTGACCCTCTTGTTGACAGCTCTGGAAAGTTCGAGTTTACCGTGCTCGATGGCTTCGGCGACAAACTGTGTATAATGTTGAATCTGAAGCCCGACATCGCTGTACGGCTTATCATTCTTGAAGGTGTTGTAGCAGTGAGGTGACAAAGTCATAATTCTGTTTGCATCAAACTTTTCAAACATGGACACGTTGTGTTCAGCAAGTATCTCGAACAGCCCCTTCTCGCCCAGTCTGAGTATGTGATCTCCACAACACCATTCTTCGGTACCCAATGTTGCGAAGTCAACACCAAGAACATTGAATACTGAGACCATAGACCTAGCAATTTCTTGATTTCTCGGATCAAAAGCAGAAGAGCAACCCACAAAGTATAGGACATCAGCCTTCGTGACCGTTGGAAATGTTTTAATTTTCAAGTCCTTAGTCCATTCCATTCTTTTGCTTGGATGCGTTCCCATAGGATTATGATATCTAACGACGCTTGTGAGTACGTCCTTGACCGTTCTCGGAATAGCTCCAGTTTCCACCATGAGGCTATGTTCATCAACAATGGAATTGGAGCAATCAACTTCTTTCGGACAAAACAGTGTGCAAGAGTTGCAAGAGGTGCACAGCCACACGTTGTCAGCCATCAACTTCAACCGCTCATCTAAGCCTTCATCCCTTGAATCGGAGATAAACCGGTAATTAGTGGCATAAGTGGAAGGCCCAAGGAATTTTTCGTCTATCGCTGCTGGACAGGCGGAATAGCAGATAGAACATTTTATGCATAGTGTTAAGTCCCAGTACTTTTTGAGGTCTGTCGGTACTTGAACGAATTCATATGGCTTCTTAAGCTCATCTTCAGGCTTCATCAAAACCGTCTTGATTCTGTCGTACGTATCAAAGAATGGCTGGATGTCAACAACGAGATCTTTTATGATAGGCATGTTTTGGAGAGGCTCAATAACCAAAGAATCAGATTCGAGAGGAAGCACTTGTGTATAACAGGCTAACATGGGTTTTCCGTTGACCATGATTCCGCAGCTTCCACATATTCCCATTCTACATGAGTGTCTAAACGCAAGCGTCTCATCAAAATTGTCCTTGATGTACAGGAGGGCGTCAAGTAAGGTCGTTCCTTTGCGAACAGGTACCTTATACGTGGACACATAATGCCTTTTACGTTGGGGGTCAAAGCGGTGTATCGCAAATCCAACAATTTTCTCAACTTCAGAACTCATTCAACCAACCTCCTAGTAAGCTCTCACAGCTGGATGCCACTTGGTTACCGTAACTGGAATATACTCAAGTCTAGGTCCCTCTCTTGTGTAGAGAGCCAGAGTATGTTTCAGCCAGTTTTCATCATCACGTTTCGGATAATCACGCCTAGAATGGGCTCCCCTCGACTCTGTTCTAGGAAGTGCACCGGCAATCGTGACTTCGGCTAGATCCAGCGTGAAATCGAGTTGCAAGGCAGCTACAAGCCCTGTGTTAAATGTCCTACCTTTGTCCTCAACACTTATGTTCTTAAATCTCTCCTTGAACTTTCTTAGTTCCCTCAAGGCATTTTCGAGTTCGTCGCCTCTTCTGAACACCCACATCTTCTCGCTCATGACTCTTCTCATCTCATCCCTAATGACGGGAACCCTTTCATCACCTTCGCTGCCCAAAATTCCATCAAATACTCTTCTCTCCTCTGTCAAGATCTTTTCATGCGGAATCTCTCGGAAACCGTTTGCAATGGCGTATTTGGCGGCTTCTTCACCAGCAACCGCTCCAAAAACTAGGCAATCAGTCGTCGAGTTGGTGCCTAGCCTGTTTGCTCCATGTACATTTAAACAGGAGCATTCGCCGGCAGCGTAAAATCCTGAAACCGGCGTTTGCGTTCTTATGTTAGCGTGAATCCCTCCCATGGAGTAGTGGGCTGCTGGCCTGATGGGTATAGGCTCCTTGACAGGGTCAACTCCACTCAGCTTTATTGCGACGTCCCGTATGAGAGGTAGCCTCTCGTTTATCTTGTCTTCGCCTAGATGTCTGAGGTCCAAAGCTATGTAAGGCCCGTAGGGCCCCTCTAGCCCAAGTCCCTCTTGAATCTCTGTTGTCTCTGCTCTGGAGACTATGTCACGTGGAGCCAACTCCATCTTCTCGGGCGCGTAGCGTTTCATAAAACGCTCACCTTTAGCGTTGATCAGGTATCCCCCTTCGCCACGGGCTCCTCCTGTTATCAATATTCCCGATGGAACAAGACCTGTGGGGTGAAACTGTATGAATTCCATGTCCTTTAGGGGTACGCCAGCTCGATAGGCTATGGTCATTCCATCCCCGGTCGCTGTATGTGAAAAAGTTGTAAACTCGTATATGCGGGCGTAACCACCAGTTGCCATTATTATGGCTTTCGTGCGAAAGGCGTACATTTCTCCGGTCTTCAAGTTTATGGCGGTCAAGCCTACTGCAAGGTTGTCCTCAACGATGAGGGACGTGACGAACCATTCATCGTAGAATGTTATGTTGTTGTATTCCGTGGATTTTCCGTACAATGTGTGCATTTCATGAAAACCTGTCATGTCGGCTGCAAAGCATGCCCTTGGGAAGCTATGGCCACCAAATGGGCGTTGGTTTATCTTTCCATTGTCGGTTCTGCTCCACGGGCATCCCCAATGCTCCAACGTAACCATTTCCTTAGGTGCTTGCCTTACAAAGAATTCTACAACATCTTGATCTGCAAGATAATCAGACCCCTTGACGGTGTCCCAAGCATGTAAGTCGTTCGAATCTCCTTCTCTCAATACAGCAGCTGTCCCGCCTTGTGCGCAGACCGAATGTGAACGTATTGGATAGACTTTCGAAATCACAGCCACGTCGATTTTGCTGCCAAACTCGGCAGCAGCCACAGCAGCCCTCAGACCAGCTAAGCCAGCTCCAACGATAATTATGTCGTGGCTTAATTTTTCCATTCAAATCTCCTGTTATTTGCAATCTAAAGAGAATCACCTAAATCTACAAAACATACGTTTAAAGCTTGCGCGTGGTGCCAACTATTTCTTCAACAGGATATTCGCGCGTATTTAGCGGAGTAGCTATATGGCCTGTGAGAGCAGTTCCGCTATGTCCATAACTTGAATCTTTCCTTCTAAGCCCGTTGTTTTGATGGCGTCTTCGAAGGTTAGGAGACAGAAAGGACAAGCAGTTGCTACTACATCTGCTCCTACTTCAGCTGCGTCTTTGACGCGGATCTCTGCGAGTCGTTCGCCTGGAATGTCAATCCACATCCTGCCTCCACCGCCCTCACAACAGAGGCTTCGCTCTCTGGAACGGTCGAATTCCACAAGCTTCACGCTTGGAATGCTCTCTATGATTTTCCTAGGTTCTTCGTAAACGCCGTTTTGTTTGCCCAAGAAGCAGGGGTCATGGTAAATCACTGTCTTATTGTATCCCTTTGAAAATGCAAGCTTGCCCTTACCGATCAAGTCTGCAAGCAACTGCGTGTGATGCAGAACCTCGAAGCTAGCTTGTCCATATCTGTTCTTGAAGGAGTGATATGCATGGGGACAGCTTGCAACAACCTGCTTCGTGTCGTATTTGTTGAAGATCTTAGTGTTTTCTTCGACGAGAAACTCGAATAGACCTTTTTCACCTATTCCGTAGACCTCGTTTCCGCAACAATTTTCTTCGTCTCCCAGAGTTCCAAAGTTGACTCCTGCCTTTTCGAAACACTTCACCAAGCTCCTTGCAACTTCTTGAACTCGGGGGTCGTAAGCAGGTGTGCAGCCCACAAAATAGAGAATTTCAACGCCCTGAGACACATGTTTTATATTTAAGCCTTGCGCCCACTCTGACCGCTTACTTCGTATTCTCTCCCAAGGATTGCCGTTTTTGAAAATGCTTTCTAAAGCGTCTCGAAGGGTTGGAGCAATTTGACCTTTTTCCACGACAAGGCTTCGGATGTCTATAAGAAAATCGTAAGGGTTTATTTCTTTTGGACAGCGTATCCCACAAGTAGCGCAGGTTGTGCAACTCCACAGTTCGTTCTGAGGATGTATGCTCAATCTGCCACCTGCAGAAACTTCGCGCATGTATCTTCTGACATTCAAATTGGCTTTTCTAGCCACCGGGCAACTTCCAGTGCACATTCCACACTGAATACATTCAAGCAGTTTATGCTTCTGAACGAGCTCTTGTGCATCCATATGTCATTTCTCGTGTGTGGAAGATACAATGAAACACAATACTTTTTTAAGCGTTTTCCTCTGTGTATCAATTCCAACAAATCAAATAGAACGGAAGATTGACAAAATGGAGGACAGTCCGCCAAGAATTGGGATTTTTGTCTGCGAGTGTGGTGGAAACATAGGCGATGTTGTGGACGTAAAGGCTGTTCTAGAAGTAGTTAAAAACTGGGAAGGAGTTGCCGTCGCAAGGTACAACAAATATCTCTGTTCAAGACCCGCTCAAGATGTAATAATTGAAGCTATAAAAAAGAAGAACTTAGACCGCGTCGTAATCGCCAGCTGCACCCCAAGAATGCACCTCCCCACCTTCCAAAGCGTCCTGGAACGGGCAGGATTAAACCCGTTTATGCTCAAGTTCATAAACATCAGAGAACAGGCCTCGTGGGTTCACGGTCCAAAATCCTCTGAAGAAGCCACGAAAAAAGCTATAAGCCTAATAAGGGGCGGCTACGAGCGAAGTTTGGAACTTGAACCCCTAGAGAGCATAAGCGAAAAGAGTTCAAGGGAAATTCTCATCATAGGTGGAGGAATAGCCGGTATTACCGCAGCATTAGAACTCGGCTATTTGGGTCATAAGGTTCATGTTGTGGAGAGGAAACCAAGCATAGGCGGCAACATGGCAAAGCTAACCAAGGTTTTCCCAACTCTGGACTGTGCCCAATGTATACTCACGCCTAGAATGGCAGAGATAGGAAGAAACCCAAACGTCAATCTGATCACTTACTCTGAAGTGCAAGACGTGAGCGGACGACCTGGCAACTACACAGTGAAAGTCTTTATGAAACCCAGAGGTGTAGACACTGAGAAATGTAAAAGCTGTGGCGTATGCGCCAAGGTATGTCCGGTCACAGTATTGGATGAGTATAACGAAGGCTTATCCGAAAGAAAGGTAGCTTATATTGAATTTCCGCAGGCAGTGCCATCCTCCTATGTAATAGACTTTGACGCTTGCACTCAATGTGGAAAGTGTGAGCAGATGTGTCCTGCCAAAGCCATAAACCTAGAAGACAAGGGGAAGATCATTGAGCGGAATGTTGGCGCCATAATTATGGCTACGGGCTACGAACTCTATGACGCTAATATGCTCAAAAACTATGGATACGGCGTTTACAAGGACGTAATCACCATGATGGACTTGGAAAGACTAACCTCCGCTTCTGGACCTACAGGAGGCTTTGTCAAAAGGGCTGACGGCAACGACGTTAGAAAGATGGCGATCATTCTCTGCGCAGGGTCTAGGGATAAAAACTACATTCCATATTGTAGCCGCATATGCTGCATGTACTCTTTGAAACAGGCTTTCGTGCTTAAGAAGATGCTTGGGATCGACGTTTACATCTATTACACGGATATAAGAGCTACTGGCAAGGGTTACGAGGAACTCTATTGGCGAGACGAAGAAGCTGGAGTTTTTTTTGTACGGGGCAAAGTGGCAGAGATCTGGAAGAAAAACAACGGCAAACTCGTTGTGTTAGCTGAAGACACTTTGATGGGTGAAGTTGGAGAAAACGAATTTGATTTGGTTGCTTTGGCTACACCCATGGTTCGGCCTTCTGGACTTGAAGAGCTTGCTGGCAAGATGAAGCTGTCATTAGGCGAAGATGGCTTCATACAAGAAAAACATCCGAAACTTGACCCTGTGGATTCCCTCGTAACCGGCGTTTTTGCGTGCGGATGTGCCTTAAGCCCAAAGGATGTTCGCGACACAGTTTCCGACGCTTTGGGAGCTGCTGCAAAAGCTTCTCTGTTCCTTAAGGGAGAATACATCGTCACAAGCCCGGAGAAAGCCTTTGTAATTGCAGACTTATGCGACGGTTCTGGTCTCTGTGTTCCAATTTGTCCAGTCAACGCTATAACCATGGAGAAGGGAAAAGCCAAGATCAATCCCTTCATTTGTATTGGTTGTGGCGCATGCATTCCTGTCTGTCCCAGGGAAGCCATAGACTTCAAGAATTCAACAAATAGGCAAATCATCGCTAACCTTAGAGGCATACTCATGGACAAAGAGCCTGACGAGGTTAGAATTGTAGCTTTTGTAGACAAGAATGTTGGATATACAGGCCTAGACTTTCTGGGACTTGACCGTGTCAACTATCCGGAAAACATTCGAATCGTGGCGGTTCCCTCCACAGCTATCATAGGCTTAAAACATATGCTTTACGCCTTTGCCTTCGGGGCAGATGGAGTCTTAGTTATTGAGGGCCAGGAGGACATAGATGAACATTTCACCAAGAAGAGAATGATCGAAATGCGCCGTTCCCTCGAAGAAGTTGGAATAAAAAGCATGAGGGTTCGCTACAGCTATGTGCCCCTGCCAGTTTACAAGAAAGCCGCCGAGTTGTTTACCATGTTCACAGAAAGAATTAAAAAATTCGGTCCCCTCACTATAGAAAAACGTAACAAAGTAAAGGAAAAATTGAGAATCTAAGGAGAAAAAGCGTTATGGACATAATTCTCTGTGTTAAACATGTTCCCGAAACCGCGGAAGCAGAAATAAAAATCGACAGTACAGGAAAAACCGTAGAAAAGAGTGGTTTAGTTTTCGACATCAACGAATGGGATGACTACGCCTTAGAGGAAGCAGTGCTCCTCAAAGAAGAATTCGGAGGCAATGTCACTGCCATAACAGTGGGTTCTGAAGATTCAGACGCTGTCTTAAGAAAATGCTTGGCTAGGGGAGCAGATGACGCCATAAGGCTTACAGATCGGAAATTTGAAGGCTCTGACGGTTATGTCATTGCCAAAATTCTATCTAAAGTCGTTAAGGATCTTCCATTCAACTTGATATTGACAGGAGCCCAAGCAGGCGACGACGGCTACGCAGTGGTGGGCCCAATACTTGCAGAGCTTCTCGGAATTCCCCACGCCAGCATGGTAAAAAAGATTGAATTAAACGGCGAAATCGCCAAAGTCAACCGCGAATTAGAAGGCGGCTTGGAGGAAATTGTTGAAGTGAAACTGCCTGCTGTGCTTACTATTCAAACTGGAATCAATGAACCTCGTTATGTTTCAATTATGGGAACAAGAAAGGCCATGAAGAAAGAGGTAAAGGTCCTTGGCTTAGCTGAGGTAGGCTTAAGCGAAAACGAAGTCGGTGAAGCGGGGTCATGGATAAAAACAGAAAAGATGTATGTGCCACCCGTAGAGAAACAGGCGGAGTTCTTAGAAGGAAGTCCAGAAGAGATAGCTGGGAAAGTTGCTGAACTTCTCAAGGCTAAGGGGTTGATATGAATGAAAGAAATCCTCGTTCTAGCGGAGCATCGGCAAGGGCAGATTAGAGACGTAACTTTCGAGATGTTAACTAAAGGTAGGGAATTGGCTGGAAAGACAAACACAGAACTAACAGCGGTGCTTCTCGGGAAAGACATCGAAAACCATGCCAAAACTCTTTCAGACCACGCAAAAAAGGTTCTGCTTGTTGAAGACCCCAAGTTAGAGAACTTTAACTCGGAAGCCTACCATAGAGTGCTATTCAACATAATTAGGGAACGCAAGCCACTACTGACCTTAATTGGACACACCTCTTTCGGTGTGGACTTAGCTCCAGGCCTTGCTGTTTCATTAAATGCGCCATTAGCGACGGACTGCATAGACCTAGAATTCGATGGCGAGACACTAACAGTGACACGTCAAATGTATGGTGGCAAAGTAAACGTCAAAGCAGTTCTTCGTAAAGCAGAGAGTTACATTGCTACTGTTCGGCAAGCAACCTTTCCGTTTGAAAAAGAGACATCAATGAACGGGCAAATTGTCAAAGTGCCTTCTTCTATTTCCGAGGAGATAACGAAGAAACGTTTCGTCGAATATGTTTTGCCTCCTCCAGGCGGCGTTGACATAACCGCTGCGGAAGTTCTCGTAGGAGTCGGAAGAGGAATAAAGGACGGTGGCAACATTCCCCAAATAGAAGAACTGGCAAAAGCCCTCGGAGGAGCCTTAGCCTGTTCGCGCCCCATTGTGGATAAAGGATGGCTTCCCAACGATCGTCAGGTGGGTTCTTCTGGAAAAACTGTTAAACCAAAGCTTTACATCTCTCTTGGAATAAGCGGTGCCTTCCAGCACGTGCTCGGAATGAAAAGCTCAGATCTGATCATTGCGGTGAACAAGGATCCGAAGGCGCCCATCTTTGGCGTAGCTGACTACGGTGTTGTGGAAGATCTTTTCAAGATAATTGCGCCTTTGAAAAGTAAAATACTTGAATTGAGAGGATGAAAGACAACATCTTGGAAAAGGGGGGGAGAAAGCAAGTGCATTTTGGATTGACCGAGGAGCAGAAGTACATCAAGGCTGCTGCTCGAGAGTTTGCAGAGGGCGAATTTCAACCTGAAATAGCGAGGGAATGTGACCAAAAACACGAGTTCCCAGAGACTATCTACAAAAAAGCGGCTAAGTTGGGTTTCATCGGTTGCTATTTCGATGAAAAGTATGGAGGTCAAGGATTAGGTCTGCTCGAAAACGTTTTGATGGAGGAGGAGTTTTGCAGGGTTGACTCGACTCTTGGATCAGCCATGTTTGCTGGGCTCTTCGGTAGCGACGTGATATTAGAGTATGGCACAGAAGAGCAGAAGAAGAAGTATCTACCGAAGTCAGCCAAAGGTGAATGGGTGTCCGCCGGAGCCTTTACAGAACCTGCTCATGGAAGCGATGTAACGGTCATGGACACAACGGCTGTACCAGATGGAGACGAATATATAATCAACGGTTCAAAGACGATGATAACAAACGCTCCTATTGCTGACTACGCGGTTGTTCTTTGTCAGACAGATTCAGAAGCAAGACACAAGGGCCAGAGTCTGTTCGTAGTCAAGAAGGGAACGCAGGGATTTGACTGCAACGAACTCGCGGGAAAGATGGGGATCAGAGCATCGTTGCTGGGAGAATATTCGTTTAGCGATGTGCGTGTGCCAAAGGAAGCACTTGTGGGCGAGGAGAATAAGGGTTTCTATCACTTCTTGGAGTTTATAGATATAGGTCGAATAAACGTTGCTGCACAGTCAGTGGGTATGGCTCAGGGAGCCCTTGAGCGGGCGTTGAAGTACGCTAAGCAGAGGGAGCAATTTGGACAAAAGATTGCCGATTTTCAGGTGATCCAGCACAAGCTGGCTGACATGGCTCTGGACATAGAATCTGCGAGGCTTCTGACGTACAAGGCGGCCTGGCATGTTGACCAAGGAAAGATTGTTCCTAAGTGGGCTTGTATGGCGAAGACGTTAGCGACGACGAACGCTATGAGGGTGATAAGTGAAGCAATGCAGATCTTTGGTGGGTACGGTTACCTGGCAGATTATGACATTGAGCGCTACTATCGTGACATTCGAATCTCAGCGATCTATGAAGGAACAACCGAGATTCAGAAGAACGTAGTTGCGAGAATCCTCCTACGCGAATAACCCAAGCTACAGTTTAGCCCCGCGCACAGAATCTACCATAACAGCAAGTAGACACAACGAAAATGCTGTAATATCGCTGCTATACCAAGTTTTACACCGGAACGCCCAATTTTTCGTAGACTTTTGTTCTTTTCTCTTCGACCTTCTTTTTGACTTCTTCGAAAAGGTTGTTTCCATGCGAATCAATTGCAACTGTAAGAGGACCAAACTCTTCAGCTTCCAAAATCCACAAGGCTTCCGGCGTTCCCAAGTCAGACCACTCTAAAGCTTTGACTTTTTTTATGGCTTTGGCTGCGAGAACTGCTGCTCCACCAGTGAAGGCTCCGTAAACTGCACCGTACTTTTTCATGGCATCTGTTGTTCGTTTTCCCATTCCTCCTTTGCCAATGACAACGCGTACTTTGAAGTTTTCTATGAATTCATCTTCGAATTGGTCCATGCGAGTGCTTGTTGTTGGACCTGCTGCAACCACTATCCATTTGCCGTCTTCTTTCTTCACGATGGGTCCGCAGTGGAAAACCGCTAGTCCTTCAAGGTTGATGGGCAAAGATCTTCCTTCCTTGAAATATTCCAACGCTCGCTTGTGGGCTGCGTCTCGTGCGGTAACCATTGTGCCCGTAACATATAGAACATCGTTTACCTTCAACTTCCTTATTTCTTCCTCAGAAATCGGAGTTTTCAACTTAAAAACAGCCATTCTTTCTCACCTTACCTTATGAGTTAAATATACAACCGTGCCATCAGCATTGATTCGAGCCGTAGCTCTTCTGGCTGCCCAGCACTGAAAAGCGACAGCCACAGGATAAGAGGCTGGATGCCGATGTGCATATTCAACGTTGACACCTAGCACTGTGAATTTGCCACCGAGTCCCATTGGTCCGATTCCAGTTGAGTTTGCAGCTTCGTAGAGTTCTTTCTCCAACTGCGCCAATTCTGGATTTGGATTAGGCTTGTTGATGGGTCTCAAAAGTGCCTTTTTAGCCATTTTCATGGCTATGTCTGCGCCTCCTCCTATACCAACTCCTAAGATGTTTGGTGGACAGGGCTTGGCGCCAGCTTTTATCACAGTGTCTATGACAAATTTTTTTAAGCCTCTAACTCCTTCGCCTGGAGTTATCATGCCTAAGGCGCAGACATTTTCCGAGCCTCCTCCCTTCGGAAGAACTGTGATCTCAATGTTGTTTCCGCCTGTGACTTCCCAGTTTATGTACGGGATGAATCTTCCAGTATTGTCGCCCGAGTTTCTCCTTGTGAACGGATCCACAGCGTTTGGGCGCAACGGCACTTCCTTTGTTGCTCTCTTAGTTGCGTTCTGTAACATGACTTCAACTTTCTCCAAGTCTCTGGCTTGAGCACCAGCTTTGACATAGAATATTATCGTGCCTGTGTCTTGGCAAATTGGTGTGCTCAGTTTTTCGGCGAATTCAATGTTAGTCAGTATGGCTTTCAAGTTAACTCTACCCGCTTCACTTGTCTCTTCATTGTAGGCTCTTTTGAGCGCCTCTTTCACATCCAATGGCAGCTTAATTACAGCCAGTTTCAAGAGGTTAAAAGCTACATCTTCAATAAGGTTTCCAATCTCCAACATGTTTCCTCCATGGAGAGCATAGGAATTGAAATCCCAACCTTATACCTTTTTTGTTCCGTTTATTGTTTAGTCAAATAGTTTTTAGTTTCAGCTGGCTCTCCCATAGAATATTTTATCTCTACCTACATGCAACTTAAATACGAATTCCAGTCAAATCTGATTGGAATTCATCGGAGGGTGCAAAAATGGCTGTGGAAGAGCAAACTGAAACTCCAGAACGGAAATATGAACATTTAGAAGACCTTCCCGGGGTGGGTCCGGCAACTGCGCAGAAACTGCGTGAGTTGGGATTCAACACGGTTGAGTCTTTAGCCACAGCCGCTGCAAGGGAGCTGGAGGCAGCAGGCATCGGTGAGAAGAAGGCTTTAGAGATTATAAGAACAGCTCGCTCGTCGCTTTCACTTTCGTTTATCCGTGCTGATGAACTATTGAAGCTGCGTCAAACTGTTTCACGTCTAACCACTGGAAGTAAGGCCTTAGATGAACTCTTGGGTGGGGGATTAGAGACCCAAACAATCACGGAGTTTTATGGAGAATATGGAACCGGCAAAAGTCAAGTATGTCATCAGCTTTGCGTGAATGTGCAGCTGCCTTCTGAGCATGGAGGATTAAACAGTGGTGTCCTTTACATAGACACTGAAAACACTTTTCGAACAGAACGCATCGTGCAGATGGCCCAAAATCTAGGTTTAGACCCTGAAAGTGTGATGAAAAACATTGTTGTGGCTGAGGCTTACACCTCGGACCATCAGATGTTCCTTTTAGAAAACTCAGACAGCATTATAAAAGATAACAACATTCGCCTAATCATTGTAGATTCGCTTACTTCTCATTTCAGAAGCGAATATTTAGGCAGAGAAATGCTGGCTTCAAGACAGCAAAAGCTAAACAAGCATATGCATAGGCTTATTCGTTTGGCTCGAGCTTTCAACGCAGCTGCTGTTGTAACGAATCAGGTGATGGCTAAACCAGACGTTTTCTTTGGAAATGCTGTGCATCCTATTGGAGGTCACGTTGTCGCGCATACGAGCCACACGAGAGTCTATCTACGCAAGTCTGCACGTGGACCTGTGAGGATCGCACGTCTAGTTTCTAGTGTTTATCTGCCAGAAGGTGAACGTGTGTTCAAGGTAACAGAGAATGGAATTGAAGATATAAGCGAAGAAGAACAACCAGTGCGTGGAAGACGATAGCAATGCCACCGATTCCATCAGTTTATGTCACCCGGTTTTTTCAACTTGTCACAAACCGACGATTTGCAGAAGCGGAACGCGTGCTTCTTCGATTAAGACAGAAAATATCAACAACGGAATGGAACACAGGTTATTTCCAAGCTCTCCGAGGCATGCTTCTGGCTCAAAAAAGCAACGATGACCGATACGCTTTCCTATCCAACATGAACTTCAAAAATCAAAAGGAACTGCAAGGACATAGGCGAGAGTTCTTGAGACATGCCAGAAATAAGCTTCACGCAGATTATGACCGCGGCTATTTCGCAGCATGGGCAAGTTACATGCGGGTTCTCGCAAAACTCGAATTCGCTGATGACAAAACTAAGAGTAAACATCAAGCGAAAAAAGAGGTTAAAGCCCCAGCAAAGGCTGAGAAAAAAGTAATAGAAAAGTCAAAAGAAAAAACAGAGATAAAGAGCATAAATGAAGCTGAAAAGCAAATCAAAGCAGAGATAGAGAAGAAAGAAACGGAGAAAGCAGAAGTGACTGAAAGAATCGAGCCACGCCAAAGCACTCTGTTCGATTATTCCAAAAAATAGGTCACTGTGCGTACAAGGTCGAAAATTATGAGCGCTGAGAACTCGGAAAAATGGCTTATAGCAGTCTGTGGTCTGAACTGTGCAAAATGTGACATATACCTAGCCGGTCATGGTAACGAAAAGTTGAGGGATGAAATCATAGATTGGTTCAAGAAAGAACGCAACGAAATGATCAAACAGGAACAGATAAGATGCCAAGGATGCAGAGGTCCGCTTGAGGTTCACTGGAGTCCTGAATGCAAAATGATGCCCTGCGCTATTGGGAGAGGACTTCAACACTGTTTTCAATGCGAGGACTTTCCATGTATAAGCGTGAACGAATTCAGCTCAGACGGCATATCTCATCACAAAAGGACTATTGAAAACGCAAAAAGGATGAAGGAAATCGGAATCGAAGCGTGGATCGAGGAGCAGAAAAGAAAAGGGCAATATGTATTCTGCCCATAGAAAAGTTACGTGAAACCCTTTGCACGCAAGCTTAAATTTCAGATTGTTGCTTTATTTTTGTTTTTTTGCCTTGACTCTTTACAGCAACTTTTGAAAGCCAATAGGTGTCAATTTTCTTTGCAGCCTCGTTTAGGATATCTATAATATCTTGTAAGTCGGTGTCTGCCACTGAAAATTTCACATCTGAAAGACCAGAATATACCTTACGCATAAGAGCGATCTGGACGGTGTCATAGTTAATCAGAGACACCTCTAGTTGACCTTGAATTGAGCGGGCTTCACGACCTATTAAACCACTTGCTAATGGAATCTTCTTTGACTTTCCCATTGGAAAAGCTCCTCATGTAGAATATCTGTCGAACGATTAATTAAATCTTACGATTTAATAAAACACTTCGATGGAGATTAAATTGACGAAACTTGCAAGTTATCTGCCTATCGTTAGAGACTAGTCTAAGAAAAGGTTGTTCATCATAAAAGATACTTGAAAAGGTGAAATTCGTTCTTTAACTTATGAAATCGTGTTGCTAACCGTCGGCGGAACCCTTAAAGCTTCAGAAATTGCCATAGAAGGTGAACCCACTTTTGGGTTGATAGTCTTTTGCATGCAGATTGATGCCACATGCTACGCATGCAGAGAAGCGCGAGGGTTTCATTGCATATTGGGTCTGCGTGTTGATTGTACATGTGGAGAGAGACGAGGAGAAGACGGCTCGGAACGAAACAACCGAGCAACCACATGCATCTGTCTTTCTTCCATTGGTTGGACCTTTCAACCTCCACCCGTTTTTCATCGCGCGCAACTCCACAAGCATTTTTCTTACAAAAAGCGGGGATATGATTATGTGTCTGCAATTGACTGATTTACTTAGGTCGATCCACCATACGCAGGTACACTAGCGCCTCAGCTTTTTTCAACTCTGCTTCCAAAGAATAGTCTGTAAGCGAACTAGCTTGTTTACAAGGAGCAACTAGAGAAACGTTGTAACCTCCATTTTCTAAACCGTTGATTATTCTGAATACTCTCGATAATCTCCGCTTGAACGAGACTGATTTTTCTTCTTTTTCAAACATTACAAAACCTCCTAATCACATAGGTCGTACGAAGAGTTTCATACGACTGAACACTCTGTTGTGATTCGACGATATAAACGTTTCGGTCGTGCGCATGCCTTAGTACGACCGCATAATTTATTAGCTTTCATGCTTCATATATATTCAGAGTTGACTTCGATGAAGCAACAACAGGACGAATTTGTGGATAACCTGATACAAACGATCAAAAACCCTACGCGGGCATTAATATTCTATCAATTGGCTCGAAAACCTGATTCTTCAGCAACTGAAATTGCCAAAGACTTAGGCGAAGACGTCGATGTTGTTTATTACCACCTTAAACTTCTGAAAAAAGCTGGCTTAATATCTAAACCACGAGTTGTGGTGTGCGGAAATTATGTATGCAAGTATTACTCATTACGTCCTGGCTTCAAAGAAAAGTTTCAACAATCACTTGGACAATATAAGAAGAAGTGGAAAGAGCTATCCTTAGATGAGTTCAGAGAAATGCTCATAGCCCGTTTTACAGTATTCCAATCAATACTGGCAAGTTCAGTGAGAAAGCTAGAGAAAGTCGATTCGAAAACCATTGAAAAGATAAGAGACGCAAAGAATATTCAATCCAAAATAATTTTTTGCTCTAAGGAAAGATATAACGAACTGTTAAGTAGACTTGGAGAACTCGCCAAAAACAAGTTCTCAGAAACGTTTGACCCGGTTGCAGAAGAATACGTTATAGCTATCATGGCCATACCAAAGCTTAGCGTAAATGCGAATTGATCATATTTTGCGAATCCCCTCTCAGATTTTATATGAACCATCAAAAACCATGAAAACTGAGCAGAGATTCATGGTGTTTTCTGAGATTTTTATTACGTCTTAGTCGACAACCCGGGCATAGAATAGAGAGCTAAAGAAGCATGTACTATCCCCATTTATTATTGCGCGGCGCTTGCTAGAGCAGTTGCTAAGATGAGGGATTATTTATTCGGGCAAATTCAGCTCTAATCTTCTACCTGGTCATGGCTCTCTTGAAAACCGGCATCGCGATCGTGGTCATGACAACTCCAAATCCAATCATGACCGCTAGCTCAGTGGTTATCATGGACACCCATGCTCCAGACACCATAACCTTCCTCAGAGCTGTAGCTAAGTAGGTCAGCGGAAGAACCTTTGAGATGCCTTGCATATACCAAGGCATCTGCTGTATCGGGAAGAACACGCCGCTGAGAAACATCATAGGGAACATTAAGGTCATCATCACCATCATAGCAGTCTCCTGATCCTTCGCAAAGGACGTTATCACAACGCCAAGACCAACAAAGCTGAAAACTCCCAACAGAAGCAATGCGAAGATTAACAGAACGTTCCCGTGGATGGTAACACCGAACAAAACCACAGCCAAAATGAGTATAAGAATTCCCTGAAGTAAACCCCTAGCCGTCTGAGCAAGGGTCTTTCCAAGTATTATAGCAAGCCTATTGATAGGAGCCACCATCATTCCATCCAACGTCCCAACCTCCCTCTCATGAGAAATAGCTGCTGGGAGCCCCGTCATAACACTCATCATCACTGTCATAGCCATCAACCCTGGAGCCATGAAGTCGAAATAACTGAACTCCCCTGCAACAGCGCCCTCTGTCTGAACACTGTAAGGCTTCACAATCGCAAGTGAATTACTTTCGTCAACCACTTCGCTCAGTCCCCGAACATTCTGTTCGGCAACCCATGTACCAATCTGCTCAAACACTTCCTTCAAAGCGATCTGCAGGACCATCGACATCTGAGGATTAGACTCATCAGTTACGACAGTGATGATTCCCTGCTTCCCAGTCACAAGGCTTGACGTGAAGTTGCTGGCGATCATTATGCCTCCATCAACCTCTCCGCCTTGAATCATCTCCCTTACCTCATCGAGGCTTGAAGCATTAGTAATGGTCATCATGTCTGTGCGGTTGTTCATCTCCTCCAAGGCTGCGATAAGTATCTCACTTGCACTGGTGTAATTGCCGTATCCTTCGTCCTCGTTCACTAGGGCGACCGATACGTGACTTATGGATGTGCTAGATGGAAATATGAAGCCAGCTAAACTCATCATAAATATCGGCATCAACACAAGCATAATCAGCCCCATTTTGTTCCTAAACAACTCCATCAGATCCTTCCAAGTAACTATAAGACTATCAGAAATCAAACTTTTAACGCCCATAAAACCTCACCTCACCCTCCGCCGCGCCCTGAAAGGCCCGTGCCCTCTCATTGGTATCTTCCGATCTGCATTGTCCCTTACCTCATGGCCAGTTATGTGCAAGAACACGTCTTCAAGTGCAGGTTCAAGGTTCCTCACTGAGCTTATCTTGCCCTTCTCAGCTCTTATCGCGTCGATTATAGTGTCAAACGCATCATTGCCATTAGCGTGAACTCTGATGTGGGTAGCGTCATCGTGAGAGACGGAACTGACACATTCTAGAGAATGTATTGACGAGACCATGTCGGTAGTAGGATTTGCAATCTCTAACTCCAGGATAGTTGTGTCAGCTCCTGAAACAAGCTTCTTCAGATTCCTCGATGTATCAAGTGCTACGATTTTTCCGTGGTCTATGATTGCTATGCGGTCGCATAGCATATCGGCTTCAACCATCATGTGTGTTGTAAGGATAATCGTCGTTTTGTTTTCGCTATTAATTTTCTTTACGAACTCTCTGACTTCGACGCTGGATTGAGGATCTAAACCCAATGTGGGTTCATCTAGCAACAGCACTTCCGGCATATTAAGCAGCGCTCTTATTACGTTCATCCTCTGCCTCATACCTGATGAAAACGTGCCCACCTGAGAACCCTTCCAGCTACCTAGCTGAACGAGCCCTAGCAGTTCGTCGATCCTCTTGTTGAGAACGTCCTTTGGTACATCGTAGAGCTTTCCGAAAAACCACAAATTTTCCTTAGCCGTTAACCGGTCGTACATGATTATCTTTTCGGAAACTAGGCCGATGAGCTTCCTCACCTTGTTCTCATCCTTCACTATGTCGTAGCCGCCGACTGTGGCCGAACCTTCCGTGGGCCTGGTTAATGTAGAAAGCATCCTTATTGTCGTGGTTTTGCCAGCTCCGTTAGGACCAAGCAAACCGAATATCTCGCCTCTCTTCACGTTGAAGGAGACGTGATCCACAGCCACTAATCCGTTAAATCTCTTCGTGAGATCCTTTGTTTCGATCATCAAACCGCTTTTCAAGTTAGCCACAACCAGTTGGTGTACATGTGTCGGGAAGACATCTAAGAGTCAGATATAATCCTTTCTATGACAGTTATTGTTAGCAGTGCGATAAGAGGATGTATTGTTGCGAAGTGTATGAAGCGCTGAGCGGTGTCTATAGGTTGCTACCAGTTTTCACGATGCACTCGTAGCTCGTTGTACTGTGTCCGTGGCTCTTTCTCTTCTGCTGGATGACCAATAGGAATAAGGTTGAGAGGAACAATTGTCTCCGGAATTTTCAGCACCTTCCTTATAGGACTAACACGGCTTTCCCTAGGATGAACACCAAGCCAGACGGCGCCGAGACCCAATGCAGCCGCTGCCAGAAGAAGATTCTCCGAAGCAGCCGAGCAATCTTGCATCCAAAAGCCTGGAGAGACAGACTCGTCTCCGCATACTGCTATGCAGAGGGGGGCTTCGAGCAACATCTTTCCATAGGGATGGGCACTAGCCAACTTATCCAGCGTCTGCCGATCGGTTACTACGATGAAATGCCAAGGTTGGCGGTTTGAAGCTGAAGGCGCCGCCATAGCGGCTTCTAGCATCACCTTAATGTTCTCTTTACAGACTGGTTTGGTTGTGTACTTGCGTATGCTACGACGAGCGAAAATCGTCTTGACCAGTTCCTTTGTCATCAACTATTCCTCAACTATGAAAGAATAGGTTCATAGTTGAGTTCTTATGGCTTGTGGAAGAGACAAACAATAAATTGGATCAGCTATCGTAGATATGGCATATCCTACTCTCAAACATACACCTAAGAAGTTAGGATTTGTGCTCTTCTTTTAACTTTCTGACCATTTCACTGTATTTGTCTGTTCCAGCCTTCTTTCTGTATGTCAAGAGTCCAGCTCTTGTGAATGCACTCTTCTGTCCATGTTCTGGATCATATTGGTTGACAAATAGATCACATAGAAATTCTTTGCATGCTCCACAGTGTTCAACCTCATGATCTCTAGCACAAGCATAGAGTCTGCAATCACCCCAGAAAGGATATCCTTTATGAGCGCCACATCCAGAACAATGGGGCATTTTTTCCTTTTTGTAGTAGACACAGAATCCACAATGTGTGCCACAAGGTGCTATTAGAACATCTTCCACTTTGGTTCACCAGCTTGGTGTTTTCATTCAGAACATACCACAAATACTTATGACTTGTGGAAGAAACTTCAGTGAACTATGTCTTTGACCACTTCGGCATTTTCCACGACCCCATAGCTTAAGAATCTCAATCTTTTCCATCTGAAAAAGAGGTTGCTCATATCTCCTTTCAAATGAGCGAAATACAATGTCAAAACAATGCCATGAGAGACGATTAGTATCCTCTTGCTTTCATGCTTTTGGTCGATCAATTCCATGCCAGTTCTGAATCTCTTTAGTGCACTTAGGCATGACTCCCAATTATTTCTTGACTCGTTAATATTTGAAAATGCCTTTTTTACTGCAGATTCGTAGTTCTCCAAGAATGATTTCCTGTCCAGTTCATTGAAGTTAGAAATCGCTACAACTTCCTTTCCAATTGCATCAGCTATAATCTTTGCAGTATGATATGCTTTCTCCTCTTCTGAAGAATAGAAAAAATCCACATCTGTTAACGTCCGCTCCTTTACTAGTCTGCGAGTCTCATTGATACCTTCACTGGAAAGAGTCCATTCATTAGCAGGCTTTCTTGGGTCTATATCCACTTTGCCATGTCTCAGCAAGTAGAATGTATTCATGACATGAACTTCTATAGCTGGCTTTATACTTCAGTCTTATCACTTGTGGAGACCCATGGAGCTGAACTCAAAAAGTCTCTGTTTGGAATAAACTTACTCCTGTGCTTTCTTCTTGGCTTCCTCGATATCGCTATAGATCCGCCATTCGGCGACAAGACCGCCCCGAACCTCAGCAGTCCAAAGGACGGTCTCATGCTCTTCGACTTCGGGCGGAATATGTGAACCCGTTGTCTTACCAATAATTGCCACACCATTACCACTCATTAGGACACTTTGCACATGTATTTTGTATCTCGGGTAGGCTGAGAAATAACCTTGCCAGCCATCCCGACCACGAAATACATCCCCAGTCATGTCAATCAAAGTGAAGTCCTCAGTCTGGAGTTTGATGAGTTCCTCAGAGTCTCCAGCATTGATAACTTCCACAAATTTGAGTGCAATTGACTTCGCATCGCCTTGCTTGTCCTTTTTTCCCATTTCTTCAATCTCCCTTTACTGCTCCTATTGTTCTTTGTATTAAAGTAGGTTTTTTTGGCTTTAGGACTTTGATCTAATGCTGCAGTTTCTTTAAGCTTCGGAACAACGGAACTTTCTCCAGAGAAATTTGCTTTAATATCGTTGCAGGAATTCGCTAGTCTTCAAATCCTTAGCCTCATTCAATATTCTCCTAAAAGCCATGCCTTAGCCCTAAGACGGTTATTATCCCTTTCATTTTTCTTGAATTAGCCCTATTCTTTTTACCATTTAGTTTAAGATTCTTGCTTCTAGGCTAATCCAAGCCAAGCTCTCAGCATGCATATTAAGCGCTCAGTATAACATTACTCCGATAATCCTTGACGAAAGGCAAAGACCCTAAATTAGGGAAGATTAAAAGATGTTTTTTCATTGCTGTGGGAACAATCTTCTTAGCACTCGGAGCAGTAGGAATATTATTGCCGATTTTACCAACCACACCTTTTCTATTGCTTTCTGCAGCGTGCTACTATAAAGGCTCTGAGCAAATGCATCGTTGGATGCTTAACAACAGGTTGTTTGGAAACTACATAAGGAACTATAAAGAGGGAAAGGGAATATCGTTAAGAGCAAAAGCGTTTACCATATCCTTGTTATGGGTAGTCATAACATACTCGGCTCTCTTCATGGTAAATGCCATAATCGTTCAGATATTTTTGTTCATTATAGCGATCGGTGTTAGCATACACATCATTACGATACCAACATTCAAAAGAGGGAGTCTTAACTAGCAGCATTAAAATGGTTTAGATGAGGTCTCCCATTTTAAGCCACCCCTTGGTAGAATTGATCAAGTTCTTGCAGTCGTTTGCGACAAAATCTTCAGAAAACGCAAGTGAAAAAACCGGTGGATAACATCATGATTAATGGGTGGATTTTCTTCGCTACACGTTCTAGGTACTTGTTTTTGTCGGTCAGGTCGAAAATCGTAACCGATGCGTCTCGTGTTACGCCTATAACGTAGGCATATTCCCTCGACCCACCTGGCCTTTTCTCATTGCGCGAGCTAAGAGGTAAACTATTTCAGCATCATATCCTTTCTTTACACACTGGGAAAAATCTTTGAAAACAAAAATCGTTGAAAAACCAAAATATCAAGTAACCAGCCCACTCAAACGCTTCAATCAGAAGTACACCGTGTTGAGCAGAACTTCCTGGGATCCTCCTTTTCAAAAGTTGAAAAGGCAGTACCAGGAAACTCGTAATAAACGAATCCAAAAGGAAAGCTTACTTGAGAACTACGCCTTCAGAGACGCCTCCTGGTATGTGGCAAATACTTTAGGAACTTTTGCCGGATTCATGCATGGAAACGACGGACTCTACTCTTGGAAAAGCCTTGAAATCCCAGAAGAGAACATCGACTCAGAATTGAAGTTTCGAAGAGTCAAAGTCCGCAATCCGGCTCTGATGTCTAAGAAAATAAAAAACGCAGGTAGATTTTATGGAGCAGATCTAGTTGGAATAGTTAGATTGAACGAGTTTTGGGTCTATTCTCGCTCCTATAACAGGTTGACTGGCAAAAATGACCCTATAAGGCTCTCCAAACGATACAAATTTGCCATTGTGATGGCGATAGAAATGGACTACAAAAAAATTGCCGCCTCAGACATCGAAGCTTCTACTGCAACTGGACTGGGGTATTCTAAAATGGCTTTCGTTTCCAGCCTCTTGGCTCAATTCATTCGAAATTCGGGTTACCAAGCTATTCCGTGCGGCAACGATACTACGCTAAGCATTCCACTTGCCATTGACGCAGGACTAGGTGAACTGGGAAGAAACGGATTATTGATCACGCGCCAATTTGGACCAAGGGTAAGACTCTGCAAAGTGCTGACAGATCTTCCCCTGAAGCCTGACAAGCCAATTGACTTTGGATTGCAAGAGTTTTGTGAGAAATGCAAGAAATGCTTGGAAAACTGCCCCGTTCACGCGATAAGCAAGGAAAAAACAGCAAATGCGATAACTATGTCAAGCAACTCGGGGATATTGAAATGGCCGGTAAATGGAGAAATGTGTTTCAGATTTTGGTGTGAGACAGGAATTGATTGTAACATTTGCATTAAAGTTTGTCCCTTCAACAAAAAACGGTAGTCAAGGTATAGAATGGTCAGATAAATATTCAAAAGTTTACTTTCTTGAAATACATATCCAAATCTCCTCTGTGCTTTCTTAAACGCATATGAATTGTCCTCTGTTTATCCTCCGACCGCTACTAGAAATCTCTCGCACTCGTAACAATAATCTGAGCACATAACCTACCTTCAAAAGGTTTAAATAAAGTTTGATTCACTTCGTAGATAGCCCAAAAACAATGGACTGTTTGAGATGTCGAAGGAATTCCGCCACATCGTAAGAATCGCAGATACAGACATGGACGGCACGCTAAAGGTAGGCTACGCTCTACCTAACATCAAAGGAGTGGGGATTCGACTTGCCCAAGCTATTTTACAAAAAGCCAACATCAACCCCGAAACTCGCTTAGGCTTTCTTCCCGAGGCTGACGTAGAAAAACTTAAAGACATTTTAACTAGCCCCGCAAAACATGGGTTTCCAAGATGGCTTCTCAACCGTCCAAAAGACATCATAACTGGAAAAGACCTCCACCTTATCGGTCCAGACTTAGACCTTCGCATTAAATCTGACATAGAAGAACTGAAAAAATCTAAGTCATGGAGAGGTTACCGTCACGCTTACAAGCTGAAAGTTAGAGGGCAAAAAACAAGAACGACTGGTAGAAAAGGCAAGGCCATGGGCGTCAGAAGAAGAGCACTTATGCGCACACGCGAGCGAGGGAGAGCCAAGTAATGGGTGACCCCAAAAAACAGCGGAAGAAATATGAACCGCCTCGTTTTCCATGGAGAATCGATGTTTTACAGGCAGAGCTAAAACTACTCGGACAATATGGACTTCGAAACAAGCGGGAATTGTGGCGCCACAGAACAATGCTCTCAAAATTTCGAGGCATCGCCAGGTCCCTTTTAGGCATGCCACTAGAACAACGGAAAAAACTGGAAAGGCAACTCCTAAGCAAGCTTCACCGCCTAGGTATTCTTCCCGAAAAAACGGCACTAGATGATGTCTTAGACTTGTCAATCGAAGATATTCTCGAGCGACGGCTTCAAACCATAGTGTTTCAGAAGGGACTAACCAAATCGATCCATCAAGCTCGTCAGCTTATTACTCACAGGCACATTGTGATTGGAAAACGGAAGGTCTATTCTCCCAGCTACTTGGTTTTAAGAGACGAGGAAGCCTCAATTGCTTACGCCCCGGCAAGCCCGTTGTCTAACTCTAAGCATCCTTTACCTGCATCCATTCAGGCTACTCACTCAAAATCTGCTTCCACATCTGAAGGCGCAGATGAAGGAGAGGAGGAAAAGGCTTGAGCAAAAAAACAGAACGATGGGGGGTAGTTCGCATATACAGCTCCTATAACAACACAATTGTGCATATAACAGACCTATCTGGTGCCGAAACCATTGCCAGAACATCTGGAGGCATGTTTGTGAAAGCCGATAGATTGGAATCCTCCCCTTATGCTGCCATGAGAGCCGCCTCAGTAGCAGCAACAATGGCAAAAGACAAAGGATTAACCGCCATCCACATCAAAGTGAGAGCGCCAGGAGGCTCAGGCGCCAGAACTCCTGGTCCAGGAGCGCAAGCGGCCATCAGAGCGCTGGCTAGAGCTGGTTTTCGCATCGGAAGAATCGAAGAGGTAACCCCCGTTCCCCATGATGGAACCAGAAGAAAGGGCGGGCGGCGAGGTCGCAGAGTATAGTTGCGTAGTCTCTTGAAAAGGGAAACATTGAAATAATTCGTTCTCTTCCTTATGTGAAGCACGTAGATTAACCATCCTTGTAAGGTGTCTGGCTGCATGGAAATGCGCGTTGTTGACAAAACTGATGTGACTAACCGTTTGATTATTGATGGTGTTAATGTTCCCTTTATGAACGCGTTACGTCGAATAATGCTCGCCGAGGTTCCTTCCATGACCATTGACGACGTCGTTGTCCTCGAAAATTCTTCTATATTGCAAGATGAGGTTTTGGCACATAGGCTTGGGCTTATCCCGTTGAAAACAGACTTGGAATCTTACAATCTGCCTGAAGAATGCCCATGTAAAAGCGAATTTGGATGCAACCTTTGCCGCGTGACCTTAACGCTTGATGTTGAAGCCACAGACAGTGTTAGAACAGTATATTCCGGTGAACTTATTCCGAACAATCCGGACATTGCTCCAGTAAGCGACAAAATTCCAATTGTGAAACTGGCGCCGACCCAGAGAATCCGATTAGAAGCTTATGCTCGGCTTGGAAAGGGAAAACAACATGCAAAATGGCAGGCAGTTTCGATGTGCACCTACAAATATTTTCCAAAGGTCAAAATCAACGAGAAACTTTGTGATGCTTGCGGCAAATGTGTAGAGGTATGCCCGAAACGAGTTCTTCTAATTGCTGGGGGAAAAGTAGGAATCCGCAACATTACTGAGTGCACCCTCTGCCAAGACTGTATGGACGCTTGTCCTAAAGGTCCAAATACCATCGAAGTGTCTTGGGATAAAAATGCGTTCATTCTTTATATAGAATCGAATGGCGGGCTTACAGTAGAGCAAATATTGCTTGAGGCTCTCAAAATTCTCGATGGAAAGGTAGAAAATTTCCTCAACCTTCTAACGGAGAAAAAGTGATGAAGAGAGTCAAGTCAACTAACCCAGAACTGCTCAACATTGTTCGTTTGTTAAGGAAAAAATCTATCGAGACAGGAGCCAGCATATGGCGTGACGTAGCTGAAAGGCTTGCAGCCTCTAGAAGACGACGAGTCGCAGTTAATCTCAGTAGGCTTAATCGTTACACAAAAGCAAAAGAAACAGTCATAGTTCCAAGCAAGGTTCTAGGTACAGGACGCCTTGACCACCCTATTGACGTGGCTGCGTTTACTTTTTCCGAACAAGCAAAAGCCAAGATTTTGAAGGCGAAAGGAAAATGCTTATCAATTCAAGAGTTAGTGAAGAAAAATCCGAAAGGCACTAACGTGAAAATAATGGGATGATAAATGACAACGGAGCAGCCTCCGACAGTTATCGATGCTTCCGGTTTAATTCTTGGACGCATGGCTAGCATAGTGGCTAAACGTCTGCTGCAAGGCGAAAATATAGTTATTGTAAACTCAGAAAAATTAGCGCTTTCCGGCAAAAGGCTGAGCAAGGTAAAGGAAGCTAGAGAATTCCTTGAGGTTGGTCATCCAGGCAAGGGACCCTTTCATCGGAGAAGACCCGACCGTATTGTTCAGCGAACAATTCGAGGCATGCTTCCAAGAAGAATTCCAAAAGGACAACGAGCACTCAGCAGACTGCGAGCTTATCTCGGAGTGCCAGATGCGTTCCAAAATGCAAAAATGGAGACTCTTCCGCAGGCTAGTGCAACTAAGCTGAAGGGCCCATATTTCACTTTGGGAGAGTTCGCCAAGGAAATTGGTTGGACTGAGATGAGCAAATGAGCAAAGCAAGTAAGACGAAGGTTTTGCTAGTTAGTGGTAAACGAAAAACAGCGATAGCCCGAGCTACGGTTAAGGCTGGCAAGGGAAGAATACGCATAAACAATATTCCACTGGAAATTTTAGAGCCGAAAATCGCCCGTGACAAGATTATGGAGCCTTTAATGCAGGCTGGCGACGAAGTTTGGAAACAGCTAGACATCGACATTAAAGTTTCGGGCGGAGGCTATGTGGGACAAGCAGAAGCTACAAGAACAGCCATGGCAAGAGCATTGCTAAAATGGACAAAAAGCACACAACTACGAAGGGCTTTCTCGGAATATGACCGCACACTAATTGCCGGAGACCCAAGACGCCGGGAACCAAAAAAGTTCGGCGGACCAGGTGCTAGAGCCCGAGACCAAAAAAGCTACCGCTAGTCGCATAAAGACTAAGGCGCTCGCTGGAATCAGTTAAAATCTTAGGAATTATAGAGTCGGACGAAATCTGGTCGATAGCATGTGCTATTTTAGATCTGCAAGAAGAGCCGATATAGCTCTGGCTGCAAGTGCCAACAACTCGAATATTTTGTATGCTTCAATCATATTGCTGGCAGTATACTCTACGTTCAATCCGTCGATTCTGCTAACCGTAGGTAACAATTCAGCAACATCTGCAAAGTGACTTGCCAAGAAAGTTACCCTTATTTTTACTGGTTTTTTCGCTATCAGTGGCTTAACTTTATTTTGTCTGAAGTTAGCTACGGCTCTCTTAACAGTTTCTTTCAGTTCTTTCTCAATCTTTGCCATACTAGAACTTTTAGCTGAAACTCTGCTCAAAGAATGTTTTAAGGCTACAGTTTCAGCCCAAGGTGCATACTGCTCAGCATCATCCTTTAGAAGTTGAGCTTCACCAGCAACAAGTATAACAGGAACATCCAACTCCCCTGCTGCGTAAGCATTTAAAAGAAATTCACTCACCGCAACTCCATTCACTTCTATCTTATTGATGCTTCCACCACTGTAAGTGTGATCGAATGAGGATTTTGCAGTCCCAAATTTAGCATGGTACCCAAGGAATAAGGCAACATCGCATCCTTCTACTCCAGAAACCATGCTAACTGGTCGAGGATAGCCTCTGATAATATCTACATATTCAGGCAAGTCGTCAACCAAAAGGTTAACCATGGGTCCATGACTATCAGCAATAACTATTTCATCAAAACCGTTTTTATTTAGCTCTTTGGCTACGATTAGTGTGACTTCAGTAGCAATTTTTCTTGCTTCATCATACAATGCACCTTTTAGACTTAAGTGACCTGGGATAACGATATATGGCATACCTTCCAAATCAACTGAAATGAAGGCCTTCATAGAAATCTACTCGATATAGGTCTATGGATAATACATTAAAGGATTTTGATTCTGGAATCAGCTCCAATAAGAGCTCCCTTGATAAGTTTTTAAGATTAAACTATAATTCATATACTGGGTAATGACAATGTCTCGCAAGAAAAAGCGCAACATAATAGATGAGCTGTTTGGAGGCTCTCTATTCAACGAAAAGGAAATATTGTCTGATGATTTTTCTGGAACCGGATACTCCATTAGCGTAGTTCAAACCCCTGAGGGAACAAAGGTCAAAGCGAAAGTTGGAAAACACACAAACGTAAACGCCCTCAGAAAACAACTTCAGCAGAAATATCCAAACGCAAAGATCGAGATAGAAGGAGGCACTGCAAAACCGCTCATCCGTGAGATATCAACAAGAAAACTTAAACAAGAAAGCGAAAAAAACAAAGAGACAAATAGTTAACAGGTCTCACACGAATGTGCGTGAAAGAGCATTTCACTATCTATCGAAACTCTGTTTTAGATATGGATAAGATTTGACATTGATACGATCGTAGTATCCTATTCGCACGCGCGTAAACTCACTTTCTGTCGGTTCCTTAGGTATTATTTGCACGCTTTTGTAACATAGTTATTACCAAAACGTAATGTTTATATATTACTAAATAGTAATTACTGTATGGTAATAAGAAATGAGTTCGATGAAACTTAAGCTACAACTAGTTCGAGACGGAGAAGTCTTGTTTGAAATTCCCCTTTCTCCTACAGATTGGCCAAGAGAACAGTTGGAAAATGAGCTGCAAGCTTTCGAGGCAGATTTTCAAAGATTCTCGAAGATCTTCGATGCCCTGGCCCATAAGACTCGTTTGAGGATGATGAAAAGGCTCATGGAGGAGGAAGACGGCACAATGAATTTCGCCGATTTCATGCGAGACCTAGACTTGAATCCGAAAACCGTTTGGGAGAATGCCAGAAAACTCAGAGAAGGCGGGTTCTTGGAGAAGGTTGCCAGGGGAAGATATCGCTGTTCAGACGTTGGACAGAGAGGGTTCATATTGATGAGCCTCGCCTTGAGGCATCTAATGGAAACTCTTGAGGAAGTTGAAAAATTATAGGGGGCAAAAGACTGTGTCACATGACGAAAATCTTGAAGACTTAGGGTCAAATCAACCATTAGAACCGCTTGACCCATTTAAGCCCTTTGAACCATTCAACCCTATAAAGCGCCGACCAATGCCCAAGAGACCATTCGAAGTGGCATTGAGAAAAGCTGAATAGTATTATTATAGGAAAAAGGAGGTGACAATCTTTGTCAGAAGAAGATTGGTGGTCGAAGTGGTTCAGAAAAAGACGCCCTTTCTTTAGTAGCAACTTCTGGGATATGAGCGAATTCTTCAAAGAAATGGAACAAATGATGGAAAGAGAATTTACAGAACTCTCTAAAAAAGCTCCTAAAGAATTTATTCGAGAACGAATCCTGCCAGACGGAACTAAAGTGAGTGAGTGGGGACCCTTCGTCTACGGATACAGTGTAACGATAGGTCCAGATGGAAAACCAAATGTCAGAGAGTTTGGTAATGTTAAGCCTGAAACTCGAATGGGAAGACCTTACATAGACATCAAAGAAAAGAGAGAACCCCTAGCAGATGTAATGGAAACTGATGGCGAAGTCAAGGTTATAGTGGAACTACCAGGAGTAGAGAAAGAAGATATCAAACTACATGGGACAGAAAGAAGTTTAACGATTTCTGTAGATACACGTCAACGAAAATATCACAAAGAAGTTGAGCTACCTGCCAAGGTTGATCCTAAGGAAGCAAAGTCTTCATACAAGAACGGCGTCTTAGAGGTTACGCTTCAGAAACAGAAAGAAAAAAAGCCTAAAGGCGAATCGATAAAGATAGAATAGCAAGCAAACCTTAACCAGCGACCAGTAAGGTTATCCCCCCAGTTTTTTTGGGTATCTGAGATTTGTATTATCAAACGGGAAATAAGCGACGAATCAAGAAGAAGATTACGTTTGCAGTGAAGGATTTAGCAAGATCATTACTTGATTTTCTGATTTGTAATTTATAAATCATCCAAAATTCTAGAAATCCCAATTTTTTCTCGGCTTAGAAATAAGAGAATCTAGTAGAATTCGATTCATGTTGTCAGATCTTCCTTAAATTCTAATTTCTAAATCCATGTACACATGCGTCTAGTTCATATCGCTGTGAAAGTATCAACAGTTTTCTTATCCAGCCTTCTTAGAAGTTCCATGACCAATTTCACGGCGTTTTCTAGATCCTCTAAGCTGAGTAGACCTACGTGACTGTGAATGTGCCTTGTCGGAACACTGAGGACAACACTTGGACAGCCAGTTCTGTCGAGATGAATTCTGCCGGCATCCGTGCCGCCAGCTGCAATCTGGGAAAGCTGGAGAGGTATCCCTATTTCCTTCGCAGTTCTTATAGTGAACTCCTTTAATGGCTGATTGGGAATCATGCTTCTATCATAAGTGAGGAGACTTGGGCCTTTCCCCATCTTTGCAGGCGCCTCAAAAGGCTTTATATCTGGCACGTCACCTGATATATCCACTTCAAGCACCAACGCTACGTCTGGATCTACAAGATGAGCGACTGTCTGAGCGCCTCTGAGTCCGACCTCTTCTTGAACCGTAGCCGCGCCATAGATTGTGTTCGGATGTTTCATCTCGTTTTCTTTTATTCTACGGATGGTTTCCATTATGACGAAGGCGCCTATTCTATCGTCAAAGGCTTTTCCCATAGCTATCTTCCCATCTCGAATTAGGGAAAAGGGAGACCAAGGCACAACGGGATCGCCGACTTTCACGCCTAACTTGACCGCTTCTTTTCCCGACGTAGCGCCTACGTCTATGTACATGTTCTTTCTTTCAACAACTTTCTTGCGGTCTTCATCGGTCAGAAGGTGCGGTGGTTTAGCTGCAATAACACCATGCAAATCTCCTTTTTCAGTTCTAACGATAACTCTCTGGGAAAGTAAAACTTGGTCCCACCATCCGCCTAAGGGATTGAAGGATAGAAAACCGGTTTTCTCATCCATGCCTGCGACAACGAACCCCACCTCATCTACGTGTCCAGCTAACAGCACATGCGGTCGTTCATTTTCGCCTTTGGCGACAAAAACAACCGAACCCAGCTTATCCGCTATGACCTCATCAGAGTAAGCCTGTATGTATTCATTTATGATATGCGTGGTTTCCCTTTCGAATCCCGATGGACCGAAAGACTCGGTCATCTTCTTCAAGATATCAATCGCTTTTTCATCAAACATCCTTTATTCAACTCCTATTATTCAACATATTCTTCTTTCATGATTCCGCTTAGTTAGTACAGATACCCATGTATAAATGATTCCGCGCGTGTATGCATACTTAGTTTTCTAGTTTATAATCTTCAAACTCGCTAAAGATTTTATAAATTCTATTTTTTCCTCCGCTTGTAAATTCGGGAAAATAGAGATTTGCTGGTTCTATCGATAATGTTGAGAGCAAATAGTGTTGAATGAGAACCCACCACTAATGGAGAGACACTAGAGAGATAGACTTAGAGCGTCAAGTGTGATCAGAAGCAGATTTGGAATTCAGGACTTTTAATTTCTTATTCACTGGTTTCTAACAGGATTGGTGAAGAATCTGAGAATGAAGCCGATCTCGTCTTTCAGAATTTTGCTGAAGCGGTACGGATACTCAAAGAAGGCTGTTGAAGAAATTTGGAAATGGTATGATTTCTCAGAAAGAAAAGGCGTTGCAAGTTTCTAATTTTACTCCACGAGCGTGCACATACTTGCTTGCTGCTTCTACGTATTCAATGAATAGTAGATCATCTTTTTCTGGGAAATATTCAAAATCAGGTCCAACTTTTTCATAGAGATGCTTAATTATTTGTATCTCGAGAATTTTTGCTCCGTTACCGAAGATTTTTTCAATAGCATTGGCAAACTCTTCAATTTTGTTGGGAATGTCCTGCTTCTTGACTGTGAAGGTCTCATCCAGATAGAAATAGATCGCTTGTTTCTGAGAATCTCCTAGCGAGGACAGCCCCTTATCTACCGCTTCTAGCAGAAGTTTTTTGAAATCGCGATTATGATTTGATTCTAAGACATGCGAGTTCTTAATGAGTAAGGAATTCATCAGGTTTGCCTCTTTTTTGTAGTTTTGTAGAACTGATTTCGTGTTCCACTTAGATACATATTGTATCGCGTGATTTAATATAGTCCTTATTTCATAGTTTGACATGTTCTGAGATTCGATATATCTACTCCGTTAGACACATTTTTTGTAAGTTACTCCGTGCTTTATCAAGGAATAAGAGCCACCTAAACCTTAAATGCAAAAATAGCGTNTGCGGCGATAGCTCTGTAGTATGATTGAAAATGCAAGTATGATTGAAACATCATCCAGTATGCGTTAAGTGTCAGATAAATCTAATTTCTTCATCCAATTGGTTGTGTGTTCGTTATGTGTGTGAAGTAGTAGTTTGACCATTGAAGCTAGAAAGGAGACTTAAAAGGGACGCTTCGCCACAGATACAAAAGCATCCTGACATTGCAAATTCTTTATGTGACACAACTTCTTTACCTTACAGGAGTCACTTCAAAGGTGAAAATAAATGGATTTTTCAATCAGCGAAGAGGAGGAATTGTTCAGAAAAGCTGTAATGGAGTTCTGCGCCAAAAATATCTCTCCGAATTTCACAGAAATAGAGAAAAAAGCAAGGATTCCTGAAGATCTGTTTGAACGTATGGCTCAACTTGGTTTATTCGGTATTAATGTGTCATCTGAATACGGAGGTCTTGAGGCTAAGTTTATTAATACAGCCATAGCTGCAGAGGAAATAGGATATGCTGATATCAGCCTGTCTATAGCTATCTTCCCATTTCTGATCGAGAATTCATTTGCATACATTGCCGACAGATACGGCACTAAACAGCTTAAAGAAGAAATCCTGCCCAAAATAACAAGCGGTGAAATCTTACTGGGCATCGCAGCAACAGAACCTCAATGTGGCAATGATCTTGCCGAGATGAAAACAAAAGCTAGGATGAAAGATGGCTATTACCTCATCTCTGGGGAGAAAGCCTATGCTACAGGTGTAGTTGAAATTGAAGAACGCGGCGGTGGGTTCTTAACCCTCACGTATACTGCTCCTGAACGAAAGTATAATGGTATGACCTTGTTTTACGTTCCTCTTAATCTCCGGGGAATAGAAACGACCTTATACGACGCAGTGGGCAAGAAAGGGTCATCTTATGGAGGATTCTCGCTTACTGGCGTTAAGGTCCCGCGATATTTTCTTGTCGGAGAAGAAGGGAGAGGTGTCCGTTTAGCACTTGAAGGGATTTCAAAGGCTAGAGTTTTAATGTCCATAGCTGCTATTGGAGCGGCTAGACGTTGTCTTGAACTTGCCACGAACTATGCTAAACAAAGAGTAGTCTTTGGCAAACCTATTGCCTCATATCAAGGGATTCAATTTGAACTTGCAGATGATTACACGAAATTGGAGGCTGCAAAGCTGCTTGCGTATAAAGCCGCTTGGTTAATTGATAAGGCAGCTAAGCATGAGATTCCCTCTGCGGTAGCTATGACGAAGTTGTGGGTTCCTCATGTTGTATATGATATTATTAACCATGTATTGTTATGGTATGGAGCATATGGTTACACAAAAGAATGCCCCATTGAAATTGCGTTAAGAGGGGTTTTATCTTTGTTATCTGGAGCTGGCGGTACGGACAACGCAATGAGGTTAATGATCTCTCGAGACTTATTTGGCAAAGAATTCGTATGAAATTTCCCAATGTTAGAAATTATATGCTTTTCTTTTTTTTTATCACGCATAATGTTTTTAAGCAAGTATCATCGGTTAAGCAATAAAAACGGAGGTCTAAACATGGCTAGAAGAAGCAAGAAAGAGAAAGCTGCAGGTAGGGAACAGCATAGACAATTGCAAAGGGCCAAGAAGATGCGGAAGAAACAGAAAAAGAACGTTGGACTTCCTAAAAGGCATAAGAAAGGAAAAAAATAGTCTTTCTTTCCTTGTGCATGTTTTGAGGAATATTCTGCGGAATCTGGCTTGAGCCTCGAATATCCAAAACATGTTGAACGGAGAGGTTTGAAGAGACCTAAGAGGTTACAAGGAGGTTGACTAGTGCGCGAAGCGCACACCAAATCATTCTTATTCAACTTCAACGCAAGAGTGGTTGGCGGAGGTTGTGATGAAGATGAAAAGTGAAAGCATTTCTGTTCAAGGCCTCCGCAATGCAAGGCGGTAGGCGTTCTTTCTCGTTTAATCACTGGAAAGAAGCCGTCTCCTTCAATATTTTTGATAGAAATCCTTAAATATGATTTATTTCTCCTTTTTATTCCTAAAAAATGGTTTTCAGGTGCGTTAAGCGCTTTGTTGACCCTGCATGATCTTCAATGGCTCGCAGATACAAGTGTTGTCTGCCAAGTCGTAAGAGAGAAAAAATGGTGAAAAAGCCATGTTGAATATCCGGAGTTTTGTGAAAGGCGCAGATGAGCCAGCTTGGGTTCAAATACTGAACGCGGCTTACAAGGAATATGAAAGTTGGTGGAGGGGCACTACTGTAGAAGAGATGTGTAAGCAAGAGAAGCGTCCAAATTTTGACTTAGAAGGACGATTTATCGCTGAGCTTGATGGAAAACCCGTCGGCATAGTACATGCTCATGTTGACAGCTCGAGCCAAGATAATAAGGGCTTCATTTACGATTTTTGTGTCATTCCAGAGTTCCGTGGTCTTGGGGTTGAAGAAAAACTACTTGTGGCAGCTATGGATGAGCTTGAGAAACGCGGAATGAACTTGATACAAACGTGGACTGGGATCAAAAGAGACGATCGTATACAGCTTCTAGAGAAACATGACTTCACGTTTGCTCATAGAACCATCGACATGGAGATCGACCTAACTGATATTCCATCCAACATAGGAGAAAATACAACGGTGACTATTAGACCACTCCGAAAAGACGCGAAAGAAGATATAGAAACGCTTAATTGGCTTATAAACGAGTGCTTCAAAGAAGATCCGCTGCATCATCCTAAACCTGTTGAAGAAACTCGTCAGTCCCTGTTGAATAATCCACACCTTAAAGAACAAGAATTCTTCTTCGCAGTACTAGATCAAACAAACATAGGCTACATAGGTGTAGGGATAGATGAAAAATACAATATTGAAAACAACGTGAAAAGTGGACGCATCAGCGGAATCGGAGCGTTGAAAACCTACAGAAGAAGGGGTATTGGAACCAGATTGATGCTGCAAGGTCTAAAGACACTTAGAACCAAAGGAATGACAAAGGCTATGTTAGACACTGCTGACATTAACCCAACAAGAGCCATAACACTATATGAAAAAGTCGGATTCAAAATTATGCAAGAATACGTGACATATGAGAAGCACATTGCATGATACCTGTTGAGGGAAATGATTTTGTTGAAAATCAGACGATTTGTTCTGGGAGGAGACGAGGAAGACTGGGTGACAGTATGGAATGACGCATACAAGCAGTATGATGATACAAGACAAATAAATGCAGACGAGTTTAGAATTTCCGAAAAGGCGCCTGAGTTTGATTCTGGTGGAAGATTTATTGCAGAACTGGATAGAAGACCTGTTGGAATCATTCATGCTCATATTGACAGACTTAGAAAGGAGAAGAAAAGTTTCATTAGATCTTTTGGAATTGTCCCGCAATTCAGAGGAATCGGGATAGAAGAGAAACTTGTTGAAACTGCTTTGAAGGAGTTAAGAAGTCGAGGAATGGAGACTGTTCAAGCTTGGGCACGTGATATTAGAGAGGATAGGATACGGCTTTGGGAGAAGTTCGGTTTCAAACTCGTTCGAAAGTTTAGCTTGATGAAGAGGAATCTGGATAATATTCTATCGAGCGTAGGGGAAAACAAGGAAGTCGTATTGAAACAGCTTCAGAAAGATTCGGATGAGGATTTAAAGATGCTCAACTGGCTTGATAACGAGTGCTTCAAGGAACATTTCAACTTCAGACCTGGAACCCTTGAACAAACAATTCATTCTTTACGAAAAGATCCCTTTTTCAAAGACCAAGAATGGTTTTTTGCGATATTGAACGGAGAACACGTAGGCTATATTGGTGCAGGTATTGATGAGAAATACAACAGAGAGAGGAACGTGAAAAGTGGATGGATTCTGGACATTGGTGTATTAAAGCATCACAGAAGACGAGGAATTGGAACCAAATTGATGTTGAGTGGAATGAAGATGTTGAAAGCTAAGGGTATGACAACAGTAATGCTTGGAGTAGACGATTCAAACGTGACAAAGGCGACGAAACTATACGAGAAAGTTGACTTCAAAGTCATAAAGAAGGATTTCATTTATGAGAAAAAGATTTCTAATCTATGAACTAGCCTGAAATTTTGTCCAGTTTGCATGTGACAATTAATAACTCAAGTACACAGGTGGTCAAGTAGAAAAGATCTAACCGCTTAGACTAGAGTAGAGACCGTGGAAAGACGCTTTACTTGAGTCAGATGCGCGTATAGGAAAAACAATAGTATCGTCGCCGACGATATTTACGCTTTGGAGTGGTCAAGATTGAATTGTGCTGATACAGTCGAAAGACTTTCAAAAGTGTTGAGACCAGCCTCAGAAGATTACGATGCAGATGCTGCGGTTGCTTTGCTGCTGAAATCTATGAATCAAGGCTTCGAAGTTCTTTTTGTTGAGAGAGTTGAGAATCCTACTGATCCTTGGTCAGGGCAAATGGCTCTTCCAGGAGGCAAACGTGATTCAAAAGATGAAGACCTGAAACAGACTGTGGTTAGAGAAACCGTGGAAGAGACTAGCATAGACCTTCTTTATGGTTGTCGATTTCTTGGAGTTATGGAAACTCTAGAATCAACGTTGAGACCTGAAATGAAAGTTCTCCCTTTCGTCATACTTCTTGATCATGAGCCGCTGATCAAATTGAATGAGGAGTTGAAAGGATTTGTTTGGGTTTCCCTAGAAGAACTTGCGCAACACAGGAGTACCGCCAGATTCAATTTCGGAGAGTTCCCTGCCTACATTGTTGATGATTACGTTATTTGGGGATTGACGTATAGAATTCTGGAAAGGCTCCGCACAAAAATCCAAGTTGAAGAGATCTAAGATGCTGTAAATAGATAGACTAGTGCACAGTCGCTAGATAAATGTGATTAATGCAAATCCAA
>JGI2173J19968_10000038_pt1 | contig 41680 bp, 55 predicted proteins | sample DeeMarSWOR136_30_FD_19968 | JGI IMG/M metagenome (IMG submission 19968) | reverse complement strand
AAGCTTTTACTGCTTGTTGACATTCAATTAAAATAAGACCTTGGTTTATTGCGGCTCTATAGAATATTCTTGCAAAGCTTATTGCTATAACAGCTTTTATTCCTACGGATTTTAGACCGATAACAGGTTGCTCACGCGAACTACCACAACCGAAATTTTTTCCAGCAAGAATTATGTCTCCAGCCTTTACATTTTTTGAAAATGAAGAATCAAGATCTTCTAATAAATGAGGTTTTATCTCTTCTGCNGTGCTACATGTATAAACATATTTCCCAGGAAATAACATGTCTGTATCAATATTATCACCATATCTCCAAACCTTCATTNTCTTATCACCTCTCTAGGATCTGTAATTCTACCAAAAATAGCAGAAGCAGCAACAGTTGCAGGACTTGCAAGATAGATCTCTGCTTCTTTGCAACCCATACGTCCCCTAAAATTACGATTTGCAGTACTTAGACATCTTTCTCCAGGTGAAAGTACNCCCTGATGAGCACCAAGACAGGGGCCACAACCTGGCGGTAGCAATGTTGCTCCAGCCTTAACCAGTGTCTCAATAATTCCAGCTTNAATTGATTTTNCTAAGATATCCTTTGATGCAGGTAAAATTAATAGCCTTACATTTGAACTAATCTTTTTTCCTTTTAGAATATCAGCAGCAATTTCAAAATCAGAAAGCCTACCATTTGTACATGTCCCTATGAGGCATTGCTGTATCTCAAGACCAGCAATCTCTGTTACAGGTTTTACATTATCAACAGTATGAGGGCAGGCAACTAAAGGTATAATGTCTGACAAATCATATTCTAATTCATTAAAATATTCCACATCTTTGTCAGCAAATATTGGACTATATGATGATTCAGGGATTCCAATAAGATTTAGATAGTTCTTTGTAACATTATCTGAGAAAAATACAGCATTTTTTGCACCCATCTCAATACCCATATTAGCTATGGTAAACCTATCATCGATTGAGAATTGATTTACATTTCCATGAAACTCAACAGAACAATAATTTGCACCTGATGCTGAAATATCACTAATTATGTGTAATATCACATCCTTTGAAAATACTCCAGAATCCAGTTTTCCATTTAAGGTAATTTTTATACTATTAGGAACTTTGAGCCAAGTTTCACCAGTAAGTAATAGCGATGCTGCTTCAGTTCTATCAATACCAGATGAAAAGGCATCTATCGCACCATATGAACAAGTATGAGAATCAGACCCTAGAATTAATCTTCCAGGAAGTGCAAACCCTTTCTCGATAACTAGCTGATGGCAAATTCCGTACCCTATATCAAAAAAATTTTTAATACCTTGATTTTTTACAAATTCCCTGATAATTCTATGATTGGTTGCTGTTTTTTCAGAGGCAGCTGGAATAACGTGATCAAGAACAATAATTGGTAGAGATTTTGAATAAACACCATATTTTTCTAACTCAGGTTTAATCTTCTGTATAATAGCAGCTGTGTTATCATGTGTTAAAAGATGATCCGGGTGAACTGTAACAATCTGTCCTGGAACTACCTCTTTTATATTCGAATATTTTGCAAGTATCTTTTCCGCAAATGTCATATCCATATAAACTAGTCTCCATAGTGAAATAACTAAATATTAACGTTAATATTTCAGACTAGGAAACATTTATTCTTCTTAAGATTTATCTAAATAAAATAAATTATTGACGCTTTTACAATTTGACATAATAATAAGAAAACTATAAGTTACAGTTTATATATATTGATATTTGAAGGGTGAAAATGGAGAGATGAAACATAGAATCTTCTTTAATAATCAAAGTGCAGTAGCAGGGGTAATTGAAGCCCTTTTACTTGTTGCACTTGTTGCAATAATTTTATCGTTCATACAACTATATTATGTTCCAGAGATAATGAAAGACAGAGAAGCAGATCATATGGATCAAGTCTCAAATCAATTTTCATATTTGAAATCGGTAATAGAAATACAATCTACAATGGGAATAATAAATGAAGAGAGTGCTAATCCAAAATACACAGCATATACCTCATCATCATCTCCGATAACTTTGGGAAGTAGAGAACTTCCATATTTTATATCACAAAGATCTGCAGGTCAAATCTCTGTAATTGATCAAGATTCATCAGGACCATATAAAATAAATATTCAACCAGCCCCAGCAGATTTTCCATCTGGAATACCATTAACTTCTATTAAATATGAAGCATTTAACTACTATTACTTGGATGGTGGAAAAATAATCTATGCTCTTGAAGGAGGAGGAATTATTCTTAAACAAACAGATGGAGAAATAATGAGGGTATTTCCTGCCATGAATGTTTTAAACTATACAAATGAAATTGAAATAAATTGGGATATTCCATTATTCAAAGGAGTTCCAGGGAAAAATATAACTGGTGGATATAAAGAAAGTTACATACGAACTAATTACACAACATATTATGAGCATCAAGGAGCTGCAAACTTTATTCAAATCTACACAGATTATCCAGATGCTTGGAATCATTTATTAATTAATACTACTCGTGGTTTACTATGGGAGTATTACGACAACGGATATATAAATGTTCAAATAGATAAATCATCAATTCCCAACCGATTAATGATAACACCTGGCACTAAAAATATTTATCTAAAATTAACAATAATTGAAATTGGTACCCAAATAGGTGCAGGAGCAGTGGTCTCTTGATTTTTTTAAAAACATAAAAAGGTTTTTTATTTGCTTCATTATATAGCTAAGAAGAAAATATTGATAGTTGTTAGGAATTTAAATTTTAATTTATATAAATTTAACAATTGAAGGATAATAACAATGGATGGAAATAACACACAAATAAATGAAAATATAGAAATTGGAAATGATAGAAAAGAAGGAGTGCTTAAGACAGAGATTAGAGGTTTTGATGAATTATTTTCTGGTGGAGGAATACCTAAAGGAAATTCTGTTTTGGTAGCAGGTGGTCCGGGAACTGGAAAAAGCATATTTTGTAGACAGATTTGTTTTAATCTTGTTTCTAAAGGTAAAAAATGTATGTATGTAAGTTTTGAAGAAAGTAAGGACCGAATTATAAAAAGTATGGAAAAATTTGGTTGGGATATACATAGATTTATTGAAAATGGAGATCTATTAATTCAGAAAATTAACCCTCTTGATATTTTAAGAATGAAATTTGGTTCAATAGGTGGATCTGGATCAGCTACAGAACTATCTTATAAAATAAAACCCCTTGTGATTCCTAAAGATTTTCAACCTGATGTAATAGCAGTTGATTCCTTAAGTGCAATTATAGAAGCATCTGTTACAAAAGATAAAAATTATAGAATTTATCTTCAACAATTGTTTAGTTTTTTTGAGGAGACTGGTGCCACCTCTTTTTTAATAACTGAAACAGATCCAATACCCTCACGTTTTAGTGAGTCTGGAATTGAAGAATTCTTAGCCGATGGAATAATTGTGCTTTATAATTTTCAAAAAGAAAATTTTAGAGAAAACGCAATTGAAATTTTAAAAATGAGAGATGGTAAACATCAAAAAAGGATTGTTTTAATGGAAATTACAAATGAGGGAGTAATAGTACATCCTGAAAGAAGTATTTCAACAACTAATTAATAATAAAAAAATTATAAAAATTTAAACGGCTCGGCATGTTCACTTAATTTTTTAGCTCCATATTTTATTATTGTGTTTTCAATTTGTTTCACTTGAAGTTTGCTTAATCCCGTCCTTCTTAATATTAAGTTATCATCTCCATCATAAATTTTTAATGTTCCTTCATTTATGCATAAAATGGCTTTGAATATTTCACCATTTTGAAGCCAGATCCATATATTTTTGTTGTTATTTTTCATATTGGAGCCTACTAATAATTTTACACAATATTATTTTTATAATTTAAACTATATAAATATTTCTATATATAGCCTGTTTATTGTTGGTAAAATTTAGCTTTTTACGATAATTTTGTAAAAAAAGCAAGAAGAAGATAAAATAATATATGTGCTATTACATATTATATCCATGTCTGGGATCACTAAAATTAATGATTTAGGAGAGGTAAAAATGAATAGAGTAAAAACAGGTGTTGAAGGTCTTGATTCTATAATTCAGGGTGGTTTTCCAAAAAATTCAATAACTCTTGTTTCTGGTCCACCTGGTGGAGGGAAAAGTATTTTTTGTTTTCAATTCCTATATGAAGGAGTAAAAAATCAGGAAAGATGCCTATACCTAACATTAGATAAAAAAGTTGAAGGAATTCTTAACCAAGCAAAAGAATTAGGATTTGATTTTCAATCTGCAATTGAAAAAAATCTTATTAAATTCCTGTATCTTAATATAAATAAAAAATTAGTTTATGAGAAGATGACTAACGAAATTTTATCAGGTGAATTTGATAGGGTTGTTCTTGATTCAATTACCCCCCTTTCGGAAATGCCAATATTTATAAAAAGCACAGATGAGAGTAACCTTGATGTCAGTGTGATAGATGCTGGAGATTATACTGAAGGACTTAATTTACCAACAAGAAGATTACATTTACAATTTATTATGGGTGCTTTAGAGTCATCAAATTCTACCTCTGTTGTTACATCGGAATTACCTTTGGGGTCATCTCTACTATCAAGAGATGGTATTTCAGAATTTTTAGCAGATGGAGTAATAAAACTAAGCTTTGATCCGACAATGGACAGAAGAAAACTATCAGTTATGAAAATGAGAAATACTAAACATACACTTAAACCTCAGGATATTGTAATAAATACTGGTGGAATTAGACTGGTTTAATTGATATGTTTTTTAATTATAAACCCCCAAAAGAACTTAGAGCTCTATTCATTGTTCACTATTCACCATTACTTCTTATTATTATGATAGGACCTTTAACAGCGATATTTGGTGTTTGGAAACTTCCAATAGACATGACAATAAGCATTTTTTCTGGTATAATTATATTTCTATTGGGCACCTATGTCTATTTCAAATGGGAAATTTTCTGGAATAAAACATATAAAGGACAGCTTGTGACAGGTGGAATATTTCAATATATTAGACATCCACATTATGTTTCTATTCTGATTGTTGGATTTGGACTCGCTTTATTTTTTTATTCATTATCGGCTTTAATCATTGCTTTTCTAGCAATACCAATAATGATCTGGAGTATATTTGATGAGGAAAAACTATTGATTAAACAGTATGGTGAAAAATACAAAGATTACATGAAAGAAGTCCCTTGGCGTCTTATTCCCAAAGTCTTTTGATATAATATTATAATATGTAAATTAGAAAGAAAAATTTTATTTTTATAATGAATTTTTATAATTTTTAAAAAATATGTTTTCATTCTTTAATAAATCTTATCTAAAAAAAATTTTTAGGAAATAATAAGTTACATTTAATGAAAATTTATAAATTTAAGATAACATTCGTTGATTTAATATACTAAAGAACTGTTTATTATATATAGATTGTTACGTAAAAATCCTTTTTAAAAGGAAAAGATAGATATTATTTTATTGAACGAAACAGCAAGTTTAATCCTAATTTATTTTACAAAACTCTAATTAACAATCGTTAATTATATATACCTTGAGCTTCATTAAAATTAATTGATGCTAATGCATTTAATAACATTCAAACAAAAAAAATGTTATGAAAGATTTAGAAAATTTAATAATAATTTTTTTAAAAAAGGATTTGTTTTTTTATTATGGATTTTGTTTATTGGAATAAGCATATTACCATTGACTGAAGGAATTGATATAGATATAAATCCTGACAGAATTGATATTAATGGAATTTATTACTTAAGAGATGATGATCCGTTAAATTGGGCAGATGTAGGCTCGTTATTAAAAGATATGTCAATAGAAAATGAAACAACTCGCTGTGGAATGTTTATTAATTTTCATTTTGCTCAAGAAGGGGAATATATTGGAAATAACAAAATTTTCAATATCTACTATCATTTTTGGCAAAAAGGGTTTAATAATGAAGAATTCGAAATAGGTTATAGTACTTCTGGTGAACACTCATCTGGATTTAATGAATCTATTTGGATTGAAACAAATGATTATATTAGCGAGGTTAACAATTATAGATTAATACAAGCAGTTCAACACACCAATCCAGAAATTGCAATATTCGAAGACAATGAAATCTATAATTTTACAATAAAGTTTTTTGGTCCTAATCCAAATATAATATGTAATCCAAATCAGTATTCATTTATTATTCTTAATCTAGAAGACAATAATAGCCTTCAAAGATATGACAGGGATAATGATCTATTAAATGATTATGATGAATTATACCTTTATTTTACAAATCCATTTGACAAAGATACTGATAATGATGGATACTCCGATTATCTAGAAGTGGATTTTGGTACCGATCCTAATAATCAAAATGATAATTTAGAATCAAATACTGAACCAAAAATACCAACAATAAATGGTCCTACAACAGGGAAAGCAGATATAGAATATTATTATACGTTTTTATCAACCGACCAAGAACTACATGACATCTCTTATTATGTAGTATGGGGTGACGGCCATATAGAAGATTGGACAATTAACTATAGCTCTGGTGAAGAAGTAACTATCAGCCATACTTGGGAGAGAATTGGAGAATTTGCGATTATGGCAAAAGCTAGAGATTTTTATGGTGCCGAAAGTGATTGGGGTGAATTAAAAATTACTATATCTAGAAAAAAAATAGAACCTTATCAATCGATTATAAAAATTATAGAACAATTCCCTTTAAAATTGAATTTTTATCTAAAATTCAATACATTTCACTAGACTGTAAAAATCTATTTTCCAATAATTAATTTTATTTTTAGGAATTAGATAAAAAGCCTTTCAATTGAAAATTTTTAATTAATTAGTAATATTTATATAGGTTATCTATAATGCCTTATTTCCTTGTCCTTACCAGACATCTATAGGGCAATTCTAAAAGAATCCCACCACAAAACAGCCTTATAAATATTTTTGGCTGTATGTGATATGTCACGGTTAGGATTTAAATGAAGATAAATATATCATAAAAATCAACTAAATGAGGGTATTTTATGCCTGAGAGACATCATCCAAGAAGAGGATCTATGGGCTTTTCGCCTAGGAAAAGAGCTAGAGCAGAAACACCACATATAAAAAATTGGCCGGAAGGTATTGATAAACCTAAGATACAAGGTTTTCTAGGATACAAGGCTGGAATGACCCATGCTTTTGTTATTGACTATAGACCAACTTCAACCACATCTGGAAGAGAAGTAGTAATGCCTGTTTCAGTCGTTGAAACCCCGCCAATTAAAATTGCTGCTGTTAGAGCCTATCAAAAAACAGCTCATGGGTTACAAACCGTTGGGGAGATTTGGGCAGATAAAATAGATCCAGAATTATCAAAAAAGTTACCTTTAAAGAAAAAAGATAAAAAGAAAAAATGGGATTTTGCTAATAATGCAGATGAAATAAGAGTTATAGTTTATACCCAACCAAAACTTGTAACTGGTATCCCTAAGAAAACACCAGAGATAAGAGAGTTTAGAATAAGCGGAGGAACAATAGAGGAACAAATAAAATACGCAAAGGAGATACTTGGTAAAGAAGTCAAAATAAAGGATGCATTAAAAGAAGGAGACATGATTGATACAATAGCAATTACCAAGGGAAAGGGATTCCAAGGTCATATAAAAAGATGGGGGGTAAAATTACTAACTCATAAAAACTCAAAACATAGAAGAATGATCGGAACTGCAGGTTCTTGGCATCCTAATTGGATTCAAACAACTGTTCCTCAAGCAGGTCAGATGGGGTATCATCAAAGAACAGAATATAACAAGCGTGTTCTCAAAGTAGGAGAAGTTGGTGAAGAAATTACCCCAGCAGGAGGATTTCCAAATTATGGAGTTGTAAGAAATTCATATGTACTCTTGCATGGCTCAATTCCAGGCCCTACAAAAAGACTTATCAGTATGAGAGATGCGATTAGATATCAACGTGGAGTAAAAGTTGAGAAACCAGAAATTAGTTATATTTCTACAACAAGTAAACAAGGAGTATAATCATGGTTAAGGTAAATGTTTATGGACTAGATGGTTCTTCTTCTGAACAAATAGAATTGCCAGAGGTTTTCAACACCCCATTTAGACCAGATATTATAAGAAAATCTTTTAATGTTCTCAGCTCAAATAAGAGACAACCTTATGGAGCATATCCATTTGCTGGTACCAGACATGCAACAGCCTCCGTTGGAAAAGGTAGAGGGATGTCACGTGTACCAAGGCTTACCTCAGGTAGAAGAGCAGCTCTTGCCCCATGTGTAGTTGGTGGTAGAAGAGCACATCCTCCTAAATCAGAAAAGAATTGGAAAGAAAAAATAAACAAGAAAGAAAAACTCTTTGCAAAGAACTCTGCACTTGCAGCTACAGCAGATAGAGAAATTGTTGCTAAAAGAGGCCATAAGTTTAATGAAAAAATTACCTTACCAGTTGTTGTTAGTGATAAATTTGAAAATTTAAAAAAAACAAAAGATGTAATAGATACTTTAGATAAAATTGGGCTATATGATGATATTCTTAGAGCCTCAAATGGAAAACACATACGTGCTGGTAAGGGAAAATCAAGAGGTAGGAAATATAAAACTCCGAGGTCCATTCTGATTGTTACAACCAAAGAGGACATACAAAAAAGTTCAAGAAATTTATCAGGAGTTGAAATTGTAAAACCAAAACAAATTAACATTGAACATTTAGCACCTGGAGGAGATGCAGGTAGACTTACAATTTTTACAAAATCTGCGCTTAAAGAAATTGGGGGAGATAAGTAATGGATCCGTATGACATAATCTTTCATCCCTATGTAACAGAAAAAACTATGAATTTCATGGAAAAAAACAATGCTTTAGAATTCGTGGTTAAAAGAGATGCAGATAAGAATACAATAAAGAAGGCTATTGAAAAGATGTTTGAGGTTAAAGTAAAAGAAGTTAATACTAGGATTACAAAGACAGGAAAACATGCAATTGTAATATTCATGCCAGAATTCAAAGCTGAAGATATCGGTATGAGAATTGGTATATTCTAGAGGTATAAAAATGGGAAAAAGATTAATACAGCAAAGACGAGGGCGGATAAATACCAAATTCAATTCACCGTCCCATAGATTTAAAGGGAAAATTAAATATTCTCAAAAATTCGAAGAAACAGAAGGGACAGTAATAGATATAATTCATGATCCAGGACGTACCGCACCTATCGCAAGTATTAAATTGAAAAATAATAAAATAATTTCCATCTTAGCTCCAGAAGGAATCAAAAATGGAGACAAGATAAAATTCACAGATAAAAGAAACGAGATTGTAGCGGGAAATGTCCTACAAATTGGTAAAATTCCTGAAGGAGTTCCTATTTATAACATAGAATTATCATCAGGTGACGGTGGAAAACTTGTCCGTGCAGGTGGTAGTAATGCAACTATTGTTTCGCATGATAGAACAAAAACCGTTGTACAACTTCCATCTGGCCAATTCAAAACTATTAATTCAACATGTAGAGCTACAATAGGAATTGCTGCTGGTGGCGGAAGAAAGGACAAACCATTTCTTAAAGCAGGAAAAAAATATTATTCCTATAAGAAAAGAGGTAAGCAGTATCCAATTGTAAGGGGAGTTGCGATGTGTGCTGTAAGTCATCCCCATGGAGGTGGAGGTCATCAACATGTAGGTAAACCATCTACTGTCAAACGTGGTGCACCACCAGGTAGGAAAGTTGGAAGTATATCTGCTAAACGAACTGGGAGGAAGTGATAAATGGCAGCAAAGGGTTTTAGAAGTTCTGCAAGGAGTAAAAGAAAAGCAAGAAGGAAAAAAATTGAGATTAAAAAGAAGGAATTTTCTTACCGTGGTATGACACTTGAAGAATTAAAAAAACTTACTATTGAGGAACTTATGACTTTTCTACCATCGAGAGTACGTAGAACACTAAAGAGGGGACTTACAGTAAAACAAGACAAGCTTTTAAAAGATATCGAAAAGGCCAATCCTGGAGACGTAATAAGAACCCATTGTAGGGATATGATAATACTCCCAATTTTTGTAGGACATATAATTCATATTCACAATGGTAAAGAATTTCAACGTGTAGAGATTCAACCTGATATGATAGGGCATTATCTAGGAGAATTTGCTTTATCTCGTCAGAAGGTTAAACACACAGGTCCAGGAGTAGGCGCTACTAGATCTTCAAAATATATGCCTTTAAAGTGATGATATATGAAATATTCAACTGATATTGATCCAGATAAAACAGCCAAAGCATACGGCTATGAGCTCCATTGCTCAAAAAAAGATTCTGAAAACCTAGCCCGGGGTTTAAGAGGTATGAAAATAGAAGATGCTAAAAAATTCCTAAAAGAGATAATTGAGATGAAGCGGGCCTTACCAACAATTTATCATAAAAAAAAGCGTTCTCATAAAAAGGGTATTGGACCAGGTAGCTACCCGCAAAAGGCCGCTAGATATATGTTAAAAACACTAGAAAATGCTGAAAACAATGCAGAATACAAAGGGTTTGACCCGGAAAATATGAAAATCTCTCATATATCAACATATGGTGGAAGAATAATAAAAGGAATTATGCCAAGAGCTCATGGACGGGCATCAGATAAAAATACAAAAACAACTAATATCGAAATAATTATTGAAGAGGTAGAGTAATGACAGGTGAACGAACCTTCATAAGGGAAAATACAAACAGAATACTTATCAAAGAGTTTCTTATAAAAAAGATAGAGGGTGCTGGTTTTGGAGGAATGACTATCCAAAGAACCCCTATGGGCACAAGAATAAATATACTTGTCGAGCGACCAGGTATGGTAATTGGTAAAGGTGGCTCTAAAATAAAAGAACTAACAGAAGCAATAAGGGACAATTTCAAAGTAGATAATCCTCAAATTGAAATAGAAGAGGCAGGAGGTAGAGCCTCACTTAATGCACAAATTATGGCAGAAAAACTTGCTGAAGCACTTGAAAGAGGTTGGCATTTTAGACGAGCAGGACATTCTACGGTTAGAAGGATTATGGAAGCTGGAGCTAAAGGATGTCAGGTAATAATTGCAGGGAAGCTTACTGGTGCTAGACATAGAACTGAGAAATTTACAGAAGGGCATGTCAAATATTGTGGTGAAACAGCAAGAGAGGTAATGGATAGGGGTTATGCAGTTGCAAAATTAAAACCGGGTGTTCTTGGGGTTAAAGTAAGTATAATGAAACCCGATGCCAAATTACCTGATGAAATTAAGCTTCATATTGAAAAAGAAGAAAAACCAGATGTTAAGAAAATTGAAGAGAAAAGAGAAGAGGTAAAACCTAAGAAAAAAACTGACATTAAGAAACTTACAGGAATCCAAGGTATCGGTCCATCTATCGTAAAGAAGTTTGAAAAAGCAGGTTTAAAGTCCCTTGAGGAATTATATGAGATGGATGTGGACGATCTGGCAACAATTAATGGTATTGGTGGTAAAACAGCAGAAAATATTGTAAAAAGTTTAAAGAAATTGCTTGAAGAGGTAGCCTAAAATGGTTCTTAAAGCAAAAGAGATTAGAGAATTAACTCCTGATGAAAGACGTGAAAAATTAAATGAATTGAAAAGCGAACTTATGCATGAAAGGGGAGTAGCTGCAATGGGTGGTTCACCCCCTTCTCCTGGAAAGATAAGACAAATTCGTATGGAGATTGCAAAGCTACTTACTATCATGCGGGAGGAAGGAGAAAAATAAATGAGCGACATTTGTGAAGTATGTGGTCTCCCAAAAGAAATCTGTGTATGTGAAGACATCGCAAGAGAGCAACAAAAAATAACAATTGCAGTGGACAAGAGGCGTTATGGGAAGATGATGACCATCGTAGATGGAATAGATCCCCATGAACTTGATATAAACGGACTTATAACACAGCTTAAATCAAAATGTGCATGTGGTGGAACAATAAAAGAAGGAAAAATTGAACTTCAAGGTGACCACAGAACAAAAGTGAAAGAAACACTTGAGAAAATGGGATTTACAGTTGATTTAATATAAATATATTAACAAAATCCAAAAAATCCTATGCAGTCGTTATTCTCTAAGAGAGGATAGTATGATTAAAAAAACACTTGCAAAAGAGGAACTAGTTGGACTGCATGTTAAAATAAAAGATTGCAAAGATCCAAGATGGATTGGCAAATCTGGTTTAATATTGGATGAGACAAAAAATACCTTCCTCTTAGTAATCGACAATCAAAAGAAAAGAATTGCAAAAAATATTGCATTATTTGAATTTGAATATGAAGGAAAAAAAATTGAATTAAATGGTTCGAAAATAGCATTTAGACCTGAAGATAGAATAAAGAAAGTAAGGTGAAAAATTTGGTAGAAAAAAAGTTAGAAGCAAGAAACATAGGAGTGAATGTTAAAAATCCTGATGAAAGTTGCAGCGATATAAATTGTCCGTTTCATGGAACCTTACCAATCAGAGGTCAGATTATAACTGGAGTAGTATCAGCAACTAAGATGCAGGACTCAATCTTAGTTAAAAGGGAATATATGCATTATGTTCCAAAATTTGAAAGATATGAAAAAAGAACTTCAACTTTTGCTGCACATTGTCCTCCTTGCATAAAAACAAAAGTAGGAGATAAGGTTAGAATTGCTGAATGTAGACCACTCAGCAAAACAATTTCATTTGTAACAATTGAAAAATTATAATGGTGAAATAAAATGAAAGGCATAGCTGGTAGAGCAATGAGGGGACTTCCGGTAGGAGCCCGTCTGGAATGCATTGATAATACAGGTGCAAAAGTAATTCAGATTATAATGACTCCTAAACTAAAGGGTACACATAGACGTTATCCTAAGGCGGGAGTTGGTGATATGATAATCATTAGTGTTAAAAAAGGTGCTGCTGACATGAGACGGCAACTACTCAGAGCAGTGATAGTTCGTCAAAAAAGACCATTTAGAAGATCTGACGGGACAATGGTCCAATTTGAGGATAACGCTGCAGTAATAGTAACAGAAACGGGAGATACAAAAGGATCAATGATAAAGGGGCCTGTTGCGATAGAAGCAGCAGAACGTTATCCCAAGATTGCGTCAAATGCATCTATTATAGTGTGAGTGATTAGAAATGATGTCAATGAAACCAAGAAAACAAAGAAAGGAATTGTACAACGCACCAATTCATAAAAAGAGAAGATGGATTGCATCTCATCTCCAAGAAAACCTCTTATTAAAATATGATAAAAGATCAATCTCTTTAGTTAAAGGAGATACTGTAAGAGTTATGAGAGGTAGTTTCAGAGGTCATGAAGATAAGATTGTTAAGGTAAACGTGAAAAAAAGATATGTAGAAATTGAAGGTATTACAATGTCTAAGGCAGATGGTAACAAAATTGCAAAACCAATTCATGCCTCAAATGTTATAATAACAAAATTAAATTTAACTGATAAATGGAGAAGAAAAAAACTTGAAAGAGGTCTATCGGAGGATACAAAAAAAGAAATTGAAGCAGAAGCAGAAGAGCAAATTAAAATTGCAGAGGAAGAAAAAATAAAAGAAGAAGAGGAAAAAGCACAAAAAGAAAAGGAAGAGGCAAAAGAAAAAGAAGAAGAACCTGAGGAAATTGAAAAACCAAAGAAGAAGCCAGAAGAAAAAAAGCCGAAAGAAAAAGTTGAAAAAAAACCTTTAAAGAAAGAAAAAACAAAAAAAGAACAGCAAAAAAAGAAAGTAGCAACGCCAAAAAAATCAGCAACTGCAAAAAAAACTACAAAAAAGACACCTTCAAAAACAAATAAGAAAAAGGAGGAAAGCAAATGAGTAAACACTTAAAGAGACTAAATGCACCAAGAATACTACAAATACATCGAAAAGAGGAAACCTGGACTATTAAATCATCCCCAGGTCCGCATTCTTTGGAGGAATCCATACCTTTAGGTCTCATTATAAGAAATTATTTGAAACTCGCCGATACATTAAAAGAAACAAAAAGAATTATTTCAAATGGTGAGATACTTGTAGACGGAATTATAAGAAAAAACCACAAATATCCATGTGGACTTATGGATGTTATATCAATTCCAAAAATAAAAAAGGATTATCGTGTTTTATTTAACAGAAGAGGAAAACTAATACTTGTCCCAATCTCATCAAACGAAGCCAATTGGAAACTATGTAGAATAGAAAATAAAACAATTTTGAAAGGTAAAAAAATACAATTAAATCTACACGACGGTAAAAATAGAATTGTAAAAAAAGATGAATATAAAACTGGAGACGTATTAAAAATATCTTTTAAGGATAAAAAAATAGATGATATCTACAAATTTGAAAAAGGAACAGTATCAATGATTATTGGTGGTAGTCATATTGGAGAAATAGCAAATATTGAGGATATTGAAACCATCACTTCCTCAAAACCAAATCTAACAAAAATGAAAGGAAAAAATGATTTTTCAACACTTCAAAAGTACGTTTTTCCAATCGGTAAAGCAAAACCTACAATAGAAATCCCTGAGGTGAAAATACAATGAGTACTAAAAAAAGCAAAGAAACAAAGAAAAAACAAACCAAGAAAACAGCAAAGCCAGATAAAATTAAGAAAGAATCTCTTTTTTCACCAAGAATTGAAAAAGTAACCATTAATATAGGAGTAGGTGAAGCAGGAGAACGACTTAAAAAAGCAGAAACTGTGCTAGAAAACATAACTGGCCACAAACCTGTAGAAACACTTTCTAAGACAACAAATAAAGACTGGGGTATTAGAAATCAGATGCCGATTGGTTGTAAGGTTACACTTCGTGGAAAGGATGCAAGTGAATTTTTAAAAGAAGCATTAAACACAAGAGAAAATAAAATGGCTGATTACTCATTTGATGATCAGGGTAACCTATCATTTGGAATACCTGATCATACACTTTTTAAAAGCCAAAAATACGATCCTAACATTGGCATATTTGGAATGGATATATCTATAACAATGGAAAAACCTGGCTACAGAATCAAAAGAAGGCGTATTGCAAGAAGAAAGATACCTCATAGATATATGGTGGTTAAAGAAGAAACCAAAAAGTTCTTTTCTGATAAATTTAACGTGGAGGTAATCGAGTGAAAATAAAGGTGAAACAAAAGAGCTATGGTAGATTCAAAGGGTGCGAGAGATGTGGAAGAAAAAGGGGCTTGATAAGAGCGTATGGTCTACATATGTGTAGGCAATGCTTTAGAGAAAAAGCTGAAGAAATGGGATTTAAGAAGTATTCTTAGGAGGCCAAGATTTAAATGTTAAGTGACCCACTAGCAAATGCATTGTCCGCAATGAAAAACGCTGAAATTAAAGGAAAAGGTATATGTAAAATTCAACCATCTTCAAAACTAATTGGTGGAGTTTTAGACCTGTTAAAAAAGAAAGGTTACATAGGAGATTTTCAATATATTGATGATGGAAAAGCAGGTATTTTTCAGGTACATCTCACTGGGAATATAAATAACTGCGGTGTGATAAAACCAAGATATCCTATAAAAAGAGACGAATTAGATGAATGGGAATCAAGATATCTTCCTGCACAACATTTTGGACTTTTAATTTTAACAACTACAAAGGGAATTGTCTCTCAGAATGAAGCAAGAAAAAATGGAATCGGGGGTAAACTTCTAGCATATGTGTATTAAAAATCAAGGTGATTGATTTATGGTTAAGACAGCAGCAATTAAAGAAAAGATAAAAATTCCTGATGGTGTCAAAGCAACATTTGAAAATGACATACTAACAGTAAAAGGAGAAAAAGGCGAACTTAAAAAAACCTTTTCCCATCCAAAAATCAATATAAAAATCAATGGTAATCTATTGGAAGTTAATGGAAAAGATATTCGACGAAAAGAGCTAGCACTAATCGGAACTATTAAAGCACACACAAAAAACATGATTAAAGGTGTAACAGAAGGATTTGAATATAAGATGAAAACTGTTTTTTCTCATTTTCCAATAAAAACTTCTGTTGAGGGAAATGAATTTATAATTCAGAATTTCTTAGGGGAAAGATCAGCTAGAAGGGCAAAAATACTTGATGGTGTAAATATAGAAATCAAAGGTGATGATGTAACTGTTCAAGGTATAAATAAGGAGAGAGTGGGTCAGACTGTTGCAAATATAGAGAGAGCAACCTCTGTTAAAAGACGTGATACTCGTGTATTTCAAGATGGCGTATATAGGGTAAGTAAAGGAGGTAAATAGAGATGGCAAAAACAGAGGTTGTCAAAGAATTTACAAAAATTAAGGGAGTTGGTAAGGCAAAAGCAGAGGCTCTTTATAAAAAAGGTTATGATTCACTTGAAAAGCTTAAAAAAGCAGATGTTAAGGATTTAACAAAAGTTAATGGCATTACTGAAAGTATTGCAAAAAATATAAAAAATCAATTTAAAGAAAAAAAGCAGTTAAAGAAACCTATTCCACCAAAAAAAGAAAAGATTGAAAAACCTAAACCAAAAAAGGCTAAAGATGCGAAACCAAAACCTAAGAAGGAAATTGAGAAGAAAACAAAAGAAGAAAAAGTGGAAAAGCCTAAAGAGGAAGAGGAAAAAGAAGAAACAAAGGTTGAAGTGGAAGAGGAAAAATACAAGGTAAAAAAGAAACCAGAACTCAGCAAAAAAACAAAGAAGATCTTAAGGCTAAGAAAAACAATAAAGGATAGAACACCAAATTTTTTGAGAGAAGAATGGTTCAGATACAAGAGAATACCGAAAAATTGGCGTAAACCTGATGGTATAACCTCAAAGATGCGTATAAATCTAAAATATAGGCCTAGCAAGGTTAGAGTCGGATTTAGAGGGCCAAAAGAGGTAAGAGGTCTTCATTCGTCTGGTTTTGAAGAAGTAATTGTTTATAATGTTAATGACCTAGAAGGTATTGATCCAAAGAAGCAAGCAGCACGTATTGGTAGTTCAGTAGGTACCAAAAAGCGCATTGACATTGAAAAGAAAGCAGATGAGCTTGATGTTAGAATACTAAATCTATAAGAGGGCTAAAGATGACTGATTTAAGAAATCAACGAAAAATGGCTGCATCTATACTAAAATGCGGTGTAAATAGAGTTTGGATGGATCAGGATAGAATTGATGAGATAGCAAAAGCGGTAACAAAGGAAGATATTAGAATCCTTATCAACGGTAAGGCTATAACAGTAAGACAAATAAAAGGCATTTCAAACGGGCGAAAAAAGTTTAATATGAAACAAAAACAAAAGGGCCGAAAACGTGGTCATGGCTCTAGAAAAGGTGCAATGTATGCTCGTTTACCTAAAAAGGAACGTTGGATGCGCACTATTAGAACCTTAAGAAAATACCTGAAAAATCTTAGAGATGAAAAACAAATTGATAAAACAATATATCGTAAATATTACATGAAAGCAAAAGGTGGTGAATTTAGAAGTAAACATCATCTTCAGACTCGATTAATTTCTGATGGAATCTTAAAGGAGGGTAAACAATGAATCAGGGACCGCGCTATCATGTGAAACCTCGAAGACAACGTGAAGGAAGAACTAATTATAGGAAGAGACTTAAGCTACTTAGATCCGGAAAGGTTAGAGCAGTTGTAAGAAAATCAATAAAAAATACTCAGATTCAACTTGTTGAATATAAGGAGAAGGGAGATATTATTCTTGTTTCAGCCAACTCAGCTGAACTTAAAAATAAATATAATTGGAAATTTTCTACATCCACTACACCTGCTGCTTATTTAACTGGTTTTCTTGCGGGTGTCAGGGCAAAGGATAAAAAGATAGGTGAATGCGTTCTTGACACTGGAAGACATCCACCTATTACTGGATCAAAGATTTTTGCCTCTGTAAAAGGATTAAATGATGCTGGGGTAAAATGTGCTTATAGTGAAGAAAAGATACCAAGTGAGGATAGAATTATGGGTAAGCATTTGACTGGAGATATTATGCCTGCATTAAATGATATAAAAAGTAAAATATCTGGAGGCAAATGATGGCGCAAAAAAGAAAAAACAAAGAATCCTCACCATCTACGCCTATAAATTGGGAGCCTAGAACCAAACTTGGAAAGATGGTTATAAGTGGACAAATAACAAAAATGAGCGACGCATTAAACACAGGTCTACCCATAAGGGAACCTGAAATAGTAGATATTTTACTACCTGAAATTGAAGATGAGGTAATAGATGTAAATATGGTTCAACGTATGACTGATTCTGGTAGAAGGGTAAAATTTGTAATAACTGTTGCTGTCGGAAATAAAGATGGATTTATTGGTTTTGGTCAGGCCAAGGGGAAAGAAGTTGGTTCTAGTATCAGAAAAGCAATTGATAGCGCTAAATTAAATATTATTGAAATTAAACGTGGATGTGGTTCATGGGAATGTGGCTGTGGAAAACCACACACTGTTCCATTTTCTGTAAAAGGTAAAAGTGGGTCTGTTGAAATTACACTTAAACCTGCGCCGAGAGGAATTGGTCTTGCAACTGGTAATGTTGCCAAAAAAATACTTGCACTTGCAGGTGTTAAAGATTGCTGGGCTTTTACAAAGGGTAAGACAAAAACAACTGTAAATTATTCAAAAGCTGTTTTTAATGCTCTTGAAAAAAATGCTGAGATGCGCATTATGCCTGTGGCAATTAAAAGCGTTGGCATAAAATCAGGAAGTATAGAACCAGTAGGAGAGAAGCAACCTGTTGAATCACCCCAAAAGGAGGCTTCATAAAATGACATATGCAGCAGTAAGAGTAAGAGGAACAGTAAATATAAAACCCGATATTAGAAAAACATTGCAGCTTTTAAATTTAACAAAGGTTAATCATTGTGTAATTCTAGAAGAAAAACCAAGCATAAAAGGAATGCTTCAAGTAGTAAAAGATTATGTAACCTGGGGCGAGGTAGATAAAGATATTCTAAACAAACTAATAATCACAAGAGGAAAACTCGGAGGGGATAAAGAATTAACAGAAAACCATCTTAAATCCGCTACATCATACAATAGTTTAGATAAACTGTCTCAAGCAATAATTGATAAAAAATTCAGATTCAAAGATATTCCTAGCGTTAAACCTATTTTTAGATTAAGCCCTCCAAAAAAAGGCTATGAGGGTATAAAAAAATCTTATTCAAAAAAAGGTGCACTTGGTTATCGGGGCAAAGATATAAATAAACTTATTGAAAGGATGATATAAAAATCATTGAATATTCCAAAAAATTTTTATATAAGAGGTGTTTTATTTAATCAATGAAGAGGGGTATATATGGAAGAAACTTTATATAATATTGAAATTCATAAGGATACTAATGGTTATCTTGGGAGACTATTTTCTGATGTGGATGGTGTTAAGGAGTTTAAAAATGAATTCTTAGATCAACTTCTAAGGGATATTACAATTGATATGCAGCTTGCCCTGGAGGAATTCTCAAATAGATCCATAGAATTTTCAGAGACTCAGGAGGGAACCAGACACTAAAAGATAATGGTAACCTTTTTAAATACTATTAATATTTGGTGCTCTTACTGTTTATAAGATATGGTGAGTTAATTTGGAATATACACGATTTGAAAAAGCTCGTATTGTTGGAGCGAGAGCTCTGCAAATATCAATGGGAGCTCCCACTCTTATTAAATTACCAAAAGATGTGATTTCACCTATTGATATTGCTATGCTTGAATTTAATGAGGATGCAATACCTATTACTGTTAAAAGAGTACAAAAATCTAGTTGAAGAGGAATAGTTATGGCTGAAGAAAAAACGGAAAATGAAGAAAAAACGGAAAATGAAGGAATGACTATTCCTGAAGAGACATATATGACATCTGGTGCGCATATTGGGACAAGACAGAAAACTGCAGATATAAAGGATTTCATTTACAAGGTAAGAAATGACGGATTATACATTATTGATGTTAAAAAAACCGATGAAAGAATAAAAATTGCAAGTAAGTTTATATCTAAATACGATCCAAAAAATATTCTAATTGTCTCTGTAAGACAATATGGACAGAAACCTATAAGGAAGCTTTCTGAGCACACTGGAATATCAGTATTAGATGGACGCTTCAGACCAGGTACCCTTACCAATCCTAATTCAAAAGGATTTCTCGAACCTGAGCTTTTAATACTTACCGATCCACTTGCAGATGCCCAGGCACTTCATGAAGCAGAAAATATCGGAATCCCAGTAATAGGTTTATGTGACACGAATAATGATACAAAATTTCTTGATTTAGTAATTCCAACAAATAACAAGGGTAGAAAAGCACTAGCTCTTGTATACTGGCTTTTAACAAGGGCCATTCTAAAGGAACAGGGTAAAATAAAGTCATATGATGATTTCAAGCCCCTAGTTGAAGACTTTGAAGCTGAAATTTAAGTAGTTTTTTTGGTTACCACTATACAATATTTAATCCAAAAGGAGATAAATTGCTAGTAAAAGTAAAGGATAATATTATACTCGTTGGTACTGCACATATATCAAAAGAAAGTGTTGATGAGGTTAAACAAGCAATTGAGAAATTTAAACCAGAAATTGTTGCAATTGAACTTTGTAAAAGTAGGTATGAAGCAATAACAAAAAAGGATAAATGGGAAAATACCCCTGTAACAAAACTTTTGAAATCTAATAATGCTTATCTTATGCTTGCTCAAACATTTTTATCCTCAATTCAAAGAAGACTTGGAAAAGAGTACGGGGTAGAGCCAGGTTCTGAAATGATTGCAGCTATGGATGTTGCAAAGAAATATGGTTTAGAGGTAGCTTTAGTTGATAGAGATATTACCGTTACCCTCAAGAGAGCATGGAGAAAAATGGGGATTAGGGAGAAATTCAGGATTACCTGGGAATTTCTTAAGGCAATAATTGGTTTTGAAGAGGAAGAAACTGAAGAGCTTGATCTTAAAAAACTAATGGACCAGGACGTAATATCTGCTCTCATGGAGGAATTTGGTGAAATTGCACCAAGTGTTGCAACTGTTTTAATCCATGAAAGGGATGAATATATTGCAAAGAAAATTCTTGATGAAAGCAAGAAGGGGAAGGTTGTTGCGGTTGTTGGTGCAGGTCATATCAATGGAATAAAAAAACATTTAGAAAAAAAGGATTTAAAAACCGATCTTAAAAAATATGAAGAAATCCCTAAAAAAAGAATAAAAATTGGAAAAGTTGCAGCATATTCAATTCCAATATTATTTGTTGCATTAATTCTTTGGCTGGTTTTTACTAGGGGACCTGATGCATGGGATCAGATAAAAAATGTTTTTATCTGGTGGTTTTTGATAAATGGAAGTCTGTCAGCATTAGGTGCTGCGATTGCGCGTGGCCACCCATTATCTATTGGAACTGCATTTATTGCTGCTCCATTGACATCTCTTAATCCAGCTATTGCAGCAGGATGGGTTGCAGGTTATGTTGAGGCAAAGCTTAGAACTCCAGTAGTTAAAGATTTTAAGGATCTAAGTAAAATAGAAAGCTTCAAGGAATTCTGGAATAATAGAGTAATAAGGCTTCTTATGGTTGTAGCATTGGCAAATTTAGGAAGTATGATCGGAACTCTTATTGCTTTTCCGTATATTGCAAGTCTTGTATTTGGATGATAAATTATTTCTACCTTGAAAAAACATATACTATATTAAAACAAAATGGTGAGGATTTAAAAGATGGCACAGGATAGAAGGATTTATACTTCATTTCATGACATTCCGCCAAGAGAATACATGTATTTTCCAAAAGGGTCACTAGATGCCGGAAAACCTGGAAAATTTAGTGGTATTGAAATACGTCACTTATTAATTTCAATGGTGGTTTTAACAGTAGCATTTACATTTGCATTAACAGGCAATAATCTAATAACCGGTCTTTCATATGGATTTGATTTTGGTAAAATACCATATGGTTTAGCAGTTACATTTTTTGGAATTGTTACAGCATTTTTCTTTCATGAAATATCTCATAAATTTATTGCTCAAAAATACAGCTTATGGGCAGAATATAGAATGTTTCCCCAGGGCTTGAGTTTTGCTCTCTTTCTTGGTTTGCTTACCCCTTTTGTTTTTGCTGCCCCAGGTGCAGTTATGTTTATGGGTGGATCGAGATATCATGAAACTGGAAAAATTGCTATGGCAGGGCCACTTGCAAATATTATTGTTGCAATGATTTCTCTTCCTATTTATCTTTTTGTAGTTTTCGAATCGCAGATTTTAGGGCAAATATTTGGATTTATTTGTTTAATTAATGCATTTCTTGCAGTTTTTAACCTTCTACCCTTTGGACCACTTGATGGAGTAAAAATAATTAGATGGAGCCCAACAGTCTGGATAGTATCTCTTATTATTGCAATTATTATATTAATGATTATATTTCCTAGATTTTCAATTGTTTTTTAAAAAAAAAATAGTATTTAATTTTAAAAGTGATTTTTAATCACTTAGTTTTTTAATTTGTTTTTCTTGCAAGCGTTTAATTCTAGAAATTACTTGTTTCTTTCTAATTTTTTCTAATTCTGTCTTTTTATCAACTACTTTTTCTTTCTTTTTGATTTCTTTAGGTTTAACTTCTTCAGGTTTGACTTCTTTTATTATTTTAGGCTCTTCAACAATCTTTTTTTCTGGTATTTCTTCTTTTTCAATTTTAATTTTTTCCTTTTTTACCTTCGGTTTCTTCTTTTTTGTCTTAAATTTTATCTTTTTTACTTTTTTTCCTAATTCCTTTATTTTAGCAAATTGTTTTTTTAATTTTTTAAAATCAATTTTTAATTCTATTTTTCTTTTAGGACTTTTTCTTTTTCTAAGTATGTCATCACAATAGTATTTATGCCATAACAAAGCAGAGTTGTATTCATCTTTCATCATATCTATAGTATCGTTATATTTCTGTTTATCCTTTTCTTTAAGTTTTTCAAGATATTGTTTTTCTTCAGGAATATTCCATGGTTTATCAGGCTTTTTTAATATTTTTTCCCTACGTTTTGTAGTAAAATAAAAAATTAATCCAATGATTACTAATAATGTTATTAATATTAATACAAAATTGTAGGTAGGACTACCTGAAGTATATATTCCTATTGTTGACAAAATTATAGTATTTGAAAATACACTATTTGGATCATCAACTGAATACGCTTCTAAAAATATTGAAGCAGTTGAACCAATTGATAGAAAAGTTTTTGGAGCAGCAACACCAACTAAGGCCTGAACTTCTTCACCAGGTTTAATAGTAATAGCAGGTGGAGGAGTAACAAATATATTTTTATCAGAGGTTTTAACTCTAAAATTAAAAGTGTCAATGTGGCTTCCCAGATTTTGAATTGTTACAGGAATAGATTTTACTTCATATGGCTTGATATCTAAGGGTGGAGGAGGAATTATCTTTGCTAGATGAAATTTACTTACTTTAATTAGAATCTCAACTGTACTATCAACCCATTTATCATAACTAGGATATCTTAAATTCATAAAGAAAAATGCCCATTTAACAAACCTATATATATTCACGTAACCTTTATTCCATATCGGTGTTCTATCAGGATATAGACTTTTTTGTTTTTCAACATATTCATCTAGGTTGTTCTTTACCCATTTAGGAGCACCAGACACAATACGTAAATGATCTAAAACCTCCTCTCTAACAATATTTACTTTTAATACCACATCCTGAGAAGGATAGGTTGGATCTAGAGAAGGCTTAAGCATTATGGTTACATTTGTTTTAAAGGGTTGTTCAGCACCTGGCCATATTAAATTTTCCGTATTTGTATCCATAACCAATTTTTCAGGGTCAAATTGAACGTTCCATACATCACCTGGTGCATCCTCTGGTGGTACAAATTCAAAGGTGTAAATAGTTCTTGGATTCCACCAAGCCCAACTCCAGCCCCCAGCTACTTTTACCATTGGTTCCCATTCAAGAGTCTCAGGATTTTTACCACCAATATATATAAGAGTTTCATTAAGATACCTTAGATCCACTGCATCAGGGTATGCCTGAATAGGAACAGGGGGTCTAAATTGTATAATAAAATATTTACCCATATAGAACCGTTCTATAAACCCTAAATCAAATCGTAATTTAAGAAGTCTCATGATTAATCCTAGATTTTTATTAGAATCGGCATTGTTAGATCCTGTTTGAGATAAAACATTTAATGATATAGATGGAAGAATTAAAACCAAGATTATTAGAAATACTAATAATTTTTTTATAAGCATCATCTTTTACCTCCCACGCTTTTTTTTTCATTATTTCTACTTTTGATTTTCCAGACCGGGTATATTACAAAAAGGAAAGAAAACAATAGAATAGTAATATCAAATCCTGGTGTAAAAAATCCTTTACTTTGAACAATAAAATAAAGATATAGCGGTTCTCCTTTGTACTGAGGATTTACATAACTAACAGGTGTCATAGAGATTTTAATAATTGCTCGATCCTCATGATAACCAAAATCTATTGGGGGTTTGACTCTTAAAGATATTGTTTTACTTGAGGTACTACCAGCAAGTTCTGAACCTAAAACTGTGCTGTGTATTATTTCAGCAACCCAATCATCTGGTAAATCCTCAACTCCAGAAATCACATTTGTAGCACCGTTACCCCAGTTTTGAATTTCAAAATTAAATTCTGCTGTTTCATCAGGACTAATATTTCTTACATTACCATCATTGTAAACAAAACTTAATTGAGGATAGTAACCAACTGTAAATGGGAGCTCCTGTGTAAAATTTCCAGGTTTAACAAGTGTTGCACCTTTACCAAGTCTTCTAGAGCTCATCCTTACCACTACCTTTTTTTGTAATGAGGCAGGTAAATTTTGATTTATAGTAATTGAAATGGTTGCATTTACAGGGACCTCACTATTGTCTTCAGGAAGTTTTATTAATAGAATAGGAGGAGTTATCGATGCATAACATCCCTCAGGAACTTCAGCAATAGACATATCAACAATTAAATCTATATTTCCACCTATTTTTCCAAGTACAATATCAACTGCTGGTCCTAATAAATTAAAATTTACTTTCACAGGTATTGATTTAGGTTTGTCAAAAGGAATGATTGGTTCCTGTAATATTGATTGGTCATATTCAATTACAAGATTTGGAGTACATTCATAAAATGGATCCAAAGGTCCTGATTTGGTCACAGGAATAATAAAAATTATAGAAGAACTAAAAACTATTAAGAATAATATACTTATTTTAAGTTTTTTAAATTGTTCGTTCATTTTTCTCTCGCCGTAGTTAATAAACTATAATAATTATTTTTATTATATATATATAAATCTTATGGTATAATCATATTCAATTTATTCTGAATTGAAAAATATATTAGCATATTGATATAAAAAAGTTACTTTAAAAGTTATTAAAATTAAATAAAATAAAAAAAATAGATTATTTTTTAATCTTTCTATAGAAGTAATATATCAGAAAAATAATGACAACAACAGCAACAATCAATGGAATCTCAAATCCAACTCCCGGAGATAAACCTACATTTTGCACAACAAATTGTAATGTTTCTTCTTGACCTATTAACTGAGCCTGTCCTAGATAATTCGGGGTAAATTTTATTTTAAAAGTTCTTCTCTCATTATGAAAACCAAATCCATATGGTGGTTTAATTCTTAAAAGAACTTTTTCTGAAGCTCCTTCTCCACCATAAACTGCTGAGGAAAGTATTACACTGGACTTAATATTAACACTCCAATCATCCTCAGGTATATCTACTACCTCTATTGCCACATATGTTGGTCCATTACCTAAATTTTCAACATCAATTTCAAAATCAGCAGTATCTAGTGGTCCAATTTCCATAAAATTACCTTTTGTTGGCCCATAAGAAACAACTGCCCAGTAACCTATTATAAAAGAAATATCAAATTCTACAGTTTCTTCACCTATATTAAAGACTATACCAGGTTGAACTTTTGAAGTTGCACTTATTCTTACAACACCTTGCGTAAATGCTGGTGCATTTTCAGTAACAGTAACCGTTAGAATGGATTGAAAAGGCTCTGTATGATCCACTGCTAATTGAACAAGTGGGTTTGTAATACTTGCATCACACCAGTCTGGTGTTTGTACTACTTTTAATTCAATTTGTACTACTGCTCCACTCAATAAACTAGCACTTTGTACTATTTTTGCAATTGGTCCAGTTAGTGTAAAAGTTGTGTCAAGAGGTATGTCAAGTGCTCCACCTAGTGGTATGATATTTTTTTCAGGTCTGGGGTATGTAACTAGTATTAAAGGTTTAACAGGTATAAAACCAGCTGAAGCACTAGGAACTAAAAAAGCAAATAAACTAAATAGTAGAATTCCAAATATAATTCCTGTTTTAACTGTTCTAAAGTTTTTCCTCATTTTTAAATCACCAGTTTTTTAATTTTTTCAATATATATTTATATTTACCCTTATTTAAAGATTGTTGTACATTTCTAATAGTTATGTATGACAATCTATTTTATATTTATATATATAACTTTCTTTATATAAATATATTGTGCTACATATAATGTCAGTTTTTTAGAAGTATGAAAGATATATTTGATATTGTGAAGTACATAATGCCACTATTTTTAAAATATGAATAAAAAGAAGGCGAATTGATATTGTTATTTGTATTTATTTTACAACATCAATTTCAGACTTTTCTTCCTCATCTTCAACTTTTTCCTCTTTCTTTTTAGTAGTTACTCGTTCAGGAAAATGAGATAGGATTATAATATCGCCGACAGCATTTACCCATCTGTAGGGTACTGCAACATCCACTGTACCCTCCACAATAGAAGGATTTGTATTCGTGACAAGCAAGCTACTAACACGTTTTTCATCCATGTCTAGAAAAACATTTCTAACATGACCTATAAAAGTTCCCGTACGAGTATAAACTGGTAACTTTAAAAAGGATGTAACCTCTTCTGATTTAGTTTGTTTTTCCATCATGTAATCAAAATACAATTACCTATATTAAAATGTGATGGTAAATAAAGCGAAATCTTTTTTCTACAAACCAACATTTTATATACAAAATGAATAGTAAAATGAATGAAGACAAACGGCAAAAATTATTGAAAGAGCTTCAAAATCTTCATAAAAAAGATTTTACCTTCTCAAGCGGACGCATACTTGGTTCTATGTGTACCCAACCACATTCTATAGCAAAAGAAGCCTATATAAAATTTTTAGAAACAAATCTTGGAGATCCAGAACTTTTTCCCGGAACTAAAGAGATCGAAAACAGATTTTTATCATTTATTATGAAACTTTTAAATGCTCCCAAAACAGCTGTAGGTTTAATTTGTAGTGGGGGAACCGAAAGCAATATTACAGCAATTTGGATGGCAAAAGAATTAACTGGAAAAAGTGAGATTTTAGTTCCCGAAAGTGCTCATTTTTCATTTGAAAAAATAGGTTCATTAATGAATATCAAACTTGTTTATATTCCATTAAACAAGGATTATTCTACGAACATAACTGAGCTTAAAAAAATGATTACAAAAGATACCGCTGCAATTATTGGAATAGCTGGTTCTACAGAATTAGGAACAATTGATTCTATTCCTGAGTTAAGTGAAATTTGCAAAAATAATAACATTTTTTTACACATAGATGCTGCATTTGGAGGTTTTGTAATTCCATTTTTAAAGGAAATAAAAAATAACATTCCTGATTTCGATTTCCAATTAAAAGGTGTTAGCAGTATTTCAATAGACGCTCATAAAATGGGATATTCAGCTATTCCTTTAGGAACACTTATAATTAGAAATAAAGAATGGTTAGATAAGATAAGTGTTAGAACACCTTATATAAGCAGTAATAAACAAGCAGGACTTCTGGCAACAAGATCAGGAGGTCCAGTTGCAGCAGCATATGCTGTATCNAAATATTTAGGTNTTAANGGTTATAGAAANNTAATAAAGNANTNTATGNATATAACAGATTACACTGAGAAAAAAATAAATGATATCGGACTCGATCTTGTTATTAAACCCACTATGAACGTAATTGCAATTAAACTAAAAAATCTTGAAAAGGTAGTAACAAAGTTGAACAAATATGGCTGGAAAGTAAATAAAATGGAAAGACTATCTGCAATTAGAATCGTTTTAATGCCTCAGATTAAAAAAGAAATAATTGATGATTTTATACCTGATCTAGAAAAGGTATGCAGGGAGGTTGGAGAATTATGAGTTTAGAAATTTTAAAAGAATCGTTGATAAAAGCACCTATCGTAAAGAAGGGTGATTACTCATATGTTGTACATCCTATTACAGATGGAGTGCCTGAGATAAAACCTGAATTGCTAAACGAAGTTGTTGAAGAAATGCATAAACTTATTTCTATATGTGGTTCGTTTGATAAAATTGTAACAATTGAAGCAATGGGTATTCCTCTTGCATCAGCATTATCACTTAAAATGAAAATTCCCTTCGTAATTATTAGAAAAAGATCATATGGACTCCCTAATGAGGTTAATGTCGAGCAAACAACAGGTTATTCAAAATCCAAATTATATATAAATGGGCTTGATAAAGGTGATAAGATAATAATTGTAGATGATGTCTTAAGTACTGGTGGTACTCTGCTTGCTGTAATTTCTACACTTAAAAAAATAGGTGTAATTATTAAAGGAATTTTTATAGTGGTTGATAAAGGAAATGTAGCAAAAAATTTAATGGAAAAGTTCAAAATAAAAATTGATATTCTTGTAAATATTGAGGTTGTTGACGGAAAAGTTGTTATAAAAAATATTTAGAATAAGTATTTCATATTAGAAAAGCATTATAGGGGTCGATAATTATGACGGAAAGTGTCCCACCGCATGCTCATTGCCATATGTGTGGTAAATCAATACCTGTAAATGAAACACTTTGTTCAGAGGATTGCAGACAAAGATATCAAACAATTCTTAAAAGAAGAAAATTAATGGTTTATTTTATGTATGGTATGCTTGCTGCATTAATCATTGTAATTGTAATTGGCGGAAGATATTTTTAAAATAAAAGCAAATGTTTAAATGAAAGTTCTAGGATTTTCCGATTNATATGGATGTGATATCTGCTCTAATAATCNTAGGAGTNATTATGGTCCTAGGTTTTATAGGAAATTTTATTTTTAATAGAACTCAGATTCCAAGTATNGTATGGCTTTTGCTTTTTGGACTTGTTGTTGGAGCATTTTTGAAAATTGAAACCTTTCAGGTAACTAATCCNGAACTATTAATGACAATCTCTAGTTTTTTTGGAGCAATTGCNATTGTTATTATACTCTTTGATGGTGGAATAAATACTGATATATATCAACTTTTTAAGGGAGCTCCTAGGGGACTGTTGTTAACTGCAAGTAGCTTTTTTTTAAGTTTTTTTGCAACAATTCTATTTGTTTCAGGTCTTGATGCTGTAAGAATAATAGAAGTTCAAGGAGATAGTTTTGTAGTTGGAGCGGTGTTAGGAGCTATTATTGGTGGAACTAGTAGCCCTATTGTTATACCACTTGTTTATAAACTTAAAAATCTGCATGATAAAACAAAGATGGTTTTATCAATTGAAAGTATTTTAACAGATCCTCTATGTATCGTTGTTATTTTTGCAATTTATTATATGGTATTTGTTGTTGGAGAAATAAACATTGGTCTAGGGATCGGAAATTTAGTAAAGACATTCTCTGTTGGAATTGTTTTAGGTTTTATTCTTGGTTTTATCTGGCTTTTCATCATGAATAAATTAAGAAAAGAGCAGTTTGCATATGTTTTAACTCTTGCGGTTGTATTTCTGGTTTATTCTTTTACGGCACTTATTGTTGGTATTGGGGAAGGTGGTGAGGGTGCTGGGGCAATTTCCTGCCTTATTTTTGGTCTTGTCCTTGGTAATGGAAAAAAAGTATTGAAAATGGTTAATTATGAAGGTGAAGGATTTGAAATGGATGCTGAGACAAAGCAGTTCCATTCATTNACTTCTTTTGTTATAAGAACATTCTTTTTTGTATATCTAGGAATGATAGTATCTTTTCAAAATATAAATTATATTTTGTTTGGGATAATCCTCTTGTTAGTACTTCTTGGAGTTAGATATATTGTGATTTATATATCAACATACAAAGGTAAATTTGATAGAGATGATAAACAAACGATGTTTGTTATGATGCCGCGAGGCCTTGCAGCAGCAATTCTTGCAATAAAATTCGGAGATGAGTTTGTTAATAGATATATTCCAGGTAATGTAGGATTTTTTAAGGATGTTGCATTTGTTGTAATTCTAGGAACTGCTATTATTACAACAGTTGGTGTATCCTTAATATGTCATTTTGAAACAAAAAATAAGAAAGATTCTGAAGCAGAAAAAGAAGGAAGTTAAATAAAACAGGAAAATTATATGGTTTATTCTGCAAGTTCTTCTTGAAGGTCTATTACCATTTCAGTTAAAACATCTTCGAATACTTGATGTCTATACTCTTTAATAGAGCCATTTGCCATGTGGGCTCTTGCAACAAAATCTCGTCCATCTTTAATTATTTCAATATGGCATACCGTCTCCATGGATTCCCGTCCTGAACTTGCAATCCGGAATTCATCAACTATATTTATATTTTTTGTGGATAAAGTTTAATTTTAACTTAAGCAATACGGCATTTGTGAGGTAATATTTTGGAAAAAATTAGAAGACCTGCTGTAGCAGGCCAGTTTTACGAGGGAAATGAAACATCCTTAAATGAGAGAATAAAGGAATGTTTTCTAGATATAAGAGGTCCTAAAACTTTACCGAAAATAAAAAAAGAGGGGAAAAAAAATATTGGACTAATTGTACCACATGCAGGTTATATATATTCTGGTGCTATAGCTGCTCATTCCTATAACTATATAGCAAACAAGGGTTTTGCAGATACTTTTATAGTACTAGGGCCAAACCATACTGGTATGGGATCTGGAGTATCAGTAATGACTGAAGGGTCTTGGCTCACACCTCTTGGTAAGGTCCCAATAAATGAAAAACTGGCAAATAAGCTAAATACTGGCTTTATTTCAAAATATGAAGATGCTCATTTGTATGAGCATAGCATAGAAGTACAACTGCCATTCTTACAATTTACATCTGGTAAACAAAAGTTTGATTTTGTCCCTATCTGTATGTCAATTCAGGATTCTGACACATCTGTTAAAGTCGGAAAAATTATCTCAGAAGCAATTAAAAAAACTGATGAAAATGTAGCAATAATTGCTAGTACTGATTTTTCACATGCAGGATTTAACTATATGAGTATGCCTCCAGAAGGTTTAAGAGTCGATGAATATGCAGAAAAACAAGACAGACTTGCAATAGATCAAATTCTAAAGATGGATCCAGAAGGTTTAATTGATACTGTTCAAAAAAACAATATCACAATGTGTGGATATGGACCTGTTGCGGCAATGCTTACAGCTGAAAAAATCCTTGGAGCAAAAAATGCAGAACTACTAAAATATGGAACATCCTATGAGGTACATCCAGGAACCTCATGTGTAGGATACGGAGCATTGGCAATCTATTAGAGGAAAAACTATGGGTAAGGTTCCAGTTAAAGATATTCAGGTAAAAAAAGGAACAAGTACAAACAAGCTAATAAAAGAACTATATGAATCTGGTGGATTTACAGCAAAAAAAGTAGCTATTGGTGTAGATATTCTTGAAAAAATTATAAAGGATAAGGATTGTTTAAAAATTCTCTCATTTCCAGCATGCATATGTGCAACCGGTACAAGAGGAATAATAAAAGAGCTACTTAAAAATAAATATTTTGATGTGGTTATCACTACTGCTGGAACACTTGACCATGACCTTGCAAGATTATGGAAGAACTACTATCATGGACATTTTATGGCAGATGATAAGAAACTTTACAAACAAGGAATAAATAGACTTGGAAATATCTTTATTCCAAACGAATCTTATGGTATAATTCTTGAAAAAAAAATGCAACCGATACTTGAAAAATTATACAGCATGAAACAAAAATGGTCAACAAAGGAAATAGTTTGGGAATTTGGAAAGCAAATTGAAAAAGAGAAAAACTGTAAGGATTCCATTATATATTGGGCTTGGAAAAACAAAATACCGGTATTTATCCCAGGAATAACTGATGGTGCCTTTGGCTCTCAGATTTGGATGTATTATCAAGAGCATAGAGATTTTACAATTGATATTTTAAAAGACGAGCAAGACCTCTCAGATATAATATTTAATTCAAAAAAGTCGGGAGCATTAATTGTTGGTGGAGGAATTTCAAAGCATCATGTTATCTGGTGGTCGCAATTTTCTAACGGCCTTGACTATGCTGTTTACATAACAACTGCTGTAGAATATGACGGAAGCTTGAGCGGGGCCAAAACACATGAGGCAATATCATGGGGAAAGATAAAGGAAAAGGCAGATAATGTAACCATTAATGGAGATGCAACAGTACTACTTCCTCTTATGATAAACGCTTTATATGATAGGTTTTAATATAAAATAATTATTGCCAAAATAAGGCTTTCATAGCAAATTTTACATTTTTTGGAAGCTCGGGAAGTTCTTTTCCACTGTAAAGTTTTAATGTTGAATCAACAAAAGTATTTACTATCTCATTGAAAAACCATCTTCCATAATCAACATCTGCTTTTGAAGGGCTTCCTATGTAACCGTCCTTTAAACCAATTTCCTTAAAACTTTTTCCTAAAACTCTTGGTGAGAAAACATCTCTATATATACTTTGTAGATTTTTATATGATTCATCAACTAGGTAAGGGTATTGATATTTCATAAGTGAGGTTTCTCTGAAACCTCCATGAACCTCTTTTGTTGTGTCAAAACCTAATTTTGGTTCTTTGTTTTGTATTTCTTTTTTATAGTAATAAGGTCCCCAGGGCTCACAACATTTTAATCCAAATTTGGATTCTAACTTATTCATAGCAGAGTATATCCCTCTCAGATGCGCTACAGCTAAATGGAATGTACAAATAACCATATATTTAAATTTATGATTTCCAAGAAATGATCCAACACTGTAAACAACATCTCTAACAGTTTTTCCACTAACTGAGATACTTCCAGGAAATTCAGTGTTAAATTTACAGTAACCTAAGGGTATTGGAGGTATAACAACATAGGTTAATTCAGGATTCTTTTTATTTAGTATCTTGACTGTTTCGAAAGTAACATCTTTTATTGTAAGGTAATCTGTTCCAACAGGTAAATGTGGCCCATGCTCCTCAAGAGGGCTAATTGGTAAAAAGAATATAGTCTTATTTCTATCAAGTTCATCTATTTTTTTCCAGGTGAGTTCTTCTAGTTTTATTATTTTTTTATCTGTTATTTTTTTATTATTCATGTTATTACCTCACACCCCCTCTCTGTTACTATTACAGTATGCTCTCTCTGAGTAACAATTCCCCTATTAGCATCTATTAGTTTTGGATAATGTTTTACCATTCCAAGAAATGAAAGCTTTTTTAATAAAATATCACTATTGGAAAATTGGTTTTCAAACCATCTTTGAGCAAATGGAAGTGTTTTAAAGATATCCTTTGTCCTTCTAAATATGATTCTTGCTCGGTTATCTCGTATAAGTCTAGGATTAAAAAAATTTTTACAAAGGTAAATGTTGCTCCCCTCTCCAGTATTAACAAAACCTGCACCATCTGTTGCAAATGGCTCTATTGCTAGAACATCACCAACCTTGATTTTTGTCTTATAGGATTTATCCCCAATATTAGGAATAGTCATACCTGCATGTAGTACATATTTTTGCATGCTATGCCCTGTAAGATTATTAATTGGTTTAAAGCCATATGAATTAATAGTTTCCTCAACAGTTTTTCCAATCTCAAATAGACTGATTCTTGGTTTAATAATAGAAATAGCATTTTCCAAGGCTTCACTTGATGCCTTAATCATATCATGGTATTTATTAGATCCAATCTCAACAGTTACTGCAGTATCTGCAATATATCCTTCAAAATGTGATCCTAAATCTAATTTTACTACATCTCCTTTTTTTAAGGCCAATTTCTTATCATCATGTCTTGGACTAAAATGTGCAGCAATTTCATTTACAGAGATATTAACTGGAAAGGCAAGTCCTGCTCCACTCTCAGTAATTTTTGATTCTACCTTTTCTGCAATTTCTAAATAGGAAGCTCCTGATTTTAATAGACCAACACCATACTCCCTAGCCTTTGCTGCAACCTTGCCAGCAAAAATATATTTCTCATAAACATCCTTAGCCATATTGAATCGCATCCAAGATCTCTTTTTCTGATATGGCACCTAATCTAACAAGTTTTATATTTCTTTCAGATGCATCAACTATTGTTGAAGGTTTGCCAGCTAATCTACCAACATCAAGATAAATGCCAATATCTTTTTGTTTAAATTGCATGCTAATGTCTTTTATAATAACTGGGGTTTTTTTGCCGTGAATATTTGCACTTGTAGCAGTTAATGGCCCAAATTTTGACAATAATTCTAATGCAATTTTATTATCAGGGATTCTTACAGCAACTTTTTCAAGTCCTGCGGTAACAATATCTGGAATAATACTTTTTTTCCTAAGAACAAGTGTTAATCTACCAGGTAAAAATGCTCTAGCAAGACAACGAGATGCCTTATTTAGAAAGGCTATCTTTTCAAGTTCATTAATATCTGAAATTGCAACTGGAAGTGGATTATCAAATGAACGTTTTTTAATCTTAAAAACCTTTTTTACAGCAGCAATATTATAAATATCTGCTCCAAGACCATATAAGGTATCAGTTGGATATACAATTATATCTCCATTTTTAAGTGCAGTTATTGCCCTGGAGATGTCAAGCTTAAGCATATAACTCATTTTTTTATAAAATCACCTATGGTGTATCCGCGAGAATGGGAACCAGTTGTAATTGTTGAAATATCTGTAACCTTCTCCACAAGAGTAATTTCCAATTCCCTTTCCAGTTTTTCAACCATTTTATCGGAAGGTCTCAAATCTCCGTTCTCAATCTTTGAGATTGTTACTGTTCTTTCACCAATTTTAAAACCAAGTTCTTCTCGGCTAAGTCCTTTTTTCTCACGTGCTCTTTTTATTAATTCATTCCAATTTGAAACAAGTTCTTTCTCCATGTTTTTATAAACATCTTTAACTTTGGGTTTCTTAATCCTATCTAGAATTGGTTTTTTTACACCTATAAAGGGTTTAGCTGGGATATTAATACTTTGTCCATGTCTCATACATTTTGGACAGAGCATCATTTTTACTCCATCAATAGCAGCAGGTTTACAATCACAATCTCTTCCACAAAGTTCACATTGCATGTATTTTCATCCCTCCAAATAAAATAAATAACCTAAATCAAACCAGCTTTTTGTAAAGCCATCAAATCCTCAGTACTAAGCTTCTCTCCGCGTTTGAATCTTTCAAATATTTCATTAGCCTCCTTTTGAGCAATTGTAACTTCTTCGGCCTTTTTTGTTTTACGTCTTAATTCATGACTAGCTGATATTTGTCTTTCTAGATCATGAATTTTATCAACACATTCAATAAATCCTTTATGAACATTATCAGCCTCAATTTTTGTCATTACAATTGATTCTTGTACTGCATTTACTCTTTTTATTATATTATCAAGCTGTTGAATTAGTTTGATCATGTTTTCATGCTCTTCTTGGGCTCTTGTTGCTAATTTTTCCACTTGGTCATGTTGTTTTTCTGCTTTCTGTTTAATGATTTTCTCCTCTTCGATTGCTTTCTTAAGTTTTGGATCTTTATTTAAACGGTCTTCCTGTTCTTTAATTTTAGTGTGAATTCCTGATATAACTTCAATTATTTTTTTCTCTTTGTGAGAAGACATTGGTTGTGTCATCTGTTCATTTTCTAGAGTTTTTAGTTGCTTTCTTAGTTCATTTAAATTTGTACCCGAAGCTAAAGATCTCTCTTTTTCTAGCATCTCAATTTTTTTCTTAATTTCACTATAGCTTTTGTTTAGTTTGTTTCTTTGTTCTTTTGCATGTTTTACTCTCTCATTTAGTTCATCCCGTCTTTGTTTATGTTCGGATATCTTGTTTCTCATTTCTCTGATTGAAGAATTTATTGAATCTCGTTCATCTGCAAGTTTTTTTGATTTGAGATGTAGCTGATTTCTTTTTTCTTTTAACTCATTTGCATTTTTCTGAAATTCATCTTTTTCTTTTATCAAATCCTCGATAGATTCAGTCATTTATAACCTCTAATGAAAGCAGCCTAGCCTATAAGGTAAAATAATAGGTGGTTTTTAAGCATTTTGAGCATTAATAATGAAAAACTAAGAAAAAATGCTATTTGTAGTTTTCAAAACATTATCAAACTATCAATTAAAACATCAATAATATCAATTATAAATATTGTTTCAAAAACAACTTTTATACTTAAAACTAAAGATTTTAATGGATTTATATTGTTTTTAAGAGACTCAAAAAATATTTATAAAGTTGTTTCAGCTAAAAATATTGAAGTTAAATTGGCAAAAAAATTAGGGATAACAAAAAATACTAACTCAATTACTTAATATATAGCAACTGTACTTGTAATGGGTTAAGCAATTATTATTAAAGTTATGATTCTAATTAAAAGAAAAAAATAAAATCAAGCAAAATAATCTATAATCCTAGTATATATTTAAAATAAGGAAAAGAATGAGGGAATCGTTCAAACAATAATTCAAATAGATTAAGGTTGAAATTTCTAACCCTTGGTATTTTAATCTGATAACTTTCCCATTCACCATAGTAGTCAAAGTTGTCTTTTGCTCTTGCTTTTACAATATAGGTTCCTGGCATAGTCCATTTATGGGACTTTGTTACTTTCTCTCCTGAATTATATGGTCCAAAATCTGTAATTACTTTCCCATCGTCCCAATCAATATCAAACCATACTTGGTCATTTTCGGGATCAATTGCAGTGAATTCAAAATCAATTTCAACATTTTCTTTACCGCTTATTGGACCATCAATATCAGGTTTACGGGGTGATTGATCTCCTATCCGTATTTTATATTCTGTTTTTACCCCTGCTGCACCATATTCATCAATTGCTTGAGCAGTTATAGTGTAATCTCCTTTTTCATCCCAATTATGGGATACCTCAAATATTTGATCAGATGGATAATAATTAGATTCTGTTTTAGACCCATCATCCCAATCAATAATATATTTTATGTCATTCTCCTCAAAATCATCTGATCTAAACGTATATGTATATTCTACATCAGGATCCCCATATTTAGGACCATCTATTATTGGCGGGGAAGGAGGCTGATTACCTATATATACTGGATAACCATCTGACCAAGAACTCTCATGCCAGAAATCCTTAGATCTAGCTTTAATATAATATGTGCCATCCTCATTCCATTTATGTGATACTGTAACTACCTCACCTGAGTCATACGGCCCTCTCCAATCTTCTTCTGTACCATCATCCCAATCAATTAAAATATATAAATCATCATCGTCCTCTGGGTCATAAGTAGTAAAAGAATATTGATATACTTTACCAGATTCACCATATTGCTGACCATTAATAACCGGTGATTCCTGTTCGTTACCACCAGGGTATTTAATTATTTTAAGCTCATCTAAAACTCCATTAAAATAGTCGTTTAACTCATAACTATTCCTACCAATCTGGGAATATTTAAAATTATCAGAATAAAAATCACAAACATATTTTTCATAATAGTTATCTAGACCTCCATCCACAAATATATAAGCAATTGATTTAGCAGAGTACCCGTTATAGTAAACCTCAACAAAATGCCAAGAGCCATCATTAAAACTATTTTTAGAATGCATCTTAATACCGCAGCTTAAACGCCATACTTGTACCTGTATTGTACCATTGGAATCAAGTGCAACATGAAACCCTGGATTATAACCATAATCATCTCCCCTACATATACTGAATATTATGCCTTTATTATCTGAGGTTGATTTGAAATAAAATGAAATTATCAAATCATCGGTTTTATTAAATCCAAGATGATTTTTTGCATATGAATCCAATAAAATATAATCATTAATCCCATCGAACTCCAGTGCTTCATTCACCATTCCATTAGTCCATGTTGCACCGTGGATCTCTCCATCATAACCATGTCCTGATGAGTCTCCTGCTGTGGTACCACTGCCTTCATCGAACTTCCAATAGGCGTTTAAATAATCATCTTCATCCAAAGGAAAAACAGCAGGTGATTCCTTTATTGATTGAACAATTGTTTTTTTATCATACCCACTAATACTTGGTGCAAAAGCAGCTCCAATAAATATAACAAATATTCCAATGATTAAATACTTTTTATAGCAATTATTTTTTATCATTCTATTCCCCGATTATTAAATAAATTAACAATAGTGAATTGTCATATAATAGTAATGGTATTTAAATTTTTATATGAAGGTTCTTGGAATAAATTGTGTAGGAACAGGACAGATGAACTATCTGTTGTTATTATATCTAATTTTTAAAGTTGAAAAATATAAATATTTAATCTGTTTTTCAAATATCCATCCCAATTAAGATATTTATACAATTATAATATCAATTTTTAAATAGGTCTGTTTTTGGAGAAAATATTAAATATAGGATGGTTTAATAACCTCTGTACAATACCAAGAAATATCATTATAAACTATATATTAATCGACATAAACTGGGAGAAAATCACAAATTTTCTGCTCACAATTATTTATGAGATGAAAGAATGACTAAAAAAAAATCGTTTTTAAAAGAAAAACCAATATTGATGGAGGATCTAGATCCTAGTTTTAAATTCGAAGTTGCTAAAGAACCTGGAGGGGAAAATATCAAAAGATGTTTTACCTGTGGCACCTGTACAGTCGTTTGTCCGGTTTTTTCTGTGAACGATCAATATAATCCACGCAAAATCATACGGATGATATCATTAGGAATGCGTGATGAGGTTCTTAAAAGCGATTTCATTTGGTTATGCTCTGGCTGTTATAGTTGTTATGAATTATGTCCAAGAGATGTAAAGATAACAAGCTTGATGATTGCAGTAAGAAACATTGCTGTAAGAGAAGGCTATATACCAAAACCAATTAGTCAAAGCATTGATTTTCTTGAAAAATCTGGTAGACTTCTAGAAGTGAGCGATTTTGAAAATATTGTAAGATTAAAAAAAGGAATACCCGAGCTAAATCTAACTATACCAGAAATAAAGAAAGTTCTGAAAAAAACTGGTATCCGTAAAGCAATTGGAAATAGTGATACAGATGACTGAGCTAAAATTTGCATTATTCATCGGTTGCACTGTCTCTGTTAAAGGTTTGAACTATGAACTTCCAACCCGTAGGATTGCTGACAAATTAGGTATTAAATTAGTAGATATTCCTGAGTTCTCATGTTGTGGTTTTCCTATAGACAGTATTCATCATAGTTCTGCTGTTACACTTGCTGCTCGAAATTTGGCTCTTGCTGAAGCTCAAGGTTTAAATATAATTGTCCTTTGTAGCGCCTGTGGAGGGTATTTAACAGATGTGGAGAAACTTTTCTCTGATAATAAAAAAACAGAAGAGCAAAAACTCATAAATGAGAAACTAAAGGATTTAGGCTATCAGTATAATGGTACTGTAAAAGTAAAGCATTTTGCTCGTGTTCTTTATGAAGATATAGGCTTTGATAAGTTGAAGAAATTGGTTACAAAACCATTGAAAGGCCTGAAAATTGCTCCACATTATGGTTGCCATTACATTAAGCCCTCTAAGATTTATGATGGTTTTGATGATCCAATATTCCCGCAAAGCCTTGATAAACTTATAGAGATAACAGGCGCGACTCCAGTTCAATATAGGGATAAACTTCAATGCTGTGGTGGAGGGATACTCGCTGTTGATGAGAAAACATCTGTTAAAATGGTAAAGCAAAAACTAGATCATATTAAAGAAGTAAACGCAGATGCTATGACCCTTATATGTCCCTTCTGTAGCGTCATGTATGATGAGTTTCAATCAACTGTAGAATCCACTTTTGAGAAGGATTATAATATTCCAATCCTATATTATCCGCAACTTTTAGGCTTGGCGATGGGGCTGGATCCAAAAAGAGACTTAGCAGTCAAACAAAATCAAGTTAATGTTAGACCATTATTAGAAAAAATCGAAGAAATAAGAGGTAAGAACAATGTTAAAACTACTTAAACTTGATAATCTTCCTGGCCAACAATCAATGCTTGTGTTCCATGCACTTGCCAGGATGGGATTCGAAGGATTGATATTAGTATCACCACAGGTTCCTCTTGCATCAATTGGTTATTTCCAAGATGCAACTAAGGAAATTGATCTTGAGTATTGTAAAAAAAGTGGTATCCCTGTAATGCGACGTGAAGTGGGAGGTGGTGCAACATATCTTGATAAGAATCAGATTTTTTATCAGATTATTTGGAGAAAAGATAATAACCGTTTCCCAAGTAAAATAAAAGAAGTTTTTCCATATCTTTCTCAGCCTGTATGTGATACATATAAAGATTTTGGTATTGAGACCTATTTCCGACCTGAAAATGATATTATTACAAAAAATCAGCATAAAATTTCTGGTGAAGGTGGTGGTGATATTGGCGATAACATGGTTTTCGTTGGTGGCATACTAATGGATTTTGATTATAAAACTATGAGTAGGATATTGAAGGTGCCTGATGAAAAATTTAGAGATAAAATCTATAAGTCCATGGAAGAAAATCTTACCACTATGAAGAGGGAACTTGGTATTATGCCTAATAGAGACGAGGTTATACAATCTCTTATTAACAATTATGAAAGACTTTTAGGAAAACTAAAACCTGTTACTCTTTCCCAAGAAACAATCGATAAAATGATTGAACTAGAAAAATGGTTTACAACTGATGAGTTTCTCTATAAAAAAACACCAAGAATACCGAAAGGCGTAAAAATACGTGAAGGTGTAGATATTTTATACAGTATTTATAAGGCTCGTGGAGGGCTTATTAGGACGGCTCAGGAAATAAAAAATAATGTTATTGAAGATATTGGAATATCAGGTGATTTCCAGTTTTATCCAAAATCTGAGCTTAATTGTTTAGAGAAAGACTTGAAAAAAACAAAACGTAAAGAGAGAGCGGTAATTTCAAAGATTGAGGATTTTTATGATAATCATAATATTGAAAGCCCAGGCGTCGAACCTGAGGATGTAACTGATGCAATTATGGAGGCAGAATAGATCTTGATAGAAATGAATTTTAATGGGTGGAAATAACAGTATGGCTACAAAAGTCGGTTCAGTCTTGATAGTTGGAGGTGGCATTGGGGGAATGCAGTCTGCTTTAGATCTTGCAGATTCAGGTTTTAAAGTATATCTTTTGGAAGAAACTCCTAGCATTGGAGGCACCATGGCACAACTGGACAAAACGTTTCCAACCAATGATTGCTCTATGTGTATACTTTCTCCAAAGATGGTAGACGTTGCAAGGCATTGTAACATAGAATTACTCACATATTCTGAACTTGAAAGTGTTGAAGGCAAAGTTGGTAACTTTAAAGTCAAGGTAAAAAAGAAACCACGATATGTTGATACAGAGAAATGCACTGGTTGTGGTGAATGTTTTAATGGATGTCCTGTTGAGTTGCCTAATGAG
>JGI2173J19968_10000034_pt1 | contig 45408 bp, 37 predicted proteins | sample DeeMarSWOR136_30_FD_19968 | JGI IMG/M metagenome (IMG submission 19968) | reverse complement strand
CAACTGATACCTTTCCATCTTTAAAAATCCTGAGTAGTGTTGGTCTACCAAAATTTAAAATCCCCGCTCGAAAACCATCTGCTTCACCAGATACAATTCCATAAAACCATAGCTGAGAAAACAATGGGCCCTCAGTTAAACTGGCGTATCCAATTCGGAATTTACTTGCTCCAGTCATTACAACCCTTCCAGATTTTGTAAGATGTGATCTGAACAGGAAAAATTCTGGAAGGTTTAGGATCGTTTTATCAGCAAAACCTCCACTATAGCAAGCATCAACAATAATACATGTTTTCTTTGAATTTAAGCCAGATAAAAGATTACTTAATTCTTTATCTGTTAAAGTATCATCCCACAGGAAAAAAGCACTTCTTTTTAATAATTTTCCACCAAATATTCTTTTGTCACTATCACCACAGCCATGGCTAGATATCCATATAAAAATCTCACTGTCGCTAAACTTATTTGATTCATCTACAACATAATTTAGGGTTGATATCAATGTATCTTTAGTGGCACCACCGTATGTTATATCATAATCATGTCTTCGCTGGTCCAGTGTAATTATTGGTTCTCCATATCCATTATCTGCTCTTATCCATCCATCATCAAAAAGAATAATTATATTTGAAGTTGAATATCCTAAATTTTCAATAAAATATGAGGAGATATTTTCAGCTAGGTTTAAAGCACCATTACCAAGTTTACTATCGTTATCTTCTGGAAAATTTGAAGCAGCAATAAAAATCGCCCATTTATGGGTATCAGTTTCCACGATATCTGGGTTGTCGACCTTTAGATTTATTTCTTTTACTTCTGAATAATCAATTCCGTCCCAACAACGGACCTTTACAGTATAGAAACCATCTTTGATTTCAAATACTTTCCATTCATAACTCCATAAATTTTTTCCTTCTGCTATATCCCATTCATTATCAATTGTTACTTCTACTCTTTCTATATCTTCATTATTATCAGGATCTGTTGCAGTCCCACTTATTGTAACAATTTTTGATACAACTGAGCCATTGTAGGGATATGTAATTTCAACTATAGGTTTTTTATTACCACCCGTTCTATCTTCTTGAAAATAGATAAATGTAATTGGTATTATTATTAAAATTATTAGTAATACAGCTATTATTTTTTTCTTATGCATAGTGTTTCTTTTATATAATTTATAATTTATTATTTAAAACCTTTATTTTACAAATATTTCCCTAAATAGATAATAAGAGATAGAGTTCATTCAAAAAGTTTATCACAGAATTTATGTTTCCGCTAATTTATAAAAGAGGCGGTTTGTTGAAGAAATTGACATATGCAAAAAGTGGAGTTGACATTTTTAAGGAAGAAAAAGCAATTGAAGGTATAATATCAAACATTAAATTTCAAAGGAAAGGAATAGGAAGGCCTCTTGGAGGCCATTATGCAGGAATGATAGAGTTTGGAGAGTATGCACTTGTTTTATGTACTGACGGAGTGGGAAGTAAGGTTAAAATTGCATCTGAACTTGGAAAATGGGATACTGTTGGTATAGATTGCATAGCAATGAATGTTAATGATGCTATTTGTGTTGGAGCAGAACCTGTTGCCTTTGTAGATTATCTAGCAATAGATGATCCTAAAGAAGAAATAACAAGGGAGATAGGCAAAGGACTTGCAAGGGGTGCAGAACTAGCAAATATCTCTATTATTGGTGGAGAAACAGCTTCTTTGCCAGAGATAATAAGTGGTTTTGACCTTGCCGGTACATGTCTTGCTTATGTTAAAAAAGATGAAATTATAACAGGTGAAAAAATCACTCATGGGGATGTAATTATTGGTCTTTCAAGCACTGGAATTCATTCAAATGGTTATACACTTGTAAGAAAGGTAATTCAAGAAAATAAATTTTCATACTCAGATAAATTTCCAGATGGATTATATAGGAGAAAAACAATTGGGGATGTATTACTTACCCCTACTCAGATTTATGTTAAGGAAACTATTGAGCTTTTTAAAAAGGTTAAGGTTCATGGAATTGCACATATTACTGGTGGAGGGCTTAGAAATCTCCCACGTATAAAAAAAGAGGTGAATTTCTTTATAAATAATCCTTTTGAACCCCAACCTATTTTTAAGTTCCTTCAAGATTATGGAAATATCGATAATAAGGAGATGTATCAAACATTTAACATGGGAATGGGACTTATTGTAGTAGTATCAGAAAAAGATACAGAAAAATCATTAAATATATTAAAAAAGCATTCTAAATCTAATGTAAAAAAAGTTGGAAAAATTGAGAAAGGTAGTGGAGTTTTTTTTAAGAAATTAGGTTTAAATTATTAAGTTTTATATCTCTAAAATAACACTTTTATGATTTTAAAATTTAGTTAATATTAATGTAATTTGTTTAATAATACTCTTCTACTGGTTGATTTTTATCTTGTTCAATATCTGCTGCCTCTTGTTTACTAAAAAGTTCTGTATTGCAATGGGGACATACTATTGATTCTATAGGTATTTCACGATTACAACCGGGGCATGGTGCAGTCATTACTGCTTTAAGTTTTCCTTTATTTAGCAATAAATATGTGTCTCTATAAACAATGTAAAACAAAACATAACCAATTAAACCAGTAATGTTGAGTGTGAATGGACTTAATGCAAAAAGAACCACTGCCTTTTTTAATGTCTTAAGTTGATCTTTTGATATCAATCCTTTAATCAAATATAATGAAGCTAATCCAAGTAATATATATACTAACAATGAAAATATGACAACAACTACAAAAACCAGTAAAAGAGAGGAATTAAATCCCATTGAAGCATAGGCAATAAGTGCTGCGCCTCCTGGAAAACCTCTTGAAAGTGATAAATTTATAAAAAATATTATAAAAAAGGCAATGAAAATGAGAGTTGCTAGTATTACATTTAGTTCATGATCTGATTCAAATTCATTTCTATTATTAAAAATAATTGCAATACCCCTAATAAAATAAATAAAAACTACAAGAAATAAAAAGAAAATTGTTAATACAAAATAAATTTTTGAGGGTGTAACCTCTAAAATTTTTTCATTATTCAAATAAAGCATTAAAGATAATATCAACATAGATAGAGTTATACTAAATCCAAGTAGGAAAAATCTATACACATTTCTTAAACCTAGCTCTGTTAAAGATCCGGAATCTTCAGGTCCCATCCTCAATCTCCAATAATCTGCAATAATTATTAGAATTTATATTTTTCCAAACCTTAAAGAAATATTAATTTTAGTAGCGGGGAGTGGATTTGAACCACTGATCTACGGGTTATGGGCCCGTCGGGATTTCCTGGCTACCCCACCCTTATAGACGATATCCAATTTGAATTATCGCTCGCTATGATGGGTAGTATTATTATTCCCCGCTAAATGCTTTAAATATTTTTTGTGAATCATGTTTCTCCTACTTAAAGTTAGTACTCGTTTTTATTGCTCAAATTGTTAAGAAAAAATTATAAATGACTTATTAAATTTATATGTGAAAGGTAAGGATATAAATGGAAATTGAAACTAGACTTATTAAAAAAGTTGCAAAATTTCCTAGAGTATGCACAAATTGCAAAAACATAATTCCAATTGATACTCTATATCATCAAGAAGAAGGAGTTGAAGAACACCTACACTCATTAATCGCACGTAGATTTTGCTCTGAATGCTATGCAAAATATGGTGAAAAGAAACTGCTCTCTGGTAATAAATAACAAAATTAAACTTTTAAAACACTAAAAACATTGGTTTTTTAAGAAAGATTTTTCATTAATATCTACATTTATCATTTCCCTTAAATCTGCAGGGGTACCCGAGCGGTCAAAGGGGCAGGGCTTAGGTGTGTTAATAAGATTTGATAAATAATATTAACACTGAGAAACCCTGTGACGTAGGTCTTCGAGCGTTCAAATCGCTCCCCCTGCACTAAGTTCATATATTAAGGTATAGGAATGAAAATTATCGCTTTTACTGGTATGCCCTGCTCTGGAAAAAGTGAAGCAGTAAAAATTGCAAAAGAGATGGATATACCTGTAATTAGAATGGGAGATATGGTTTGGGAGGAAGTAAGAAATCGTGGACTTTCTTTAAATGAAAAAAATGTAGGATTAATTGCTAACCAGATGCGCAAAGACCTTGGAATGGATATATGGGCAAAAAAAACACTTGATAAAATATCGCAAATAGATAAAACAAAACAGATTATTATCGATGGTATAAGAAATATCGAAGAAATTGAGACTTTTAAAAAAAAATTAGGTAACGATTTCATATTAATCGCAGTTACTACCTCAGATAAAACAAGACAGAAAAGGTTTTTAAATCGTGGTCGGGAAGATGACAGTTTGGATATTCAGGATTTGAAGGATCGTGATAAAAGAGAACTAAATTGGGGCTTGGGTACTGTAATTGCATCTGCAGATATAATTGTGCAAAACGAAGATGGTATACAGGAATTTAAAAAAGAGATAAAAGATATATTAAATAGAATGTAGAAAAAATTAAGGTTTTTTATTTTTCTTAAATCTAGATTTGATTATAAAGAGTGATACAACAAAAGCTATACAAATTATTGCAATAACTGAAATTAATATTGAATTATCTGAGAAAAAAGAAAGACCACCCTCATCATTACTATTATTAGTTGAAATATTTTCAGGGGTATCTATATACAATCTTATGGCATGTTCCCAGTTAAAAAATTGTGTTTCTTCTTGTTTAAACACAGGCCAGGTTTCCCAATGCTTATTTAAATTTTCTTTTTCCTCTGGAATATCTAGATATATATAAAATGATGCATCACCCCCTGGTGGAATTATTTGCCATTTAGGTTTTATACTAATCCATGAAAAACTTGGAATAAGTGTTTTGTTTTCCCTTATTAAATCCTGAGTTGGATTATCTAGATACCAGGATATGTTTATACTTTCTTCAATTGTATTTGTTACAATTACACTTTTTGTAGTGTTTCCATGGATAAACTCATCCTCCATTACAATTGACAATTCTCTAGGTTTTACATTGAAGTCCCCTTTGCAAATTGAATTAAACATTAAAAGAATAGAAAATATAATTAATAATGCAAATGATTTTTTCATTTAAAATCCCCTCAGGTATTTTGTTTGTTATCTGCATCTGTTAAAAGTTTGTCTACCTTTGCCTCTATTTCGTTGATGTCTTTTATTTTAGGTGGTCTTTCCTTTAAAGGTTCAACCTTTTTCTCCTCTTTTACTAAAGGTTCATTGAATTGATCTTCTATGCTTCTTAATTTCTCCATATAAACCTCTACGTCCTGTTGTATATTTTGAAGTAATGATTTTGTTTGAGTAATCATTTCAAATGTTACTTTTTTCTCAGTATCAGATACTATTAATGATTTTTTAATTAATGGTCTTTTTTGAACTTTTTTATGTCTTTTTTGTATTCTTTCACTTATTGGTCTTCTTCTTTTATATGAAAATAAAATGATTACTAATGGAATTATTATTGCTATAACTATTAGTATTAAAAAGCTGATTGACAGTACGGATTCTTCACCATATGGTGATACAGATTCATCTAAGATATCATAAACATAATCCCAGGTTTCATCTCCATTCTCATCAATTAGATAGTTATCATTTTGTTTCTTAACACCTGTTGTTGCTTTGCTTGTAGGATTATACAACACATCAAAAACATCATTTCTGGACGCATCAACAAGATAGAAAAGTTGACCATTTATATATATTCTATTAACATCTTTTTCGTTTACAGAGCTTGAACCAAGTAGGGCTTCAATAGAATCAGATAGGCCATCGTTATCATCATCAGTATCTCCTGTGAATTTACTATCTGAAGAATCTTCATTGGGAATTCCATCATTATCTGTATCTATTGGATTTTCATTTATATCTAAAGAATTAGTCCCATAAGAGTTCTCCATTAAATCGCTATAACCATCATTGTCATCATCTGTATCTACTGAGTTTGGTATATGGTCATTGTCTGTATCTTCTGGATAATTTCCTGGATTTTCTGGGTCAGTACCATATAATTGTTCCTCTGAATCTGACCAACCATCACCATCAGTGTCAATTATGGATGTATCTATTGTAAATGTAAGGCTTGAATAATTACTTGTTTTATTGTCAATACTCTCTGCTCTTACATAGAACGTGTGTACTCCATCTGATAAAGAATCAGTCTTAGTCCAAGTTAATGTATTACCAATAAAGGTTTCAGGATTGTTATCGATTTTAACATAATATCCTTTTATACCCATGCTATAAATAGATTCAATCCAAGAGAATGTTGGAGTATTATCAGACTTTGCAGTATCTATAATTATATTACTTGGAGGAGATACAACATCTGGAAGAATCATGGACATTAGTGGAAATCTGTCAATATTTCCTTCAGAAATTATGTATGGGGTATCTCCTATTCCATCATTATTTATGTCTGCTCCTCTGTACTTATCCCAGTAATTTCCTTGTACTCCATTGTCCCATGTATTGTTATTTTCATCTATTGCGTCATTATCGTTCTTCCAGAAGTTATTTTGATAAACATAATTGTTATTTGAATTCAGCCAAATCTTTACTGTTTGCAGATTTGAATAAATATTACACTTTGTTACAACGTTTCTATTTGAATCAAATCTTATATCTATTGCATTTTCACAATTAAATATATTACAGTTCTGAATTTGGTTCTCATCGGAGTTTGTTATAAGTAAGACACCATTTGCATAATCTTGCATATTACAGTCTTTAACAATATTATACTTACCTGTTATTTTTACTCCTTGTTTGCTATTATCATATCCTATTAACTTACAATCAGAGATTGTGTTATATGATGATCTAACATTTAGTGATACTCCACTATTAAGATTATTAATAATACAATTAGTAATAGTACAACCAATGCTTCCTGGTAGTATTGATATTGCAAATTCTCCAGTATTTATGATTTGCAGATTACTAATGTCTACATATGAACTAGTTAATGAGAACGCAATGTTTCCTGAACAATTAATTATTGTATTACTTGGGTTTTCACCGATTATTTCTATCTTATTTTTAATTGTTATATCATGTTCATTATAGATTCCTTTCTTAATTAGGATAATATCTGTGATTTCAGCAGAATCGATTGCATCTTTTATACTGGTGAAGTCCCCATTTCCAGTAATATCCACAATTATTGTTTCTTGAGTTACTGGTGGAATTGAATTTACAGTTAATGATAGAGTTGAAAAAATAAACAGGAATAATGATATGATTAATAATAATTGGACTCCTACTTTCCTGTTCATTTCTCCCGCCCCTCCTTTTTCTTCTTTTCGAATTTCTTTAGGAGTCCTTTCTCAGTTAAATAAATTAGAACTATATTTTTTACAACTTCAGCCTCAGAATTTCCTAAAATTCCTACTTGTTCTTTTATAATCTCCCGAATAGCGGGTGGAAAACCAACTGGAAATCTTTGACTTTTCCCCATCCTAGTTATCCCATCTGTGAATCATATATGAATCATTTATTTATAATATTTACGATTCAAAAAAGAATCATATATGAATTAAATATGATTCATATGTGATTCACCTAAGGAGAAAAAAATCCAATTAATTTTTTTAGTAATTATTGATTGAAAATTTTTTTAAAAATTCCTTAATAAGACAATTTAGCTAATTACCAAATTAAAATTTTATTTTTTATTTTTAAAATAATAAACGGATTTCAAATTTTCCTTTTTCTTTTTAATATAGGAATTTGCTATAAACACAATAATTATAGATATAATAAAAAACAGTATTATGTAAAAGTATTGAGATTCTTCAACTTTACTTTTAGGAGTAATAATGTATAGTTTTACAGCAATCTCCAGTTTAAAGTTCATACCACTCCCTGCTAATCCAATTGGTATATCAGAATTAATAATTACTCTTGTTTCCCACTTTTCATTATAATAATATTCGTGGAGGTCTACAGGAATATTGATTATTATCTCAATATTTTCAGATGATTTTGGAGGAATATAAAGTCTCTCAGGAAAAGTTGAAACCCAGGATATGTCTGGAAGAGGGGAAAACCGATCTGTTATAACTTTTGTATTGGGATTTCCAATTTTTGAAGTAACATTTACACCATGAGAATATGGATTAGTAATTTGAATTGGATGTCTGATTTCCTTTTCTTCGTCATACCATTTATTCATTTCAACATACAATTTACCCGGCCATATTTTTATTCCACTCTGAACTGTATATGAAAATGATGTAAATAGAATTAAAGATATTAGAAGTAAAACAATAGTTTTATTCACCCATCTCTCCACATTGTTATAAATCTAGGTATAATTAATTTTTTCTACTAAAATATTTTAAAATAGGAAGATAAGAAAAAACATATCTATAACTCTAAATAATTATTCTAACTGATAGATCCTCGGAAATAGATTGTTGTTGTTTGCCAACTGTGATTTGTAGAAATATTACCTAACAGCAGACATATATCAAATGTTTTTGAATCACTGGGATCTAGACCTTGATCAAATTCAATTGTGTAAGAGCTATTTACATAATTTTCGAAATCAAGCCCTTCAATATAAATTGCATATTCATCCATATCTGGAGGTACATCGGATTCGTTTAAATCCATATCACCTTCATCAGTTGATGCATTAGTTCTTATTTCAGTATCCATTGGAATTGTTCCATTGTTATAAAGTGTAAATGTTCCACCTGTAGTATTTGACCAAATTCCAGCAACAACACTACTGAAATTATAATATGATAAGTTTACATCTATATCAATATCTCCATCAGGATCAAAAGTAATGATTACATTATCTACTGTTGCTCCCAGAACTATTGGTGTAGTAGCTGCAAGTATTATAAAAGAAACAAGTATTGAAAAACCGATTTTTTCATTTCTTTTAACTTTAAAAAAAACCTTGTTTTGTTGTGCACCTTTTTTTTTCTTCATGCATCCCCTCTCCATACACTCCTATACTGTCATATTTGTAGTAATATTGATGTATGGAGCGGTTTAAATGCCTTTTTTGTAGATAATTATGCAGAGGCATATGCATAAGGTTCTTTATCTAATGATATATAAAAAAAGGTTAGATATAGCTAGGGATTTTTTTATTAATAAATAAAAAGACGAATAGTTATTTTTGTTATATACTATTTCTATGATTGTGATCCTTCAAAGGATATGGTTGTTGTCTGGGCAGTATGATTAGCAGATAGATTTATTCCTATGCGCAAGCAGACATCAAATGTTTTTGAATCTTGAGGTAATAATACTGTGTCAAAGTACTGATTGTACGAGCTCTCAAGATATTGTTCAAGATCGAGACCTTGTATTTTTATCGCATATTCATCTTGTTGTGGAGGTGTTCCTGTTGCGTTTAAATCCATATCACCTTCATCAGTTGATGCATTTGTTTTTATCCTTGTGTCCATTGCTACCGTCCCATTGTTAAAAAGAGTAAAAGTTCCACCTGTTGTATTTTTCCATGAATTAGCTTGTACTTTTGAAAAATCATATGAAGAAATATTTACATCTATGTCAATATCTCCATCTGGGTCAAAAGTAATAATTAGATCATCTGTTGTTGCAGCCATTACCAAGGGAGTAAAAGCTGCAAGAATCATAGTTGCAACTAATAGTACATTAACCTTTTTTATTTCCATTTTGCATCCCATCCTCAATACACCCTCTAATTGTGTTAAAGTGCAAACGTTGTTATATACTAGTAGCTTTTATATTTTTCGTTATAATATTGATCATTCTAGGGCTTTCTGATATGTAGAAAATAGTAGAATATAAGGGATACTTTTTTCTAACAATAAAATAATCAACAAATTACATTGAATTATTGATTAAAGTTACTTTTTATTTATAGTTCTTAAAATTCTTGAAAATAAATCTTCAAATTTATTATTTATGAATCTATTTTTCTTTGATTCATTTGATTTCTCAATTATTATCGTGAATTGATATCTTCTTTGCATTATATATAATGCGATAATAGTAGTAATAACAACCATTACTATAAACAGAATAAATAAAAAGGGTTGTTCTTTTTCCTTAGGTTTTTCTTGCTCTTTTTTATCTAATATAATTATTTTTTTTGCCATAGCATTACTCAGATTGTCACTGTCTCTTACTCTAAGTGTTATTGTATAATTTCCTGGTTTTGAATATATATGAACCGGATTTCTTAAATAGGATATATTACCATCATCAAAATCCCAGGTATAATTTACTATCTCACCATCTGGGTCATAGCTATCGTTACTATTAAAGTAAATTCTTACGTTTGTGTATAATAAATCTGATATATTGATTATTAGTATTGGAAGTTGTTTTGGCTGTTCAAGTTCAATTATTTTTATTTTGTGGGAAGCTACTGTTTCTGCACCAATATTGTCTTTTACAATTAGTCTAACTGTGTAATTTCCAGTTTTATTATAATTATGTGTTATTTTTATATCTTCAATAAATTCTGTATCAAATACACCATCATTTTCAAAATCCCAAGAATATCCTACAATGTAACCATCAGGATCATAGCTATAATAAGAATAGAAAATCACTGTTTCATTGACATAAGCAGTTTTTGGTGCTGTTATTTTAGCGATAGGATGCTGATTTGGTGGTGGAACATATCCCCCTCCTCCTCCGCCAGATGGAGGTGGAGATGTGGAAGGTTTAGGCTTTGTTGTAAAATAGTAATTAGCAGATGTATTTACTGTACTATCATTTACAACAACTCTCCAATAATATGTTGTAACATATGAACTAGCCTGTGTGTAAGTCCAATAAACAGTTGAATTTGCTGATACATTATCTTCAGTTCGTCTTAGAATCCAAGAACCTGTTGAGTTTTCATACCAGTATATTGTTAGATTATCACCCTCAATATCAAAAACATCTACACTACAAGTAGGTCTTAATTCAGTTTGTGTATTTCTATTAGGAGGATATTCATTTGATATTGTTGGTGCTCCTTGTTCAGCAGTTATAAACCAAAATGTTTCATTAATCCAAGTACCGTTTACTGAATCAGTTGCATTAACATAAATAGAATAATTTGTACTAAAATTTAAACCAGATATTGGGCAATTTTTTTGCCCATTTGTATCGTTCACTGCTGATGAATTACCAATAAACGGTGAAGTTTCTATTGTCCAATTTATTAAATCATTTTCAGGATCATCAATTGTTATTACCCAATAAGCTGTATTTTTAGAAATATTTACTGATTGATTTTCTGGAATTGAATTATATATTGAAAGTGGTTGATTGTCAAGTGTTGTAAAATGAAATATTTCTGATATATTATTTTTTGAGTCATTTACTGCAACTTTCCAATAATATTTTGTTGAATAATCTATTGCTTGTTGATATGTCCAATAGTAAGTTCCATTTGGAATTGATGAATTTGTTTGTCTTAAAACCCAACTACCTGTTGAATTTTCATACCAATATATTGTCATTAGATCTTTATCAAAATCACTAACTTCGACATAACAAGTAACATTTAATTCAATATTTTTTGATCTATTTGCTGGGTATTCATTATTATGAATAACAGATGGTTGATTAGGTCTTGTAGCAAATATCCAGGTTTCAGACCTGTTTTGATATTCATGATCTCTAACGATTGTATACCAATAGCAAATCCTTCCTTTTATTGGTTCATTCCAGACAACTGATGCAGTTGACCAATCACAAGGTACATCATAATCCACTCCAATAAGTGCGTCATTTGATGCATTATAGAAATATACGTCAACTGTATTACCGGTTGCATCAAAGACGTCTACACTTAATATCACTGGTACAACTATGTCAACAGATCCATTAAATGGATCCGGATTTATCGCCTTTCTTGGTGGTTGATTTGGAATTGGATTAAATGATAATCCAATTTGATCATCTGCAAGTATTGGAGGGATAAAAATCGGAATTAGTATGATACAAGTTACAAATATAAGTAGAAATACGTGTAATCTGTTTCTTCCTTTCATCTCGTTTCCTTCCGATTCCTTTAAATATTGTTATTTATTAGCACGATATTTTGTGTCACTGATTATATTTAAAAATACCCTGTCGGAATTACAGGAAGGAAAAATTTCAAATTGGCAAAATAACAAATTATTATAATTTTTTACAAATATTCAAAATTATTAATAATAAAATATTTAAATCAGTATATTAATATATTGATATATGGGGGAAGTTTATAAACAAAAAATCACCTTAAAAATAATAATTTATGCTTTTATACTATCATGTATGCTTATGATCATAACTACGCCCTTACATGAATCAGCTCATTGGGTAATGTCAGATATTGATCCTTATATAGAACCTGTTGAGATTCACCTCTTTGATTTTGAATCCAATTATAATAGTGGAAATGTTATGTCTTCAGCTCTGGGATATGTTGTTGTGAAAGAAATATATCCTGGTGCATTTACTGATAGACCTTATTGGATGGATTTATTACAAGAAATAATCTGCATTTTTATCCAAATTTTACTAACAATAATTGTTGTTTCAAAAATACTTAAATTATTAATTCAAAGAGATTTAAAACCAGTAAAAATATCTATATAATTTTTAAACTGCAACTGATCTAAATGTAATAGTAATGTTTAGCGGATCGCTTTTTGTTGAAGTACTAGCAGTTGTCAATTTTAAATCAAAGGTTTGCCAAGCATTAGCTTTAAGGTTTGTTATGAAGGTATTATAGTTCAGACTGATACTTGTCCATGTACCAATGTCACTACGGTTGTATTCAAGTGTATAGTTATCAAAATCCTGTGTTGTGTTAAGCACCCATTTAGCACCAGTTGTGGTATTTGTTGCGTTTGTTGCTTTAATTTGGATATTTAGAAAAAAATCTCCCTGGTTTGAAAGATTGAAATAAAATCCTGTTGACTCATTTGATGTTCCTATTGTTAATGATCCTTGATTCCAAATTCCAGGGGTAACAACTATAGTTTCATCTGGATTTGCATTGTAATAACATATCGCATCGGCATTAGATGGAGCTGATTCATTAAGGGAGCCTGATTTGTTCCCAATACTATAGAACTCATAATATCCAGTGCTAATTGGGAAGTTAAAATCCCAGCTCCATGGACTCTCTTTGTCAGGATTGTAGCTATCACTCCACGCAGTCCAGTTTAATCCATTTCCTCCGACTGACTGGGTTGTTGCATTGACATAAATCTCATCTATGTAAACATGTTGATTATTTGTGCTAGCATCACAACGGAATTTGATTTTCATATCTAATGGAAAGGTATAATCTGTTTCATTAATCCAAACAATCTCATGATAAAATTGACCATTATTAAAATCAATTCCTTGAACATATATTGCAACCTGATTCCAGTCTGTTCCATCATAGTATTCTACAAAGAAATCATGACCAGAGCCCATACCAACAGCATAAAACCAAAAATCAACCTTAATACATTTATAACCTGGATTATTAACATCTAATCCATCGGTATAATAAAATGATGAAGGATCACCACTGTTATCAGATATTTCTACAGCATTACTTCCATCATGAGCATATGTTCCACCAGTATATTCAAAACAATCATAACCACCATCAGTATAATTACCCCAATCAAATGATGGACCTTCAAAACTATCAAAAGTTAGTAATTGCCATGAATCCCAACTCTGGTTATCCTCGCTCCAACGATAATATAAAGTCACTTTGTCCAAGCCTGAACTACCAGTCGCTGTAATATTTAGTGGAGATGAACCTCTTATATATGGCGAGATAGNATTAACAGATGTAACCAAACTTTCGGTTGTAAAATAAAAAATATCTGAATCATTTGTTCCTGTACTAGTANTAACACTAACATACCAGTAATAAGTTGTTGAAAAATCACTGAAATTGCTATTTATTTGATAATAAGTTCCATTACCAACANAGGTNTTAGTTTCAAATATCTGCCAAGACCCCTCACTGTTNCTATACCATAATATAGTCATTGAATCTTCCTCANCATCATTTACAGTAATGCTCATCTGAGGTGTGACACTTACACCTGTACTTTTNTTTGCAGGTATTTCATTTGTAATTATTGGGAGTGTATTTGTTTTTATATTTGCGCTATCATAGGTATCTGACCATTGATATAAGGTTGGATTATATGTCCAAGTTGAATAACTCCATGCCTGATAGTAATATGTAATTCCATCTGAAACACCAGTATCTTCATAGTTTTTTTCTGATCCATTATATACTTCTGTACCACTTCCTCTAACCCAACTTGATATTGTATTTCTCTCGATATATGTATTGTTTGCTCCTGTTCCATTTGTCCAAGATAGGTAAATCATATTTGAAGAATTATCCTGAGCTGTTAAACTATTAGGAGGATCAGGTTTAGTAAGAAATGCTTTTACACCTCCTGACTCATCCCATCCTTCAATATTAAATGCTTTTGTATCAACATAATATAACACACCTTTTGAAAATGCTCCAGTAACACTTGTATCATGAACAAATTCTGCTCCATTTGCAATTAATCCCTTGGACACATTAAAATCTGTAGGCGGATTTTGAATTCCCCAAAGAATGTAACAGTAGGTATCTGCAGTTCCATTATTTTGAAGCCATCCATTAAGTGTTGCATTTGTTTCCTCAATACCTGTTGTTGCATTTGTAATTACAGTAGGTCCAACTACGCCAACATCGGTTGTGTCTTGTTTTTCACTTGTATAAGTAGTTTCTATTCCATCACCATTTCGATATTTTACTCTAAACCCATAAGTTGTTCCACCGCTCAATCCACTAGCATTATAGTAGTATCTACCAATTGATGAATCAGTTATCCAACCACTATCAGGTGCACCTCCAGTTATACATTCAAAATAAGCAGCGGTAAATCCTGATAACGGATTCGGTGGATGAGCAACGCTCATATTAATCCAGTTGATACCATGGGAATCTATAGAAAATTCCCCATCGGTTGGTGGATTACAATATGTAAATACTGTTTGCTCAGAAGGATTATAATTGCTTTCATCTCCATCACCATTACGATAGCGTACTTGACATCCATATTCTGTGTTTTCAGAAAGACCAGTTCTATTATGATAATATATACCATTTCGCCAATCACTATTATTTGCACCCCCAGTTATCCAATTAAAATAGCTACCAGTAAGTCCACTAGTTGGGTTAGATGGTTGTACAACAGTGGCATTTGCCCATGATAGGTTACTTGTAAAAGTTATTTCCAAATCAGTTGGGGGATCAACATCTGTATATTCATACGAAATAGGAGTGCTATAGCTACCTTCATTTGGCGTAATGTTACTGTCTCTTGCTTTTACTTCATAACCGTATTGTGTATTTTCAGATAGTTCAGTATCAGTATAATTATAATCACCTGATTGCCAGCTACTATCTGACCCACCAGAATTTCCTGTTGTTTCATTAAAAAAATATGAAATTGGTGGTGTCTCATCACTTGCTATTGTTCCTACCATTGTTATACTTGATGAACTTGTCTCATATGGTTCAGTTGACCAAGTCATTGGATTAGGAGTTGGTGGATTAGTATCTGGAGCTTCTGTATAATCAATTGTAAGATAAGTATGATCACTATATGAGCTATGACTATAATCATAAAAGAAAACCTCTCTGTTATTCCAAGCACCTGCATCATCTAAAACAATACCAAATCTATCAGGAGTGTTGTTGTGAGTAAAATCATCTACCCACTCATTAAAGATATTTTTAATATCACCAGTTGTAAAACTACTTCCACTTCCACCACCATTAATTGCATTCCATGTGTAGCTGTTTGTAGTCCTAGAATAAGTACTCGGGTCTTCAGTGCCTTCAAGAGCAGGGCAGTCTTCTTGTTCTAGACCATACATTACAGGCGCGGTGCCCATATCATTTTGAGTTACATACCCAGTAAAGGTTACATAATTAATAGAACCATTAATAATATCACCTGATATTGGAAAAGCCCAATATCCATCCCAACGCTGACCACCTGATCTTCCTATTTGAACTATATCACTATCATCATGGTTACCACCATTATCATACATATCATAAATATCGCCCTCCAAATATATTGTATCTGCATCTGCTTTGACAGGAATGGAAGCTTGTTCTAACCAATTTCTGCTAATAAGTTTAGATATTAATATTTCAGAACCATTTTTTTTCAAAGTAAGACTAATTGGATATATATTATCTTGACTATCCTTAGAATAAGGTTTATTAAAGAAAAATTGGACCTCATCTGTATTTTTATCTCTAAACTCTATTTTCCTTTGAATTATGATTTCTTTATTTCCTAATTCTTTTCCATCAATAAATACTTCTATATTATCAGAGAGAGTCATTTTAAAATTGAATTCTAAAAAGGTAAAATTATTACCAGGAATCTGTAGAGGTAAACTATTAAGAATCAAATTCTTACCAAAATATTGAGGATGATAGATAAACTCCACATCGATTCCTTCACCATAAGCATTTGAATATACTAATCTGTTCCCATGAACAATTCCATTGGTATGCAAAGGTTTCGAAATCAACTCCCTTTCTTCATTTTCTCCAGACCAATATAAGTCTTGAAGTTCAATTCTAAAAAAAGAATCACCAACATTATATTCAACTAAATTAGGGGAATCTGAAAATGCCTTTAGTTTCACTTTATAAAAACCCCTTATTACTTCGTAATCAAAATCCAAATCATTAGATAAAACAAAATTGGTATTAATATCATCAAAATTACCATTTTCATCAATATAATGGATAGGTCCCACTCCAATCTGCTTCTGATATGAGCCATTAGAATTTTGGTATGTTTTTGAATAAAGAGTTCTTTCATTTTTCAATTCAAAACTTGGATCTACATCTTTATAAATTGTTTTTTCAGCAGTACCAAAATCTGATTTTTCTATTGGATTTATTATATCATTATCTTCAATAACGTTACCTTGATCAGGTGTAGTATCAGATTCATTATTTGTTATATTAATATTATTTTGAACTATTGTTGAATTTGTTTGATTAGAAGATTCATTTAAAAAGTAAGTAAAATTGTTAAAAGAATTGTTTTGATTTATAGACGTTGTACTGTTATTGTCTGAAATTTCAGTACTATTTATACCAGAAATTGCTATATTAGAAAAAAGAGGATTCTCATTATCTAAATTAGTTCTATCTGTTGAAAAACTATTGATATCATCATTAATAAAAGAGTTTGCCGAAGCAATAAATGCAAATAGAAGAATGAAGGATATAAAAATTGAAATAGATTTTTTAAAAGACAATCTTTTGATTTTATTGAGATTAATCCTCATTTTTGATTCTATTTTTGATTTATCTAACATTGAATCAACAAGTTGTTCAATATTTGATATAGAGGAATTTTTTTTGCAATTACTTTTACTTTTTCTATGGATTATTGAAAACAAACGAGGAATCCCCATCCACACTCTCTAGCGTTTATGGTATATATACTAAAATATATATAACTTGTGCTTTTTTAGGATATATAATTTAATCTATCAAAAACGATAACTTAATCAATACAATTTCTTATTTTCCGCTCAGATAATAATGTATGAAGCTAAAGTAAAAATTGGCCTTAAAAAAGGAGTTTCAGATCCTGAAGGAGCTAACACCTTGAAGGCATTACATCTACTTGGTTTTGATACAGTAAAAGAAGCAAGGACCAATAGAACTGTGGATCTTTTAATTGACGGAAAAAACAAAGATGAAGTAAAAAAGAAGGTAGAGGAAATGTGCCAGCGACTTCTTACAAATCCTGTAATTCATACATATGAGATTAAAATTATTGAAAAATAACAAAATTACGGGGAGTTCTTTTGAATTTAGATAGATTGTTTAAGAAAAAAAATTACCCATTCGATCTATATGAAATAGATGTTTTTTCTGCTTCTGACGAAGAACTCAAGGGAATCAGTGACAGGATGGGAATTGCTCTTGCTTTACCTGAGATGAAACGTATTAAAGATTATTTTAAAGATAAGAAAAGAAATCCTACAGATGTTGAGCTTGAGGCTCTTGGACAAGCTTGGTCAGAGCATTGCTGTTATAAATCTTCAAAGATACCTTTGAAAATGCATGTTTTTGGAATTGAAGAAGATAAAATTATTGCTCGTGAAGATGCAGGTGTAATTGAGTTTGATAAAAACCATTATTATTGTGCTGCACTTGAGTCACATAATCACCCATCAGCAGTAGAACCATATGGTGGTGCTGCAACTGGTGTTGGTGGTATTGTTAGAGACGTAGTTTGTATGGGATCACAGCCGATTGCATACATTGATCCGTTATTTTTTGGTCCACTTGATTTACCTATAAAAGAGGTTCCAAAAGGAACCAAACATCCAAGATATTTATTTAAAGGAGTAGTTGACGGAATAAGAGATTACGGAAATAGAATCGGTATACCAACATTATCTGGACAGGTGTATTTTCATAAAGGATATACTGGAAATTGTTTAGTAAATGTTGGATGCATTGGTGTTATGAATAAAGAGGAACTAATTCATAGCAGAGCAAAAGCTCCTGGAAATATCTACATTTATGTTGGTGGAAAGACTGGTAGAGATGGAATTCATGGTGTGACATTTGCATCAGCAGAACTTACTGATCAAAGTGAAGAAAGCAGCAGATCAGCAGTACAAGTAGGAGACCCAATTACTAAAGAACCATTAATTCATGTTACTCTTGAATGTAATAGAAAGGGATTATTGGAAGGACTAAAGGATTTTGGTGGAGGAGGTCTTTCTTGTGTAAGTGGCGAACTAGCATATGCAGCTGGATTTGGTGCAGAAATTCATCTTGATAATATTCCATTGAAAGAAGAAGGACTTTCACCTTGGGAGATATGGGTTTCAGAAAGCCAAGAGCGTATGATGTTTCTTGTTGATCCCAAAAATGTTGATAGGGTTCTACACATTTGTAAGCAATGGGATGTAACAGCTGTTGTTGTTGGAAAAGTAATTAAAGAAAAAATTACACGTGTTTTTTTCAAAGGTAAAAAAATACTTGAAATGGATATGGACTTTTACACTGGTGGACCAGTATATAACAGTTGCGAGCGTCCATTTACTATTCCAAAAAAAAGAAAAACTGAAGAAAATGATTTTGGAATGTCTGATTTAAATGACATTTTAAGAAAGTTACTTACAAGTCCAAACATCTCATCAAAGGAATGGGTTATTCGCCAATATGACCATGAAGTTAGAGGTAATACTGTAATTAAACCTCTACAAGGGAAAATTGGTATTCAAACACATGGTGATTCAACAGTTTTAAAACCTCTTGAGGATTCATTCAGAGGACTTGCTGTTACAGCAAATGTAAATCCAAGATTCATGGAAAGAGATCCTTACTGGGGAGCATGTTCAGCAATTGATGAAACATGTAGAAATCTTGTATCAGTTGGTGCAAATCCTGATTCTTTGCTTGATTGTTTGAATTTCGGTAATCCAGAAAAACCTGAAAGGATGGGTGAGTTCTATGAAGCATGTAGAGGACTTGGCGATACTGCAAGAGAATTGAAGCTTCCCTTTGTATCTGGAAATGTTAGTTTCTATAATGAATCAGTAAAAACTGCTGTTCCTCCTACACCTGAAATTGTAGGGATTGGAATTGTTGATGATATAAGAAAATGTGTAACCTCTGATTTTAAAGATGAGGGAAATCCTATTTATCTTGTTGGTAAAAAAACTGATAAGGAGATGGGCGGATCTGAGTATTATAACATTTTAGATTTTGATGAAGGAATTGTCCCTAAAACAGATATTCAAATTTTGAAAAATTGCATAGAAATAGTATTCTTTCTACAATTGATAAAGAATATGTTTCATCTTGTCATGATGTAAGTGAAGGTGGTATTGCCGTTTGTCTTTCTGAAATGACAATAGGCGGGGATATTGGTGCTATAATAGATATTACAAATATAAATAAACAATTAAGAACAGATTTTAAGCTATTTTCAGAATCAAATACAAGATGGATAATTGAAATAAATAAAAAATATGAAAAGGATTTTGAAAAAATATTGATTAAAAAAAATACACCTTTTATTAAAATTGGAATAACAAAAGGGAAAAAACTAGTTATTTATGATAGAAATAAAATTGTTGTAAATCTTGATATATCTGTTTTAAGAAATATTTGGAAAAATGCCATTTTGAATGTGATGGGTTAATACTCTGTCACAAATGCTTTTATATTAGCAAAAGTATACCTAGCTCGGATGGATGGTGGAATGCACAACGATGATTTAGTAGATGAAGAGAAAAGTTTTAATAAGCTTTTTAGCAGAGGGGCTGTAATCTATTATTTCGGATCATTGGTTTTTATTGCAGGTATTGCTCTTATAATTTTAGGCTCTGCTTTAATTATGTTTTTTGAAATTGGTTATACATCTGAGTTACAAGAAATACTATTGACAATTATATCTATTGCAATTGGAATTATCCTTATACTACTAGGAATAAATTTGATGATGAAACAAACAAAAAAGGGTTACTTCATAATTTTTTTAAGTGTAATTTCTATATCACTTTCAATGTTTTTGTTCCTAAGATATTATCCGGATAATTGGTACTATCCACAAGTTGGCTATGTTTTTGGATTATATGTTGCAGGATTTCTGTTACTTTTAGGTAATACCTTTGCTGGTGCAATTCTTTGGATAATTGGTAGTAAACCAGTATTTGCTTTTAAAGAAAAGGAAGAACCATCTCGGATGTACAGTGATGAAGAAATTCAAAGAGATATTGAAGAAGCAACAAGAAAAAGTGCTGAAGCAGCTGTTGCAGAATTACAGTTTGACTTGGATGATGCACCAAGTGATTTATTAATTGGTAAGTTTGTATCAAGAAGCCCAAAAAATGTAATAAGAGTTAAGGATAAGATTAGCGAGGTGTCAAATTTAAGACAAACTTTGAGTCCTGGTACAACCGAAAAATGGGGCTCAGTAGGTATTGACAAGGCATCGATGGCACTTGCACAAACAATGGAACCAAAAAAGCAGGAAAAGAAAGGATTTTTTGAAAGAATCAAGGAAAAATATTTTTATACAGAACCAAAAAAGGAAGTCAAAGAAAAAAATATAGATAAAAAAACTGAAAAAAAGTAATAAAATAATTGAAAAGTCCCGAAATCTTTTTAAAGCAATCAACGCTCATGGTATTACAAAAATAAAAAGGAGGGTGATGTGGAAATGGCAAAAGGTCTTGATATTGGAACAATGAATATTATTTGTGCTGAAAAAGACCGTGAAGATATAGTTTTTACGCAGCAAAGAAACGCTTTTATGGAGCTTGACTCAAGTGATCTTACAAAGACAATGTTAGATATTTCAAAAGTGCTATATATAGAGAGGAAAAACGGTATTTCTCTACTTGGAGAAGATGCATTTAAATTTGCAACAATTTTCGAGAAAGAAGCAAGAAGACCAATGACTCATGGTATTATTAGTCCAAAAGAAAAAGAAGCAATACCTATTATGAAATTAATAGTAGGTACAGTACTAGGAGAACCAAAAAAACAAAATGAGGTATTATATATTTCAACACCGGCAGATCCAATTGATACTGATATGAATGTACTATATCATAAGAAAACAATGGAGATGCTAACAAAAGGTATGAAATACGATACCCATGTTATTGATGAAGGTTTAGCAGTAATCTATTCAGAACTATCAGATAACAACTTCACAGGTATTGGAATCAGCGTTGGAGCAGGTATGACTAATGTAACACTTGCTTACTTAGCAACACCTCTGATGTCATTTAGTATTGCTAGAGGTGGTGATTGGATTGATGAACAAGCTGCAAAATCGACAGGAATGCCAAAGGAACATGTAACTGCAACAAAAGAAAAAATCTCAAAATTAGGTAAAGATGTAAAAATGGGCAGTGTTGAGGGTGCCCTAACAGTATACTATGATGCACTTATTACCTATGTAATTAAAAACCTGGACCGAAAGCTTGGAGAGATAACACCGCCAAAGGTGGCATTTCCAGTAGCTATTGCCGGTGGAAGTGCACAACCGGAGGGGTTTTTCGAACTATTTGAGAAAAGATTAAGAGAGGCAAATCTAAGAATTGAACTAGCAAAAATAAAACATGTAAAGGATCCAATACTTTCAGTTGCACGAGGATGTCTTATTGCTGCAAGAACCCAGGAAGAAAAAGGTAGGCAATTACAAAAACAGACACAAACACAGACACAAACTCAAACCAAATCAACGCCAAAGAAGAAAAAGTAAAAATAAATTGATTTAGATCTTTTGATCTAATTCAATTATTTCTTTTTTAATTTTTTTAAAATTCCCTTTCAGAAAATATCCATCTATTTCTTTTAATTTGTTTTAATTCAGGGGTTTTTCCAAGTATAGTTACAGCCGAGGGAAACATTTCAGCAAGATCATCAATCTTCTTTTTTAGTTCCATATTTTCATTTTTTACACAAGCATTATCTATTTCCAATGATTCAACCTGTCTTTCGAGTGTTTTTATATTTTCCCTCAAGGTTGTTACAATCTCATCATTTTGCTCTTTATCTTCGAAAAATTGGGGGAATGATTTTGTAAAGGTATTCTCTTCATTTGTTTCCAGATTATTCAATTTTGAAAATATATCCTCATCTAGTGTTACTCTTGTTATTTTACTCATTTACATCCCATCCTGTTATTAAAGAGAATATTTTTACATATAAAAATACTTTTTCCCATAAAATTTTTAGAGTTTATACTCTATATCTGTTTTTCCTCTGAAAAGGCAACAGATTCAAAGTATGATTTTATATACCACCATTTTGGTAGTTTCAGAATGCCAGCCACATTCAGGACAATAAAATTCATATTCATTACATCCCAAAATTGGCTGGTGCCTGCATATGGGGCATTTGTGTATCATTCCATCCTCCCAAATCAAATATAAACTATTTGTTTATAAAAATATTGGATTCAATTTTTTGGAATTATTAAAACAATATTTTTATAGCTTTTTTGAATATTTTCATTTGAAAATGGATTAATAAAAATCAACTTAAAAATGAACAAAAATATTAAATCTCTGTATAAGGATTGCAAAATTTAATGATGAACGAACCCTTTCTGAGCCAATTAGGCAGTGATGAGGATCTTGAGTGCTGAAATTGCTAGATATGTTTACTTAGCATATCTGCAATTTTTTCTAAAAATTCTTTATCTTTCTTAGTAAAAGCATCTTTTACATCTGAGTCAATGTCGATTTCGCCTAAAATCTTTTTACCTTTTTTAATCGGAACAACAATTTCAGATTTTGTTGAAACAAAACAGACAAGATATCTATCGTCTGCTTTTACATCAGAAACAATCTCTGTTTTACCACTAGCAGCAGCTGATCCACAAATACCTTTACCAATAGGAATTCTTTTATGCTCTGTTGCTTGTTTTCCTTTCCAAGGACCTAAAGCTAACTCGTTATCTTCAACAAGATATATTCCAACCCAACTGTAATGATCAAAATTTTCATATAAAAAATTAACAGTCCCTTCCAAGTTATTAGTATTTTTGTTAATAATTTCAATAATTTTTTGCTCTGCTAAAATATAATCCAAAAAAATCACCTTGCATATTCAAGTAAGCTTGTTTGCTTGTCCTTTGGTTTAAAAAAAATAGGTCCGTATTCATCTTCTTGTCTGGGAAGTTCAATAATTCCATACCTGCCTCCCCCTCCTGGTTTTATTACTACCTTTTTTTCACGAAATGCTTGTATTGCTTCTGTGATTGCAGGAACAGTAACCCTTGAAATTTCTTTAATATCTATATCAATTAAAACTTTTATTTCACTTCCAAATTCATCAACAAGCTCATTCCATCTTTTACTAACAGTTTGAGTAAATGGTGTGCGTTGTCCAATTGCTTTTGCAATTATTTCAGTAAGTGGAATTAGATGAATATAATTTGGTCTATGAAAAGGATGTTGAGGCTCTTCAAAATCAGCTTTTTCATTGATTTTATCCTTAACCCCTTTTTTTATACGTTTACCACAACTACACTTCCAACGTCTACGCTTTGCTTCTTCTAGAGTATAATGGGTAAAGCAAGATATACATGCAGATTCATGATATTTTCCTTCTTGAGGTGGCAAACCTACATTTAGAACAGGTTTATTTCCACCCGCTCTCAATATAGCCTTACTGATTTCATTAAAATTAGCAGCTTTTACCTCAAAGCGATTAAACTCTCTAGCAAGTCTAACAGGATGCGGGCTATGACAATCAGAATTTGTTAAAAATGTAAGTCTGTGCAGTTCTTTTATTCTATCTGCAAGATCAGTGTCAGCAGAAAGTCCAAGTTCTACAAATGAAATATAATCTGTCATATCTCCATAACAATCCCTCAATGAGTTATGATATGCATACATAGCAGTCCAAGGTGTAAATGCATGGGCAGGCCCAATCAATATATTAAGGTCTTTAGCAATGCTTGCAAGTTCCTCTCCACTCATATCAATATTAGGGCGACCATCACGTTCAATATTTTTTGATTTTGATTTTATTCTTTCTTTAAAGTCCCAAACAGATGAAACACAAGGAAAATAACATAGATGATGCACTCTTTTTTTATCCTCAATTTCAGTACTCAAAATAAAACGTGTTCCATTTAGTTCAAAAGTACCTTCATCAATAACATTACATTGTCTAATTTCTTTCATCCACTCACTGTGAAGACAGTCACCAGTTGCAACAACATCTACACCCTTTCTAGGGGCCTCTAAAGAAATGGTTTTAATATTCATTTTTTTACTTGTAGCACCAGAAAAACGAGAATGAATATGTAAATCAACATTAATAAGCATAAATCCCTTTTTTTGATATGTAAAAACTTGTATTAGAATGTACTGAAATTTACTTGTCAACTTTCTTGCCACATTTTACACAAAAGGTTGCATTCTCCTCCAATTGTTCTCCGCACTCTGTACAGAATATAGCCTTTTTTTTACCTTTTCCTTTTTTAGAATTCTTAGGTTTCTTAGCCGATGGTTGAGTTTGCTGAGGTATTGGGATTTGCATACCCTTTGGCATTTGACCTTTTAGAGGTATTTTTGTTTCAAAGAATTGGGTTTTTGCAACTTTTTCAAAAATACCGGCGATTATCATTACAATTCCACCAATTAGTAAAAGCCAGGCACCTGTGCCAAGACCCCAATTTGTTTTTAATGGTGCGGTAAGTCCATCTCTGATATCAATGTTAAATGTTTGTTCATTACCAAATGGTGAATCTGAAACGGATTTTAATATATTAGTAATAGATTCACTAGCCTCGTTATTACCTGCAATATCTGATGGAATAATAGCTCCTATGGCCATTATCGCAATTAATATCAGAATGACTGGAATAAGGAATCTAATTCCCCGATATATATACTTGGAACCTAATTTTTTACTATGAGCAATGCCAATTGTAACTACAAATAAAAATATCAAACTAACACCAAAAATTATTGAAAATGGGATTGATAATGTTCCGAGCGGGGAAAAACCATTTTGACCTGGAATTACAATTTGTATTCCACCTATTCCATCGATTTTCATAAGTTCAGTCATACCAGCTGTTTTAAATTCCTCAGATATTTCAAGTGCAGACGTATCATAAGATATTTGATACCATGGATATATCAATCCAAGAATAATTAATATAATGGCCACTATACAGACAATGTTACCAATGCTTTTGATGTTAATTCCATCTATATAAAAAATAGATATAATCCGAGGACCCAATCCATACTTTTTATGCCTTCTATAAATAAGAAAAATGGATATCCCTAGTAAAATAATTGTTATTACAACAAAAATCATAATAAAATTGTAAATAAACCATTCTAACAAAAATATTGAATCATTCACTTCAAGAAGACTCGATCCCCAACCAATAGGATCGTCCCACATTTGTCCATCTAATCTAAATTTTGGACCACGGGGACCAGCTTGTCCTAAAACTGATTTAGCTGTTGATTCAATTATATTACCTCCGAGTTCACCCCATCGACCTGCAAAATTCAACCAAGTTTCACCATCAAGAGATTTAAGATTGTAATCTTCAGGTCTTAATACCTTACCATTGCTGCCTACAAAATCATTTGCAATTCCAAATTTACCTGAATATGATCTAAAAAAATTTGCATGTGAACCACGAGCTACATACACCTTGATATGATTTCCATCCCTTTCCACTTGTTCCCATCTAGCTCTTTGACCACTATAATGCTGGCTATATCCAACCCATTTATTTCCAAAGTCTGGTATAACTAATTGGACCATTTCCCAATCACCCTCATGTTGGTTGAGATGTCCCTTGTTAAAAATGTAAAACATCCAATACTGAATAATAGTTGAACTAGTAGCTATGTCATAATATTCATGGAAATAAACTGTGAAACCTAAACTATTCTCGTTTCTTTGATAATCATTTATTATTTTGTCATCATTTATTGAACCAATAGTATTATCTAAATAATAGTAATCATAGATATCAGAAGATGAATATGAACTTAAATTAACTCCCGCGGGATTATTTGATATCAATTGCCCAGTATTAGTATAAAAATATGAATTTTCTATATGATAAGAAGCATCAACAGGATAACATGTTTCTTCTCCTTCAAAATAAAAAATTGGTGCATATGTATCAGCTAAATCCTGGCCACTACATGTAAGACCTGCTATAAATATTGAAAATATCAATAAAACTACGAAAATAATACTACGTTTCCAGCATGTAGAGTGATATTTTTTCCTCATTTTTTCACCTAAAATAGTTATGAATGTAATAATATGTTTCATTTTTAACATTTTTTTAAAAATCAAACTAGTAAAATAGTATTGTTTTATAGTAACATTTATTAGCCTCTACTCCATATGAATAATAGGAAAAATCGTCATTCTGATGGGATGAAAAAATTCCTGAAAAAATTAACTAAATTAGCCTAGATACTAAATCTGAAGTGAATAATGATGAATAAAGAAAAAACTGTAGAAAAAATTGATTACGATACAGATTCAATACAGGTATTAGAAGGTCTAACAGCTGTTAAGAAAAACCCAGCAATGTATATTGGTAGTACAGATGAAAGAGGTCTTCATCATCTTATATATGAAGTTGTTGATAATTCTATAGATGAGGCTTTGGCAGGATATTGTACAAAAATTATGGTTACATTAAACGAAGATGGATCTATAACTGTCATAGATGATGGTAGAGGAATACCTGTCTCAACACATAAAAAATACAAGAAATCAGGTCTAGAAATTGTTATGACAACACTTCACGCTGGCGGAAAATTCGATAACAAAGCATACAAGGTATCTGGTGGCTTACATGGAGTTGGAGTTTCTGTTGTTAATGCTCTTTCTAAATGGCTGGAAGTAAAGGTTAGAAGAGATGGAAAAGAATTTTATCAGAAATATGACCATGGTTTTCCAGTAGAAGAAATAAAAATAATTGGGCAATCAGAAAAAAATGGTACCACTGTTACATTTTTACCAGACCCTGAGATATTTGAAACTATAGATATTAAATATGAAACTGTCTCAACTAGATTAAAAGAACTAGCATTTTTAAATGCTGGTTTAGAAATTGAAATAACAGATGAGCGTTTTGAAAAAAATCAAACCTTCAAATATGATGGTGGAATCAGAGAGTTTGTTCAACATATAAATCGAAATAAAACACCGCTTCATCCAGATCCAATTTATTTAAAAGCAGAAAAAGAGGATGTTGAAGTTGAAATTGCTATTCAATACACAGATGGTTATACTGAAAATATTTTTACTTTTGCAAATAATATAAATACTCATGAAGGTGGGACTCATCTTTCAGGTTTTAAAGGAGCTCTTACAAGAGTTTTAAATGATTATGGTAAAAAAAACAAACTTTTTAATGGTGAAAATTTTTCTTTAAGTGGAGAGGATTGTAGAGAGGGAATTACCACAGTCATTTCATGTAAGGTTAGACGCCCTCAGTTTGAAGGTCAAACAAAAACAAAACTAGGTAACTCAGATGTAAGGGGTATTGTTGAGAGTCTTACCAATGAAAAATTAGGTGAATTTTTTGAAGAAAATCCCACTGTTGCACGAATAATTATTGATAAAGCATTAACAGCTAGTCGTGCTCGTGAGGCTGCAAGAAAGGCTAGAGAACTTACTCGCAGAAAAGGGCTTCTTGAGTCAACTGCCTTACCTGGAAAACTTGCTGATTGTTCTTGTACTGATCCCTCTAAAGCTGAATTGTATATTGTGGAAGGCGATTCCGCTGGGGGAAGTGCGAAACAAGGACGAGATAGAGAATTTCAGGCAATTTTACCCTTAAGAGGTAAAATACTTAATGTTGAAAAAGCTAGAATGGATAAAATTCTAAAAAACAATGAAATTCTTGCTTTGATAACTGCTATAGGAACTGGTATTGGAGAAGAATTTAACATTGAAAGTGCAAGGTATCATAGGATAATTCTTATGACAGATGCTGATGTTGATGGAGAGCATATTAGAACACTTCTTCTCACATTTTTCTTCCGTTATATGAGACCTCTTGTTGAGGAAGGTTATTTGTATATTGCTAATCCTCCTCTTTATAAAATAAGTAAAGGAAAGCATGTTGAATATGTATATTCAGAAAGAGAAAAGCTTGAAAAAATTAAAGATTTAGGAGAAACAGGAATCGGTATACAACGATATAAGGGTCTTGGTGAAATGAATCCAAATCAGCTATGGGAAACTACTATGAATCCTGAAAACAGATTGATGGTAAAAGTCACAGTTGACGATGCTGTAGAAGCAGACGAACTTTTTACAATTCTTATGGGTGAAAATGTAGAGCCTAGAAGAGAGTTTATTGAAACACATGCAAGAGATGTTGTAAATCTTGATATATAGGTGATTTTTTGGCAGAGGAATCAGAAAAAAGAGAATTTATTCGTGCTATTGAAACTGAAATGAAACGTGCTTTCATTGATTATTCAATGAGTGTTATTATGAGCCGTGCTTTACCCGATGTAAGGGACGGCTTAAAACCTGTTCATAGAAGAATTATGTATGCTATGAATGATATGGGTCTTACACATGAGAAACCTTATAGGAAATCAGCAAGAGTGGTGGGAGAAGTGCTTGGGAAATATCACCCTCATGGTGATCAAGCTGTTTATGATTCAATGGTTCGTATGGCCCAAGATTTCTCACTTCGTTATCCACTTATTGATGGTCAAGGAAATTTTGGTTCGATTGATGGTGATTCGGCTGCAGCCATGAGATATTGTGTCACTGGAGACTCTCTCCTATTAACCGATAATGGTATCGTTGAGTTAAAAGATATTTCTTCAACAGATAGTGAAGAAGATATTGATATAAGAATAGTAAATTATAATAATGGCATTAAAAAAGCTGTGAAATTTTTTAACTCAGGTAAACATAACACCATACATCTAAAAACTTATCAGGGTTATGAAATTGAAGGAACATGTAATCATCCTATTCTCACTTGGGCATATGATAAAAACAACGGCGGTCCTCATTTTAAATGGAAGTTACTTGAGAATATTACAAAACAGGACTTCGTTGTTATAAACAGAGCATCGTCTTTTTTTAATGAAAAAGACCTCAATTTAAAAAAATACCATCCAAATCTAGGAAAAAGAGAAAAAAAATTTGATTTACCAGAGAAGATGAATGATGAACTAGCTTTTTTACTTGGCGCCCTCGTTTCTGAGGGATCTTTTCATAATAAACAAATTTTATTTTGTAATTCTGACTCAGAATTTTATAATAAGGTTAAGAATGCAATATATGATCAATTTAAAGAAATAAAATTATATGAAAATAATATAATAAGATCAAATTGTATTCAGCTTAGTATTTACTATAAGAGAATAGTTGATTTTTTAAAAAATATCGGTTTAAAATCCGTAAATTCGGAAAAAAAAGAAATACCGCAAACCATTTTGAAATCAAAAAGAGTATACATTGCAAGTTTTTTAAGTGGTTTATTTGAAGGCGATGGCTCAATTAGATTTAAAGTGGATAAACGCCATGGTGGTAAATCAATTGAATTAATATATAACTCAAAAAGTAAAAAATTAATTAATCAGTTAAAAATTGTTCTACTTAACTTTGGAATTCTTACTACAAATCCTTATATCGATAAAAGAAACAATTGTTATAAATTAATAATTTCTGGTGTATCCAATATTAAAAAATTCAGAAATCAAATCAATTTCGCATGTTCAAGAAAAAGAGAAATTTTAGAAAAAATCGATGAAGTAAATTATAATCGTATGAGCAAAAATGATTACATCCCATTTATAAATGAATATTTTAGAAGAAAATACCCCAAGGAATTTATTAATAAACATAACTTTAATAGATATAGTAAGTTAAAAAATAATTATAGCAATTTAGTAAAAATAGTTGATTCAAAAGATAAAATATTAATTGATAGATTATTACAATATAACTATTTTTTTAATAGAGTAAAAAAAATTGAAAATACAAAAATTGAAAAAACAGTTTATTCTATAAAGGTTAATAGCAAGTGTCATTCCTTTACAGCAAACGGTTTTATTAATCATAACACAGAAGCACGCTTGTCAAAAATAGCTAAACTTATGCTTCAGGATATTGAAAAAGAAACAGTTGAGTGGGTGGATAATTTTGACGGGTCACTTAAAGAACCTGTAATAGTCCCTGCAAAATTACCTAATCTTTTAATTAATGGGACCTCAGGAATTGCAGTTGGAATGGCAACAAACATGGCACCTCATAATCTATCAGAGGTAATCGATGGAACAATTCAATTAATAGATAACCCTGAGATGACAACAGTAGATTTGATGGAGATAATACATGGCCCTGACTTTCCAACAGGTGGAATTATATATGGAAAGGGGGGAATCCTCAGTGCTTATTCAGAGGGTAAGGGTCTTGTTAGGGTTCGTGCTCGAATTGATGTGGAAGTAAAAGATAGGAAAAAAATAATTGTCACCGAGCTACCTTATCAAGTAAACAAGTCAAAACTATTGCAAACCATAGCAGAGCTTGTAAAAAATAAAAAAGTTGAAGGAATCTCTGATCTGAGGGATGAAAGTGATAGAAAAGGTATGCGCATTGTAATTGAATTAAAGCGTGATGCAATTGAGGATGTTGTTATAAATCAATTATACGAGCACACTGATCTTCAGACAACATTTGGTATTTTGAATCTGGCAATTGTGGAAGGCGAACCAAAAATTCTAACTTTAAAAGAAATACTTCAACACTACATTCAATACAGATTAGAAATTATAACAAGGCGTACAACATATGAATTAAATAAGGCAAAGGAAAAAATGCATATTCTAGAAGGATTCATGGTTGCCTTAAAAAACATTGATGAAGTAATTAGAATTATTAGAAAAAGTAAACAAGTAGAAGAAGCAAAAGACAATCTAATGAAAAGATTTAATTTTTCTGAAAAGCAGGCAAAGGCTATTCTTGATATGCGCCTGCAGAAGTTAACAGGTATGGAAATTGAAGCAGTTAAAAAGGATTACATTGAAACGAAAACACTTATTGAAAAACTGGAATTGTTACTAAGTGATAAACAATATATACTAGACTTTATAAAAAGTGAACTCTTGGAGATAAAACAACAATTCGGCGATGAAAGACGCACTGAAATTGTTGAAGGTGAAATTGACATTGATATGGAAGATTTAATACCTGTTCAGGAAGTTGTTATAACAATTACTGATAGTGGATATATAAAGCGAATACCTTGTGAAACATACAAGACTCAACACCGTGGTGGAAAAGGGTTAATAGGGATGCAAACAAAAGAAGAGGATGTAGTTGTCGACTCATTTATCACCTCAACCCATGATTATATAATGTTTTTCACAAATTATGGAAAAGCATTTTGGTTGAAGGGATACAAAATTCCTGAGGGTTCTAGGCATTCAAAGGGAAAGGCGATAATAAATCTTTTACCAAGACTTGAGAAAGAGGAATATGTAGAAACAGCAATACCGATTCACGAGTTTGACGAACAGAATTATCTTGTTTTTGCTACTAAGAAGGGGATTATAAAAAAGACAGCACTTCCAGCATATAGCAATGTGAGAGTAAATGGTATACGTGCAATTAAGCTTGATGAGGATGACGAATTAATTAACACAAAACTATCTGATGGAAAACAAACTATAATGATTGCAACAGCAAATGGTAAAGCCTGCAGATTTAACGAAAAAGAAGTACGACCTATGGGCCGGGTAACAAGGGGAGTAATAGGTATTAGACTTGATAAGGGTGATAAAGCAGTTTCAATGGCAATTGTTGGTGAAGAAGGCAATCTAATTACAATTACTGAGAATGGTTTTGGAAAGCGTTCGCCGATTCAAGAATATAGAAAAACACATAGAGGAAGCAAGGGAGTTAGAACAATTATTACCAATGAAAGAAATGGAAAGGTAATCTGGGTAAGAGAGGTATCTGATGAAGATGAACTAATGCTTACAAGCAGAGATGGAATGATGGTGAGGGTTCCAGTAAAAGATATTAGAATCCAGGGAAGAAACACAATGGGTGTAAGAATTATGAGACTTAATGAGGATGATAAAGTCGTTTCAGTAGCAAAAATAATCGAAGATGAAAACAGTGAAGATGAAAACTGTGAGGTTAATCAGGATTAAATTTTTGATGGATATCTTTTATTCTCCATGAATAGGTATATATGGTACCAATGCGGGGTCGCCATACATTGTGTATTCATAGAATGACAAAAACTTGTTGTCCATTCGTGGAAGGTATCCAGTTTCTTGTTCAGACATTTTTTGTTGATATATCTCTCGATCTTCTTTTATATCACCTGTATATACAAGTGGTGGAGACCACCATACTTTCCAATTGATTTCATTTTCATCAAAGTAGTTATTTCTAGCTTCTCTAAATGCATAACCAATGCTTGTTCCTTCTTCCTTTTTAAGCGATTCCAGTATATTAGAGAAAAATTTGAATCCGAAATGCTGATCAGGATAGATTCCTCTCTTTTCTAGATCTCTTTTTGCTTTTAAATATCTCAATAACGTTGTACCAGGTATATCATATTGTCTTGTTTTCGGCTCAACATAACCACCAGCAATATTTGAGCAAGTTGTTGATGCAATAACTGTACCACATCCTGCATGAACATATGCCTGAGATAAACCTTGCTGTGGGTAGACTCCATCGATTTCTCCAACTATACAGCTTTCCATCCAAATTACAGAAGGTCCAAGATTTAAATTTTCTACGTTTCTTGTATCATACGCACCATAATCATTATAGGATACTCCTGGTCCAAGTCCCATTATTGGTGCTAAAAATCTTCCAAAGAATGTACTAAGTAAACCATTAGGAAGCCCAAGCCCTAATTTGTAAATACCGACATCTCCCATAATCATAAGATGCTGGTTACCATGAGCGTTTGCCATTATTAAACTAGCGCCTTCTTGCTGTTCCTTTCCTTTACAAACGTCTTCACCTACTGTGTTTTTCAACTGTCTTTTTGATAATAAAAGTCTATTTAATAGGTTGGCTTTTTTTATCTTAGTAATTGCTTCATTGCTAAATCCTTTGAGGATTGCCTCATTTTCTCTGTATATTTCTGTCTCAAATCCTAATTCCTGAATATTTTTTTGTAAAGTTAACCCAGTTAAAATCGAGGCACCTGTCCACATCTTCAGTGGTTCACCACGTTTTGTAAGGCCAAGTATCTCGCCAAATAACTTGTATTTTACTGGAGGTTTTTGAAAATCATTTCCTCCACCCATCTGTACAATTGCTGTATTCTTCCATTCATCCATATCTTCAGTTATTTCATCATAAAAAATGGATCTTAAAATTAAGGCATTTGCATCTTGAACGTCCCAGCCTGTAATTCTTCCTACAATGTTTTCTTGATATGGATACCTCTCCCCTTCACGTTCTTCACTATACTTATCCATTACATTGCCATGCCAATCTAGAACTGGATCAATATTACCATAGATAAAATCACTTGGAAGACCTGCACCAAAGTATCCTGCATGATCTTCATCAGTAGGTTCTATACCATTATCATAAATAAATTGAGGTATGCCTATAGTACCACCACAGAGAGCAATATAAACAGGATTTTCTTTGTAATAATCTCTTAATTCTTTTAGATCAAATTCTTTTTCAAGTTCGATATCTGCAAGTTTTGCAAGTAACTCATTTATCTGGTGATGAATTTCAAATATATGCTCATTTGATGCTCCAGCAATATCAACATTTCTACGTGGCAACCAATAACCGGGTGATGGCCAACCTTTGTATAAAACATCATCGTCTGCAGTAAAAGCAAATTCTGGTTTTCCAAATATTACCCCTTTATGATATGCAGTTAAATATGGCGCTATTGATGATATGTTCTTCATCAAGGAATAAACAGGATCACTAAGTCTTTCAATTACCACCTTTGCTTTTATATCACCGGTATCACTTGCCAACCAACTTCCCCCTCCAATAACCTCATATGTAGCACCACCTCTATCATACAAAACCACTTCGGTGTAGGTTCTGTCTTCAATTATGTTTCCGTTGGCATCCCTAATTGGTACTCCACCGCTATGAGTGGTTCCGCCATAAATTTCATATTTTTGTAATCCACTTGGTTCGTTTTCATCCTTAATACCAATTCTGAAATTAGCGCTATCACCCAATAATTCTACATTATCTATATCTAAATTAATTCCAGTAAATTTTACAAGTGCATATGTATAATTCTTTGGAATTGTAAACTCACCTAATTTTCTTCCACTCATTCCACCTGTTAATGCTTTTAAAATTTCAGTACTTGCACCTGTCTTTACAGTTTCAGGGCCAAAATTTTCTTCAATACTATCTATTACCTCGGGTGGCCAGGCATCTACAGGGTTTGCTATAGTAATATATTCTACTCTTTCATCAAGCTTTTTTTCAATTATCTCAATAGTTGCATTTACTATTTCATCAACTGAGTCAAATTTTAATACATCACCATAACCTTGGATATTTTCACCACATACCATAGTTTTTTTAACTTCAAGATCTGATAGAACTTCGGTAACATCAGTATCTAATTCTTCACAAACAATAACTGGAATTCTTGTATATGAAGCAAGAGGTGTAGCCAATAGACCTAGGTTGTATCCTTGTTCGTTGTATTCAATTATTAAAGCAGCATCACTATTTTCCCAATATGTGCTTGCAATCCTAAGAGATGCTTCTTTAGCGGTTTCATTTAATCCAATAATTTCACAGGTTTTACCCCCATTTAATTGATCTTGAACTCTTAGAATTGCTCTAGAGGGGTTTTCAATATTCATTACATAAAGAGGTTTTACAGTTTGTTCACCATCTTCGCAATAATTTATAGCTAATGGTGTTGCAATAAGTGGATAAAATGGACATGCATCAGAGACAGTAACAGCGTCTGGAATATTTTTTAATTCACCTGTAACGCTAATAAAATTGTTTACTTTTGCAGCCCCGGCAACAGCCTCTTCAGGTACCCATAAATAGATACCAATTGCAGCTAGAATTAATATGATTACTCCAGTTAAGACTATAAGTCTATCGTTCTTCTTCATATTTTATCCCCCAAATAAAATAAATTTGAATATTCAACTATATTTGAATCTTTCTATATAATATTTTCTATTTTAATTTATATAACAATTTTAATTATAATAATCCATTTTTAAACTTATAAACCTTTTGTAGTAATTATTATATAAGCTACAAAATTTGTGTCTATAATAATAAAATTTACAAACAAAATTTGATACCAACACAACGAAAAATAATAGTTTTTATTCCTCAATACTTTTAATAGGTGAATAACTATTTACCCAAAAAAAGGAGCATAATATTATGGCAGAAGAAGAGATGTCAAAGCAATTACAGGATCAAATAAATCGATTACAACAAATTAGAATGCAACTTCAGATGATAATGCAACAACGTCAACAGGTTGAGATTAGACTAAAAGAAATTGAAGACGCATTAGAAGAGTTAAACAATACAGATGAAAAAACACCAATTTACAAAAGTGTAGGGGCGATTCTTATAAAAACAAAGGGAAAAGACGAAGTTAAAAAAGAATTAGAATCAAATAAGGAATCTCTAGAGATAAGAAAAAATTCTCTTGAAAAACAAGAGGGTAGTACAAAAGAAAAATTAAATGAACTACAAAGTAAAGTGCAGAATGCACTTAGTTTATCTGGTAGTTCCAGTTAAATATATAACTAATTTATTTATCAACATGTTTAAAAAAAGATATTTTTCAGCCCAGGATGATTTCAAAACAGGTTCATTATGCAAAGTTACATTATTTTTAGGATTTTCCCTATTGATAATTTTTTTAATTTCAAAAATAAGCGCCTTGATAATAGGTGAAAATAGCTCAGGATTGGCAAAACAGATTTATGATTTCTCACAGACTAGCTATCCTAATTCCATTCTTGCATTTTCTATCATTTTGCTTGGTATAGGAGCAATTTTATATTTTTTCCATTGTCAATTTACAAAACTTGCAAAAATTGCAGAAGAAATTGAAAAATCAGAAAACTCTGAAGATATCGATTAGGATAATTTATCTTCCATATCTTCTTTTCCTTTGTTGACAAGTTCTAATTGCTCTTAGAAAATCTCTTTTTTGAAAGGCAGGCCAATAAACATCTGAGAAGTATAGTTCTGAATAAGCAATTTGCCATAAAAGAAAATTAGAAATACGTTCTTCGCCAGAGGTTCTCAAAATAAGATCTGGGTCAGGTATTCCATTTGTATATAAATATTTTGAAACAACTGGTTCTTGAATCTCTTCAATTTTTAATTTTCCTTCTTGTACATCATTTGCAATTTTTTGAATGGCATGTATTATTTCCTCTCTCCCACCATAGGCAAGAGCTATATTAAATGAATAATTATCATATTGTTTAGTTTCATCCATAACATATTGGGCAGATTCTGATATTTCTTCAGGTAAAAGATCTAAACGTCCGATAATTCTTATTTTTACCTTATTTTTATGAATACGAGAATCCTTTGAAGCTTTATCCAATTCATTTTTACAAAGATCCATTAACGTATTTACTTCTTCAATATCTCTTTCAAAATTTTCAGTTGAAAAAGCATACACTGTTAGATTCTTTATTCCAGTTTCAAAACACCATCCTAAAACCTCCTCTATTTTATCTCTTCCGAATAGATGACCAGAGTCTGGTGTTAAACCAAATTCTTTTGCAAAACGCCTATTTCCATCCATTATAATTGCCACATGTTCAGGTACTGGATTTTCTTTTATTTGTTCAATAAGCTTATCATCTCTAATTTTATCAATTTTTTTTGAGATATAGCCATAGGAGTTAGATTTGTATATCATTGCTCCTATCTTTCTCATAATATTACTTTGAAAAGCATATTTCTCCAGATCATTTATTTTTTTATCAGCAAGCGCTTTTAATGAAGGTTTTTTTGATGATATTTTATATCCCCAAATCTGCCTTATATCTAATCTATTATTTAAAATTGTTGAGATTCTATTATAAAAAATCAAAATTTTAAATTTTTGAAGATATGCATCAATTTTTATTATCTTTTTTCATTTTTTTAGGAAGTGTATCTTAAAAAATAATTCAAATAACTTTTTTTTTAAATTTTTATCCAGATACTACCAAAGTTTTTATATAGAAAAAAGATATTCCGTCCCCCTAAAACTTAAATGGTGATAATCTGGGAAATATCAGACAGACATTCATAAAAAACATTGCGATAGATTTGGCAAAGAGGTATCCAGACCAATTTAAACATGATGATTTTCAACATAACAAGCAAAAAGTTGCAGAATTTAGTGATGTTCATAGTAATCTTTTAAGAAATCGAATAGCAGGGTATATTACCAGATATTTGGCATCCCAAGGCAAGAGAAAGATTAGTCCACCAATTTCTGAGTAGTAACCCAAAATTTATTTTAAGGGGGGCGAATTTAGATTTGGGTGAGTTTATAGAAAAAATTAAGCAAGCAATAGCTGATCTGCAAAAGGGAAAATTCATTTTGATTTTTGATGATGATTCAAGAGAAGCGGAAACAGATCTTGTAATAGCATCAGAATTTGCCACTCCTAATTCTATTAAAACTATGAGAAAGGATGGTGGAGGACTTATATTTCTAATGATTTCAAAAGAAGTAGCAAATAAATTACAGCTTCCTTTTTTAGCAGATATGTATTCAAATATTGAAAATAAATATCCTGTACTAAAAAAACTTATTCCAAATGATATACCTTATGATTCAAAATCCTCTTTTTCACTTTATATTAATCATAGAGATACCTTTACGGGTATAACTGATAATGATAGAAGTTTAACAATGAAGAAATTTTCAGAACTTGCAAAAAAAGTCGAAACCTTAAATGATGGTGCAGCAGTAAATTTGTTTGGTAAGGAGTTTAGATCACCAGGTCATGTTCCGATTTGTATTGCTTCAAAGAACCTTCTTGATGAAAGAAAAGGGCATACTGAACTTGTAATTTCGATTTTGAAAATGGCAAAACTTACACCTACTGGTAGTGGCTGTGAGATTATGGGTGATAATGGAAAAGCACTATCAAAGGAGAAGGTAAAGAAGTATGCAATAGAAAATAATCTTATTTTTTTAGAGGGTAGTGAAATTGTAAAGGCGTGGAAAACATGGTTAAAGTAATGGCAACTGGAACCTTTGATCTATTGCATCTAGGCCATATTTTTTATTTAAAAGAAGCAAAAAAATTAGGTGATAAGTTGGTTGTTGTTGTTGCAACAGATATTACTGTAAAAAGATTGAAACATGAACCAGTAAATCCTGAAGAAATTCGTCTTAAGCTAATAAAAGAATTAAAAATTGTTGATGAGGCCTATCTTGGTCATGAAGATGATATTTATGAAATCGTTGAGGAAATAAAACCTGATATTATTGCTCTTGGTTTTGACCAGTTGCATGATAAGAAAAAAATAGAAAATGAATTAAAAAAACGAAAAATAAATGCAAAGATAGTTCGACTAAATAAATACGAGGGTGGCAGTGACCTTGAAGGAACTCGTAAAATAATTAGCAAGATTATTTCTGCTTATGAGTTCCAAAAAAATATAGAAAGGATTGAGAGAGATGAAGAGAATAGGCATTGCTGATACTACATTTGCTAGATATGATATGGGGAAATCTGCAATAGATGAATTGAAATCAAACAAAACAGGTTTTAAAATTGTTCGTTATACAGTTCCCGGAATTAAGGACCTTCCGGTTGCATGTAAAAAACTATTTGAAGAAAATAATTGCGACATTGTAATTGCACTTGGCATGCCTGGTTCTAAACCAATTGACAAACAATGCGCCCATGAGGCAAGTACTGGTCTTATACAAATCCAACTTTTATGCAGTAAGCATATTCTTGAGGTTTTTGTACATGAGGATGAAGCGGAAGGGGAAAAAGAGCTGGCATGGCTAGCAGATAGACGTGCCCGTGAACATGCATTAAATGCCTTAGATTTATTGTTCAAACCTGAAAATCTTACAAAAAATGCAGGCAAAGGTCTGCGAGAGGGGTATGAGGATGCCGGGCCATTAAGAAATTAGGGAGGAAAAAATATATGGTAAAAGATGAAAAAATAAGAATCGGAGCTGTTGTATCTGAATTTAATTATGATATAACAATGGTAATGCTTGAAAGAGCTAAAGAACATGCCTATTTTTTAGGAGCAGAGGTTACTCAGACAGTAAAAGTACCAGGTGTCTTTGATATGGGCCTTGCTATAAAAAAATTGTTGCAAAGAAAGGACATAGATGGAGTGGTTGCTCTGGGGGCAGTAATAGAGGGAGAAACTGAGCATGATGAGATAGTAATTCAGCATGCATCAAGAAAAATTGCTGATCTTTCTATAGAATTTGATAAACCAGTTGGACTTGGCATATCTGGACCTGGTATGACTCGACTTCAAGCAGAAGAGAGAATAGAACGAGCAAAAAGCGCAGTAGAAGCAGTAGTAAAGCTCCATAAAAGATTAAAGCTTTAATTTTAATAATTTAAGCTACTGCTTTTTCTCTTTATCAATCATTTTAAAAATTGACGGTAAGTGAATTGTATAAGAACCATCTTTCTGAATAATTATCGGCTCTTCCTCAAGTAGCCCTTTTATGTCTATATTGTACCTACCAGGTTTTTCAATATCAATTGTTTCTGGTGTATCTACTTTCTCTACCTCTGCCTGAATTTTTTCAATTGATGCTTTTCTATATCCTTCATCGGTTACGATATCAATTTCATCTTTGTTTTCTGGAAATACTTTTTTATTATCATTTAAATGTTTCTTCATTGCTTTTCGAACATCTTTTGGTTTTATCTTTAACCAATTACCAGATTTATCCACTACATCATTAAGTTCAGAACCCATCAGCTGCATTATTGCTGAATTTAGGTCCTTTCCGACTTTTTCTGTTATTGTATTTCGCTGTTTTTCATCTAATGGTTCTTTTGTAAAAAAGAAACGGTTTCCATTACAGTTGGGACACCCCTTCAATAATTGAGAAGATCCTTCTTCAAACACCTTTCCACATTTTAGACACTGGTGTGGCATTTCTATTTGGCACCTCTGCCAGGTATAATTTTTGTTTGAATCATATCGTTATCCTTACGAATTGTTTTTAATAAATTTGCAGGTCCAATAAGGGTTACTCTTGGTTTTTTTGAAAAACCTAATAACTTTTGAATAAATGATGGTCTATCTTGGCCAAGTCCTTCCATTTCAACACCAATAAATGTATCATGCTCGATTTCTTTCATGGTATGCTCAATTAGATTTGTTTGTTCAAATGGTGTAAGACCATATTCTAAAACCAAGATTTTTCCTTTCTTTACTTCTTTTATAATAAACTGTAGTTTTTCTTGGGATGAAAGCTCATCAAGCTTATTGCGAGATACTAAATTAAATGAAATTTCAGTGTCTTTTTTAGTCAATTCATCTACCTCCGATTTTTCTTGCGCTTTTTACTGAAATGACTAACCATTGTGGTATAAAGATTATCTGCATTGTAACCTGTTAATGCACTAATTGGAATAACAGGATGCTGTGGAAATGCTGATTTAAGAGTAGCAGGACTTGATTCTTCCATATCTATTTTATTTGCTGCAATTAGAACAGGTAGATTCCTTGCCTCAAGATTCCCAAGTATTGTAACATTTACTTGTGTGAAAGGATCTTGTGTGGAATCCATAACCAGTAAAACTCCATCAATATCCTCAAGCCATTTTATTGATTCAATAACTCCCTCAGTAGCCTCCTTTGCTCTTCTCATTGCTTCATCTTTTGATAGACCCCACGTGTTCATGAAATCTTTAAAATCTACTTTTGTTGCAACCCCTGGTGTATCTACAATATCCATTAGTAAAGATGAGCTACCATTTTCTACCTTCACATTTCTTTTCCATTTTGCTCTTCTGGTTTCATGAGGTATTTCAGAAACGCTACCCATTATATCCCCCGTCCAATCACGTAGGATACGATTTGCTAAAGTTGTTTTTCCAACATTAGGTGGTCCATATATCCCAATCTTTGCATGTTTTTTACCAAAAATCCTCTGTAATATTGAGGCTAAAGAAATTTTACCAAATAATCCCATCGCCGCATCCTCCTAGAAATTAGGTCTAATACAAAACAATATATGGGAAAAGTACTTTATTAGTTTAGTGGTTAATTTTTTAAAATATTTTGAATTTAAAATTTGTTTTCTTTTTCATTTTTATGAAAATCCTTATATAGCCACAAACTTATTCTCCATGTCCGTGGTAAATTTGGGAGGCATGATTTATTATGGCTGAGGAAAATTTGATGGTGGAAGATATAGGTTCACTTAGAGAGAAATTGCTTGCTGTTTCAAATGAGATAGATGATATAAAAAATTCATTTGCAAAAGGTGCTGAAGATTTATCAAGAGTTCAAAGTATGTTAAGTGTTGGTGATATAGAAAATATTAGTGGCTTAATAGAAAAATTTCAAAGTAGAATAGATGAAGCTGAAAAACAAAAGTTAGAGGCATCTGAAGGTGCAAAGAAATATAGTGAAGAATTAGAAAAAGAAAAAGAACGTTTGATCAAACTCTGGGATGCCTATAAGAATCAAGAGGAAGAGCTTTCTAAAACAGAAAAAAGAATTGCTGAATTTGAAGAGCGAACCAGAATTGCTGAGAACTCTAAAAGACAACTTGAAGAAGACCTTACTGCCAGAATTGAGACACTTACTACACGACTTTCAGAATATGAAGAAAAAGTAGGGAGTTTTGAAGATTTCAAACAAAAAAGTGAGGAATTTGATAACATTAGAAACCAACTTGAAAGAGAGATACATGATTTAAAAGAGGAAAATGCAAACAAGCAAGAGATGATAAATAACCTTACCAAACAAGTAGAGGAATTAGAAAAGAAAGAAAGTTTTGAGGAATTCAAAGAAAAGTTTGAAGAGGTAAATGCAGAATATGAAAAAGAAAAAGAACGACTAACAAAGTTATATCAATTGTACGAGGAAACCGATTCAGAATGCATTCAGTTAAGACAAGAAAATCAAAGTTGGCAAAATTGGTACAACTCAAATAAGGAAATTTTCACAAAATTATTTGCAACACCTCCAACAACCACGACACTCTCAAAGGAAGAATCTAAATCAAAGCCCGATAAAGAAAGTTCTAAAAAGAAGAAAGAAAAAAAGAAAAAAAAATTTGGATTTAAAAGATAAAAATTATTCAATTTTTACGGTAGAAATTCCATCTTCTTTTTCATCGACATAAATGATATTTTCCATATCATTTTTTACATCCTCAATATGAGTGATTAGAAATATTTGGCGAAATTTTGAGGAAAGATTCCTTAGTGCTTTCATTATATTTTGTCTTCTAAACATGTCCTGCGAACCAAAAATCTCATCAAGAATTATAAAATTAAAAACCCCACCAGCACGTTCAGTAATAACCTCAGATATTGCTAGACGAATACATAGATTTGCTAGATCCTCTTCTCCACCTGAAAAACGCTCAATTGAATAAGCAGTACCTTCATCATAAATCAAAAGATTATAATTTTCATCAAGTTCAAGCTCGCGGTATTTGCCGTCTGTCAAACTTTCAAAAAAATCTGATGCGTAGTATGATAAAGTGGGACGTATTCTTGAAATCAAATGTGTTCTAAAATTAGACATAACCTCTGATAACAAATTAAGATGATTTACAATAATTCTTTCATTTTTTATTTTTTCTTTGTATTTTTCTAGTTCAAATTTTTTTTCTTTTAGATTATCTATTTTTTGTGATATAAGTTTCTTATCACTTTCCTTTCTCTCTGTTTCAATAATAAATGAATTCAATTCGTCNTTTTTATTATCAAGACTTTTCAAAGCTTCTTGATATTTTTTATAAAGTTTTNNACTTTTAACAATTANATTTTCATATTCTTTTANATCAAACTCTATTTTTTCTAAATCCTTTAATTTTTTCTGTTTGTTATCTAGTTCGATTTTTTCTTTGCTAATTTCATTTNAAAGGTTTTCTATTGTTGTTTTAATCCTTTCTTTTTCCCTGATTTNACTGTTCAAATAATTATTCTTTTTTTGCAAGGCTTGTTCTTCTCTTAAAAAAATTTCTTTTGATTCTTTTAATAATCTAATCTCTTTTTCAAAAACAATAATTTCTTTCTTCTTTTCAGAAATATCCCTATCAAATTTTGTTATAAGAGTTTTATATTGATCTGCTAAAACTCTTTCGCATGTTGGACATTTAGCTTCAGGGCCTATCTTTTCAATTTTTTCCTTTTTGGAATCAAGCTCAGAAATATCTTCCTTTATTTTTTTAATCAAGGTGTTTTTCTGCTCAATTTGTCTAATGTTTTCTTCAATTTTTAAGTTAATATCTTTTAGTCTTTTTTCTAGGGATTTTATATCAATCTCAATGTTTGTATAAATTTCAAGTTTCTTTTTTTGTTGTGAAATAGTATTTTTTCTATCTTTGATTTTAATATTTAGATTTTTTATTTCATCAAATAATTTTATTTTATTTTCAAAGAGAGTTTTTTTCTCAACAAGTGTTTCCTTTTTTTTATTTATTTTTTCAAAATCACTTTTTGCTCCTTTGCAAATATTTTCAAAAACCTTTTGTTCTTCTATTAGACTTTTTAATTTTTCTTTTGATTTTTTTATGATTTCCTCATTTTCCTTTTTTTGTTTTTCAAGGTTTTTTATTTTTTCAATATAAATATCAATTTTATCTTCACCCAGTTCATTAGAAAGATCTTGATTTAACTTTTCGATTAATGCAACCTTGTTTCTTTTATCTGATTTTATCTCTTTTATTACTTCATCAAGTGAGTCTATTCCAAGCATTTTAAGAATAAGTGGTCTTCTTTCACTTGCATTCATTGAGGATAGTGCATTAAGCTCCTTTTGCTTTGCAAAAATTGAAGTAAAAAAAGATTTAAAATCCATTCCTAATTTTTTTTGTATATATTTACTTACAACTTCTGCACCAGTTGCAGCAATTTTTCCATTTACTGTTGCAGTTGCAGATGCAATTAGATTTTTACCTGTCATTTCTCTAACTATCCTGTAATTATCATTTTCAAAAACAAAATCAAGCTCAATACGACAGGGATCTATTGATTGCGCACCTTCTCGTTTTATCTGATCTGCAGAAGTTCTTGCTGCAACAGAACCATAAAGAACCCATGCCAGTGCTTCAAAAATAGTTGATTTACCAACTCCATTTAAACCTAAAACACCAGTTACTCCATCTGGAAATTCAATTAGTTCATTTTTGAATTTTCTATAGTTTTTTAATGTCAATGTTTTTAGAATCATTTACCCTCTTCTCTTGCTTCAATTTTCTCAATATAACCTATTCCGAGTTCAAGAAGAGTTTCTTTTTCTTTTAAATCCATGCTTTCAAGAAATTGTTTAAATTCAATTGTTAAAGAATCGATTTTAGATGTTGTAGTAGATGTTGATTCTCCCTCCTTTATTACATTTGCCTTTATCTCATAATGAATTGCATCTTTGCTCATTTTCTTAATTTCGCTAAAATCCAAACTTCTGTATATTTCGGGAGATATGTCATCTAGGGTTATTCTAAATGTTTTTTCTTTGGGATTTATCCATTTTATAGCATCTTTTATTTTTTTCATTATTTCTTCTAATCTCAAATCGGAACATTTTATAGGCTTTGGATCAACCATTTGTCTAATTTTTAATTTAATAAAATTGCAGTTTAT
>JGI2173J19968_10000031_pt1 | contig 49627 bp, 53 predicted proteins | sample DeeMarSWOR136_30_FD_19968 | JGI IMG/M metagenome (IMG submission 19968) | reverse complement strand
CCCCCATAGGTTGACCTGGCTCTGCTCCCCCCGCCCCAATCAACGAAACCTTTACACCTCTCTTATTAATCCTTCCCAAAAACAACAACCCTACCAGAAACCTATTTGAATCCAAATACAGGGGCTAGAAACCATTGCACACGCACAAACCCCACCCCACACAAAAGCTATAACCAACAACAAAACACCGCATAACTAGAGGTCAAAAAACATGACAACCAAGCTAACAATAAGAAGTCTAAACGAAAACGACCTAGACGCCGTCGTCGAAATCGACAGAAAAATCCTAGGAAAACCAAGACGAGACTACTGGAAAAGAAAAATAGCATACGCAGACATCTACCCAAGACCCGCCCTAGTCGCAGAAATAAACAAAAAAGTCGTAGGCTTCATACTCGGCTACGTAAGCGGATGGGAATTCGGAGTCCCCGACACAGCAGGATGGGTAGACACCATAGGCGTAGACCCCGACCACCAAAACCAGGGCATCGGAAAAACCCTGTTCAAAAGCCTCATCGAAAACTTCAGACGCACAGGAAAAGAAGAGAAACCAGAAGCCAAAGAAAGCAGAATAGAAGGAGTAAACGTCGTCTACACGCTGGTAAGATGGAACGACTGGAACCTACTAAGATTCTTTGACAAAATGGGCTTCAAAAAAGGCGATATGATCAGCCTCGAATTGAAAATACGCTAAACCCAACCTTATAAGATCAATTTAGGTGGCTGACACTTCCCTTTGCTAAGCAGTTGTTTCTTCACGCTCAAACGCATATTCTGCTGGCTCAGCAGGCCTCACTAATTCCGGTGCTTCCGTCTCCTCTTCACGCCTAACTACAGATTCCGTTTGCTCAGTCGGTTCAGCTGACTCAGCCGCTTCAGTTACCCCAGCTGCCTTCGCTCCCTCAGCCACCACAGTTTGCACTCCCGTTTTCAAACTCTTAACCGGAACACCTTGCCCACCAGGAGAAAGCAAGTCAGGCGGAGGATAAATCGTGCCCATAAGCGACGCAAGCATGTAAATCGCCGTGAAAACATGCTGATACACACGATGAAAAACAAAAGGAACCTTACTCTCAGGGTCAACCTCCAACACCTTACCAATAAGCGCATCCCGACCAGTCAAGGTTGCGGTGCCTTCAACCTCGTATTTCACAACACTAGGCTTAGTCCGCACCGCCAAACCAAACAAAATAACAACCCTACCACTCCGACGCTCCTTCTCCTCCAACTTCGCGCTAACATCAAACCTAACAGGCTCAGCCCCCACATCTCCACCCAGCCTCACCCCTAACAAACTCGTAATCTCCACTAAAACTGAAACATCTACCCAACTCACCGAAGACTCGATCGCTGACACACTCCCATAACAAAACTACAAACTCTTCTTTCCACAACCCTCCAAACAAAACCTAAAACACAAAAGCAAAGTCATTTTGTGTGTAACAACATGCTACACACGACTTTACATTTCCCGAAAGAGTGCTTCAAACAATGAAGATTCAGAGGTTGGAATTATGGTTATGGGGATTCTTATTAGATGATGAAAGAAGTTTGTTGATGCTTCTTTGAGTTCAGTTCAATGGATTAGCATTTGTTATGAATAGACCTTCTTTAACATGGAAAGGTCGGTAGTGAACTTGAATTTTTCTTCGAATTCTTTGTCTCTTTTATTACGCAAAACTATCTTTTCTGGCACTCCATTGTGAATATAAGCTATGTAAACTATTTCTTTCCCAAGAGCTGATTTTTCCAGATTTTCTATTGCGCTCTTAACCTTGGCAAGTTGTTCTACCTTTCTATTTATCTCCTCGATAGCATCAAAAAGTATTTCCGCTTCTCCTTGCTCACTCGCACTCAGCAGGATGCCTTTGTAAGAAATCCACTCTGTAGATGTCTCTGCCTTCTTTGCCTTTTTCCCTTTGCCTTCCTTTTTAGTCTCTCTTTTAGCTTTTCCCTTCAGAGATTTTCGAAATGTTGACAACTTTTTAAACCATTCTTCATTACCATGCGTCTCTTCCATGTCCCTGAGAAAGGATCCTAACCATTGACTGTACTCGTCGACAACAGCCTCATATTGATGTATTTCTTCTTCGATGTTTTCACGTAAATCGCGCAAGGAATAAAAACTGCGGATTTCAGTGACTAAACTTTCCAACAATATTAAACGATCTCCTTATTTCTCTTATTCTCTTCAGTAGCACCTTTTTTTACTCTGTTACTGGCTGGGTTCATGTATTCTTCAATCTTATTCGGGCGATTCGCAACTGCGTTGCGAATGTTTCTCAGCTCCTGATTTATCCTGTCGAAGATGTCTATTCTTGAGCTGATTTTCTTTCTATAGGAAGTTAGCGATTTGCTTAGTTCAGGGATAATGAATAAAGCCACGTTAAGTATGACCTGCGGAGGACAGTCTTCTAGAGCTTTAGATTTCACTTCATTTTCGTTGTCTACAAAAACTAGATGAGCTTCGTCGTTCAAAATTATCCATTGTGAATTCCATGCTTGCGGAAAAACCTTCGAGGGTATCTTAAAGGATATGTTTAACTGCTTTAAAACCTGTTTGAGGAGAACACAGAGTTCTTTAACGAGTTTATCTTCTTGCAAAAGAAATTCAGTTAATTGCAAAGTTTCTTCGTTTATGATTTTGAGAGATTCTCGTATTTGGTCACTTGAAGGCTGGTAAGAGTGAGGAGAAGTTTCTCCTTTAATCATTCTCTGGGAGTTCTCAGCTTTCTTTTCAACCTCAACTCTTTCCAATAACTTAACCTCGATTAGATTAGCAAACATTATTTCGTTACTTACAAAAGAGGACAGACCATAAGAGAATTTGTATATAGCTTTGTGCTACATACTGAGCAAGTTTTCCAAGAAGCTTGATTAGCGATATGAATTCTGAATTCAGAAGTATAAAATACAGAAACAGTAGAAACTTGGTTCCAATGCAAGTTCAGAATTAGATTCAAACGTGGAATGTTGACGTTTATGGAGACTCTCGCAAAAGAAACCGAAACGGTTGTAAGACTATACGATGAGAAGGCAAAATTATACAAATTTGTAATGAAAGACAAAGGCCCCCTGAAATCACTTGAAACAATTGAAAACACGCTTCAAAAACTTGGACTTTCCAAAAATGAGATCAAGGTTTACGTTTACCTTGCGAGAACGGGAATGCGTAAGGCCAGTGAGATTTCTGAGGCTATTTCTCTGCATCGGACTGAGACATACAGAATTTTGCGAGACCTCGAAAAGATCGGTTTGGTGTCTTCTGTTTTCGAAAAACCATTGAAATTTATAGCCACCCCTTTTGAGAAGGCGATAGATCTCCTGATAAAGACCAAGAAACTCAGATTGCAGCTTCTTGAAAGGAAAAAGGAAGACCTTGTTGACTTGTGGATTTCCCTTCCTAAACCGGAAGTTGAATTTGTAAATAGAGAGGTTTTTCAAATCTTGGAGGGCGAAGAGCAAATTAATTTAAAGGCTGACGAAATTTTGGCAAAAACCAAAGGAGAAATTTGGGTATTCTTATCAGATTCTGACATTTCCCGTTTCTACCATTCTGGTTTCCTAGACAAGCTGGAGCGATTTGCAAAGAAGGATTTGTCGGTGCAGCTTTTGACTAACAACTCAGCTAAAAGTCGTTTCTTCGTTGAAAAATTAAAGTTAAACGGTGCTAAATGCTTATCAACATGTCCTAGCGATCTTCCAAGCTTTATCATAGTTGACCAGGAGCAACTTCTTTTTTCAATCAAGAGAAATAATGAGCAAAACGATGATGTGGAAGAGAAAAGAAAGAAACTTGCGGCTCTTTGGACGAATTACGAGGCTTTCATCAAAGCATTGAGTGCACTCTTTACGGGATTGTGGAGCACTGAAATGCGACTTAAACCATTGAAATAGCCGTTGCATAGTTCTTTGGAGTTTTAATTGAATTCGTCATCTGAATTTTAGATTGAAATCTTAAGAGTGCGTAACTGACTGCTACAGACGAATCCTATTACTTCGCTTCATTCTATGCTTAAATAAAAGAGAATATTAGAGGTGAAAGACTGCATGAAAAAGTTCATAAAAAGCAAGAAAGCACTGAGTACAGTCGTTACTACTCTGATTATTCTAGTAGTCGCTGTTTTGCTAGCTACCGTTGTTACGTTCTATGCCATCAACGTGACAACGACTAGGGTTCAAGAGGAAAGTCTTAAAATTTATAAACAGCATATCTGGCACAATGGCACGACTTATGGAGAAGCCGCATTTCTAGTAATAAACACTGGCGGACGTGACTTAGTGCTGGACAAAATCGCTGTCCGCGGTCAAGAAAGTTCATGGACAACGGTTTATTACAATAAAACGACGAATGCGATTTCACCAGATCTGTATTATATCACACCGAACATAAACGGCTCGCTCTTAGGTAAGAATGTTACTTTAAGCTCAACAACTTATACTCTTATTCCAGCGAGCGATGATTTGATTTTGAAGTCTGGATGGAGNATGCTCGTCTACATNACGAACCCTGACAGCATATCGGTGAATGACATAGGTGTTACCGTAGGTTTCACGCTTTTCACTTCGAATGCTCAATACTACAAGGAATGCAACGTGGGCGCTTCGGTATAATCAACCTTCCTTTTTTATTATTTGTTATTCGGCGATATTTTAGAGAGTGGTTTTAAACCAAGCTAGTTCAACAAGGTTCATAGTACATTAATTCGGTTTGGAATTGTGGTACTGTTCTACATGTATGTGTAGCACTGTTCTACGCACAAATTATCTTATTTCTTAAGATACAGAACTCCAGCCGAAAACGGAGAGAAAAAAATGAAAAGTCTCTTGAAGAGTAAAAAAGGGCTCAGTACCGTAGTGACAACGCTGATTATCTTGGTAGTCTCGGTTCTGCTGGCAACTGTGGTTACTTTCTACGCCATCAACGTGACAACTACTAGAGTTCAAGAAGAGAGCATTCATGTGACCAAGCTCCACTTTTGGCACAACGGAACGACCTTCAGCGAAGCCGCATTTCTAGTAATAAACACTGGCGGACGTGACTTAGTGCTGGACAAAATCGCTGTCCGCGGTCAGCAAAGCGATTGGGACACCGTTTATTTCAACAAGACTCAAACTGCAATTTCGCCTGACCTGACATACGTCATACCAAATGCAAATGGTACACTGCAAGGTAAAACTGTGACGCTAGGAGCAATAACTTATGACTTGACTCAAGGTACAGCTGGAAACGACATGATTCTGAAGTCCGGCTGGAGCATGCTCGTCTACATGACCAACCCCGACAGCTTGGGAGTAAACGATATAGGCGTAACAATGGGCGTAACCATCTTCACTGCGAACGCTCAATACTACAAAGAAGCCAACGTAGAAGCCGCCGCTTAGAAAAACAGCCCTACCCCCTTTCTTTTTCCTTTTTTTTATGAAACAACTACAGCATATCAGAATACGTATGCTGCATTCTGATGTGTAGTATTGGTTTACACACAAATCATCTTATCTATTATCCCATCAGAAGTCCTTTCTGACAGAGGAAAGGAAGAGTGATACCAGTCCATTTTCGTCGGGTTGGTTCTCTCCTATCTCTTCACTGTGCAAAGGTGCATCGTATGAAAAAACGCAGGTGTAAGAAAAACTCGTTAAATTTCTGGTCTTCTAGAGGAGGGATTGCTCTTCCTGTTACCTTTTTGATGTTATTTGTTTCTCTAGTTCTCTTAATTTCAGCCACTTACTATTTTTCGATACGCAGAATCAGCGCAAAATCTCAGGCATTGAAGGTTTCAGGTGTAGAGCAAGAAATGCTTTCACTTGAAAAAGTCAATGGATTCGTGGCTTGGTCCCCAGGCTCCTACGAAATTTACGAGTTCAATAATTTCGGAGGCGTGCTCAGAGTTGTGCCAGCCGCGAAAAGATTGGTGCTGAACTTAACCGATGATTCTTCTTTTGATGATGTTTTCTTTAACAGTCCTATAGGGAAAGTTGCCTACGAATTGCCATCCACAGAAACTCAAGACAACTTTTTCTTACAAGGAGACAACCGTGTCGTTGTGAATCAAAGTTCCTCCACAATGACTCAACTTCGCATTTCCCAAAGCATGGAATTTCATCACGAGATAACTCTTTCATATCGTCCTTTGACTGGTTCAACTGTCACAGGGTCAAGCAATGGAAAGCCCGTAAATTGCCTGCGAATCTACATAATCAACCTCAATTCATCCCAAAGTATAGCACGATTAGGAAATTTTCGTCTCAAAGTAACATGCATAAACGTGACTTCCAACTGGCAAAGCTACAATTTCTCCTATCCTGTAACGGCTCTCTCGGTGAAAGCAGATCTAGATGGAACCCTTGGCTCGGTCTCTCTGCCTATTTCAAGCAATGCGCAAGGAGCCATAGTTAACTTAGAGACGGTAATATGCAACGTTAAAATGGAAGACATAGGTTGGTGATTGTTTGCCATCAACTATTTCAAGTCATATCTACACATTGGTTGCATTAGCCGCTGTCAGCACCATTCTAATCGCCACACTTAATTCATATACAACTTCTCTCAAAGCCACATCAGAAATAGAACAGCTAAAAAACCTGCTTAACCATGTTGCTGCAAAGGGAAACGAACTCTTAACAATAGTAGCTACAACAAACTCTTCAGCACGGATTTTCATTCAGCTACCATCAACAATCGGATATAAGCAATACTGGATACGTGCCCGCAATGATTCCTCAAGCGCGTGGTTAGAAGGCTCTTTAGGTCAAATGACAAAAAATGGGGCAACACACCGGGTTTTCTTACCTCAAAAAACTTCTGCTTCAGGCTATTTTGCTGGAGGATACGGACCAGCAATCTTAGGGTCGTACATGAACGCTTCAACTCCTCAGCTTAATCTCGCCTTCTTAGGAGGCTAACACGAGTGAAATTTGAGGGAAAACCAAGGAAAAGAAACAAAAAACGAGAGGAAAACACATCTGAGGAGCCTCCAGTAGAAACTTTAATCGGATACTTAGGCCTCAAACGACGAGGAGCACCAGAAGGATACATCGAGGCAGAAACATACCCCCTTAAGCCGCCATTCTCATATGCTTCAATAGTTCAAAACGAAGCCACAGCCGAACTTCTATACATAGTTGACGAACTTCCCCTAGAAAAAGAGGAAAAAGAAGCACACGACCGCATGAGAAACGTGCTAGAATACGAGTTAAAGGCGCCAGAGGGAGAGGAAAGCCTAAGCGAATCTTTTCAGCGCCAACTGCCAATTATAGCCACAAAGCATCCCAAGACATTCATGGGAATTTCGCCAATAGGCATTCGAAAAATCCAGTATTATTTGGAACGAAGTATTGTAGGCTACGGAAAAATTGAACCCCTAATGCATGACCCATACGTAGAGGACGTAAGTTGCGGCGGTATAGATAAGCCGATTTTTCTTTGGCACAGAGTATACGAAAATATTAAAACCAACATTTTTTTCAACACCGAAGAAGAATTGAACGACTTTATCATGAAGATTGTTCACAAAGCTGGAAAGCATGTCAGCATTGCCTTTCCAATAGTAGACGTAACCTTACCTGGCAAGCATCGTTTAGCCGTGTCTTACGGAAGAGAAACAACTCCTTCTGGAACAAGCTTCACAATAAGGAAATTCCGTGAAGACCCGTTCACTATTGTTGATTTAATTGAAAACGAAACAATAAATGAGTCAATAGCAGCTTATCTCTGGCTTCTGGTAGAAAACAAGATGCCCATCATGATGGTAGGTGCCACCGGCGCCGGCAAAACCACAGCCTTAAACGCAATTGCATGTTTGATTCGTCCCAGCTACAAGATAATCACGGTTGAAGAAGTGGCCGAGGTAAATCTACCCCATGAAAACTGGACTTCAACTATTGCACGTTCAGGTTTCGGAGCAGAGAAGGAAGGTGAAATACCCCTTTATGACCTAATCAAATCAGCTGTGAGACATCGCCCAGACATAGTAATCGTGGGCGAGATAAGAGGAGAAGAAGCCTATGTGTTGTTTCAAGCACTCGCCACAGGACACGGCGGACTCTGTACCATGCACGCTGAGGATGTTGAAACCGCTATAAAGAGGCTTACTCAGCCTCCAATGAACATTCCGGCGTCCATTATTACATTAATGAACTGCGTAATCGTTGTGAGACATGTTCGAACCCCTGTCTTTTTAGAGTCTGGCAAAAAATTGTCAAGCAGAAAGTTTGTTCAAGTCTCTGAGACAAAAGATGCCAACTCAACTGTTGATGTGTTCGATTGGAACGCTTCGTCTGATATTTTCCAAGAAAGGCTTGAAGAGAGCATTCTGTTTAAGCACATAGCAAGAAGGTTGGACATATCACTTGAGCGGTTGATCAACGAATTCGAGTACCGCAAAAAAGTGTTGCTAAGCATGGTGGAACACAACGTAAGAGACTACCGAAGCGTCAACAAAGTTCTGAGCAAATACTATCACAACCCAAGCGTCTTGCACTCCAAATCATTCAGAAATTTCAAGGGCTGACTTATCTTGCCAAAAACTCAAGGTATAGGGAAAGTCTTCGGTCGGATGCTTAAGCTAATCTCAGGAGAGAAATCTGAAGAAATCGACCGTGAGTTGCCCTTCGCGGTGATGATGTTTACCACATTAGCTGCAAGCGGCGTTACACTTTATGAAAGTTGGAAAAAAATGCGTGATGTTCATCTTCTCCCCAAAATCCAGAAAGACGCCGAAGATATGGTCCGCCAAGTAGAAGTCTTAGGTTATGACCCTCTCACCGTAATGCATAGAAAAGCTGAGAAAACAACTTCGAAACTTTACCGAGACTTTTTGGCTGGATTTGTTTCCTCGGTTAGAAGCGGAAGCAACGTTGTCAGCTTCTTGAAAAGCAAGTTGCGTTCAATTCTGGAAGTTCAGAGTGCAGCTGCAACGCGGTCAATTGAAAAGCTGGGAACACTTGTTGAGGTTTATGCCGTCATGTTGATAGTAATTCTTTGTACCTACATCTTGTATGTAGTGATATCTTCGAGTTCACTCTTCGAACTTACGCCGACTGGTGCTGCAGCTTCAAGTGCTCCTCAACCCTTCGTATATATACTAGTATTTTTGATAATGCCTTCTATTTCCATCTCGTTCATGGCAGTCGCCCACAAAGCACGTAAATGTAATCTCATATCTCTTTCACCTGTCTACCGCAAGGCAATCATACCAGCTTTGAGCGCTTTAGGTTTATTTATGCTGGTCGCACTCGTACCTCAAATGCAGTCTGTAATGGAAATAGTAGGATTGCCAGCAATTTTAACACTTTGCCTAATAGTTGTATCTGTGCTTCCAACAATTGCTTACTATAAAATCGCAGTTGTAAACATTGCAGCAGAAGAATCTATGCCGAGTTTTCTGCGAGATGTTACTGAAGCAAGGAAGATTGGATTATCTCCTGAGAAAAGTATCATTCATGCCTCAAAGAGAAGGGGATACGGAAGATTTTCTGGGCTTCTGGAGCGCGTTAGAAGCCAAATAGAATGGGGGGTTGCCTTGAAAAGGATCTTTGCAAACATCAGAAGGAAAATTCAGAGCTGGCCTGTGCTTATTCACTTCTTCATCCTCGTTGAAACAATAGAGGTTGGAGGTGGCTCTGCTAACGCTTTGGAAATCCTTGCTGAATATTCTGAGAAAAACAAGGACATTGAGGTGAATAAGCGGTCGCTGCTTAAGCCCTACATTATTTTGGCCTTTATCTGGAGTATTCTAATAGCTTTAACAACAACAATCGTAGCCCTAACAATATACGTTCTCGCTCAGATCTCACTACCAGGCATGGCTCAAGCATCCTTTGATGCCATGCAACAACAGATAACCCTTTTTTCAATCGGCATAATAATTCAATGCTGGATGTCAGGCTTCTTTATAGGCAAGATTAATGAAGGCACATTTGCTGCAGGCTTCAAGTATTCAGCAATGCTAGCAGCCACGGCTTACGTTTCTCTAATAATGTCTCAGCATTTTCTGGCTGGTTTATACACGTTAGGTTCCGCCTAGGAGGGCTTCTGTTGCCAGCATCCTCCATTGACACCTTTCTCGCGTGCTCAGTCATGATTATACTCGTCTTGTCAGCAATGGCAGGTGCATCTAAGCTGATGACTCCTTATATAAGCGGTTTGTCTCACAGAAACGATGCTGAACGTTTCCAGCAACTTGCTTCACATCTTCTTCTAAGCACTGGGATACCGCCTAACTGGGGGCAAATGAGAGAGACCATACCGAGCAGTTTAGGGTTGGCAAAAGCAAATTCTTTTCTGCCTTATGAACTCGACATCGACAAGGTTTCACGTTTAAACAGCGAAAACGCATATTCTCTAACATACTCTGAGTTATGGGAATCACTCGGCATACAAGATGTTGCCTTTCAGATAGAAGTAAGAACATTATTTGAACTTTCAATTGACCTAATTTCAAATAAAACACAAGGGAATGAAACAATCTACGAGTTTGAAGTTGCGACAAGAAAGTCTGGAATGGCAGTTTCAGCGGACTTAAGCGGTTACGTGGTCATCGAATATTTTGTTGACAACGTGACTTCTTCTACCTCGTCTGATGGGGCTGGCTCATTTTCCGTCAATATCCCAAACTCGGTGAATGGCACAACACTCATCGTGGTTTTTGCGAAGGCAAAGGCTAATCCACAGATGGTTTCTTTCAACGTTTACGCTTTCGGTCACAACTCGTCGACTCCTTTTCTTAACAGAACTTTTCTAAGGCTTAGCCCGCTAAACTACGTTTTAAACGTGTCTTTCACCTATCCCGACACAGAAATTTTGAAGGCACAAGCATTCACATTCAACTACAATTTCAGCCTAACCGAAGAAACTCAAGGAGATCAAACTGTAGAGTATAGTGTTCCGTATCTTCTGGATTCAAGCCCAATGATAATAGTGCTCACTGGACTTAACGGATCCTCCTCCTTCGCAGAATGCGTGTCATATCCCCAATTGCCGCTACAGATAGGCTCAAATTTCAGCCAAAGCATTGCAGGCGCAAAAATTATTTCACAAAGCCATATTGTAACCATAAATTTTGCGCTCTACGAAGTTATGACAAAATGGGGAGGAACAGCCTAAATGTTTAACAAAAGAGGACAAATCAGAATCATCGAAGCCTTTCTGGCAATTGCAGTTATATTTTCGTCGCTAATATTTACCACCGTTACATTTCCGTCTTCTCCAAACCTTGCGAAGCAAAAGTCTTTGTCAAGCTTCGGAATGCAAGCTTTGATTGAACTTGATGTCAATGGTACGCTTGGAAAGCTGATTGAACAAAGAAACTGGACAGCTATAAAGCAGTCTCTTGACATTTCACTCCCCATAGGCGTTTCATTTAACCTCACAATTTACGATGAAAACTTCAGCCCGATAAATTCTCAAGTTATTCAGAACACCAATTTGCTGGGCCGCGAAACAGTTTCTGTACAATATATCGGTGCAAGTCAAAGCCAAAACATCCAGTTATTCATCCTCCGCTTGCAGTTGGCATGGACACGGTGATAGAAATGAGAGAAAGGAAAAATTCTGGTCAACTTCTTTTGATCGCCGCTTTGATTATGGCTTTTCTTCTCTTATCTGCCGAACTTTACATTATTGAAGTTGGGAAAATCATCGGTGAAGTTGAGTCGAATTCTATGAACGATTTCGTTCTCGCTGTTGAATTAGGCTCGAGACATGTTATCGTTGGTTCTCTTGCAAACGTATCTAATGGAGGATCAAACAGTGTTCTCGAATGGAATATTCAAAATTGGTCTTCTTTCATCGACAAGCAATATCAGTTTGGAAAGAGTATTTTAGATTACACTTTGGAAGAGACAACCCCTTACTCGTCTGGCATTTGGATAGATTGGGGCACAGACGGCATCGGGGTTTCTTCAGCCTACGCCAACTTCACATACAAACTACTAGGTCGCGAGGGCAATCTAAATCAGTCCTACTTCATAAACATAACACACACACTTTTTGTTGAGAGCACTTATCAGGTAGGGGTAGGAGATGAAAAACAAGTTAACGTCACCATCAATCTGTTGAATGAGGGAAAGCCAGCCCTTGCCAAACAAATTACAATTTATTACAAGGATCAGCTCAATAACTGGCTTATTCCAGATGAAACCAACAACTACACGATTTCGGACTATGGCAATGGAACGTACCTTGCATCCTTTGTTGTCAGCATTCCCTCTCCAAACGTGGAAGTGTCGGCTCATGTCTTTGACCAAAGAGAAATCTACGTTCAAGCCAACGCAACTAGCATACAAATCTAAATATCGATATTAATCAGATTGTAGCACTTCAAAAGTCGTTGTTGACTAACTAACAAGTTTTATTTTTCAGCACGGAATAACCTAGGTTGTTGTTTTAGTGAGGCCTGTGAATATGGCTAAGACCTATCGTCTTATTGTAGCTGTTAAAGAGATTCGAGGGAAATGTCCAGTCTTCAAGGTTGGAGACAAAATTGTTGTTGAATCACCGCATATAATTCTGAAAGAAGCCAACGCTCTCTGTGTTCATGCCTTGGGTTCTATGTTGTCTATGATCACCGCCTTAAGCCACGGCATCGGCTTCAAGGAATTGGGGCTTGCCCTTGAAGAATGCAACGTTGGCTACGTTCAATGTCTTGACCCTGGAGCTCCATACACGCCAGGTGGAACCGTTACTTTTGAGATGCGGCGGGAACCGCTTGAGTAGCATGTCCTAACATAGGCAAATATTTTTGGGAGAAAACTACTGTTGGACGCCTTTGCAACGGCTGTTTTAGCGGTAATCGCATTTATAGTGCTTGGTTTCATCTCGGCAATTCTCTGCCCACGTAAGCCATTCTCGTTGCTTGCTACTGGTTATTGTTTAATTCATTGTAGATATTGTACGGATTTGCGAGGTACACAAGCTGGAACAGTCTTACATTAATAGGTTTATGAAGCACACTTCTATTACAGCTGCAATGAGGAATAAACCATAGATATAAACCAGGTCTTTCATAGAAATTGCCCTACTTAGTGCCTTCTTAATTGTTAAGTATATTCCGTATCCCTCAATTATTCCGATTGGCGCACTTACTAACAGAATCTTAGGCAGCACCTCAACGTTTATTACTCCAAAAATGAGAGTGCTTCCACGTAGAATGCTTACAAAAATAATCATAATAGTGAATACTATGGCAAAAGTTCTTGGATGCTCAAGTATAACATACTCGTACTCCTGCCCTTTGAAGAAACCTGAAACCACTAAATTGACGTAGAACGTCATACCCAATATTATTAGAGAAACTACAGTAACGTTATGTATGAAAACCATGAAAAAAGTCAAAAGCTGATTCTGAAATAGAGTGTTTAATGTCTTGAAGAAAATGACGTTCTCAAAGTAAGAAAAGATCAAAAGAATCAGAAAAGCTAAACCCAATAACATCAATCGCTTTCTTTCCTTGAGCAATTACGTAGCCTCCCATCACACGAAGAAGCGTTACGATGTGCACCATGTTTATCGTTTGCATGACATAAACTTATGATTTGTTGTTTCTCACTAAGTAGCTTACATACTTGTTTTCTATATTTGCTGATGTCGCTGTCTATACCGTTGCAGGCGTTGTGCGTCCATTGTTTTTCGTGTTGAATTAGCAGGTTCTGTTAACTCTTACGGATTTACAGCATTTCAAGCCTAGACTGCCCACTATCCGGACTTTTCGCATGAAAAAGCCGTTGCTATATTAAGTTGTTTGAGGGATCGTATTTTTCAATCAAGTATACTTCCAAACCCTTGCTCTTTCATCTGAATTTGTGTAGAGTGCCTTTGCTCTTGTCACTCCATAATCCTTATCTTGACTTATTGCACTCTCGATTTCATCAACCTTATTTGCTAAAAGAGAGGATCGTTAAGATTGTTGATAGCGCGCGATATAACCTTTTAAAGTAAGACTTTGAAACTGTCTACTGGTGTAGGAATTGGTTCTGCCAGCCAAGATCTTCGAAATAAAAGAGGAAGCTAATCTTGGGGTGATAATTGGTAAGCTCAAGGATTTCCATGAAGAGGAGCTTTACGAAACAGAGAAGGGAGAAACAATAAATCTAGTAACCGAAGTTTTGGACCTAAAACAAACGGGAAACACGATATTAGGGATTTTTAGCAAGGATTTCGTGTACAGACGTTTCTACAAACGCGAGCTGGTTGAAGCACCGGTAACAGAAGAGTCATCTTTTTGGATCAAACCTTTCAATGGAAGAGTTTTTATCATTGTTTCAGCACCATCTGTAGCTCGTGGAGTGAAGAAGCTATTAACAAACTACGTTGCAAATAAGTTGAGCAAAGTTCTTTTCATCACATCCAACGCAATCGTTGAGGTGAACATCTCGCACACTACTCTCAAAGAGCTTCACGAGTCAAACCCACAGGCGACGAAGCTCATATGGTTTAACGGCGTTGACATACCTGGCATAGAGAAGCTTTGTCTCGCGGGATCCGATCTTTCTAATACTAGGCTCTATTACGATTATCTTGAACATGGAAAGATCTGGTATGTTGTCTTTGAGGTTCAGAAGCGTGGGATTGTAGTCGGGATTACAAGGAATTGTGTAGTAACGCTTTTCAGCAAGAGCACTGCCGAAGAATTCATAAACTACATCTTGGAAGATCTCTTGATGCTTGTTGAAGAATAGGATTTACACGAAAAACGTTCTGCACTTTCTTGATGTTGATCTTACCCCTATTGCAATTGTGAATGCAGATCTTCTGCAAAAACGAAAATAGAAAAGTTATATTGAACTCGTCAGCAATCTTAGACGATAAGTTGGAGAGTGATTTGGTGAAGCCAGCGGTTGTTGTCATCGACATGATAAACGATTTTGTATCAGGAAGCGAAATCACTAGAGCAGACGAAACTGTGAGAAAGAAATGGAGCTGAGTGGCGAAAAATATGCCGATTTTTCATTATGCAACTGACGATGAGATAAAGAAAGGCGAGACAACTGACATTTACTTCGTAAGAACCAAGGAGATTCTTGAAGCTAAGAGGCTGACTGAAATTCAGGCTTATGCCGAAGTGACCCCGGGCATTCTTCCAAGAGACTGGCCATGGGGGATATTGTGTGGCATTGAAGAAGAAGCCCACCTGTTTGAAGGTTGCCCAGTTGACGTTTATGCCATGCCTGAAGGAAGTGTGTTCTATCATGAAGACCACAGAGGAGTACGCGAGCCAGTCATGTACATAGAAGGCCCCTACGGAGGATTCTGTCTTTTAGAAACTCCTTTGCTTGGGTTGCTTTGCCAAGCTTCAGGTGTAGCAACAAGGGCTACAAGAGTAAAAAAGGTTGCTCGAGAAAAACTTGTTCTCGCCTTTGGAATTCGCCGCATGCACCCAGCCTTGTCTCCAATGCTCGACCGCGCGGCTTACATAGGTGGTTGTGACGGCGTTTCCAGCCTAAGCGGCGCCAAAATTATAGGAGCCAAACCCATGGGGACTATGCCTCACGCGTTGATTATTGCTTTTGGCAACCAAGTGAAAGCTTGGAAAACCTTTGACGAAGTTATGCCCAGTGATGTGCCACGAGTTGCTCTCATAGACACTTACTATGATGAAAAGGCAGAGGCAATAATGGCTGCAGAAGCCTTGAAAAAGCGACTTTATGGCGTGCGTTTAGATACGCCCGGCTCAAGAAAAGGCAATTTCGCCGAAATCCTTCGAGAGATTCGATGGGAACTCAACGTAAGAGGCGGCAAGCACGTTAAGATTTTCGTTTCTGGTGGATTAAACGAAAAGACCATTAAAATCTTAGGCGAGGCTGGAGCCGACGCGTTTGGCGTTGGAACAGCAATAAGCAATGCTCCAACTATAGACTTCGCCATGGACATCGTTGAAATGAATGGAAAGCCGGTAGCTAAGCGTGGCAAACTAAGTGGTAAAAAGCAGGTTTGGAGATGCCCAAAATGCCTCACAGATACTGTTCAACTCTTCGACTTGTCCATGCCTAAATGCCCCAAATGTGGAAACAAAACTGAGCCTATGCTAAAGCCTCTAATTGAAAAGGGAAAAATTGTTTCAAAGCTTCCAAAGCCAAGCGCAATTCGCAAATACGTGTTAAAACAGCTTGAAAAGCTCACTCTAGAGATTTGAAAAGTTTATTTCGCTAGCTTTCAATGTTTAATGTTTTAACATTCTACTTATATTTGCTCATCAAAAAAAGAGGCGTGTAAGTTTTTCGGTTTCGCTTGACTACTCAAGTCTTGCCGGCATGGCTATTGCAGTTTGTGTTTTAATAACTCCATTAATAGAGTGAATTTTCTCTAGGAGCTTTCCCAACTCGTCTATATTAGTGAACTCAACAAAGGCTACAACGTCGAATGGTCCTGTAACTGCATGTGCCACTTTAATGCCGTTGATTTGAAGAGTTGCTTCAGCAACTTCCCATGGTTTGCCGGGGTCTGTGCCAATGAGAATATAGGCTTGCACATGTTTCACCTTCCAACTTACTAAAGATAGGAACAAAGCATAGAAAAGCTTTAGGCTTACAGGAGTTTCAGAAGAATTCCTTTCGCCGTGTATAGTCGGTTTTCGCCTTGCTCGTAGATGATGGATCTTTCGCTTTCGATTATTTCGCTGCTGACTTCGTAGCCTCGGTGAATCGGCATGTCATGCATTACGAGAGCTTTGCTTTCTTTCAGCAGTTCCTTGTTAATTTGATAAGGCCTCATCAGCCTAATCCGCTTCTTATTTTCCTCCTTGAATTTCGGGTCGAGGAAGAATTCCATGTCAACCCATGTGTCTGTGTAAACTGCGTCGGCGTCTTTCACTGCGTTCTTAACGTCTAACGTTGTTTTGTATAGCCCGGTTTTCTCAGCAGCCTCTATAAGTTCCCTGTCAAGAGAATGCTCATTCTTTATAGGCGTAACAGCGGTGATTTTCACGCCTGTTTGGGTGCAGCCCACAATTAGCGAGTTACAAACATTGTTATGAACTCCTATGTAGACAAGCTTTGAACCTTTCAGCCTTCCAATCTTCTCTTTGATTGTCATCAGGTCGGCAATGGCTTGGCATGGATGATATTTTTCGTCGCATCCGTTGATTACTGGAACCTTTGAGGCTTCTGCCATGTCTTTGAGGTCTGAGTTTCTGAGCAGACGTGCCATGATGCAATCCACGTTTCTTGAAAGATAGCGAGTTTCATCCTTAAGGTCTGCAATAGTAAAGTTCGTGGCTCTCCAATCCAAGTAAAGCGCATGACCGCTCAGTTGAGTCATTGCTACCTCGAAGGAAACGCGTGTTCGAGTTGAAGTTTTCTGGAAAATCATGGCTAAAGACTTGTCTTCTAAAGCGGTTCTAAACTTCCTTGGGTTTCTCTTAATTTCTATGGATTTTTCAATTACCTCCTCAATCTCCGACGAACTCCAATCTTTTAGAGTTAACAAGTGCATTTGTCATCACTTTTCTGCTCCAGAATAAGTTTGGATTTCAGTTTAAAGGTTTCTGGAAAGGTTTAAACCGACCCCATTTTTTTATTGACGACGGTTCGCGCGCATCGATCGAACGAAGCCAGTACTTACCAAAGAGGAAACGAGACGTAAAGAATTATGTTCCACGCTACCACGAATATGTAGAAGGCTACAAGAACAATTAGTGTCCCAAGCAGCAGCTTCCTAGCGAAAGGCCACTCAGTTGGCTTGGCGACTTTCTTGGTAAGTGCACACAAAACTCCGAAAAATAGGACCTGGCCGAGTTTGATCCAAGCTGAAACAAGGATTCCTACGTTTCCCCACATGTAAAGAGTGAAGGGATTAGACTCATAGGCTGGGTTTGTAACCAAAATGTCTAAGGTGTTGAGCCAAAGCAAAAACAGAAACCATGGTGCTAAGGATGATGGTTTCCATTCCATTTCTCCCTTCTCCTAGCTAAAGAATGCAACTTCAGTTATTTATGCTCATGCATACGTATGTCCTAAATGTGCACGCAAAGGGTTCTCCTTTCTCTCTTTTGAGGTGCGGTGTTAGGCGATAGAGTGAGAGGAAAGACGCTTGCGACCAGTGGTTTTTCCGCACCAAAAAATTACTCGAGAAACATAGGAATATATATTTGATGCAGAAATGTTCCATAGTGCGTATGCGTCAAGATGTTTCCGAAAGTGCTTACTATAGTTTTGAACTTATTATTGTAAGTTTTATGGAATCTATTTAAAGCGTGGACCTAATAACATCTGAGGGTTTACATGGTTCTAATTGTTGCTTCAACTAAGGACACTGCAAGCACGAACATTGCGCAAAAACTCATTGACAATTATGGATTTGAAATACTTTCAGAAAGTTTTCAACAGAATCCTGTTTACTTTAAGACAATATCTGGTCAAGAAGTCAAACTTGTTTTTGTAAATGAAGAACTTATTCATACACAATTTCTCACAGATTTTTTCACTCCTGAACTCTTGGTTTTTGTTTCAAGGCACAGCAGTGTAAGCGGTATTCCAACGCTTTCAGTTCACACACCCGGCAATTTCGGTGAAGCAGAAGTAGGCGGCATAACAAGAAAGGTTTCTGTTTCTCCCGCAAGCTCCATGAAAGAAGCTCTTTTAGAAATGGTTGGGCAGAAAGAGCGGCTAATGCTGAACTACAAGGTTTCGTATGAGTGCACACATCATGGTCCATCTTTGGATGTGCCAACAATGTTCGTGGAGTTAGGTAGTTCACCGGTGCAGTGGAAAGATTTGAAAGCAGCAGAGGCAGTGGCTCATGCGGCTATGGCTGCTGTTACCAAACAGTCAACATACTCAGCTGTTTTGGGAGTCGGTGGCCCCCACTACAATGAGAAATTTACCAAAATAGCTTTAAACACACATGTAGCGTTTGGCCACATAATTCCGAAATATGCCATTCCGAAAATCGATGCAGAAATGTTGAAGCAATGCGTCCAGAGAACTGTTGAAAAAGTGGAATTAGCTTTTTTTGACTGGAAAGGCATACAAGGTACAGATAAAAAAAGATTAATAGCGATTTTAGATGAAATCTGCGTTTCTGTGAAGAAGGTTTGAAAATCTCAGAATTATCCTTCAAAGGAATCACTTAAAGCAGAGACCCACTTGAAAAAACGCTAAAAAGAAAAGCAAGCAAGAGGGATTGTCTTATCGCATTGAAAGTCTTATATAGCTCTCTTCGTTATGTTATCGTGAGAGCAATGGCGGAAATCTGTTCTATCTGCGGGCTTCCTCGCGATATATGCGTCTGCGGCGAAATAAGCAAAGAGCAGCAACGTATCAAAGTACGTTTGGAAACAAGAAAGTATAGAAGAGCAGTCACTATAGTAGACGGCATCAACGACAAAGACACAGACCTCGGGCGGCTGGCCCAAAAACTAAAAACGTTCTGCGCCTGCGGTGGCACAGCCAAAAACAGCCAAGTAATACTTCAAGGCGACCACAGACAGAAAGTGTACTCCTACCTCCTTCAGATGGGTTATCCCCAAGAGAACATTGAACTTCAATGATTAAGAGATGCAAAAGACAGCGTTTGAGGTGCGAGAAAGCTTGGGTTTGCTTCAAAACCTACGCGAAGTATTCGGGAAACTAAAAAGAAGTCAACCAACTCCCAAGTTTTGCCCCAGATGTGGGAGCCCAGAAATCCGACTTTCAAGCAGATTTGATGTATGGCTGTTTCCAGAACAGTATATTTGTCAAAAATGTGGCTATAAAGGTCCCATTGTAATGGAAATTGAAAAAGAAGAGCAAAAAGACGAAGCCTAATCTGGAATCTCCAGCCTTAGCTGTCTCTTAAGGCTTTTGTAGCGGTTTCTAACAGTTACTTCTGTTACGCCAGCAGCTTCGGCAATGTCCTTCTGCGTTTTCTTCTCATTGTTTTGCAAACAAGCGATGTACAGAGCTGCTGCGGCGAGGCCCATCGGGTCTTTTCCAGAAGCCGCCCGTTTTCGTCTGGCCTGCCTAAGGATTTTGATGGCAATTCCCTGAGTTTCACCACTTATGCCTGTTTGCTCTGCAATCTTGGATATATAGGTGAGAGGGTCAGCTATCGGCATCTGTATGTCGAGTTCTCTGAGCAACAGTCTGTAGCAACGAGCGATATCCTTCTTGTCAACAAGGCTGGCTTCAGAGATTTCACGAAGAGTCCTAGGAGTTTCCGTACTGCGACAAGCCGCATGAAGAGAAGCAGCTGCAATAGCTGCTATTGATCTTCCGCGAACTAAGCCTTTTTCTAAAGCCTTACGGTAAATAACCGCTGCTTTCTCTTTGACTGGCCCAGGTACGTAAAGTTTGTCAGAAAGTCTGTCAAGTTCAGCCATGGCTTGTGCAAGGTTTCGGTCAACTGAAGAGTGCACCCGAGAGCGGATTTGCCATTTTCTGAGCCGCCACATTTGAAGTCTTGTTGAAAGTGGAAGTTTGCGTCCGAAGGCGTCTCGGTCTACGCGGCCTATTGCTGTAGACAAGCCTTTATCGTGTACAGAGTATGATGTTGGAACGCCAACACGGCTACGTGATGCTTTCTCTTCTTGGGTAAAAGCTCGCCATTCCGGCCCTTTATCTATCATTTGTTCATTCAAAACGAGACCGCATTTTCCGCATATGGTTTCGCCTGTGTCATAATCATGAATAAGATTAGCACTGCCGCATTCTGGGCATTTTTCGGATGTGCGTCGTTTTACTTCTCCTTTTTCCATAGCTTATGTTTCCTCGATGGAGTACCGTGGCGAGAAAACCGTCACTATCAGTGGTTCTTCATGGGAACCATCAGGTTAGAATCCGTCCATCTGGCCCCGCCGCGAAGAAATCTTTAGAAATGTTTTAATATATAAACCTTACGATTCCTGTAAATGAATTTAATGTATGTTCTTTGTTGATTTATTTCCAGTCTCACTTGAAGCTTTATCTTTCGAATTTATTCTATCAATCTATTTACGGAACAGTTAAGAGTTGTCGCTTTGTCTTGTAGCTACGGTAGTTTCATGGGCAAACTGTTGCTTGGCTGTTCTGGCTAGTACTATAAAGACCGGGTTGGTCTTTTTTATCGAGAAGAAACAGAAAGCAAGCTTGCAACCTATTCAAAGGTTTTTAAGACAGTAGAAATCGACTCAACGTTCTATGCCTATCCCTAAGGGCGTGGTTATGGGCTGGCTGAAGTATACCAAGCCAGATTTCATTTACTTGACTAAGCTGCCACGCTTGATTACGCACGAGAAGCTAATTTGAAAGAAGGCGTGGAAAAGGATCTGCAACAATCGTCGATGAGCCTCTGTTGCCTGCGGACGTTAAGGTAACCTCTGACGTAGCTTATATAACGACGGCATGGAAGAGGTGGATGCCCTTGGTACAATTATCACTATAAAAATAAAGAACCAGAGCAGTGGGTACCGAAAGTTGAGGAAACCATGGACGAGGAAGGGACGACGTCAGTATTCTTGGAAATATTGGCGCAGAACGAAGAAATTGGGAGTTTAAGCCTTACGTGGTTTAAGTTCTTTAACTAACTGGTCTATCTCTTCTTCAGTGTTGTAGAAGTGGGGTGAAACCCTTATTCCATGCGCCCTTGCGGAGACAATTATTCCTTTCTTGCTTAATCTTTTCACTCGCCTTTCTGGCTTGTCAATGAGAAAGTTAACTATACCAGAGCGGTACTCTTGCTCTTCAGGTGTCTGAAGCTTCAGTCCACGTTCTTTTACTGCCTCTATCAAACGTGATGTTAAAGCCGAAACACACTTTTCTATGTTTGAAATTCCCACATCCAAGAGAAGTTGTAAAGATGCTATGGCCCCTATTAGGCTATAGATGCTGGGACAGCCAACTTCGAACCGAGCAGCGGTTTCTGAGAGTTTTAACGTCCAGATGTCCCAGAAGTCTATTGTCTCGAAAACCTCTGGTTTGACGCTTGCCCAACCAATAAATGGAGGTTCAAACTTTTCGATCAGTTCTCTTCGTACATAGAGAAATCCAGCGCCAGCTGGTCCCAGTAGCCACTTGTAGCACCCAGCCGTTAGAAAGTCAAGATTGTCTCGTTTGACATCGATGGGTATAACACCTGCGGATTGAATTGCATCAACAATGAAATAGGCTCCATGCTTATGAGCGATTTCAGCTAAAGAGCGAAGGTCATGACAAAAACCATTAGCATATTCCACATGACTAATCGCTAAAGCAACTGTGTTGTCGTCCACGGTCTTCTCAACATCATCGAGCAGAATCTTGCCATTCACATTCTTGACATAGCGCACCTTCGCATCAAGTCTCCGCCCTAGCCAAGGGTAAACAACCGAGGGATATTCCAAATCTGTAGTCACGATGTTAGAGTCGGAAGGATATTCCAACATGTGAGCCGCAATGTTTAGCCCAGTGGAAGTGTTCGTTACAAACGCGATTTCATCCTTTGTGGCGCCAACAAGCTCTGCAAACGATTTCTTAGGCTCATAGGGGTCTTCTTGTATGGTTCCAGTTTCAGAAAATGCCTTTGTAAACCTCTGCACAGCCTGTACAGTGGGTTTTGGAAGTGGAGACATCGCAGCATGGTTCATGAAGATTTTGCTCTGCACTATAGGAAACATCTTGCGAACTTTTTGCAGACTTTTCATATTTTAACTCTCCAAGCTTTTCGACTTAACTGACAATTTGTTGCTTTTATGCTTATATGACTAAAAAGCCCATGTTCTTGGAAGAAGCGTATTGCATTTATGAAACGGCTCCTCTGAAGGGATGCCCTGGACTCAAATCGTATTGACAATATTTTCGTGATAAGCTATGCTGACTTTCAAGCTTATCCTCCATAAAGGAGAGTAGAATCTGCATTTTTCAATGCAAGCTAGCAAAATTATGCAATGCTTTCTGTTTTGTCAGAATCAAAATTCTTTGTTCCACACAAAAATCTAGCGTTTCTCATAAAAGAAAGAAAAGCTTGGGATGTGTAAAAGAGCTAACGCTTATTCTTTCTTCGTCGCTTCACCTGTTTTCTACTGTTTCTCTTCTTTCTTCGCCGGTTACGCCCGCGACTATTCTTCCGGGTTTTCCTCAGGAAAGGGTTGGCTTTCCTCCATTGAAGTTTCAGAAACTATCTGCTCTTCAGGCAATATCTCCTCTGTTGTTTCTTCCGTTAGAGTTTCAGAAGCTATCTCTTCAGTCATTGTTTCCTCTGTTGAAGTTTCAGATAATACCTGTTCCTCAGTGAGCGCCTCTTCAGTTGGAGTTTCAGGAACTATCTGTTCCTCATAAACCATCTCCTCTGTCGGGGTTTCTATCGTTTCTTCAGTTACCTGTTCTTCAGGCATTGCCTCTTCTATTCTCTCCTCAGTCATTACCTCTGCTATCTCCTCTGTTGGTGTTTCGATAGACGTCTCAGGCATTTCAGGAGTTTCAACCTGAGTTTCAGTTGGCTCGGTCACGGACACTTCTGGCGCGGTCTCCATAGCTGTTTCTGTTGGCATTGCTTCCACAGTTTCAGCTGTTTCAATTGTCGTAGTAAGTTCAGCTTGAGTTTCTTCTGGAACAAGTTCCATAATGGCTTCTTTGATGAAGTTTAACTCGTTCTTTGTGGCCTCAAGCCCAAGATTCAGAGCACTAACTTCCTGATTGTGAAGTTCTTCAGTGATCTCCCCAGCAGCATAAGACATCTCTACGTTAGCCAAAAACGTCTCCAAATTACTGATTTGCTGCTCAAGGTCATTTAGTTTTGAGGTCATTTTCTCAGCCAATTCTTTGCGACGGGTCTCAATTTGATCAATCTCGGTGATGAGTGCTCTGTTTAGGTTTTCGTAGGTAAGCTGTGAAATTCTGTCATTGCTATGCAACTCCTCGAGGGCATTCTGTTTCTTCCTAGTCAAATCAAGCTCATTGTTTATCTTCTCGAAAGAATCTTTCCATGAAATCAATCATACACACCTCATATTTGAAAATGAATGCATAGAACAGCGAAATAATTTTTATTAACATGTGGATATATCGCAGACTCTCAAAAGCACTCCATTTTCGGTTTTTCTTCCAAAAATATGTTTAAATCCCGACTAACTGCATAGCAAATATAGCCTCAAAAATGACATTTTATTCACGCGGCAAATCACACTATTCTGAGTAGCAACATCATTGAAAATGAAAAATGCAGTCACATATATGGTGTGCTGATTCTGATTTAGATTTTTGTTCAAGATTCAAACCAGAGAGCTGATTTTCGTTTGTAGCCAAGAAAATTTAAATACGAATAGACATGACTATGCAAGATTCGGGACATAAATGGAGATAACAACCGTTTTGAAAAAAATGCATAAAAGATCAGTCAAGAATTTCTTGGATGTGTTGGTTCTGTCGGAGTTGAGACGAAAAGCCATGAGCGGCTACGACGTTATGGTCTTCATCTACAGCAGATTTTGCCTCCCTGTCAGCTCGGGCACAGTACATTGACCTATAATTCTCTGAAGAGATGGCTTGATGAAAGGCGAATGGCATCAGCAAAAGAGAGTTACACGCTCACTGAAAAGGGAGAAGCGACAATGAGGGCAATTCTAAACGCAAACAACCAGATTCGACATCTTATTGCAACTTTACTAAAAGTGCAAAAGTAAATATTTGGGCTAAGAGGGGTTGGAACCGAAGATTTTGGGAGTAAGCCTATCTACTGTGGTCTTCACTTTTTTCCATTCCTCTGAGTTTCTTATCTGAAACTTATGCTTGCGTTTCCACTTTCCCTCACGAAACTGCCATAGGTACATGGCGATAGAGCGCCTTCCATACGATTCTATAACAACTATGGCCTCCCACCATTTTTCACTTTTAAATATAGTTACATGGTCTATTACCTTATAGAAACTTGAAATAGGCAACTGTTCCTTCTGCTCGCTCAACACCTTTTCCCTTCGCATAAAGTTAAATCGACTCTGATTTAAGTCTTCGTGATATGCTTCGCTTGGCTAACCTCTTTCAACAAACACAAAGTTCTAAATGGGAAGACGCAGTAAAATTATGCGAGGAATAATGGTTAAGGTTGCATGCATTTATAGACGCCAATGCCCTTGGACTGCAGAATGGTTAAGAACCGTCAAGGAACTATACGCCGACTCAAAAGTGGAACAAATTAATGCTTGGGAGAAGCCAGATGAAGCCGCGGCTCTAATCAACAATGGATGTCAAAAAGAAAGACAGAAGACCTCTGCATATTTGTTCGGATTGTTTGTTGACGGAAAATACGCTAAAGCAGGACCCGAACTAACTCAGACTGACGAGAAGGCGCGGGCACACGACCGCCTAGAAAGCACACATCGCCACATTTATGTTGAAAGCGAAATTACTATGGCTCCTCTAACAAGCCTCACTATAGAAGACGAGATTAAACTTTGCCTTTTAACTCACCCCTCCGCTGTTTCAGTTAGCAACCAAGGCTTCAAACAAGGGAAAAAAATGAAAGTGAACTGGTTTAAAGAAGTCTTCTCAGCTGTGGACCCTTGTGGAGTAGTAGCCTACAGAAGAAAACAGCCTGTAGGTCTATTGGAATATCTGCCCTCTCCATTAGCAAGGAAGCTGGGCTTCACTCTAACGGATGACCCTAAGGTGGTTACGATAACATGTATGGAAGTTGCCTTAGGCGAAGAAAGACAAGGCGTTTATAAAATATTGGTTTCCTCCATGCTCGGAAACCTGATACGCGACAACCAGGGATTTACTGAAATCGAGGTGTTGGCTCAAGAGGGAGATGTAGCCCTCGATTATCCAGATAACGTTCCAACTATGCATCCAGACTATCTGTATCAGGAAATGGGCTTTAGGAAGGTCAAAACATGGAGAGAATGCTTGCTGATGCGCTACCAACTTGCATAGAACCTAATCTCAATAGTATTGCCCCAATATAACCCTAATTAACGCTAATCTAGACACTTGCAATAGGTCAATAACACTAATCTGTCTAATGGAGATAGATGTTTGAGAGTTTTAGCGGTCTCCGACTTTCATGGAAGCCTCGAAGCCTCTAGACAGGTTTCCTTTAAAGCTAGAACCGTAGACATCGATGTAATAGTCATTTCAGGAGACATCACTCACTTCGGCTCTGTTCAAAATGCAAAAACAGTGTTTTCTCCAATACTCAAACTTAAGATGCCGGTCTTTTTTGTGCCAGGCAACTGCGATCCGCCTTCACTAGCCAAAATCAATTTACAAGGCGCATTCTGCATTCACGGTTCATGTCGAAACTTACGACAATGTGATGTTTGCTGGTGTAGGCGGTGGACCAATCAGCCCATTTGGCACGCCTTTTGAAATGACAGAAGACGAGATCATGAATGTTTTAAATCAAAGCTTTGAACATTGTTAATCCAAAACTTGGATGATTTTGGTTTCTCATACTCCTCCTAAAGACACAAAACTAGATGTAGCGTTTAGCGGTGAGCATGTTGGCAGTTCAAGCCTTAGAAAATATATTGAAGGTAAGCGACCATCCATTGTTTTTTGCGGACATATCCATGAAGCCAGAGGAATAGACCACATAGGTAACACAGTTATTGTGAACCCTGGACCAGCAAGACACAGGCAATGCTGTGTAGCCAATATAAGTCAGAAAATCGAAGTTAACCTAGACCACTTGTAAAAAAAGGTTAAAAACGCATTTAATATAGTATTAATGCCCCGAGATGAATCAGAATGCCCTTTAAAAACGGCGAATTCCTCCTTATCGATTACGTTGCCAAGGTCAAAGAGACAGGCGAGGTCTTCGACACAACAATTGAAGACACAGCCAAAAAAGAAAGGTTGTATAAAGAGGGAGAAATCTATGAGACAAAACTGGTTGTAGTTGGCGAAGGATGGTTGCTGAAAACACTTGACGAAGGCTTACTCAACATGAAATTGAACAAAACTACGACTGTTGAGATACCGCCCGAAAAGGCATTTGGAAGCCGCGATCCAGAAAAAGTAAGGTTGGTCCCGCTAAGGCGTCTCACGGCAAAAGGCATTACACCACAGCTGGGAATGCGCATCGAGTTCAATGGAAAACTGGCTACTGTGAGAACTATAGGCGCTGGCAGAGTTCAACTAGATTTCAATCCGCCATTAGCGGGCAAAAATTTGGTCTATGAAGTTATAGTTCAAAAAAAACTAGAGACAAAAATGGACAAGATTAAAGCGCTTATTCATCGCCGAATACCAGTCGTGGACGCCGAAAATTTCTTATTGAAGACACGAAAAACAATGGTTGAGATAGGCGTTCCAGAAGAAGCCTTCTATGTTGAAGGATTACAACTCGCAAAGAGAGGCATATCAACCGACATTCAGAAATTCTTTCCAGAAACCAACAAAATCAAGTTTGTAGAAACCTTCAAAAGGCAAGAAACAGCTGCTGCCACAGTTACAACTCCAAAGTCAACATAGACTAAGGCAGGATGCGAAGCAGTTATTTACAATTCCGATGGCTCAATAAAATCAGTTCTACTCTAAGTTGGAGCCCGAAATGAATAGATCTGTTGAAATAATATGCATCGGAAACGAGCTTCTAATAGGTAAAACCTTGAACACGAACGCTCAGTGGCTCGCGAAAAGAATCAAAATCCTAGGGTTGAACGTAAGCCGCATCACTATAGTAGGCGACGACGTAAATGGAATTTCAAATGTCGTTGCGGAAATTCTACAACGCCAACCGATATTTATCATCACTACTGGGGGGCTCGGTCCAACATTCGACGACAAAACTCTTCAAGGTATCGCCGAAGCATTGAATTGCCCATTAGAGATCCATGAAGAAGCGTTGAAAATTATCGAAAAGAGATACCAGCAGTATCTCAAAGAGGGACTTGTTAAGGAAAGAGTACAATTGACTAGTCCTCGTATCAAAATGGCTACACTGCCAAAAGGAGCAAGTCCCCTGCCAAATCCGATTGGAACAGCCCCAGGAGTAGTCTTAAAACAAGACAACACAACCATCATAGCTTTGCCAGGGGTTCCATCAGAAATGGAAGCTATTTTCGACAACTCGGTTGTTTCCTTGATTAAAGATGTTTCAGGTGACGTGACCTTTTATGAAGCCAGCATCTCAGTCACTGGAATCATGGAATCAGACATAGCGCCTCTCATCGACACAACCATGCATGACAACCCCTATGTCTACATAAAATCTCATCCTCATGGAGGCGAAGGGGTTCCTCATTTAGAACTGCACATCTCAACCACAGCTCAAGACCCAGACATAGCCAGGAAACGTGTCAGTCAAGCCTTACTTCATGTCACGGAACTCATACAAGTCAAGGGTGGAAAAATCAAACCTACAAAGCCCAATGATAAAGAATAACTATTAGACTTTTCTCATAAGGTTTTTAGCATGTCCTGAATGAATACAACTGCTCGTTGGAGTCTGCAAGGTTGAACGCAATAATATTGGCGGGGGGCTTTGGAACAAGATTACGTCCACTCAGTTGCACACGACCAAAAATGCTCTTTCCAATGGCAAACACGCCCCTCTTGGATTGGACACTTGAAAAATTGGCAAAGAACAAGGTAAAGAAGACAATTTTAGCTGTGAACTATATGGCTGACGCTTTCATTAATCGATATGGAAAAAAGGCTTATGGAATGAAAATGCTCTATTCAAGAGACATTCGCCCAATCTACTCCGAAAACCTTCAACCTTTTCAAAAGCTAGGAACAGGAGGCTCTATTAAAAAGGCTGAAAAGCTGATTAGATATGAGGAGCCTTTCTTTGTTTCGAACGGTGACATTCTCACCAACATAAATTACGCTGAATTCATGAAGAGGCATAAAGCAAGCGGTGCAATTGCAACTATAGCGCTTTATGAAGTTAAGGACCCAAGTCGATACGGGGTTGTCGAATTAACCAATAAAAGCCGCATAGTACGTTTTGTGGAAAAACCGACCCAAGAGGAAGCCCCCAGCAGTTTGGTGAATGCTGGAGTTTACGCTCTTGACCCACAAATTTTCGATTATATAGCAGGAGGACGCCCAGTTTCAATTGAACATGAAATCTTTCCAAAACTTGCGGAAGAAGGAAAACTCCAAGGTTATAACTTCCAAGGCTACTGGACGGACATCGGAGAACCCAGTGAATATCTAAAAGCCAACCAGCTTCTGCTCGACATTGAAATTAAACAAGAAAAACTAAGTAAGAACGTCGCCCTAGAATGTGAAACTGAAGTATACAAGCCTTGTATAGTCGGAGAAAACGTGACTATAGGAAACAAATCAAAAATCGGTCCTTACGCGGCCATTGGAGAAGATGTGACTCTTGGAAAAGAAGTTCAGATCGAAAACTCAATAATCTTCCCAAGAACTAATATTTCTGATTCCACTTCCATAAAGGGCGCAATTGTAGGTGAAGCCTCAATTATTGGAAGATGGGCAAAGGTTGAAAGCGGATGCATCGTCGGTGACCACGCGATAATTCACGATAATGTAACCCTAACCAAGGGCGTAAGCGTGTGTCCTTTCAGGGACGTTACGGAAAGCGTTCTCACTCCAAAATGTTTAATGTAACCCGCGCACTTTTTCATAAGTGGCTGAGTCCACCGCTCGGAAAACCCTGTCGAAAAGAAAAAGAGGAAATCATATATGAAGATCTTCATAGACATACTAACTCCAAAACAATGTATGCTATTTGCCAGATTATCGGAGAGATTGACAAAAAGAGGACACGAAATTTTTCAAACAACCAGAGAATACCGCGAAGTTCTTCAGCTCTTACATTTAAAAGGGATACACGTCAAAGTTGTTGGAAAGCATGGTGGAGGAAGACTTTTAGACAAGCTAAAAGCAAACGCAGAAAGGACTCTTCAACTAACCACATTAATAGAAAAGTGGAAGCCAGATGTCGCAGTTTCCTTCTCATCTCCAGAAGCCGCACGTGTTGCGTTTGGCTTGGGTATCCCACATATCTGCATAAACGATTCACCACATGCAGAGGCTGTTGCACGACTAACAATTCCACTTTCCGAGATGCTGTTGACGCCCAAGATAATACCCAAAAAAGCATGGACAAAATTTGGAATATCAGCGGATAAGATAGTTCAATATAATGCCTTGGACGCTTGGGCTTGGCTAAAAGATTTTAAGCCCAACGAAAAAATTCTGACAGAACTAGGACTAGACAAGGCAAGGCTGATCCTAACTTTCAGAACCGAAGAAACTTTTGCTTCATATCTTTTGCAGAGAGCACAAAAAATCCCGATAATTGTCTCTACGATACGAGAACTTCTTCAAACATCTCGAGACACTCAAGTGGTAGTCCTACCAAGATATGAAGGGCAAATTTCTGCCCTTAAAGGCATATTTCACGAAAAAGTTGTGATATGTCATACAACAATAGATGCTGCAAGCCTTTTGTCATTCACCTCAGTATTTGTTGGAGCAGGAGGTACGATGACAAGTGAAGCGGTACTGCTTGGAGTGCCTACCTTTTCGTGTTATCCAGAAGAACCATACTTAATTGAGCAATACTTGTTAAGCAAGAGATTGGCAATTCGTGAGACAGATCCTAGGAAGCTTGCAAAAAGAATCTTAGAAACACTAGACAATCTGAAAACAGAGAGAAAGAGACAATTTGACAAAGCAAGAAGATTAGTTAGCGCTTTTGAAGATCCAGTTGACGTTATTGTGAAAGCAGTTGAAGATGTAAACCCAGTTGCTTAGTCTCCTCGAAACAATTATACCTTTACATTTGGAATACATATTAACATAACCTAACAAAGGGTGATGTATTGCCAACAGCAATGGCGTTAGAGGAAGGAGACTTAGAGGTACCAGAGAAACGCGGAAAATACACAGTGTGCATTGTAGGATGTGGAAGAATAGGCTTGCCAACGGCCTGTCTCTTTGCAGAGGCAGGATTCAGAGTGATTGGAGCGGATGTAAACTCCCGAGTAGTTGCACTCTTGAACAAGGGCAAGCCCCCTTTTCTTGAAAAAGGTCTCAGGACGCTTCTAAAAAAACATGTGAAAAATGGCCTTTTTAGGGCTACCACAAATATCAGAGAAGAAGCTTCTGTCAGTGACATCATCTTATTTGTTGTTCCGACCCTCATTGATAAGAGGAAAAAGCCAGAATACTCGTTCATTGAGAGACCGTGTAAAGAGGTTGGCATGGGGCTATGTGCGGGGTCTATGGTCATCGTCGCCAGTACGACAGGCCCAGGAATTACAGAAACAGTGGTAAAAGAGACCTTAGAAAATGCTTCTGGTTTGAAGGCTGGGGTTGATTTCGGGTTAGCATACAGTCCAACTCGAGCAGCCCCAGGTCAAGTGTTGAAAGACATAGCTACCTATTCAAGGGTTATTGGTGCTATAAACGAGCAAAGCTTGAAAGTTGCTAGCCTCGTTTTTAGCACAATTGTTAAGGGAGGCATAATTGAAGTAAGAAACATCAAAACGGCTGAAGCAGTTAAACTTTTCGAAAATGTATATCGCGACGTTAGCATTGCGTTAGCGAACGATTTTGCCGAATTCTGCGAAAAGGCTGGAATAGATTACCTTGAAGCGCAAATGGCAGCTAACAGCCAACCATTTTGCCACTTACTTATCCCAGGAATCGTTGGTGGACATATCCCAAAGGATCCCTATCTTCTTTCAGAAGAGGCAGAAAATGTGAATGTAAGATTGCGCATGTTGCTGCTGGCAAGGAAAATAAATGATGAAAGGACAAATCATACAATTCAATTAGTCAGAGATGCTCTAAGGCAGTGTGGAAAACCGTTGAGAAGAGCTAGAATTGCAATATTGGGAGTTTCTTATCGCCCTAATGTTAAGGAATCACGAGGAAGCAAAACAAAAGAGCTTGCGAGCATGTTGCGTAGAAAGGGTGCTATTACTCAAGTATACGACCCCTTCTATTCCCTGAAAGAATTAACAGATATGGACTATTCCGCCCAGAAAACACTCACAAAAGTTGTCGAAGGCGCCGATTGTCTAATAATCGCAGTAGGACACGACCGTTTTAGACGTTTGAATTTAAGGAGAATTAAGCTTCTGATGAGAAAGTCACCATCCATAGTGGACATGGGACACGTCACTGAGCCAGCGATGGTGGAGAAGGCGGGCTTCATATATCGCGGTATGGGAAGAGGCGTTTGGTCTAAATGAAGAAACTAGGTGTAGCCGTTATAGGAACAGGTTTCTGGGGTAGAAACCACGCTAGAAACTTCAAGGAGATAGATGAAACCGAACTTTTAGCAGTGTGTGACATTAACCCAGAACGAGCTAAAGCAGTTGCAGAGCAGTTCCAGGTGGATGCATACACCGATAGTCGAAAAATATTTAGAAGACGGGACATAGAAGCCGTAACAATCTGCACGTGGTCAACAAAACTTGCTCTTGAAACATTAAGGGCGTTAAAAGCTGGAAAACACGTTTTAGTGGAAAAACCCATGGCCAAAACTGCTCGGAAAGCCGAAAAAATCGTCGAGTTAGCCAAGAGAAAGGAACGGATACTCATGGTAGGCTTTTTAATGAGATTCATACCAGGTGTTCAACGCATTAAAGAAGCCGTGAATAAAAGAGAGATTGGGAATATAGTCTGTGCAACTGCAAAAAGGGTTTCTCAATGGCCAGTGAGAATCGGAGATGTCGGAGTTATCAAAGATCTAGCTATTCACGACATAGATATAATGAGGACCCTTTTCACCGAAGACCCAATAGCAGTCTATGCAAAGGCAGGCGCCTTAAAACATAAATTTGAGGATTACGCTCAGATTATGCTCACTTTTAGTAAGGGAAAAACAGCCTTTATTGAAGCCAACTGGTTAACACCCTACAAAATCCGAAAATTAGTAGTAACTGGAAGCGAAGCCATAATGAGTGTAGATTATCTCACGCAAGAAGTAACGATAGAAACCGCTGGACAAACCTTAACCCCGCGATATGAATGGGCCGAACCACTTAAACTTGAACTGCAACATTTCTCCGATTGTGTGTTAAGAAATAAACAACCAGTAATCACTGGTAAGGATGGCCTAAAAGCTCTTCAAATGGCAGAAGCTGCCCTAAAATCTGCCAAGAAATGCACAAGAATAAAACTAAAAGAATAATCACTAAGCTGAGATTTCTCTAGCCCTTTTTCTTTAGGTTAAAGGGTTTTCCTTCTAAAAGTATTTTTTGAGGAATTTCACCTTTCCATTTGCGTAAAAATGGCAATTCATCTTTTTCTTCACGCAGTTCATCAGGTAGCATCTCTGGAATTTCATCCTTTATGGGGTACCACCGTAAACATTTTGGGCAGATTATTATGCCTTCAACAATCTCTTCCTTTTCTTCAAAAACATGTAATTCTAAAGGGTAATACTTGTCAATAGGGCAAGCCAGAATATCCATCAATTTTCTTTTGATGTTTTATTCCTCCGTTTAGATATGTTAACTTGATAATATTATAAAAGATTTGTTAGATTCTAACTCAAGTCACAGCTAATATAAGAAAGTTTTTGTCGATGTTCTAAATTGAAAGCAACCGAACTCCTTATGAACGGTTTCAGTCTTGTTTTCGCCAGCAATCCACTGCAGTTTGCGTAACCGAAATTTACCCAAACTGGACTGATTTGAAGCGGAACAGTATTTACTTGTTTATGTGTTTTCATAATAGTTTCAGCAATAACATGTGCTTTTGGTTTAAGAATTCTGTGAACACGAATAATTGCGATATCACCTTCGATATCATAGGATTTAACTGCGGCAGAACGTAAGGCAAAAGTTCCGAGAATAGGTACTAGATTTAGCGTGAAGGATAAGATGGCATGGATACCTATTTCTTCCTTTAAAAGTGTGCGGGTGAGAACCACAAAGTGGATTAGACTTATAACTGAGAAGGCAAAGCCTTGAATGAAGAGATAAGTAGCGCCGCGCCCAACATGGGTTGTGGCACGCAACATTGTCAATGATATTCGGCCTCTTGTAAGCGCGGTATATGACATTTAAAATATGTATGCAATAATAAAAAATAGATTTACAAGGATGTTTATATGCGCAACCGTAGAAAGGTTTTTCATAAACCACTTAGTATTCTCTAAGCCTAGAAGTTGGAGTGAAGGGAAAAAATTGCAGCTGAAAAAAATTGTACCAAAACTGAGGGACGGCATAAAGCTTCTCAAAGATTTAAGGTTTAAGATGTCACATGACCTGATACTGCAAATAAGTATTCTCTCAATTATTCTTTTGATTGCCTTTGCGATTCGTTTGTTGCCCATACGCTGGGGATTCCATCTATCAGAATTTGATCCCTTTTCTCATTATAGTTCAGCGGAACATATAGTCAAAAATGGGTTTTCATCTTGGTTCACGTGGCACGACTATCAAAGATGGTATCCTTTTGGTGTGCAGGTATCGAAAGCGTATTTTCCGGGTGTTTCCTTTACCGCCGCGTTCTTCTACAAAATTTTACAGATATTGGCTGTACCTATTTCATTGTATGAGTTTGCAGTTATATTTCCGCCGATAATGGCTGCATTAACATGTTTGGTGATGTATTTTTGGAGTAGAGATACCTGGGGAAAAACCGTTGGACTATTCTCTGCCATGTTTTTGGCGCTAAACAATTCTTACATTGGAAGGACAGCACTGGGATGGTTTGACGACGAGGCTATCGGAATATTTGCCATTGTGCTTTTTGCATTTCTGTTTCTGCGTTCTCTCGATGAACAACGAGCATGGAACTCAACAGTAAAATATGCCGTTGCTTCAGGCTTATCGCTTGGTTACATATTTACCAGTTGGGGAGCATCGTATTACCCTTTAGGATTGACAGCGCTTTTTGCCGGTTTGCTTCCACTTCTAGGAAGATATTCTAGAAGGCTACTTTTATCCTATAGTTTAACGCTAGGGTTAAGCTTGTTCATTGCGATTAACGTTCCAAAACTTTCAACGCGTTTCTTATTTACTGCACCAGTGCTTGCTGCATTACTTGTTTTCTCCTTTCTATGTTTATGGGAAATATTCAGGAACACACAAACAAACAAATGGAAATTCATCTTCACTCTTGGTCTCTTTGCAATTGCTGGTGTTGCAATTGCAACAATACTGGGAAGAGGAACAACACCGATATCAGGCAAATTCCTCACCGTTTTGAACCCTTTTGAACGATTGTTCAATCCAATTGTGGAATCAGTGCAGGAGCATAGACCACCGGCCTGGAGCTCCTTCTATTACGACTACGGATTGGGAATATTCTTCATTGTGATCGGACTATATTTTGCAGTGAGAAACCCTACAAACCGAAACCTATTCCTGGTTTTATTTGCTCTTACAGCCGTTTATTTTGCGTCTTCGATGGTGAGGCTTCTTGTGATTCTGGCGCCTTGTTTCAGTATGCTTTGGGCGGTAGGTTTAGTTGGCGTGCTAAGGCCTTTTATCATGGTTATGAGGGAAGTCCCAAAAGTGCCTTTCAGGAAAAAGTATGTTTTTGGTCGTGTTGGGAAGGAGTTTAGCGGCGCCGCAATTATCCTAGTTTTTGTGCTTCTGTCGTTTGCCTTCATTTTGCCGATAAGTCCTTTGAGCGGTAGACCAAGAGTTTATGAACAGACTTATTCTCCTGTAACCATTATGGCATCGAGTATTCCTTTAAGAACTGGTGAGCCCATACCTGAATGGTATGACACTTTGATGTGGATGAAAAACATATTGCCTGATGATGCAATTGTTGTCAGCTGGTGGGACTACGGCTACTGGATATCAATCGTTGGAAATAAAACGACATTAGCTGACAATGGAACAATGAATACGACTCAAATCCAGAACATTGGGAGAATATTCATGTCCCCTGAAACAGAAGCAATCAAAATACTCAAGGAGTATGAGCGCGATGGGAAGCGCCCAGAGTATATCGTGGTTTTCGTGACTTTTAGGCAAAATGATGGAAGTGACAGTGGATATGGAGATGAAGGTAAATGGAGATGGATGGCAAAAATTCCCGGGTTAGACGATGATTCTTTTGGAAATCTCACCCTTGGAACCGATTGGGTGGATAAAAACGACGATGGTCAGAGACAACAAGACGAACTAGTACGGAATGTTAAGGGACAAAACACTACAATCTACAAACTCATGACATACGCAAAACATGAAAAAGTGCCTAGTGTCCCCGCTCCTACACTGCAACATTTTGAAAAAGCCTTCTTCTCAACAGGCGGACCTTATAGTGGAATCTACGTAGTGGTTGCTGTCTACAAGATCAATTATTAAGCTTCTGCTTGTGTGTTAACGTCTCAAAATAAAATATTTCAAAAAAGTTTTGGCTGAACTTAAGAAGATAAGCTACATTACGTATTAAGTGTGAAATGTGAATTGTTCCCAGACTTTTAGAGTGGGTTTCCTCTTTCATGGTTCTAAACGTTTCGAAGTAGGATACGTTAACGGTGGGGCGCGTTTGAGTATCAAAAAACTACCACTATATACATAAGCGTTGAAGCGTACATTCATTCTTGTTATAGCACCCAGTGATGGTCCGTCTCACTACTCAGTTCGTTCCTAACTCTACAGATACATCTCAAGGAATAGCCCGATTGGAACAAACACCAACTTCAAGGCATGCCATTGTCACAAGTATTGGGGAATTATCGGGGTAAAAGAAGATTAGCAAAAGTCAGAAGTGTCGGATTTACAGACCACTGATTACCTCCATGGATTCACCGTCGCCTTGTCCGTTTTAACACCAGAATAGTTGACTGTTCCTATGAAAATGACTTCGGCTTTATCCACACACTCGTCAATGGTTGAGCAGAAATGAGCTTTGCCGTCTAATACTTTTTTAGCATTTTCTTCGGCTGATGGATCATAAATGTANACTTCATGATTCTCATNTATTAGTCGCTCAGCAATTCTTAGTGGTTGAGACTTGTAAACATAAGGAACATTCGGTTTATATGCTACACCGAGAATCCCAACTCTCTTTTTCCCAAAGGATTTGATTTTTCGGATGAATCTGTCAACTACATAATCATTGAGGTTGTTTAGCATTTTTGAAAATTTATGTCCGCTTTTAACATGGTTTTCTATGCATGTAGCTTTGAAACAGTTGACATCTCGTGGAAAACATGGTCCCATATAGCCGAGTCCTGCCTTGTAGTTTCTTCTATCTTGGTAAATTATGTCTAAGACTTTATCTGAATCAGCAGTAAATTTTTCACATAACTCTCCAATCATGTTTGCAAACGTTATGCCTAATGTGAAGCTTACGTTTAATGAAAGCTTAATTATTTCCGCTTCTCCTGGCTGAACAATGTACGTTGATTTACCATGGATTTTTCTCCAAATGTTTGTCACCTGTTCTCCGTCTTCTTTGGAATATGCTCCTATCAAAACAAACTTTGGATTTTCAAAGTCATGTATTATTGAGCCCTGTTTTATAAACTCTGGATTGTAACAAACCTTTTTGTGAACAGTTTTAAGCTTGTCGGTGTCGCCTATGTTTATTGTGCTAGAAATAACAGCTAAACCGTTTGGATTTACCTCATGCAGTTCTTTTAATGCAAATTCAACGTACTGTAAATCAAATTTCCCAGATTTTAGCGAGGGAGTTTGTGTTATTATAAAGGCAGCGTCACAATTATCGACTATATCGTAGTTTGTTGAAACTGTTAGGTTTCTATCGTATTTTTCCAGATATTCGTTTATTTGTGGTTCGTTAAATCTTTCACGGTTCGTAATTTGCCTAACTCTTTTTTCGCTTACGTCGACTCCGTAGACTTGAAAATGTTTCGAGAACAAAACAGCTAATGGAAGTCCCAGTTTCCCTAATCCTATTATGCCTATATTCATTTTTCCACTTCCATTAAAACTAGATCTACTTCTTTTCGTATATTTTCCCAGCTATATTTCGTTATAATTTCTCTATTCTTTTTTCCAATATTCTCATTTCTAGATAGCGAAACGATTTTCTCAGCTAATTCCTCCGCTGTTATGTTCTTTGGCAATCTCTCTTTTTCTGGAACATATTCATCTGCTCCTCCTCCTTTAGTGATGAGGACTGGTGTTCCGCATGCCATTGCTTCCATTGTTTGAGTGCTCATTGCTTCAAGTTTACTTGGTAAGACGAATATTCCTGCTCTATTCATCCAGTATACTTTTTCTTCTCCATATTTTTCTCCTAGAAAAAGTATTCTTCTAGGAAAGTTCTTTGCTAAGTTAAGACAATATTCTTTGTACTCGCTGTCCAAAAACCGTCCTATTATTACCAACTCGTAATTCGGCAAATGTTTCATTGCTTCTATCAATAACTCGAGTCTTTTATGTTTCCACCAGTTACTTAATGTTAAGATAAGGTTTTCATTTTTCGTGATATTTGCCATTGGCTTATAGAAATCTAAATCTACTCCGTTATGGACCACAAAGAACTTTTCAGGTGGAAATCTGGGAAAAAGTCTGGTTAATTCACTTAGGCAATCATAAACCCAGACAACGATGTCACTTCCAAACAAGGGAACAAAAGCTTTCCATCCTCTTTCTTCTAACATCATTGAGGGGGCTCTATGAAAACGTGTGATTACTATTGTATTTTTCAGCTTATTTTTTAGGATGGTTTTGCAAAGAACCATTATGAACCCTCTTGCGTTACCTTCACACCAGATAATTCGATGATTACGAAGGAATAAATGCAAGAGAAACTTCCGATAACTCTTCTTAAGGGTATATTTTTTGAATCCACGTTTTCTAAAAGCTTCCGAATACATATCGAAAAGGAACCCAGATTTTTCTTGACCAGCCGTTAAATAGAGCATGTTTTCAACTCGTTGATTTAGTGTGGATAGGACCTTTGAATATGGTGACTTTGATTTCTCTGGGTAACTGAAAAAGTGGAAATATGGTGTGTGGAAAATACCTCCATTTTGTCGTTTCAACCTTACAGTAGTAACCCAATTTTTCTGTTTCGTACAGAAACCATTTTATGTTGAAAAAATTGTGGTGTGGTGGCGATTTTGCTGCATCTGAGTAGCGATGTGGACATACAATTATGACTTCATGCTCTGAAACTCGCAGCATTTCCTTAATCATTTTTACAGGGTTTGTGACATGTTCGATTGTATTCCTTGAAAAGACTGTTGAGAAAGAGTTATCTTTAAAAGGTAAATGATGAGCGTTAGCCGTAACGAGATTTTTGATGCGTTTCCTAATTAGTGAACGATCAGTTGGGAATCTGTCCTCTGAACGATGCCAAGTAGCTTTTGCATACAAATCTACATTCACATGACCGTGCGGCCTATGACCACAGCCTATGTCTAGAATCATGTTCTCAACCATACATACCACCCAAACTTTTTCTGGTTCGTTGTGAAGTGTTCCAGCAGCTTAAAACCTTTGAAGAGTTTTTCGGCCTTCGCTTTATCGTAAAAGTCTGAGTAAGGGTTAAATGTTGACTTTGCAGATTCGGGAAGTCTTCCCTCTGAAAGAAATGCATATTCGCGGAGGTTTCTGGCGCGCCTAGATTTGAAGTGCTCAGGGGCGTAAAGCATGCACACGAAAATTCCGTTCGTTTTAAGCCAACGTTTTAGGTTCAACACTATCTGTCTTGCCTTGGGTGTGTGATGGAGAACGCCATTCGCCAATACCATGTCATAGGCTTCCGTGAAACTTTCAGTTTCAGGGTTTTCTATACGTATCGCGTCTGAACGGATGTTGAAAACCCGACTGTATCTTGAGGCGAGTTTGACGTTGGATTCAACTATATCAGCGAATGTTACTTTCATAGTGTGAGGGCAATTGATGGTGAAGTAAACACCATCCTGTCCTATTCCACAACCAAAATCAAGAAGACTCTTCACATCCTTCTTGATTATCCATTTTAGGATCTTGGTTCTATATGCCATTGCTCTCTCCTTGCTGTTTCTCACTGCGATGCTTTTCCACACAAACTTCCTCAAGTAATCATCGGGTTTACCAAGCAATTCCTTGGTTGACATCTTTGTGCTTCCTATTGAGGTTGGAGCGAATTGCCAATATTCCTTTGCCTTATCTAATGAGTAACTAACTGACGGAGCCTTTTTCGCCCACAACCGTAGTCTTAGGTTAGCAACGTATCGTCTTATCCAGCAGACTAAACAATGGGGTTCATGGAAACAACTTTCACGCTCTTTCCCATGATACAGCTTCATCATTTAGTCTCTCTCTCTGCGTAAATGTGCTTCTTGTCTATCCATTCAAAACGATAATTCCTGTTGTTAAACCATTCTTCAAGTTCTTCTTTTCTCTCCCAGTCGTGAAGTTCAATTATCCAAGACCGAATTTTGTTCAGAACGGTTTTTGCCCCTTCTAGAACCAACCATTCAGCTCCTTCCACATCAACCTTAATCAGATCAACTTTTTCATAGTTCTTTAGCAGTGTTTTTAGCGTCACCATCTCAGTTTTTATGTGTTGCTCTTGTTTTTCATGTGCCAACAGGGTGTGCCCGCCACAATGTGAACCTAAGTACAGTTTTACTTCATTTGCATCTTTGTCTCCTACCGCCAACGGACAAATCTTAACTTTAGAATAGTTGTTTTCCGTTCTTAGGACGCTCATTATCTTCACATTCTCTGGATGGGGTTCAACTGCAAGAATTGTTTCAAAATTGTTACAAAGCAAGAAAGAGTAGTAGCCAACGTTTGCTCCTATATCTACAAAAACGGAACCTTTCTTGTTAATTATGAAAGAAGAAACTTGTGATTCATGACGAAAAATCTTTCTCTGGATTCTTGCCTCAGTTTCCTTCACTAAAAGAATGTAGGTTAGATATCTTGGGAAATGCATACTTTTAAGAAATTCTTCCAACGTCTCTAGATTTGTTGTCTTCAAAATTTTATTTCGAATCTCTCTTCCAAAAAGGAATCTTAAGGAGACGCGCATTAACATGTATGCTAAAGTTAACGGATTGTAAAAGCCGCTAACACCAAAATACCTAAGCGGGTTTACCAAATGCTGATTGTCTCCTTCTTTCATATACCCAGCCTGACAATACATGAAATTGGAAGTAAAGAAACACTTTAAGTAGAATCCTGATAAGTCCATAACCTTGCGAAGCGAAATACCTCCCTCTCTCAAATTGGATTCTGGGCAAATCGGCAATATTAGTTGTTAGGACTTTTGCTCCGACATCTTTAAGATAAACAACTCTATGTTCCTTAATCATGCAGTCACGCAAATACGTGTCTTCACCAGTTCTCACATCTCCCAGACTACCCTGCTTAGGATTTTGCAGCTTTTTTATGTCTTCATCTTCACTATCAAGCCAATAAGGTCGCCAAATAGCATAAAGACCAGAAAATCTTCCAGGGTAGAATATTCGCACAATTTCTTGTGTGATGTTCCTCCATATTTTTTGTATTCCTTGGTATGGGTAACGTTTGCTGAACGAAACTAATCCAGTATTATTTTTTCCGACTAATTCTATTGCCTTAAGTACTTTTTTGTTGATTATAAGGTCGATATCACTAGTAAGGATCCTGTCATATTTCGCTTCAAGAAAACCTTTACGTCGAACCCAAGACTGATGAAAAGCGAAATCTGGATTTCTATCCACAAGGAGAAATTTCGTCGAAATATTTTTGTGTTTATCAGCGATTTTCTTTGCGATTTCATAGGCCCCTTTATGTGGAGGATTATCAAAGCACAGTACTACTTCTGAAGGATTAACAGCATAAAAGGAAGGGACAGTCTTAGTTATTAGATCAACCTCATTTTTGATAGGACAAACTAGACTCCATTGGATTTTATTCATTTTTCTTGTCATTCCTTACCATCTCTTCAATCCATCTGTATGTGTCTGTTAGTCCTTCACGATAAGTTGTTTTGGGCTCCCAATTCAACACTTTTTTTATTAGGTTGAGGTCTGCGTTTCTTCCTCGAACTCCTTGAGGTTTGGTTGAATCATATTGCTTTTTAATTTTCTTTCCACTAATTTCGATTATTAAATCGGCAAGTTCATTTATGCTTACGAGTTCGTCACTTCCAATGTTTAATGGTTCAACATAATCGCTTTGCATGAGTTCGTAAATTGCATCAAGAGCATCATCGATATACAGGAAACTTCGAGTCTGTCTTCCATCTCCCCAAACAGTTATCTCTCCACCATCCGTTGCTTCAGCGATTTTTCTACAGAGAGATGCAGGTGCTTTCTCCCTACCGCCTTTGTAAGTCCCGTAAGGACCATAGATGTTGTGAAAACGTGCTATTCGTATATCCATTCCATAATCTCGATAGTAAGCTTTCATCAATTGTTCGGTGAAAAGTTTCTCCCAACCATAGAAGCTGTCCGGTTGGGCCGGAACGGCATATTCTTCTTTTAAAGGTTCGACATCTGGCATTGTTTGTCGGTATGCAGGGTAAATGCAAGCGCTGCTTGCGAAGAAAATTCTTTCGACATTGTTCATTCTGCATACTTCCATCATGTTCACGTTCATTAAAGCGTTATCGTGCATGACTTGTGCTCCGACCTCTGTTATGAAGCCTATTCCTCCCATGTTGGCTGATAAATTGAAAACCCAGTCAACATCTTTAGTCGCATAATCGCACGCGTCAAAATTCCTCAAATCTGATGGAATTACTTCGTCAACCTTTAGAGGAAGATAACATTCTGAGATCGGTTTTATATCTGCAACCCTAACACGATTTCCTTTCTCCTTAAGATAGTTTGCGAGATGACTTCCTATGAAACCACATCCACCTGTAACAAGCACTTTCATTTATTCATACCCTTCTCTCGTTATAGTTAGTGCAAACATAAATTCTTTTTCAACCAGAAAACGCGTGCACATCAATTCTGCGTTACTCGCGTTGGAAACATTTATATTAAATGCTAAACATGATTAGCAAAATCGTGGTGCAAACAAAATGTCCGAGAAAACTGAAAAGCTTGAACCTGGTCTAGTCTATGAATGTGTCAAATGCGGTGCAATTGTGACTCTTAAAGAGTTAGAGCTACGCGGCGGAGGAGTTAAATGCACCCACTGTGGCTATCGAGTTCTCAAAAAGATACGCCCACCAGTAGTAAAACGCATAGAAACCAGATAGACTGAAATTGCTTGAACCCTTTTTTCCTTGAGAATCAAAACAAATAGAGCACTTTTATCCTATTTTAAGAGATGGCAATCGCCGAATCACAGCCTCATAAAGAAGAAAGCCTCCAAATATGCTGATACTACCTTGAATTATGTTAAACAGGGAAAAGAGAGGTAAGAGAACGATGACAGCTATGTGAGTTGGATAATAACCAACGATTGGAAGAAGTGACACGACGCCTATGCCCATCAATGCTACACGTACAATTATGCCAGAAATGATGGCCAAGATTTTCAGCTTATCGCTTGTAGGCTTCCGCGTTCTTCGAACAACGTATACGCCAAAAATTTTTGCGAATTCAGCTAGGAATTTCATGAATCCCTTGAAAAAGGTAGGGTCTCGAAACGATACGCTGAGAAAAGTGACCAAGCTTGTAACGACTGCAGCGGGCAAGCCAAACGGGAAAAATGCAAGTACCATGGGTATTCCCATGAGATCAAATATTAAATAGGCAAGTGGCGAAACGGTATTTTCAAACCTGTAATCTTGAAGTCCAGTCTAAGACAAAAACAGCGGCTGCTAAGAGCGCGGTACCAGCCAAGAAGATGCTTTTCCTTTTGACATAGAGTTGACTCAAAGGATACCCTAAGCTAAGAAATTGCTAAAATATTTTAGAATTTTTGAAAAAATGTATGTCAAAAAAGTCATATCTGCGTTTCATTTAAACGAATCATTTTCCTATTGCATTTCTTGCTGTATAAGCTGTTTCACAACTTCTACATGCAATGGAGACAAAACGCCGGAACGATCTACCTCAGAGATTTGCAGTAGGTTAGCTTTTTTTAAAACATTGATGTGTCGATAGATTGCTGCATAATCCATTTTCAATATTTTGGCTATTGCCTTAATGTGCAATGGTTTCTTGGCTTTACTTATTATTGAAAGAATCTTAAGCCTCGTAGGATTGCTCAAAGCAGCAAAAATAATTGAGGCGTAGCTGATTTCTTTCTCATCGTACAAGATCTTTACACCAAGTTTAGTATTTTCGCTTCTAATTTATGACGATTACGAAAACTATTATCTTGCTATCACTACAGAACTGCCCAATTAGCGGTCGATTCTCAAGTTGCTTACTTCAAATTGTTAGAAGATTTCTTTTTCACCCAGTTTCCGAAGGGTTTTTCCCTTAAGTTTTACGGTTGGAATCATTGCCTTTTCTGGTTCTATTTCCGTGGTCTTTCGTTTCAGTGTTTCCCCGCAGATGCCATTCGGGAGCAGGCGTCGCTTTATGCATGTCGCATAGTTACAGCTGGCTACTTGGCATTCTTCTTCGGTCCATCTACACCAAGTTGTGTTTCCGCGATACATTAGAGCATTCTTGCCACACCGAAACAATTTACATTTTGCAGAGCAATGTTTTGCTTCAGCCAAAATTCACACAACCATTTATTGAAAACTAGACCTTTTCTCATAAGTTGTGTTCTCAATCAAGTAAATGTAAACTCGACGCCCATTATAAGCTTTTCTTGCACTGAATGTTTATTTCCACTTCACGAAAATCCTTGACAGCCTCTTGTAGGTTAGCCCTACAATAAATACGATAGCTAATATGGTTAAGGCAATCGCTGTTACAAACTGACTGGTTTCCACAGTGTGGCCTGCAATAACCACATATTTGTTCAGATTAAATGTAACATGCTTCGAGTTTGTTAAGTAGAGTTCTTTGGTCCCGCTTAATTGTTCCCAAATGTAGATTAAGATTCTTGAATCGCCTCCTATAGACATGTTGAAGGTGACTTGACCATCGGGGCCAGTAGTGCTTTCCACAGATTCTGCGGTTGTTTTCTGCTCAACTTTTACTACGGCATTTGGGATTGGTTGGCCGAAATAGTCAAGGACTATAACAGTGAGGCCTACGTTAAAGGTGGCGAGATGAAAGATGAAATAAGACCGATTTTGGATTAAATCTATTGTTGTTTCGTCGAGAAAAACATCGTCTTTGTATGCTCTGAGTTTATATTTCCCGAAGGTTAGAGAGAAGGTGACATTGCCATCTGAGTTAGTTGTGTAAGACTGGTCAGGTTGACCTGTTCCTTTGCTCCATTCATAAGCTTCAACTCCAACACTTTCAGCTGCGTTATTTTGGGAGTCTACCACATGAACTAGCGCGGTGTATGTAGGAAGAGTGATGGTTAGATTGAACCAAGGTGAGATTGCCATCCTTTCAATATAGGTTTGGTTAAAAATGTGACCATAACGACGTGCCTCAATGAGGTAGCTGATGTTTGTAAACATGTTGCGAAGCTCCCCGATTCCAGTGTAGTTTGTTGTGAATGTTAATGTTTCTTGGTTTGATGTGTTTAGTCTTGTTGTGTAGCTATAGTTTGCTGTGAAACTTATAAAAGGCATAGGAGTTCCTGCTTCATCTGTCGCAAGTATTTTGATGTTTGTGAGATTACATGTTAGCGGCAGCGCTTTGCTGCCTATCTTGTTTTCGATAATGCTTTGATTGGGCAGGACTCCGACTTCTACTTCCTTCAAGAAGGCTTTAAGTGTATAGTTGGCCATTTCGAGTAGAAGTGTTGCGATGCCAGTTTCGTTTGTAGATTTTGCTTCTACTTTTGCTGTTTTATTGTGTACTTCAACTAAGATGTTTGATAATGGTTCCCTGTTTAGATTTTCTGCTTTGATTTGAACGGTGAAGACAGGTTTTTCTACGACAAACTGTTGGGTGTCATCTACTGGTTTACGGGTTCCAGGTGTTGTTGAGTTTGTTATTGTTACTGTGTAGTTGCCGATGAGTGCATTAATCGGAATTGTCCAGTTGGTTTCGATTAAGCCATTCAATGCTGTAACATTTTCAGAAAATATGGTTTCTCCATTGTATGTTATGTTTACCCAAGCGTGCTCCGCTGCGTATGTGTAGTTCGCGGCTCTTATATTCACTGTTTGGAGTAGTGTATATTCTGTTGCATTTGTTAAACCCACCGAAAATTCTCTTGTAGCAAGAGTTTCATTGAAGGCTACTGTGTATTTGCCAGTGTAGTTTGTGTGCGCTCCAATAGTGAAGTTTGTGGGGTATGTTATGTATTTTTCTCCGTAGCCTGCAGTATTTGTAGTTAGCTCTGTCATAGATGTGTAAGTGTTGTCTGCAGGGTCCTTAACGGTGATGTTTGCGGCATATTTTGTGCTTGGTTCGCCTCCTGTTACGTTCACCCATATGGTTGTATTTGCCCCTTCTTGGGGTTGAAGTGGAGGCGGTGGTGTAACTGCTTTAATATGATGCTCTGTGTATAGTTTGAAAGTGGCTGTTCCTATATTTTGAGTTGTGTTATCGATTAATTCTACAAGGACGTCGCGTCCTTGAGGGGTTCCAGCTGTTTGGGGAACACTGAACGAGGTTTCGACGTTGAATCCCACGGAGTATCCTGTTGTCACGTTCAATGTGGTATTCCATCTAACAATGTAAAATCCATTTTCAGTCTCGATTGTGGCATTGATTTCTATAATTGTTTCAACTTTTCCACTTGTAGGGTCAATTGCTATGGTCACATCAGCCGTTACTTCAGTGGTTTGAAGTGAATTTAAAGTGACTGCAAAAGCGAGGAAGATTAACGCTGTGGCTTTTATTATCTTTAGGGATTTCTTGGTCATACCTTTTGTCTCCTTACTTGTTCCGTGCATTCATCGATCCAGATGTGTAAAGGGAATTCAGCATTGAATGTCTTAAGCTTTACCTTTTAGTGTCGGTGATTATTGCGAATTTGGTTGGATTTCTTGATAGAATTATTTTCTATAAGTGAGCTATCGGAATCAAAATATTCCTTTTATGTGTGAATGTAATTGTATAAACTGAGAGTTTAATGAAACTACAATAAAGAGGTGTAATATGAAATGCGCAACTATTCGGTTTTGATGGCGTTTGCCTTAGGCTTTTTGGTGCTATTAGGTTTGCAGTTCCTTCCGTGGCAGACTGTTGGTGCAGAGGCTTCAGTCAGTGTAGATATCAATCCAAATACGTTGAATCTTGAGATGCATGGTAAATGGATTACAGTTTGCGTTGAACCACCTGATGGATACGAAGTGGGCGACATTGACATTTGCACAGTGAAGCTTGACGGAGTGTTTTCCCCTGAGAGGTGGGATGTGCAAGATGATAAGCTGATGATGAAGTTTAGCGCTGAAGATGTGATAAGTCGAGTATGGTTAAAGATATATCATATGGGAACGCCTATGCCGCAAGACAATGTTACTGTGGAGTTGACAGTGACTGGTGTACTTGATGATGGCACCGGTTTTGAAGGCAGTGACGAGATTCAGGTTATAGCGCCTTCTCTATAGCACTTTGCAAGCCAGCTTGAAAATGTTGGGGGGGGAAGATTATAGACGGATAGTGCTGTCTATTTTGCTTGGTTTCTGGTTTGCTGGTTTTTTCGCATAACTCAACTATTAGGTTAGCTGGTGCTTTTTTTGAGGAATCTAAATATGCAAATTGATGCGTGGGAGTAGTTATAAAATTATTTAAGCTTTGGTCATCTTACTAGACTATGTAAACGTTGAAGAAGGGGATTCGGTATGCGCGAGCCGAAACTTGGGAAGGGAGTAGTTGTGGGCAAGAATGTGCGGTTCGGGCGAAACGTGGTTGTTTGGAATTATGTGGTGGTAGGTGATAAAACAAGGATAGGGGATAATACGCGTATAGGCAGTTTTTGTGATATTGGAAGAGATGTTGAGATTGGTGATAATTGTTTGATTGAAGCTCATGTGACTATTTCGAATGGTTGTGTGTTGGGCAATGGTGTGTTTGTGGGTCCGAATACGAGTGTGTTTAATGATAAGTTTCCTCCCAGTGGGTGTTTGGCGCCTTCAGTTATCAAGGATGATGTGGTGATTGGTGGGTGTGTGGCGGTGTTGCCGAACGTTACGGTTGGAGAGAGCTCTGTTGTTGCGGCTGGTAGTGTTGTTACGAAGGATGTACCGTCGGGAGTTGTGGTTAGGGGGGTTCCTGCGAGATTTATGATGTCGAGGGAGGAGTATGAGAGGAAGAGGGAGGTTTTTCGGGTTAGGGTGTGAATTGAACGTGTAGCTTTGGTATGTCGGCTATGTTTGTGTGTGCAATTGTGTGGGGGCCCTTTATTTGGCGTTTATTTGGTTTTTATTAGGTTTCTGTTGGGTTTTGGTTGATTTTGCTGGAGAAGAAGACGTTCACGTTTGTCAATATGCTTTTGATTTCTCTTATAGTATAAAGGCCTGATCGAGAAAACTGTTTTATTCTGTGCAAACTATTGGCTTTGAGGATGGGAGATGCAAGTTAAGGCTGTGCTCTTTGACTTGTTTGATACCTTGCTTTTGCTTGAAAAGGATGAGGCTTACTATGAACCTTCCTTGAGAAGGCTTCACGATTTTTTGGTTAGGAATTGCATTAGGGCTTCTTTTGAGGATTTCAAACGGGTTTATTTTGAGGTTAGGGATGAACTCTACATGGAGACTGCGGAAACCCTGGAAGATCCTCATTTTAATGTTCGTATTTCGCGNGTTTTGCAGCGGTTTGGATATAATTTCGACGTTTCGAATCCAATAGTCAATGGAGGCACAACTGCTTTTGGTGATGAGTTTATTCGTCGTGTACGTTTAGATGATGATGCTTTGGATGTTCTGCGGAAATTGAGTGGAAAGTACAAGTTGGGGCTTGTTTCTAATTTTGTGATTCCTGAATGCGTTTGGAAACTGCTGGATAAGTTTGGCTTGGGAGAGTTTTTCGATGCGGTTTTGGTTTCTGCTGAGATTAATACGCGCAAGCCTGATCCTGAGATTTTTGAGAGAGCTTTGAAGATGTTAGGTGTGAATGCTTCAGAAGCAGTTGTTGTTGGTGACACACTTGGTTTGGATGTTAAGGGAGCTAAGAATGCTGGGATTAGAGCTATTCTCATTGAGAGGAGACCTACGGAAGAGATTGTTGGTGCTGAGCCAGATAGAGTTATCAGTAGTTTAAAGGAGCTGTTTGTTCTACTTGAGGACTGTTGAAAGCATGATGATGCGCGCGTGAGATTTTCTCGTTTGTTTATTTCTGTTTCTTCAGCTCAGAAGCGATTTCGCGTGCTTCTTCAATTAGGGGCAATGATTCTCGTAGCTTGCTTATGTATTTCATCGCTCGCAATGTTTTGAAGACTGCGAAGCCTTTCTCGGTTATGGCGTAGGCAATGTGTTTATCGTTGAACTTTCGTTGTTCTGCGACGCCGTTTGTAAGGAGAAAAGCTAGATGTTTTTTTACCATCTGTGGTTTGATGTTTGTTTTCTGTGCGATTTGCTCTATTTTTAGTGGTCGATTGACGAGGGCTTCGAGAATGGTCAGGTATTTTTCTAGTTTTGAGGGGGGCATTTTGCATTGCACCGTTTCTTTGTCTATTCGTGGTGAGGATAAATGGTTTAGGAATTTGAAATAAGAATTGGAAACCTAGATTTTGTGTGTGCTTTAATGGCGCGGGCGTTGGTTGGTGTTTTTAAACGATATAAGGGATGTACTGGTTATATCGGACAAATACGTGTTCGGTGTGTATATTTTCTTGTGAGGCGTGAAATATGAGAATGAAGAAGAGAATTGAGCCTGGTCTCGTCAAGAACTTGGAAGATATTGTTGGAAAGGATTGGGTAGTGACAAGGAAAGATGATATGCTGGATTACTTAGTAGACGAGACAGTTGCAACTG
>JGI2173J19968_10000030_pt1 | contig 51167 bp, 44 predicted proteins | sample DeeMarSWOR136_30_FD_19968 | JGI IMG/M metagenome (IMG submission 19968) | reverse complement strand
ACTTGGTAACCAAAGCTTCACGCATGCATGCACTAGCACGAATGTGACTGAACAAAAGAAAAGGGAAGACTTTGAAGATGAATCTTACTCCTCTTTCCGCCACATTACGCGAGATCTACGTCCAGAGAGGAATACTGCAGCAGCTATTATAATCGACCCGACTATTGCCAATATTGCGACCACAGTCATGAGCACGACGATGTTGTCTACGGCTCTGAGAAGGCTTCGGTTAGAAGACTCAATGACGCTGACGATTGGTACCCGCGCAGCAGTCCCAAATCCAGTGTATCCTTGGACGAGCCCTTCGTTGGTCTGCGCAAATATGCGTGCTGATGTGGATGTTGCTCTTCCGTCAGTGGGCACAGTGAAGCTTATTGGATCAAGGTCTACCGTGCCATTTTCGCTAGGTATCTGTATCGGGGGACTATAGACTATAGTCATATTGCCGAGCTCATCCCAACCCTCCTCGGTGTACAGCATCCAACTTGAGAATTCAACATATATCTTCTTGACTTCTATGGGATCTTCACTAGTATTTCTTATGCTCACGTATATGGTCCCTTGCTCGCCTGGCTCGTATTCAACTTTGTTTAGATTGATGTAAACATCGATACCGTTTGCATCAACGTGTTTCACTAATATCGCTGAAAGGATCGCCACAGCGAATATTGCCAGAGCATATTTCCTCAAGATTTCACCTAGTCACTGTGTTCATTTTTCTCCCTATTTAAAACTTATTAAGGCGGAGCCTGAACTGCAAGCCGGAACACGAATAAAGATTCTAAGCCAACTCCGCACTGCTATTGTCAAGCTTGCGTGAATTCCCATGCACTACTAATGTATGGTCGTTCCAGCCTCGCCCCGCAGAGCTTTCTGTCCCATTTCCAAAGATGAGATTACAGCCTTTTCTCCTCCAGCCTCCACGAACTTTATACTTGCTTCGACTTTAGGAGCCATACTTCCTGGGGCAAAATGCCCTTCTTCCATGAATCTCTTCGCTTGCTCAACGGTCAATTCATCGAGCTCTATCTGACTTGGCTTTCCGTAATTTAGAGAAACTCTTTCCACGTCAGTCAGCATCAGAAGGATCTCAGTATTGATGTCACTGGCGAAAACCTGCGCAGCCAAGTCTTTATCAATCACTGCTTCAACACCCTTCAGGCTACCATCGCTTCTGACTATCGTGGGGATGCCACCGCCACCTGCAGCAATGACTATGGAGCCACTTTCAAACAGCGTTCTGATTATTTCTTTTTCAACTATCTGCTTGGGCCTGGGGGAAGGCACAACTCGCCGGTAGCCTCGCCCGCTGTCTTCAATCATTGACCATCCTTTTTCGCTTCTCAGCTTTTTGGCGTCCGAGACAAGATAGAATGGCCCTATAGGCTTCATTGGATTTTCGAAAGCCTCATCCTTCTCATCAACTATCGTCTGGGTGATTAGAGACACCACTGGATTGCCCAAGCCAGCCTCAGCCAACTCATTTCGCATTGATTGCTGAAGCATGTAGCCAATCATACCCTGACTTTGAGCCCCGCAGACATCTAAAGGCATAGGAGGCAAAATGTCCTTTGATCGCTCGTTCTTGAGAAGAATGTCTCCAACCTGGGGACCGTTTCCGTGAGTTATGGCAAGCCTGCAACCTTCCTTAATTAGCTTGGCAAGATATCTGCAAGTCCTTCTGACATTTTCGAATTGGTCCTCGGCAGTCCCTTTCTCCTCGTGCTTCAAGATAGCGTTTCCGCCCAAAGCCACTAATACCTTCTGACCCATGGAATCACCGAAGCTGCGCTCGGAAGATAGATACGAAAAAACAAGTTACGTTTAAAGGCTTTTCTGAAATCTATGAAATACGGCAATGCAGGCCGATAACCTAATAGTTAAAAGACGAGGTTTGCACTCATAGTGTGGTCTCTATATGGTCATACTTAAGAGAATCAAGAAAAGGGATGGCAGAATCGTCGAGTTCGACTCGAGCAAAATTGCTGAGGCAATCTGGAAGGCCCAGAAAGCTGTTGGCCTAGAAGACAAGTTGCTCGCAACGAGTTTTGCAGAAGAAGTCGTAAAGCAATTAGAGAATCGGCTTGAGCCAGGAGAGATACCGAGCGTTGAGCAGGTTCAAGACTTTGTGGAGAAGACACTTATCGAAAACGGGCAGGCGAGCTGTGCGAAAGCATACATTCTATACCGACAAAAACGCAGTAGAATTAGAAGGATCAAAACTCTTTTGGGCGTAGTGGACGAGCTCAAGCTTCCCCTAAATGCGGTTCTTGTCTTGGAACGGCGATATCTAAAAAAAGACGAGAGGGGCAAGGTAACAGAGTCCACCGGCCAGATGTTTAGACGAATAGCCAAGAGCATAGCTGAAGTTGAGAAGCGATACGGCAAAAGCAACGCCGAAATCATCAGCTACGAAAACGAATTCTATCGTATGATGACCGAACTGATATTCCTTCCAAATTCGCCAACAATCATGAATGCAGGCACTATGTTCAGACAACTAAGTGCATGTTTTGTGCTTCCCATAGAAGACTCCATAGAAAGCATATTCGATACGCTTAAAGCCGCTGCGATAATTCACAAGACAGGGGGAGGAACAGGCTTCTCCTTCTCCCGACTGAGGCCAAGAGGTGACGTTGTCAGAACCACTGGTGGCATTGCCAGTGGCGCCATATCTTTTGCCAAGATCTACGACACGGCAACGGAGGTTATGAAGCAGGGTGGACGACGCAGAGGTGCTAATATGGGCATATTACGCGTCGACCATCCTGAAATCATGGATTTCATCGTTGCAAAAGAAAAAGAAGGAGTATTGAAGAACTTCAACATTTCCGTCGCCGTCACAGACAAGTTCATGAAGGCAATAGAAGAGGACGACGACTTTCGTCTAGTAAACCCCCGCAATGAAGAGACTGTGGAAACTCTGAAGGCAAGAGCGATATGGAATCTCATGGTAATGATGGCATGGAAAAACGGCGAGCCGGGCTTAATTTTCCTAGACGCAATCAACAGGCACAATCCGACGCCCAAATTGGGGCAGATTGAATCCACCAACCCTTGTGGTGAACAACCACTTTTACCGTACGAATCCTGCAATCTAGGAAGCATCGACGTCAGCAAGTTTGTTGGCGGCGATGGCAGTATGGACTGGGACAAACTAAGGCAGACCGTGCGGCTAGCAGTAAGGTTCCTTGACAACGTCATCGACGCCAACGTGTATACTTTGCCTGAGATAGAAAAAATCACCAAAGGAAACCGAAAGATCGGCTTGGGTGTGATGGGATTCGCCGACATGCTGATCAAGATGGGAACACGATACAACACAGAAGAAGGACTTCAAAAGGGGGAAAAGCTAATGAAGTTCATAACTTCCGAAGCCCGAAAAACAAGCGCAGCTCTTGGTGAAGAGAAGGGAAGCTTTCCAAATCTTCGCGGAAGCACCTTGGAAGACCGGTATAAAACCATGAGAAACGCCACAGTCACAACTATAGCTCCCACTGGCACAGTAAGCATCATCGCCGGCTGCTCCCAGGGAATTGAGCCCCTTTTCGGAATTGTTTACATTCGTGAGGTTGCTGAAAGCCTAGGAAGAAGTCTCATAGAGATTAATCCATTGTTTGAGAGTCTAGCTCTGAAAGAAGGATTCTATGACGAGGAACTAATTAAGAAAATCGCCCGCAAAACGTCTATACAGGATGTGGTAGAAATCCCTGAACGCATAAAAAGATTATTCACAGTTTCCCATGACATAGAAGCTGAATGGCATGTCCGCATGCAGGCGGCTTTTCAGAAACATACGGATAATGCAGTCTCGAAAACGATAAATTTCCCCAACCGAGCCACTCCTGATGATGTCGAAAAGGCCTATCGGATGGCCTACAAATTGGGGTGCAAAGGAGTAACCGTCTACAGACACGGCAGCCGGGAAATACAGGTTCTGCGTCCAATAGAAAGCGAAGGTACCCTCGCAGACTTCAATCGCACATGTCCAACCTGTACCTAGACCCTCTCCTTGACTGTCAACTTAGCATGAATGTCGGAATCACGCACCCCTGATGACCACCATGGTCTCTCTAGAAAGCTACAGTTCTATAAGCTAAACGACTGACGGTACGGATCGACCATAAATCCCACTACAAGGACAGTAAATGCGCCAAAAATCATGCATTTCGACTATTGATTCGGCAACATTATTCCAAGCTCACAACGCTTAACCGTACTTCTTTGNGTCTCTTACTATCAAGGTTCNGCCTTGGAAACGAACATCAATCCCTCAGTAACAGGCGCAGCTCTAGTCTTGATGGCAGCAGCTTCCCTATTCACCATGCTCAGCCTAAGCCAGATAAACCACATCGTTCATAGCGACCTTTCCACGTATGGCCTGCAGTTCAGCTACAGATGGGCGATGCCCTACTGGGTTTTCTCAGGAGCCGTTTTTGTTTTGGCCTGGGTTAATATATCAATTCCCATAATCGCGGCCTTCTATATTCTGAAAAGAAGTCGCCTCGAACAAGTTTCCATACGAACACTGAAAGATGAGAGAGATTACGACACGACTCAGCCCGAGGAAGAGGATGGACAGCGACATCTCAGCGAATTTTCTGAATCTCAAAAGGAGTGTTCGATTCTGAGAAAGGAATCCTTTGACGCGGCAAACAATAGGTTTGTTCAGGATGGTTTTCCTCTCGAAAAGGAAATTTCAGGACAAGAGTACGCGGAGAACGCGTCTGGGCACAGGGATGAAAAAGAGACAGACTCTGATCAGAGGAAAGAAGCATCTATTCCCATAGATGCTGAAGAACGTTAGTGACAACTACAACTATCAGTTCATTTGTGATTCGATGAACTTTTCTAAGCAATCTCTTGCTGAGCACAACTAAACAGCTGTCATAATTATTGTGGGTTCATAATGCTAAATTAACCGATTCAATAGTTCTTGTAAAGGATAGTCTTGACTTCCAAAAGGGCGTTGAAGGTTTGGATACTCATTGTTTTCGCTTTTCTAGGTGTTTTTGGTACGTTTAACGCCTGGATTCTGTGGCAGCAGATAGGAGCAGATTCGATGGTTGCAATGTTTCCATCAGTCTTCGGGATTCAAATAAGTGTCGCCACATACTTTGTTTTGACCTTGGCAGCGACGTGTTGCCTTCTTGGGGCCATTTGTTACGTGGTTTTCAGCAGGTCTTCGTTGGAATTGTCGTTATATCAATTGGGTAAGGACATTGAAGAAAGACTAGATGAAGAGAGTCGAGAGATCAAGGACACCACCGACAGGGCCCTAACTAAGCTGGGGCTAAGGGAATTCCGTTTGAAAGAGAGCATGAAGGCTTTTCAAGAGAGATTCGAAGAGTTTAGCAATAGAATGGGCGAGAAACTGGAGAACCAGGAGAAGGATCTCGAAACAGCGCGGAAGAAGTTGACAGGAATCGAAAACAAGATAGACAGACTGCAGACTGCTCAAAAAGAGCTTTCTAACCTGAGGAGATTGCAGGTCATAGAAACCGTTGAGAAAGACCTAAAAGGCATTAAAGGGATATTGAGAAGTTCGACTCTGTTCCCGAACCTTACTTGACAAGTACGGACAAAATAGAAGCCCTCGAAGGGAGTGTACTTAAAGGAGAAACAGTTCTGGGATTGAAATCGAAAGGCATAGAGAAAATCGAGGATCTATTGCTAAGGAACCCTGTGGAAATTGGTATGACTAGGACCATGTCGGAGAGTGAAGCAAAGAGCTTGCAGAGCATTATACAGCTGTTAATGGTGCCAGGAGTACAGCGTGAAGATGCTATGCTTCTTTTGAAGAGCGGAGTAAACTCCAGGCAGGAACTCGCGCTACAGGATCCTTTCAGTCTTGGCGCTAAGATATCTAAGACTGCTGAATTATGCGTAAATGAAGGAAAATTCAATGAGGAAGAAAAGCCCAGTCTGGAAAAAATCGCCTCTTGGATAAAATGGGCTAAAACATGACAAAATCGTTCTGGAACTGTCTATTTTATCTCTTTTTCGCTTACCCAGTAGGACTTCTCACCATTTCTGTTGATTACATGCTCCTTTTTGAAAATCGGAACCTCCTTTTTGTACCGTTCTACGGCTTCTCTCAGAACAGGGAAAACCGCGCTTCTGTGCACTCCTGCAACTAGCACGTAGACGAGCTCTTCGCTTGCTTCGAACTCACCGATTAGGTGGTGAATCTGAATATCGACTATGTCTTCTACCTGCCTTAGATCATCACAGATGTTTTCGAGGATTTGGTTAGCTTCATTCTCATAGGCTTCCAATTCAAGTTTCTTAACGATTTCTTTGCTTTTTGTTTCTCCTCTGACAACGCCTATGAACAGCCCAATTGCACCGGCTCTGAAGAATCCTTCCCTTGCTTTTGCCATTTGAATGACGTCGGCGAGTTCAATAGTTCCCTTCTGATGAACTCTTTCTCTTGTCAAATGCTTCTCCACATTCTTGTTCTAGTTTTGCTTCTTGTAAGCTTTTGCCAATCAGTTTTGTAGTGCCACGCACAACCTCGTAGGCGAGTGCGCCTAAAGCAAAGCTGTCTTCCCATAGAAATCGAGGAAGCGCAACAGCAAGCAGAAACACAGAAACTATAAAATACACGTTTACTTATGTCAAATACTTCCAGGCAGATGGCTGACCAAGAAGTGTTCCTCCCAACCTTAAGCATCGGATGTGGAATGCATAAATGAGCAAAGCTGTCTTCCCATAGAAATCGAGGAAGCGCAACAGCAAGCAGAAACACAGAAACTATAAAATACACGTTTACTTATGTCAAATACTTCCAGGCANATGGCTGACCAAGAAGTGTTCCTCCCAACCTTAAGCATCGGATGTGGAATGCATAAATGCCCATGAAAATTCGAAAGATGGAGTCCAACAACAGACTAGTTGTGGAAAGAATTCATCACGCAAAATCCTATGGGTTGGCTGTCGACCGAAAACTATGTGTGGGCTGCGAGCTTTGTAGTCTCGTTTGCCCAAGGGAAGCTATTGTCGTCAATAAGCAACAAAAAAAGGAGGGACAAAAAGCACAGCGCGCGATGATCGACATAGACAAAGATAAGTGCCACTATTGCGGAATATGTGCGGCAATATGCCCTTATGGCGCCGTAGAGGTCTCCATCGACGGTCAGGCCCTGGCTTCCGTCGTGGAGAAGGAAAGCTTTCCACAACTTATCCGAGGAATCGCAATTGANACGTCAGAATGCCCAAAAGACTGCAACGACTGTGAGAAAGAATGTCCCCTAGGCATCATTAAAGTTAAGTCAACCCTGCTACTGGGGATATCACTGTTAATGTTGACGAGGAAAAGTGTCCCTGCTGCCGTGTTTGCGAGATCAAGTGTCCTGTCGGCGCAATTCACGCTCGGAATATCTTCACTGGGAAGCTGAAAATTAACCAAGAGAAGTGTCCTTCCGACTGCAGGGATTGTGTGGATGTTTGTCCAATAACAGGCGCTCTCTACGTTTCTGAACAAGACAATAAGGTTCATGTAAACCAGCTTTTCTGCACCTATTGCGGTGCCTGCAGGATTACATGCCCACAGGAAGGGGCAATAGAGCTCTCACGCTCAACAATAAATCATACTCCGGTTCGTTCAGGAGCATGGAATCGAGCCCTTGAGAAATTAACGTCCACGGCGGAAATGGCAAAAGAGTTGCGTGGAAAGGGAAGGAGAAGAGCTATGGACGCAGTGAAGAATCGTCTTGAACCGAGGAAGAATTAAGATGGCCGGGAACAGATCGGGGCCAAGTCTCAAGCCATCCGGAAAAGATACTTCCAAGACGCTTGAAATCCCTTCTGCAACTAATCAATCAACTCAACCACCAATGCCTTTGCAAGGTGTTGGGGGTCATCTCTCTGAGAGAAGCGCAGGAGACTCTATGCCAACTGTATCATCACCTATTCAAGCACACGAATTCGACCTACACTTCAAATACGAAATCGCCAAGATGCACGGTGGCGAAAAGCTGAAACAATGTTTTCAGTGTGGCACTTGCACATCAGATTGTCCTGTTGCAAGGTTCAGCGATTCCTATAGGCCCCGGCAGATAATCCGAATGGCTCAGCTTGGATTGAAAAAAAGGGTTCTGTCCAGCGACACACTATGGCTGTGTGCATCCTGCTTCACATGCACAGACCGTTGCCCCCAAGATGTAGAAGTTGCAAGCGTGATACGCATACTGAGAAACGCAGCAGCAGAACAGGGACTATTACCTTCAATCTTTAAGGAACTAGGCAGCAACATTCTGGAAACCGGCATCGCCTATCGCATCCCTGAATTGCGACTGAAGAAAAGAGAACAGATTGGATTGCCACCGTTGCCCAAGGGCAACGCCAAAGCTGTAGTAGGTCTGGCCAAAGCAGTTGGTTTCTTGAAAACACTCGGAAGGCGTGGCGAACCATGACGACTTCAGAGAAATCGTCAAACCCCAAGTTCCTGCTTTTTCTAGGCTGTGCCATTCCCTACCGAGTTTCGAGCTACGAAATCGCTACAAGAAAAGTTCTCGGCAAGCTTGGGATAGAGCTGGTTGAAATGCCAGAGTACAATTGCTGCGGCCTGCCAATTGACCCTATAAACCACGAAATGATGTTAGTACTTGCGGCTAGGAACCTTTGCATGGCAGAGCAGAGAGGACTCAATATCGTTGCCCTATGCCCTGGGTGCGCTGGAACTCTTCGAAAAGTCAACAAGAAGCTTAAGGAAGATAAAGAGCTAAGGGGGAAAATAAACGGCTATTTTAAGGACACAGAGATAGAATTCAAAGGCTCTATAGAGGTCAAACACTTACTCCAACTACTAGCGGAAGATGTGGGAATCGACAAAATAAAGGGGGCAGTCAAAAGGCGACTAGCTGGTCTGCGTGTGGCTGAACACGAAGGATGCCACGTCACGCGCCCCGCAGAAGGCGTGGGCTTCGACGACCCCGAAGACCCCCAAATCCTCAGAGAGTTGATCGAGGCAACAGGTGCCAAGTATGTAGAGTATACGGACAGAACAGCGTGTTGCGGCGCTCCCATCGTGGGTGTTAACGATAAAATCACACTACAACTCGCTAGAGAAAAACTTGTGCACGTGAAAGAAGCTGGCGCACAAGCACTCATCACAGTATGCCCATTTTGTCACATGACTTTCGATACCAATCAACCAAGAATAGAGAGAATGTTCAACGAAACCTTCAAAATCCCCATTCTTCACTATCCACAACTACTCGGCTTAGCAATGGGATTTCCATCAGAAGAGCTTGCTTTAAAGGAACTGCGAGTTGACCCCACGGCGGTGGTCTCGCAAATGCTAGAAAAAAGGGAGGATAATTGAGATTGGCTGCAGAGAAACCCCGAATAGGCGTTTTCGTATGTCACTGTGGGCTCAACATTGCAGGAGTAATTGACATAAAGGAAGTAACGGAATATGCAAAAACACTGCCTGACGTGGTTTATACAAAAGACAACAGATACACGTGTGCAGACCCAGGTCAGGATGAAATCAGAAAGGCAATAAAGGAACACAACCTCAACAGAGTCGTAGTTGCAGCATGTTCGCCCCGTATGCACGAGCCAACTTTCCGCAAAACTTCCGCAGACGCTGGGTTAAATCCTTACTTCTTTGAGATGGCAAACATAAGGGAGTTCTCGTCTTGGTGCCACCCTAGCACACCTAAAGAAGCCACAGAGAAAGCCAAACAGCTCATAAAAATGGCCATCGCAAAAGCAAGGCTACTCCAGCCATTGAAGGAAATAGAAGTACCGGTCACCAGTAAGGCTCTCGTCATTGGTGGGGGAATAGCCGGCATAAACTCTGCTCTAGACTTGGCGGAGATGGGATTCAAGGTTTACCTTCTTGAGAAAACTGAAAGCATCGGTGGACACATGGCTCAGCTCGACAAGACTTTCCCAACGTTGGACTGCAGCATATGCATTGAGGGCCCAAAGATGGTAGATGTCGGTCGCCACCCCAATATCGAAATAATCTCCTACGCAGACTTGATCAGTGTTTCTGGTTTTGTAGGCAACTTCAAGGCCAAAATCAAGAAGAACCCACGGTATGTCATTCAAGAAAATTGCACAGGGTGTGGCGAGTGCAAGGAGGTTTGCCCAATTGAATATCCCAACGATTGGGACATGCAAATGGGTGTCAGGAAAGCAATATCAGTTCCATTCGAACAAGCAGTTCCTCTGGTGTACACAATTAACCTGGATCACTGTATAGAATGCTACAAGTGCATGGACGCCTGTGGCGCGAGACAAGCCATCAGCTTTGGTCAAGAACCTGAAGAAATCGAACTGGAAGTCGGTACTATAATAGTTGCGACTGGTTTTGACATCTACCTTCCCTATGACGACCCCCTATATGGTTACGGAAGATATGATAACGTCATCACAGCGTTGGAATTCGAGCGTTTGATTCTGGCGGCTGGTCCAACCGGCGGGAAAGTGATTAGAGGATCAGACGGCAAAAAGCCACATACAATAGCTTTCATTCAATGCGTTGGATCTCGAAATCTCAAAAAATACGAGTACTGCTCAGGCTTCTGCTGCATGTATGCCTTGAAAAACGCAATCCTACTAAAGGAGAAATACAAAGACGAAGTGGAGGTTTCAATATTATACATGGACATGAGAACCCACTTCAAAGGATACGAGGAATTCTATAGAAGAGCAAGAGATCTCGGCATAACCTTCATTAGGGGAAGGGTAAGCCACGTACTCGAAGAAGCAGAAACCAAGGACCTTGTTGTGCGAGCCGAAGACATGACCTTAGGGCAGCCCATCGAGTTGCCCGCTGAAATGGTCGTCTTATGTACTGCCGCGATTCCCAAGCCAGATGCAGGGGACATGGCAAGGATCCTCAACATCTCAAGGGGAACTGACGGCTTTTTCATGGAGAGTCACCCCAAGCTGAAACCCATAGACACACCCGCAGACGGAGTTTTCGTAGCAGGTGCCTGCCAAGCCCCTAAAGACATCCCATACAGTGTTTCTCAGGGAAGTGGAGCTGCAGCGCGAGCAGCAACTATACTCTCCAAGGAAAAATGGAAGATAGAACCCATCGTTGCGGTCGTAGATCCCGAAAGGTGCAGAAACACGAATGTGAAATGTGGAATCTGCGCCGAAAGGTGCCCATATGGCGCCATAGAGGCCCTTGAAAAGCAGCCCGCGCGAGTTGTTACCGCCATGTGTCATGGATGTGGTACATGCGTAGCTGAATGCCCCGCAGATGCCATTACACAGAAACACTTCACGGACGAGCAAATCTTCGCCCAAGTACGAGCAGCGTTGGAAGATGATCCCGCAGGCAAAATCCTGGGTTTCTTGTGTAACTGGTGCTGCTATGCAGGCGCAGACCTTGCGGGCACAAGCCGCTTCGAATATCCACCTCTGATTAGGCCGATTCGAGTGATGTGTTCCGGACGCGTGGATAGGGATTTCGTGCTCGAAGCGTTCAGGTTAGGAGCAGGCATGGTGCTTGTCGGAGCGTGCCACCTGCCATATGATTGCCACTACATCAGCGGCAACTGGAAGATGAAAGCCCGCATGGATGCTCTTGCTCCGATGTTACAGAAGCTCGGGCTGAGTCCTCAGCGTTTCCGAGTCGAATATGTTTCCGCCGCCGAGGGGCTGAAGTTCGCAGAAGTCATGAAAGAAATGGCGGCCCAGCTCGAGGAATTGGGGCCAGAGCAGATTAAAGCAGAAAACGCCAAGCTGAAACCAATACTTGACCGAATGCTTTCAAAGAAGCAGCAGTAGCATAGATTTCGTAAGAAGCTCCCAGAATGTGGGAGCCTGCCAGGTACGAAGTCTAGGTTATTGACACGTTTTGGATTTGGAAGTATCTCTTTGCCAGAAAACGGATTCGCTCAGCATTTCTCCCATTTTTTCCGATGGCCACTCCTTTGTCTCTTGGATCAACAGCCACAACCGCGATTGATTTCCCATCGGGCTTTTCCGTAATACGAAGTTCTGTTACGTGAGCAGGTTTCAGAGCATTTTTAATAAACTGAGCAGGATTGTCTGAATATTCTATGATTTCATGCTTCTTGCTTGTCATTCGTTCCAAAAGGCGGATATTCTTGCCGCCCTTACCTATGGCCATTCCAACGTCTCCTTCTTTCACGATGAATATCGCACGGTTTGCTTCCTCATCAAGAATACAATCCTTCACAGCTGCTCCTGTAATACTCTCGAAAAGGGCTATGAAGCGCATTTCCTTGCTTGTGAATTTTATCCCACTTGCCAATCTATAACGCCTCAATGCCGCTTTCAGAGGCCGCTTGTCCCTCATCAGGCTCTTTAGCTAGCTCAAGGATATCAGAGTCACCCGGTTCTTTCACTGTCAGGCTTCCAACGGCAAAGTGCTTTCCGCAGGCCGCACCCAAATCGTAGCTGTTGCCCTTATAAATAACAACCGAAATCTGAGAAAGCCTTCCGTAGTACTCAAGGTCTTCGCGGATTTGAGGCGGGCTATCCGAAGTCAGAACAACGAGTCGGGCTTTTCCGTTCTTCAGGCTTCTTACGGCTTCCCTAGCTCCGAGCACTACCTTGCCAGTCTTGACCGCAGAGGCAATAGCTTTGTCCACATCAGGCATTAACTCTTCTCCTTGCGAGTCAGAGTAGACATATATAGGTTGACTAGTCCAGTGCCAATGGGTATGGATTGCCCTACTATAACGTTTTCGGTGACACCACGTAGCGGATCAGCCTCCCCTTTAATCGCCGCATCAACAATGTTGGGAACCGTTATCTCAAAAGCTGCACGAGCCAGAACGCTGGACTTGGCTCCGCTGATACCGTGCCGCCCAATTTGTCTTACTTCTCCTGTGGCAGTCATGATATCGGCAACCAACATCAAGTGCCTGATATCAACATCTAGACCTTGCTCTTCCAGGACGCCGCGTGCTTCCTTCACAAGTGAATTACGGGCCGCTTCAATTCCCAGAGTTTTTGCGATCTCATGGAAATGATTCGTGCTAGTTCTGGTTGGGTCAATCCCGATCATTTCAAGAATCTTCGACAAGTTCGACCCGTCGGTTCTAATAACCCACTCACCCTTCTCCTCTGCAACCAAGACACGCTTAATGCCGGGCACGCCTTTCAAATGATGAGAGATTACCTTGCTTAGCAATTTGTTATGATCTTCAGGTTTCTTCGACTTCATGTATATTTTTCTGCCCTTCGCTTTTACGCTGTCCCCAAGGAGATTCAACCCTTCCTTCAATTCCTTCAATGAAACACCCCTACTCTCCATAAGAGCGTTATCATAGTCAACGATAATCTCCTCATTCTTGGGATCCGCATAAATCGCTCTTGCAATGTCCTCGACAGTAGTATAGAGGATGTTGCGGGCAACGTCAGTTGCCTTCTCTTTGCTCTTTCTATACTTCCTATCAAGATAAATGGACATAATTGGCGTTGATGGAACTCGTCTTGCGTCGACTATCTCGATCAGGCGTGGCAATCCCAAGGTGACGTTCTGTTCTCTTACACCCGCGTAGTGAAAGGTTCGCAAGGTCATCTGAGTCCCTGGTTCGCCTATGGACTGCGCTGCAACAATCCCAACTGCCTCTCCCGGTTCAACAAGAGCCTTTTTGTAATGCTTCAGAGTCAGGTCGATTGTCTGATCGACTCCCTCTCTGCTTAGACTCGCCTTCCTTAGCTCCCGTTTCAATTCATTCACCAGCATCGGCGTAAGACGATTCTCCACCTTCTTAAGCTGCCCATCGATATACTTCCCTGGAGCAGGTCTGCCCGTCCCTATCATGATATTGACTTGATCCACCAGCCTACTCACGCTTACTGCTTTCCCGTGGTCGCTCTTCGCCGGATCCACACCGTCCTCTCCATAGTTAAACTGTATGATGTCCCCCACAGAATTGCGAGCTGTTCCATCGTACTCTATGCGTAAGTGCTCAAGCGCATTGATCAACCTTCTCTGCATATACCCACTTTGTTGAGTTCGCACAGCCGTGTCTACCAAGCCTTCGCGGCCCCCCATGGCATGAAAAAAGAATTCCACAGGGTCAAGCCCTGACTGATAGGACGAATCTACGAACCCTCTTGCTTTCGGAGACGGGTCTTGTGGTTCAAAATAGGGCAACGCGCGTTGCACATAACCGCGCATAATACGTTTTCCCCGTACGGACTGCTGACCAACAGAAGCTGTCATCTGACCTATGTTTAAGTTAGAACCTCTGGCCCCAGTTCTTGTCATTATGATGCCAGCGTTCTCAGGGCTGAAGTCTTCATCGGCAATTTTTCCGGCATCATCCCTGGCTTTCGCAAGCTCATTCATTACATAGATCTCGAACGAGTCTTGAAGTGACTGCCCGGGAAGCCTTGGAAGGGTTCCTTTTCTGTAGTCTGAAATAAGTCCTTGAACATTTTTCTCATGTTTTTCCAAAGCCCTAGAAATTTTCTCCTGTGCTACTGAAGACAATTCCAGTTCGTCAAAGGAGTATGTGAAGCCGCGAGTTGAAATGAAAAGCTTCAGAAACTGACAAATCTTGTTCAGAAACTCCCGACCTCGTTTAGCGCCATAGTCTTTGATTATGCGGTGAAGAACACTATCGGACTGCTCAGCACCTATTGAACGCCTGTCAATGACTCCTGACTTTAGGATTCCGTTCTTGATAACAACAAATGCATCGTAGGGGCATTCCTCCTTTAGGCAGTGCTTGCAGCTCTGGCATACAGTGGCTTTTAGGGAGTAGTTGAAATCTTCAGGGAGAAAAAGGCTGAAAATCTGCTTTCCCGACCACAACGGCTTCGGCACTTTCACGTAGGGCTCTGGCAATGAACCTTCATAACCAGCTGCTGTCAGCAATCTGCAAACCTCTTCCTTGTCAAGTAGAGTGGATTTCCTCGTTAGAAGGTAGGCAGATGTAATGAAGTCCCGAATCGCTCCTATTATAGGTCCTCCGAATCGGGGAGAAAGTATTTGATCCTGAACCTGCATCAGCAGTAGAGCTTCTGTCCGCGCTTCTTCACTCTGAGGAATATGGAGATTCATCTCATCTCCATCGAAGTCGGCATTGTAAGGCGGACAGACACACAGATGCAGGCGAAAAGTCTTGTATGGGAGGATCTTAATGTAGTGTGCCATAATCGACATACGATGAAGAGATGGTTGACGATTGAAGATTGCTATGTCACCGTCCTTCAAGTGTCGTTCCACAACGAATCCAGGCTCTATTGCATCGGAAACCTTTCCACGATCAACCACAAACTCAAGGCGAATTCGTTTACCATCAGGCCTAAGCACATACAAAGCTCCAGGGTATTCATCGGGCCCGTTTCTCACGAACACCTGCATCTCTTTCAGGTTCCAATCCGTGACTTTTTCCGGAATGGAAAGCTTCATTGCAATGTCTAGTGGAACACCTACTTCGCTGATGTCCAAGTTCGGATCCGGGGAGATGACTGTTCTCGCTGAGAAATCCACTCTTTTTCCCGAAAGATTACTTCGAAAGCGCCCTTCTTTTCCCTTGAGACGTTGAGAAAGGGTTTTGAGAGCTCTGCCCGAACGGTGCCGTGCAGGGGGGATTCCTGAGGCCTCATTGTTGAAATAAGTGGTAACATGATATTGAAGCAGTTCCGACAGGTCTTGGATGATTAGTGTAGGCGCTCCTGCCTCCATGTTTTCCTTCAAACGCTGATTGATTCTGATGATATCCACGAGCTTATGAGTCAGATCGTCTTCGGAACGGATTCCAGACTCTAGAGTGATTGAAGGCCTGACGTAGACCGGTGGAACCGGAAGAACTTGAAGAACCATCCATTCTGGTCTAGCAGTTCTGGGATCGAAACCGAAAAGCTGTAAATCCTCGTCAGGTATACGTTCAAGCCTCTCCCGAACCATGCTTGGAGTTAGCTGTCTTGAACCTTCTTCTGGTGCCTCCTCTCGGAAGCGCGTCGGCTTCTCAAAAACTATCTTGAATTGCGGTGTACCACAAAAGGGGCACTCTTTCGATTTCGCGTCCTTCAAAACCTTCTTGAAAAGGGCCGCAGGCACTTCGCCCAAAAGCGTTCTTGCACGTTGTATTCGCTTCCCGATTCGTTCTATCTGTTCATCAGGCAACGTCATACGCCCACAGTTTCTGCACGTAGCACCTAGAAGGTTGTGGATTATCTTAGTGAAGGCAATATGAATTATTGGGACTGCCAGTTCAATATGCCCAAAATGCCCAGGGCAACGAATTGCTGTGTTCCCGCAGGTCTTGCATCTCTGTCTTGGTTCAAGTGTGCCCAACCTACCATCCATCAAACCTGATGTTATCGGGGCGCCATCCTCATCATAAGTGTCTGCAGTTTGTATCTCGGCAACAGACAACCTCCTCAATTTTTGAGGTGAAAGCAATCCAAATTGAAGTTCATCTATTACTTTGTTAGAAACTTCTTCAAAGATCATTCTAAACCCGCTCCGTCAACTTCAGATGCGGCGCTACGCAAAGACTTGTCAGTTCCTGTAGCAGAAGCTTGAAGGCATAGGAAATTACTACTGGAGAAATCTGTGCGCCCTTTTCACACAAACGACAAACATACACACGTTGCTTTATGTCGTAATAGGCAATATGACCACAGTTTTCGCAAACATAAAGAAGGTATTTGTCTGACTCTTCCAGAAGTCGATCCTGCAAAACCATTGCCGCACCATGCCCGATCAAGCAATCTCTCTCCATTTCGCCGAATCTCAGTCCCCCTCCTCGCGCCCTGCCTTCGGTAGGTTGACGGGTTAACATTTGCACTTGTCCACGTGCCCTAGCGTGGACCTTGTCGGAAATCATGTGGTGAAGTTTCTGATAATAGACTACACCCACAAAAATGTCTGCTATGAATTTCCCGCCCGTGATGCCACTGTAAAAAACCTCTTTTCCCGTGTGGCTGAAGCCGAAGTCAATTAGCGTTTGCTTTATCTTACGTGATTCCTCGTTTGCGAATGGTGTTCCGTCTGCGGCTCTTCCACGAGCAGCAGCCATTTTTCCCGCCATCGACTCCAAGAACTGACCTATCGTCATTCGCGAGGGAATTGCGTGGGGATTTATGATTATATCTGGAAAAATACCAGATTCCGTGAACGGCAGGTCTTCCTGCGGCAGAACCATCCCGATTACGCCTTTCTGTCCATGACGCGAGGCAAACTTGTCACCCAGTTCTGGAATCCTTTGATCCCGCACTTTTACCTTGACAAGCTTACTTCCCTCATTAGATTCCGTGATGAAAACTGCGTCAACAGTGCCAATTTCTGACTGTCTTAGGTCTATAGATGTATCGCGCATGGATGGGCCCTTAACCTCAAATTCCTTGTATTCCTCCAGAAATCTGGGAGGGCTCGTTCTTCCTATGAGAACGTCGCCACCAACCGTGTTGGCTTCAAGACTAACAATACCATCAGGTTCGAGTAAGCGCGAGTATTGCTCCCCTCTGAAACCTCTTACGCCAGGTTCAGGAATGACGAACCTGTCTTTCAATCCCCCCAAGTATTGACGGCTTTCAGCTTCATAGATTCGATAGAAGGTAGACCGGCCCAAACCTCTTTCTATCGAAGCCTTGTTGAAGATCAGGGCGTCTTCCATGTTGTATCCTTCGAGAGAAATCACTGCCACCAAGCAGTTTTGTCCTGAAGGTCTCTGGTTGTAGCCCAGAATTTCCATAGGCTTTGTCTTCACAAGAGGAATTTGAGGGTAATGCAGAATGTGAGAGCGGGAGTCTACGCGGTAAACAAAGTTGGTCGCGTAAACACCCAAAGCTTGCTTTGCCATTGCCGCTTCATAGGAATTTCGAGGCGATTGATTGTGCTCCGGGTACGGAATTATTGAAGCGCATATGCCTAAGATCGTGTAAAGCGAGAGTTCGATGTGTGTGTGTTTAGGTAGGATCTTGTCGAAGCTAAGGGCCACATAGATGTTCTCTTCTTCCTCCGCGTCTATGTATTCTATGATCGCGTTCTTAGCCAAATCCTCCCAAGACCATTCGCCTGATCGGATTTTTTCTATATGTGTAGGCTGCAGCCTACACATCCCATTTTCCACAATTATGAGTGGTCGTCGAACTCGACCTTCGTCACAGTTGATGTAGATTTCTTCCCTCTCGCCTATTGTCTTGAAGTGGGCTACGTTAATCTCTGAAGAGATCTGCCCTCCTCTGCGTTTGATTTTCACCGTAGAGACTAGTTCTGCGGGGTATGGGTGATATCCGATCAGAGAACCATTTATGAAGATTTTTGCCCCTGAAAGGCGAAGCTGTTGGTTGGCACCTTCAGCTGGAATAACCCCCATGTCATGGATAACATGCCTAACTGCTTCAACGTTCACGGCCACCGATATTGATGCGGAGAGAGCGAGGTTCTTCACCAGGCCACAATTCGATCCTTCCGGCGTTTCGTTTGGACACAGACGCCCCCAATGGGTTGGGTGCAAGTCCCGTGCCTCGAAGTTCGGCTGGCTGCGGCTGAGTGGTGACTGCAGCCTGCGCAGATGGCTGAGGGTCGAAACTAGATTTGTTCTGTCGAGAAGTTGCGTTATCCCAACTTTTCCTCTGCCCCAATTGCCTGTCGCCAAAGCATGCTTGAGCCGCTCTGAGATTATGCCAGGGCGGACGGCGGCCGAAATTGTAATCATCTGTCGTTTGAATCCCATTCTTTCCAGTTGATACTTAATGTCCCTACACAGGTTTCTGAAGGCAATACGGAAGAGATCAGCAAGAAGAGGGCCGGCTAGCTTGAGTCTCTTGTTTTTGAAGTGATCCTTGTCGTCTGTCACACGTTTCTTAAGTTTCAGTTCTATCACTCGACATGCCATCTCGCCCAAGAAAATGGCTTTGCGTCTCCGCATCTCAGGATTACGACCCAGATGTGGAAGGAAATTTCTGTCCAGAATGCTTTGCGCTCTTTGAAGACGGTATTCCAGTACTTGTCCATGGGCAACTCGGTTGCCGATGTATTCAAGAGCCTCATCAATGCTTTCTACTCCTGCGGCCTTCTCGAAGGAAAGCTCAAGCAGGTTTTGCAGCGCCTGGCTAGGTGAAACGGTCTCAGCTATTTCTTTATCGGACTCCGATCCGAGAGCTCGCATTATTATTACCAAAGGAACTTCGGAGGGCACTCCAGGAATTGTTGCGTATATGGCACCATCTGACTTGAGACGCAGTTCGATTCTTGCTCTGAAGCCAACTGTCGTGGAGAATATTTTTGCCTGGTAGACGGGATGTGCTCCTCGGGTGTCTATGTCTACGAGTATTCGGTTTGGGGCCAAGTCTTCGAGAGCAACGATTACGCGTTCGGATCCGTTTATCAGGAAGTATCCACCTGGATCATTTGGGTCTTCTCCCTGTTGAACAAGTTCATCTGGTTGCAGTTGGGAGAGAATGCAGAGTTTTGATTTGAGCATAACTGGAATATCGCCTATTAACACGAGTTCAGTGTCCATCTCCCTGCCGTCGATTATTGGAGTCATTTCAACTGCCAGTGGAGCGACATAAGAGAGATTGCGGAACCTTGCCTCCGTAGGAAATATCTCATGTTTCGTACCGTCTACTTCAGTCACGTAGGGTCCACTTATGCGGCTCTGAGGGTCAATTATCCAAGCTTGATCTAGTTTGATCTTGTAGGGATTCTCTGGAAGTTCAACGCTTATTTCGCCGACCTCATTTATGATCTGCTGCAATCCGTGGTCGATGAACTCGTTGTATGAGTCTAAATGCTGCCTGACAAGCCCTTTCTCCTTGAAGAAAGATTTCTGGAGAAGCAAAAGCTCGTCTTGGATGATTTCTGACATTTCTCTAGTTTTCCTCCAAAAAACCATTATTTACGCTAGATTGAACGGGAAGTCGTTTGGGGGCTTTTTCTTCCAAACTTGGAATTTCCTCCAGGGGCCGCTGTCAACCGACCCAGAAACCGGGACTCCGTGTTTTGGCTATGGCATTTTTTGGAGCTAAAGCCATAGAGTCATGGCCGTCTCTAATAAACCTTATCTTATGATGCATACACACAGCATAAGTTAGAGGCTTGAAAAACAAGAAGACAACGAAATAATCCACATCCCATGTATGCAACGAAGCTCGGATGGAAAACTGCGTGGAACTGCAGACTGATGATCTCAGGAAATGGTGAATGGCAGCCAAGGTTGAAAGTGTACTTCGTATGCAGCCAAAACAGTAAAGTAGGAATTTCCTGATTGTCCCGAATCTAGGAGCTAGACCAAAATGCTGGTTGATACAATTTTAGTCTTGGACTTCGGTGGCCAGTATTGCCACCTCATTGCAAGGGGGATAAGAGAAGCAAATGTTTACTCGGAAATAGTTTCCAACGAAATATCGCCGGCGGAAATTGCGTGCCTAAAGAAAAGGGTTAATGTTGCCGGTCTCGTTTTGTCAGGGGGGCCCCAAAGCGTCTTTGAACCGAACGCACCAAGATTCGACTCTGAAATCCTAAGCTTGCATCTTCCAATCCTTGGATTATGCTACGGACACCAATTATTGGCCTACAGCGCAGGAGGGGCGGTCAGACCAGCAGAAAAAAGGGAGTTTGGGCTCGCTCATGTAACGATAGACAAGCCTATAGGTGTGTTGGACGGACTTAGCAGTCCACAAAGAGTTTGGATGAGCCACAGCGACACTGTTTACAGCCTCCCAGACGACTACGAGGTTTTGGCTCACACTGAAAACTGTCCAGTTGCCGCCTTTCGACACAAGGAACAGCACATATACGGACTTCAGTGGCATCCCGAGGTAGTTACAACAGAGAACGGCCAAAAAACGTTGGGAAATTTCCTCTTTCAAGTATGCCAATGCAAGCCTAATTGGAGAATGGAAGATTTCTTGGAGAAGGCGATACGTGAAACAAAGGAGTTGATAAGTGACAACAGAGCGATTGTAGCACTAAGTGGTGGTATAGACTCCAGCACTGTAACAGCGCTAGCTGCTAGGGCTATAGGCAGGAACCTCACTGCAGTTTTCGTGGATCACGGGTTTATGCGAGAAACTGAACCAGACTTCGTCAAGAAAACATTTCAGGCATTCGATATCGATTTGATAGTCGTGGATGCTCGAGCAAGATTCTTGGGAAAACTCGAAGGTGTGATTGATCCCGAGCAGAAGCGCAAAATCATCGGCAAGGAGTTCATTCGCGTTTTCGAGGAGGAAGCAAAGAAAGTTGATGCGGAGTACCTTTTGCAGGGAACTATTTACCCAGACAGAATCGAATCAGGGTTTGGGAAATTCTCCGATAAGATAAAGACCCATCACAATGTTGGTGGCTTGCCAACAAAGATTGAGTTTGAAGCAGTCGTGGAGCCTTTGAGAGACCTTTACAAGGATGAGGTGAGGAAAGTCGCAGAGGAGCTAGGGCTGCCACACGAGATTGTTCGGAGGCAGCCTTTTCCCGGGCCCGGACTCGCAGTCAGAATTGTGGGCGAAGTAACAGAGCGCAAATTAGGCATCGTCAAAAAAGCAGACAGAATAGTCACTGAAGAGATTGAGAGATCTGGCTTGAAGGAGGAGCTATGGCAATATTTCGCAGTTCTGGTCGACAAAAAGACCACAGGAGTAAAGGGCGATTCACGAGCTTACGGATACCTAACTGCAATCCGGATTGTTGAAAGCAGAGAAGCCATGACTGCCAGTTTTGCGAAGATTCCCTACGGCATTCTTGAAAGAATTTCCTCACGAATCACCAACGAAATACCTGAAGTAACTAGGGTGGTCTATGATATCACTCACAAACCACCAGCAACGATAGAATGGGAATAACTATATTCTTCAAGGCGATTTGAATGACGCGCGGGGCAATATTCCGCCACTTTGCTAAAGTTTTTAGTCAGGTTCTGCGATTCTAAGTCCTAGTTGGAGAACAGGGAACAAGTTGAAGGCTTTGATCCTTGCAGGAGGGTTCGGAACAAGGCTACGCCCGCTGAGTTGCACCAGACCCAAACTTGTGTTTCCAATAGCCAACCGACCGCTTCTAGATGTGACACTGCAAAAACTGGCGGAATCTGGTGTTGAAGAGGTAGCGTTGGCTGTCAATTTCATGGCGGACATTCTGGAACAGACTTTTGGGAAGTCAAAGTATGGTATGGGAATACACTACTCCAAAGATGTTCCGCTCGAGGAGACTGAAACAGCTGCGTCCCCTCAGAAGTCTTTAGGAACTGGAGGAGCCCTGAAACGAGCTGAAAGCTTGCTGGGGGTGAAGGAACCCTTTTTTGTTCTAAACGGGGACATCCTGACGGATACTAACTACTTGAAGCTCTTTGAAGAACACAAACGAAAAGATGGATTGGCAACGCTAGCACTATATCGTGTCAACGACCCCACTCGGTATGGAATCGCAAGACTGGCAAGGAACAGCCGTGTAATAGAATTCGTTGAGAAGCCCCTAGGACAGGGGCCAAGCAACCTTGCGAACGCGGGCATATACGTTCTTGAGCCGGATGTGTTCGACTATATCAAAGCAGGGAAGCGATGTTCAATAGAACGAGAAGTCTTTCCTAAGCTGGCTAGAGAGAGAAAGCTTTTCGGTCATGAAATTAGCGGTCTATGGATAGATATCGGCAAACCCTCCGATCTTATCAAAGCCAACAGGCTTTGGCTTGAGTTTGGTTCAGAAAGAGCTAGCAAATGCAAGGACGCAACCATCGGAAAGACGACCAAAATCAAGGAAGCAGTGGCTCTTGGAGAAGGCGTAGTAGTAGGAGAAAAGTCAGAAATAGGTCCAAACGTGTCTTTGGGAAAAAGCGCCGATGTAGGAAACAGAGTTTCAATCAGAGACTCTATAATCTTTCCCAACACCAGTATCTCGGATCACACAAGAATAGTTGGAGCAATAATTGGTGACTCGGTTGCCATTGGAAAGGGCGTAATAGTCGAAGAAGGATGCTTAGTAGGAGACAGCTCCATAATTCAAGATAATGTGAAGCTCGCGCAAAACGTCAAAATCTGTCCCTCAAAAACAATCTCACACGATATACCCGCATCTGTGTGTGTAATGTAGCAGGAATTCATGAAATGGGCGACTTTAACAGATTATTTGGCACAAACGGCATTCGAGGACTAGTCAACAAAGAGCTTACTCCAGAATTCGCATTAAGAATTTCAAAAGCCATTGGAGCCTTCTTCAAAACAGGCTCGATTCTGGTGGGATACGATGGAAGGACGAGCAATGTCATGCTGGTGAACGCGGTATTGAGCGGGCTTATTTCGACAGGCTGCAACGCGTATGAAGCTGGATTGACACCCACACCTTGCTTACAATACGCAATAAGGAATCACAAAATGGATGGAGGCGTTATGATTACAGCTTCCCACAACCCGCCAGAGTATAACGGTATAAAAGTCATGGGGAAAGATGGCGTAGAAATTCCAAGAAATGAAGAAGTCAAAATAGAATGCGAACTCCTTGAAGAAAGAGCTAGCCACGCTAATTGGCAGGAAATAGGGGGAAAATCGGCTCTGCATGGAATACTGAGTGAATATAAAGAGGCTGTGAAAAGACATGCCAACGCAGCCGCAATTGCAGAAAAGCATTACCACGTGGTTGTGGATGCAGCAAACGGTGTAGGAGCCCTAGTAGCGCCCTATCTGCTGAGAGAACTGGGTTGCAGGGTAACCACGATCAACGCAGACATTGACGGAACATTCCCAAGCAGACCGCCCGAACCTAGACCAGAAAACCTTCATGAACTAGCCGCGACAGTTAAGGCCACGGGATCAGATTTCGGGGTTGCCTTTGACGGTGACGCAGACCGATCAATATTCGTAGATGAAAAAGGAGAGGTGCAATGGGGAGATCGCACTTTTGCTCTAATAGAGAAGGATTATCTTCAAGCAAACGCAGGGGAAACAGTTGTCACACCTGTAAGCTCTTCTCAAGTAATCAAAGATGTCGCGGCAAAGTATGGAGGCGAGTTGGTGTGGACAGAAGTTGGCAGCACAATTGTCTCTCATAATATGAAGAAACTAGAGGCGAGTCTGGGAGGAGAGGAGAATGGCGGCGTGTTTTATGGCCCCCATCAACCGGTTCGGGATGCAGCAATGACGACCGTGCTGGTTTTAAACATCATGGCGAAGACAGCGAGAGAATTGTCCAGTCTACTGAATGAGATGCCGAAATATTATCTTGCAAAGGATAAAATGAAGTGTCCAAACGAACTCAAATCTTCGGTATTAGAGAGACTAGTGGAAACAGTTCAACATCTGAACCCCCAAACCATAGATGGTGTGAAACTATGGTTTCCCGGCAAGCGCACAATACTTATAAGACCGAGTGGAACCGAACCCGTGTACCGACTTTATGCTGAGGCAGGAAGCAAAGAAGAGGCTTCTGACCTCGTCAACAACTATAAGCAGAAACTCGGGCAAATCATTAATCCAATGCAACCCAAAAAGGGTCAGATTGACTCTGCAGCATAATCCAGCAATCCAGAAAAAGGTGAAGGAAACGCCCATAAAAACGAGTATCGATGAAAAGGACATCGATAGCTTCGAGAAATGCCGAAGCTACACGGTCAGCATCATGGAAGGGGGGAATATAGGCGTACTACATGCTTGCCTCTTCGCAGAAGCCGGATTCAAGGTTATAAGCGTCAACGCAAATCCGCACACATCTGAATTATTGAGGAGAGGACGAACTCGGTCCTTCGGAAAACCATACGGGAGGCTGAAGCTATATCTTGAAGATGGAGCTATTGGAGCATCTTCTGACGCTAGAAAAGCTGCGTCCGAAAGTGACATAATCGTCGTCGCTGTTCAACCAGCGCTTGACAGAAAGAAAAAGCCCGACTATTCACAGCTGGAGAGGGTGTGCAAAGAAGTAGGTATGGGGCTGAAGGAAGGTGCTCTTGTCCTTTTTGTCAGCCCAACAGGGCCTGGACTAGTGGAGAATTCTTTGCGTAGGATTCTGGAGCAAGCGTCTGGACTGATTGCTGGAAAAGATTTTAGGCTGGCATCCAGCCCTTTCAAGAAAGGTTTGGAGAGCGGAGAGAAAGAGGCTTCCAAACCTTTGAGGGTCGTAGGCGCCATCGATGAGATTAGTTTGAGGACAGCTTGGCGTGTTCTGAGGGTAGTTACGAAGTCAGATCTTATGAAAGTCAGTAGCATAAAAAGTGCTGAGGTAGCACACCTTTTCCAAAGCGCAAATGTCGAGATGAACTTGGCTTTGGCAAATGAGCAGGCTTTGTTGTGTGAAAGGCTCGGTGTGGACTTTTTTGAACTGCTGAAGGTCCTCAACGAGAGGCGTTCTTTCCTGCCGTTCCCTGGTATTAGAAATGATTCAGTCAGGAGGGAACTCTGCATGCTTCTCGAAGAGGCCGAAAATACAGACACTAATCTCCGTTTGACGCTTCTAGCTGAAAGGGTAAACGATGAAATGGCTAATCACGTTCTCCGCCTCGTCAGAGACGCATTGCACGCCTGCGGCAAAACCGCGAGAAGAGCAAAAGTCTCGATTATGGGAATCTCTCAGCGCCCAAATGGTAGGGAAGCACCTGGATGGATCGTGAAAAGGATAATCAGCCTACTTAGTAAGAGAGTCAGAACTGTGGCAGTTTATGACCCTCATTTTTCAAAGAAGGAAATGNCGGATCTTGGCTTAGAAGCAAAGAAGCTTTCAAAGGTTATTGAAGGAACGGATTGCTTAGTTTTCCTAGCAGCACATTCAAGATTCAGTCGCTTGAACCTGAGAAGAATTAAGCTCTTGTCGAAGAAATCGCCATCAATAGTAGATGTCGCTCACGTGATAGATCCATCAAAGGCCAGGGAATTGGGCTTCGAGTACCGGGGTTTGGGAATGGGGGGTTGAGCAGAGATGAGCAAGCTTTGTGTAGCTGTAATTGGCGTAGGTTTCTGGGGAAGGAACCACGCAAGGATATTCAACGAGCTTCCTGATGTAGAGCTATTGGCGGTTTGCGATACAGATAATGCGAAGGCAGAGTCAGTTGGAGATAAGTACGGAGTCGAGGCCTATAATAGCAGTCAGGAACTGTTGAAACGAAAAGATTTAGAAGCAGTCAGTATTTGCACTTGGACGACAACTCACGCCGCTGAAGCCATTGGAGCTTTAGAATCTGGGAAGCATGTGCTCGTTGAAAAGCCGTTGGCCAACACAGTTAAGGAAGCAAGAAAGATTGTGTCTTTCGCAAGAAACAAGGAAAAGCATTTGATGGTCGGCTTCATAGAGAGATTCAACCCAAGTGTGCAAAGAGCCAGAGATTTGCTAAGAAAAGGGGACATCGGTGAGCTTGTGTCAGCGACCGCAAAGCGAGTTTCAGCATGGCCCGAAAGAATCGGTGATGTGGGAGTTGTTAAGGATTATGCAATCCATGAAATCGATATCATGAGGAAAATCTTCGAAGAAGATCCAGCGACGGTCTATGCAAAGGTCGGAAGTCTGAAGCACCTGAAATATGAAGACTATGCTCAGATAATGCTGACCTTTGGACGTGGAAAGACAGCATTTATAGAAGCAAATTGGCTGACGCCTTACAAGATCAGGAGTCTGACACTTACGGGTAGTGAAGCGATTATATCGCTGGACTATGTAACACAGCAAATCACAGTGGAAACATCTGAGAAGACATTGAAACCTCGCTACGAGTGGCTGGAGCCGTTGAGGTTGGAGTTGCAGCATTTCGTGAAAAGCATTATTCAAGACGAAGAGGCAGAGGTTACAGGGATCGACGGCTTGAAAGCTCTCATAATTGCAGAGGCCGCGATAGCCTCATCTCAGGAAAACCGTGCAATCGGGCTAAAATTCGAAAAGACGTAGCTAGGCCTTGTCGGGTTTGGCTTCCAGCTTGAATGGTTTACCTTCCATTAGGACTTTTGGGGGAATCTTGCTCTTCCATTTTCTTAAGAATGGCAGCTCATCTTTTTCCTCTCGAAGCTCATCAGGCAACATTTCGGGTATCTCATCACGAATTGGGAACCAACGCAGGCATTTTGGGCAAACTATTAACCCTTCAACGATTTCCTCTTTCTCCTCAAAGACATGAAGCTCCAAAGGATAGTATTTGTCTATAGGACAGGCCAAGATGTCCATAAGCTTCTTCTTCATTAAGAAGTCCTCCTGCTGAACATTTCTGTCGTCGGTTTATTTAAAAGAGTTGTGCAGGCAGGTTCAGATTGGCAAGCCTCCTCAGTGAGCTGAAACATCTTCGCGCAATCTCTCACGGGCGTACCTACTTCGTTAGTAATTGTTTTTACGTGGCATCCCTGAAGTCTATTAGGAACAAAATGCTGTTCTTATGGAATGTAGCATCTAGGAACACAAGGCGAGAGATTAGGCTTCAGTTTTATGACTCCGTGAAACGTGAAGTTGAAGAGCTCAGAGTAGACGACTACTATGCTTACATATTAGCGCTTCATCCGCTCTCAGAGAGAGAAAAAGAATCAGTTGAAAGCATACGGGGCGAAGCCGAAATCATCCAACGACGAAACCTGTTCACCAATGAAATGCTTGACCTAACGAAGGTCAAGGCTTGGACTCCAACCTTGCTTAAGAAGCTGAGGGGATTCCGAAGCGTTTGGGAAAGTGAGATCGAATATGGTCGAAGCTACATTTACGATAGAGGTCTAGTCTTTGGCGCTCCTTATACTCAACAAGGCCAGGGCTTGGGAACTGTCGGTAGTTCCCAACAAGAAATAACGCAGCAGTTTGTCGATGCCTTTTCACAAGAGAAAGCCGCAGATCCCCTCAAGTATGAACAGATTCAAAGGTGGTTCTACTTGTGCCACCAGCCTGTTCCAGATGTTGACGCGAAGCTCTTAGGAGCTAAGAAAAGAGAAGATATGAACGAAGAAATCTATCTGGCTTTTATGTTAGCGAGGATAGCTAACATCCCAATTCCAGAAGCCTTCAGCAGCAAAAGAGTGAGTGATTGGCTAAAGTCGATGATCTACACATACTTGCGCAGTAACTGCTTTCTCATTCCAACTTCTGTGGAGCTGCGAAAAGGTCAAGATCCTCACAGGGTTTCTGGGGCCTTGACAATTGAGCCGGAGGCGGGGGTCTATTTTGGCACGGTTGTCTGCGATTTTGAGAGCCTTTATCCCAGCTGTATTGACAGGTTCAACCTCTCGTATGAAACGGTGGATTGTTTACATAAGGAATGTGAAGCCAATAGAATCCCTGAGACAGGGCATCACGTTTGCACCAGACGAAGGGGCTTCTATTCTTTGCTGATTGGGGCGCTGAAAGACCTTAGGATCCGCTGGTTCAAGCCTTTGTCAGCAGATATTTCTCTCTCCAATGAAGAGAGAAGTATGGCGAGGGCAGCGTCGAAGTTGCTCAAGTTGATTAGTGTCTCTGGGTATGGAGTGACCGTCCGGATTCGCGGGGTCGCGTGTCCACCGCTCGCGGAATCCATAACAGGTTATGGGAGGTGGGCTCTCCAGACTACCTGGGATATCGCGAGAAGGCGTGGAATGCATCCCATATATGGTGATACAGACTCCATCTTCCTAAACGCCCCATCAGAGCCACAGGTGCAGGCCCTGATTGACGAAGTCAAGAGAGAGTTGAACCTCGACTTGGCTAGAGAGAAGGGGTACAGTATCTGCGTCTTGTCGGCTGCGAAGAAGGCGTATTTTGGCATAACAGAAAAGGGTGCTGTTGACTTGAAGGGGCTAACTGCGATAAAATCCAACGCGCCGAATCTTATTCAGCAAGTTTTCCGCAACTGCGTCGAAGTGCTCAGTGGCGTCAAAGACATGCAGGGGTATGCCTTAGCGAAAGCTAAAATCGCCAACGTTGTTAATGATGCGCTAGAGACGCTTCGTGCGCGCAAAGTGAACCTTGAGAACCTTACGTATTCAGTTCGGTTATATCACGAACCAAGCGAGAGAACCAGCTTGCATGGTGCTCTTTCTCAACCCTACCAATGCGCTTTGCAGCTGATCAACGCCGGCGAAAGGCTGCGCCGAGGAGACACAGTTCATTTCATTAAAGTTAAGCCTTTCTCTTACAGGGGAAGAACATTCACAGTTAAGCCACTCAGCCACGTGAAGAGCCTTGCCGAAATCAACGTGGAAAACTATGCTCGCAACCTCGAAACGGCTCTTCAACAGACTTTTGAGCCTATGAATATATTATTGAAGAAAGACATGAAACTAACTGACTGGTTTAAGGCTTAGATTTTCGGTTCGACCTTCAAAATTCCAGTTTCGTGTCACAAACTTCTCTCTTTCCAATCTCTGTGCAAGATTCACCTCGTAATCCGTCAAAACCCCTTCTGCAAGCTCAATTCCAAGAGCCTCTTCAAAACCACTCCTGATCGCTTCACAGACCTGGCTGATTGAAAGGAGCCTTCCAAGCTCGCTTGTAAGCGAGCTTATCTTTCTCTTAGCGGTGCTCTGAAAATCTATGCAGGCATCCTTGCACGGAATTTTGAGAAAAGTGAACATCTTATTGAAGTCAACTTTCACCAACAGAGTTCCGTGCTGCAGAATTGTGTCTTTCCTATTTGCTTGAGCGTTCCCAGAGATTTTTCGCTTCTTCACAGTGATGTTTGGACAGTGTCTAGCGTTTCCTCTGTCGTACTCGGCGTTAACACCAACCATGCGAGCAGCCTCGATCAGACCATTGCAGATGTAGTAATAGGCTTGAACCACATCATCTGTGCCCAAGTCCCTCCGCTTCATGACAACGCTGTAGGTGATTTCATCTTCAGAATCATGATAAACAGCGCCCCCTCCGGATATACGCCTGACCACATCTACACCAGAGACTGCACATTCTCCTAGGTTAACCTCTTTCCAAATGCTTTGGAAACGTCCGATTGACACTGCTGACGGTCTCCAACGATATAGCCTTAATGTGTTAGGCACTCTATCTTTGATCCTAGCCTCCAACATAGCTTCATCTGTTGCCATGTTAAAAAACGCGTCATGGGGCTCAGGTTTCAGCAAACGCCAGCGAGTCATCAGTTGTTCGGCTTTCTCAGTATTCAACTGGACAATATAAATGTGGAGCGTGAGCATTGTATCGAGCGCGTCAAAGCCCAATCGGTTGTCCACAAAACCCTTCGCACGCGTGCATACAACACCGGGCTAACCCATTTGCCCTTGGGCAATCACCTAAGCGAAGCTCTTTTTTGGTCACGCCAATAATTTAACTGGGGGCCCTCTATTTGAAGACCCGACGAACACGTTCCAGCACGATGCGTTGGTGAAGAGGATCAGGATGGATTTAAGGAGAAACAAACGCAAGAAGCAAAGTAGAATTCGGTTTGTGGAAATCAGCCTCAGCCTCTTGAACTCTATCTTGGAAAGCGCCAGAGCAACATACCCGCGGGAAACTATTCTTCTCCTCCGTGGCACGACCAAGGAAGACAGACTTGAAATATCTGATTTAGTCATTCCTCCGTTGGCCACTTATGGTTCAGGCTTTTCAAGCTTTCCAAGCCACATGTTGCCAGTAGATTTCTCACTGATAGGAACCGCCCACTCACACCCCTCTGGCGTCACAAGACCTTCGGTGGAGGATCTGAATCGCGCCATTGGAAAGACGCTCATGATAGTTGGCTATCCCTTCAAAGTAGAAAATGTGGCGGCATTCAGCCGCTCAGGAGAAGAAATTTGTTTGCGAATTACTGAATAGACATCTCGGTGCACGTTGGACAGATTGGTGCATAACACTTAAGCATAACCTAAGCCGAAATCGAGTAACCCCCTATTGACTCCTTGGTCATGGTAATAGAGAGCTTGATTTTCAAGCGCATCTTCTACATATGGCAATGTGATCTTTCAAGTCGTCTGCCGTTTTCAGCAACTTGGCTTCCAGCTTCGCCTTTCTTAAAAGTCGCATAAATGCTCTTCTGGTGAAGTGTGCTTTCAGACCAGTAACAGCTAGAGTGCCTTCTTCTTTTGCGACGCGTTGCGCTTCTTGAAGAGCTCGTTCTGGATTAGGCACATTTTGCAGCAGTGTCAGCGCGATGACGAAGTCGAATTGATGGTCGCGTATGGGAGTGTTGTCTGCGTCAGCGAGTATGAAATGAACATCTCCAAGATCTGCTTTTGAGATCCCCGCCTCCTTCAGCATTTTTCTTGACAGGTCTAGACCCACAATGCGTCTTGCCATCGTTTTCAGTCTGGGAAACAGCAAACCGGTTCCACATCCCAAATCCAGAATTGCAGCTTTCTTGGCTGCGGGTTTCTTTTTCCCTGAGCGTAGAGCTTCAACTACTGACTTGATCTTGAGATGTTGCTCTTCGGTGTAGCGCATTTCGTAAAGGTGGGCTGCTCTACTGTAATCTCGCATATTACTCCGCTTTTGTTCCCACTCTGACATTTGTAGTCAGGATTTTTATGTGAGCCGGATTTACTAAAGCCTTGTTGGGGGTATAAGTGTCAGGTAGGACGGATGCTATAGTACTCGAAAATCCAGAGATCGATGAAGAGCTTGGAGAGTCAGTGAAGGGGGCTCTCTCCCAGCGCCAGATCCTGCTTTTGGTTGGAAACTGCTGGGTCAGTTACAGGGGTCGGGCAAGCAGCAAGTTGGAACCTGGAGAAAGAGTGGTGTTGATAAAGGAGGATGGGTCGATCTTGGTCCATAGGCCAAGTGGATATGAGCCTGTTAATTGGCAACCACAGGGATGCATCTTCAGGTCTCGGATTCGAAACGGGTCTCTACGACTAACGGCATCGCGCCGAAAACCCCCCGAATCTCTACATATAGATTTCAACAGGCTCTACCTGTTCTCAAGTATGAAACTGAAAGACATAGGAGAATTTTCGCTTCATGCCAGCGAAGAAGACATGCAGAAAGCAGTATTGCTTAACCCCTCGATGATTGAAGCGGGATTCAAACCGATTTCTTTTGAGAAAAAAGTTGAGCCTGGTTTTGTAGATGTCTACGGAGTAGATGGGAACGGCAGGCTTGTGGTTGTTGAGATAAAACGCAAGACTGCTGGGCGCAATGCCGTGATTCAACTGTCAAGGTACGTGAGAGCCGTTCAAGGTATTGTAGATCGTGAGGTAAGAGGTGTACTCGCCGCGCCGAACATTGCGAAAGGTACACAGAGGCTTCTGACGACCCTGGGGCTTGCCTTCAAACCATTAGACCCAAAGAAGTGTGCCGAAACACTGCATAGATCTCAAAAGCCAAAGCTGGCTGACTTCTTCGAGTCGTAAAGCCTTTATTCCCTTAACGGAGAGATGGTTTCAGGCGAGTGCCTTGACAAAGCTGGCAGTAAGCGAGACAGAGCACCGGAGCCGCATAGAGTCTGTCAGAAGGATACTGCGCAAAAGAAGACTCGACGCTCTTTACCTGACAAGCGGTGTCAGTTTCTTTTACCTAACAGGTTATTCATATATCGCCACCGAACGCCCTGCGGCACTAGTCATTCCAGCAGGCGGCGAGATCACCTTCATGGGTCCTTTGTTGGAGATTGACCACATTCCTCTCAAGACACGCATAATAGAGAACATAGAAACGTACCGAGACTATCCTGGAAAGAAACATCCTATTGATCACTTCGCTAGCTTCCTACGGGAAATGGGCTTGGCGAACAGAAGGATAGGAACTGACAATCTTTCTGGTGCTGCAGGGATTTGGGGGTACAGTGGTCCCCCACTCACAAAGAGACTTCCGGGTACAAAGTTTGTCCTTGCAAAAGACATCCTCGAAAATATGCGGAAGATAAAGTCAAAGGAAGAGATCGCGCTAATGAAAGAAAGCGCACGCTGGGCAAACTTGGCCCACTCACTGTTACAGGAGTACACCGCAGCGGATTTGTATGATTTCGATGTGGCCGCAGCCGCAAGCCATGAAGCTTCTGTGATCATGAAAAAAACTCTGGGTCCAGACTATGAGCCCCAACGGTGGGGACGTAGCCCAGCAAGTGCTGGCTTCCGAGGACAAGTTGGAGAATTGTCCGCCATCCCCCATTCGATTGCGATTAAGCGTCCCATGAAGGATGGCGATGTGCTCGTAACGGGAGCAGGGGCAGAGGTGGGGGGTTATAGCTGTGAGCTTGAGCGCACAATGTTTTTAGGTGAACCGACCCCGAAGCAGCAGAAATACTTCAAAGTCATGTCGAAGGCCCAAGACGAAGCTTTGAAAACCTTGAAACCTGGGGCAAAGTGCAGCAGTGTAGACAAGGCAGCAATGAAGGTTTTCGAGAAAGCAGGCTTGCGTAGACTGATGAGGCATCATGCAGGTCACGGTCTTGGCTTGGAAGGACATGAACCACCGTGGCTGGACTTGGGAAACGACGAAATCTTGAAAGCAGGAATGATCGTTAGCTGCGAACCCGGTATATACGAGCCCGGTTTCGGCGGCTTTAGACATTCCGATACGGCTTTGATAGCTGAAGATGGAGTAGAAACGATCACCTACTACGCAAGAGACTTGGAATCTTTGACAATTCCTACCTAGGGCTTTTCCGTGGGAATCATCCTGAACTGCAGGAAGCAACGAAATTGATTAGAAAAAGGAGACTGGAGTTGGCGGGGAAAATCGAGCAGATCAATCGGCGAAGGAAGATAGCGATTTTCGGCTTGATTCTCGGCGTAGCCTTGATTACGGTGGGGCAGCTGCTATATTTCCCAGCGCTCTTCATCATAGGCTACACGGTTTTCATCATATGTACTGGCATAGCCTCTTTTCTGACCGCTTTCAAGTGGCTATACGCAAGAGGCCCAAAGGGTGAGTTAAGGAGCGGGAAATCACCAGTAGGTTCGTGTCCTAGATGTGGCACAGAAGTCGGAAAAGGCACAAAATATTGCAAAAAATGTGGAAAGAAGATACATCTAAAAGCACGTTGACAATACGCACAACGCTTTGGGCCTGCGAGCCCGAAGCCGTGGAATATTCAAGGCACAATGGACTATAATAGCGTATACGAAGTAGATTTCTGTCTCTAATTGCTGATTTGCTGAAAGCTCGTGCTCGTGTTTTGTTCAGACTGTGGCTAAGAGCTCACTGTAAACGCATACTTCTGTTCAAAGTGTATGGGAGAACAGGTCAAGGAGCGGAGGCGGAGTATAGACGACACGTAGGCATGTTCATGTATAGGAGGTTAGTTGTTTCTGTTTTCTAGCGCTCGTTATCAGTCTGCTTTTGCCGATCCAGTGCTGTAGTGGGATGCGAAATTGATTTGCTATTCTTTTCATGGCGTGATCGAGAGTGTTGAATTTCAATGGTTGGTTTCGCATGGCATTCCGTACGTTTTCCCTGACTTGCCAAACTCCTACTGGCATAATGTAGCCCGGCCTTGCTTCCCGCAAGACTATGACTGTTGCTTGACGTCGCTCTTTCGTCAAAAGCTCGCACACAGCCAATCGAGCTGCATAATAGCAGCCTCCGATATCAGCATATGTTGTCCGTCCTTCGTAGCCTTCCGAGTCTCCATACATAACCACGTTCCTGCCATGGGGATTCCAGACAGTTCCTGGATACCAAGCTTCTATGGCTTCGTAGCTCCAAGCATCAGGCAGCATCAATACTTCAAACTGGTTCTCAAGGTAGGCTGACTCGTATATGCGATACTCATCAACGAGCGGGAAGGTTTTGACGCAGGTTATCAGGTCTTTGGAAATCATGCTGTCGACTGCAGTAATACTCCAACGTGTTGGCACTAATCGCCTTTGGGATTTCACCCCAAACGCCCCTACGCTGAAGGCCTTCTGGATCTTGCTGATCATCACGTCTTTGTTGTAGAGCTCCAAAACCGCAGGCCGGGCTTTCAAATCCGTGTCGAAATAGGCCTTTTCGATCTGATGATCCCACCGGGAGGAATTCACCCTTAAATCTCGAATAGGAGCAGATGGCCCAAAGGGCTGAACCTCGTCATCGAGAACCAGTAAGCCTCGCGGCCTCTTTTTCAAAGCTAACTCCACATCAGTCGCAGATGAGGCCAAGGCTAGCTCTCTTGTCATATCCATGATTCTGCCCGCCTCCTCGAATCTACCCACATGCACGCGATATTTGCCCCGTACAAGTATAGAGCGAAAGCCAACTATCTCATCTATTGTCCTGCCGAACCAAAGCTCCGGCAAATCATATACAGTTGTATCTTCGTGAACAGGTGGCACCATTGGACCCGCAAAAACGTATGGATATCCAAGACGCCCCACAAAGACGCTGGGAGGCGAGGCTCCTTCAATGTCCAAACTATTTATGAGCGGGACTGTCCGCACAAAAGAGTTTACACGAACCATAACTGGACAACGAGCTTTACCGCATAACATTCGTGAACCTTTGCACGCAACGCACAAACCCACCCGATTCGAACGCGTAGACCACAGATCTCTGTGGTCATGAATTCCGTCGATGAGCTCAGGATTTTCCAGACGATCCAATATCCAGAGATTTTTCGTTCTTGCAGATCGGCTCTTGGCAGTCTGGATGGACTCCAAATCTGGAGCACCGCGTTGGTGATTAAGCAAAAGCTCCTTAAAAACAAAGTTGAAAACATCTTGCCAATTCAACAAGACACGCTAAAATTAGGGATAACTTCTCCGAATAGTCCTGGGAAAAGGAATCGCATCTATTATGTTGTCCAGATCAAGCATCCACATAAGTAGTCGCTCCACGCCAAGCCCAAAACCCACGTGTGGAACTGAACCGTATTTCCTCAGGTCGATATACCAATCGTAATCCTCCACACACAAACCTGACTCTTTTATTCTTTCTATCAATCTGTCTTTGTCATCTTCCCTAGCCCCACCGGTCGTCAGCTCCCCTATCCTCGGAACCAGCAAGTCGACCGACATAGCGATTTCAGGCTTGTCAATGTAAGTTTTGCAGTAGAACGCCTTTATCTTCTTTGGGTAGTCAAAGACAAACAGAGGCTCGTCGAAATCCTTTGCTAAGGCCTTCTCTTCGTCGTACCCCATGTCTTCACCCCACTTGATATTGAAGCCTTTCTTCTGCAATATCTCGATGGATTCGCCATAGGTCACTCGGGGAAAAGGCTGCTTAACGTCCAGAAGCTTTTTCGGATCAATCTTCAGCTCTTCAAGCTCCCGCTTGCAGAGCGAAGCAGCTTCACGACAAATTTGGGTTATGAGATCCTGCTCAATACGCATAACATCATCCATATCCGCAAAGGCCCACTCTGGTTCTACATGCCAGTACTCGCACAGATGACGGATCGTTCGACTTTTCTCGGCCCTGAAAGAGGGAGCGCAAGTGTAGACCTTCTCCAGCGAGTAGATAAGAATCTCCGAATACAGCTGGGCGCTTTGCGTCAGATACAGATCTGAATCAAAGTATTTTGCTCCAAACAGGGTGGCCCCGCCTTCGCAAGCACTAGTTATGAACATCGGAGGCGAAATCTCCACGAAACCTCTTTCTCTGAAGAACTTGTGCATAAGCCACAAAACTTGGCTTCGGATTCTCATGACTAGATTCATTTTTCTGCTTCGCAACCACAAATGCCGAACATCCCGAAGAAACTCTTCACTCAGATCTCTGGAGATAGGAAATGTTTCGGCCAAACCAATGATCTTCATCGTTGCAGCGGAGACTTCATAACCGCCGGGGGCACGTTCGTCCCTTCTTACGGTTCCACTCAGTATCGTGGAGGATTCAATCGTCACTCTTCCAGCTTCTTTCCAAGCTTCAGCTCTCTCCTTTACTGTCGATTGTATGACTCCAGTCGCGTCTCGTATCAGCAAGAAGATGGTTTTCCTACTTTCTCGCTTTCTGTAAACCCATCCCCGTATACTGACGCGCTCGCCCTCATGTTTGCCTGTAAGAATTTCTTGTATTTGAGTGAAGGACATAACTGTCTCTCTTTATCCTCTTTTACCCTTCTGCCCTAAATATTTACAGTTCTGACGTGAGGAATAATTAATGGAGTGTTCCCGTAACAAATGCCAGTAACCCAATGGAAAACCACAACAGGTTCTGGCTCTTGGCTTTTCGAGCTTTCTCGCGCGAGGGGTTCAGAAGAAGTGCGATTGATGCCGAGGCAAGGCCGAAGTCTGTCAAGGCGACAAACGGGAGATACCAAAAAGAGACCAACCCTAAAATCCAAGGAATCGGAGTCAGAAGGATTGCGGAAAAATAGAACGCAGCAGCAGCAAAAGCAGCCTTTCCTTCTCCGCAAAGCACTGCAATTGTTCCTATATTATTTTCCTTGTCGCCTTCGATATCTATGATTCCCTTAGTTATTTCACGCCCCGTATTTGAGAGGAAAACGGTAGCTACGAAAATGCTGGTTGTCAGCAACAGGCTTTTGCCAACGGCGAAACCGCCATAAATAAAGGGTACAGCGATGCAGAAGCTGACCATTAGGTTCCCAGGCAGCCCTGTGCTCTTACCTTTTGTGGTGTAAAGAACAAAGACGGCCCAAGAAAAAGAGGCTGTCAGCAGAGACTGCCAGTTAGTCAAAGCGGCCGATGCAAACCCTAGGGCAGTCAAAACAGATGCGTAGGCCAAAGCTTCGTTTGGTCTCACCAACCCGCTCGGTATCGGCCTTCGAGGCTCATTGATTGCGTCGATTTTTCTATCGTAATAATCGTTGATCGTCATAGTTGCGGCAGTCAAGAAAAATCCAGTGGCGAATCCGAGAAACAAGCCTTGATGCAGTTGAAATAGAGTCTCGTTCCCAGCCAATGCTGCTCCCACAATCACCGCAAATCCCATCATTCCGCAGTTAACAGGCCTAATTAACATGACGAAACCTAAGACTCTGTTAATGGCAGCCGTCATCTGCTCATCTCCGGAACTTAACCACAAATGGAGCGATTGAGGTAATTATGTTTGTTAATACAATGATGTTCGTTGCTATGGCAGGATAAAGATAGGCGTTTGCCGAAGTTGGGCTCAACTCTCTGTACAATAGAATACTGAGAGTTGCGTTTGCCAAACCTATTCCACACATAAGAGTCATGAAATGGCGGTGATGAAACATCTCGCTCCTCCATGTTGAAATCGTTACGGCAAAATAACGCAGCAAAAGATTAACCGAAACAATTGCTGCAGCAATGAGGATGCCCAACCATACAGCGGATTCCCCTGCACCGACGCTGTAAATAAGCCCAAGAAATACAAAGAAAAAGGCTCGAACTAGAAAGGCGAGCTCTCCTTGGGTGCGTTTCACGAAATTCTTGATTCCACGCAGATAGCCCAGGTCAAGCTTGATTCTTAAAGCTTCAAAGATTTCTACGTCGTTGCCCAGTACAATCCCGAAAAGAAGAGCGGAAAGAGGGCCGCTTCCCCCACAAGTCTCAGAAGCAGCATAGGAGCCAATGAGCACACCAAGTGTGAGCATGTATGTGTACTCCTCTTTCCTCAAAGAGTAGAGTATCCTGATCCACATGACACCAACAAGTCCACCTATGAGAGCGCCTATTCCGAATTTCGCTATGATTGTAGTCAAAGTCTGTTGGATGTCGACGAGTCCGCCGAGGTAAGCCTGCAANAGAGTTAAAACCAAAACAATGTTNAGCACGTCTGTAATAGTGGATTCCAATGACAAAGTGATCTCAACTTCCTTATTTACGTCAAGCTTTGAGACTAGAGGTATTATGACTACAGAGCTTGTCCCGGCTGTCATTGGACCTAGCATTAACGCTTCAAGCCAACCAAAGCCCAAGAAAAAGTGGGAGAACAATGTGACGAACGTGGCTGCCGAAGCAATGTAAAGCACTGCAAGTATGGCTGCCCTGAAGCTTTGTGAAATTACCCTGTGAATGTCCATATTGAGTCCTCCCTCGAACAGTATCATCATCAAAGTCAGCGTTGTTAANAATGGAGTAATAGGATCGATCTCTTGTAGAGAGAATATTCCAAGAACAGGACCTAGGATAATTCCTATTATGATTAAGAACAGGCTGCTAGGAAGCCCAGATTTCTTGAACAGCAAATTAGCCAGAAAACCCACAGCAATAATGCTGCCAACTATCGAGAAAACCGTAATAGCGTCGACCATTACTGTTCACGTTTGAGTGTACAGTGGTACGTATGTATTGGTTTTTCTGTTTTGTTGATTCGTTTTCATAGTGGCTTTGAGAGCATTCCGCCACTAATGGTTTCTGATTATTCTACATGGACTCTGTACAAGTCGATATCCTCTCTCATTACTCTTGTCAGTTCCAAGAACTCCCTAACAGATCGCTTCACGTCTCTGGATTGGGTTATATATCTTCCCACAACTAGTATGTCGGCACCCATTTCTAAGGCTTCGCGTGCCTTCTCGGGCACAATACCTCCTGCAACGGCAATTAGCAGTTTTTGGCCGACAAAGGCTTTTCTTAACTTCTCAATCTGCTCTAGGCCAAGAGTTTTTCCTGTTTCCGTGTCGATGCCACGGTGGAAGATGATTATGTTCGGCAGTTCTTTAAGGGTTTTGAGTTTCTTAGCAGGATCTTCAACGTTCATCATGTCAATCACAGCGTAGATTCCAAGTTTCTTGGCCTCGTAGATGAATTGGTCTAGAGTTTCCTTCGCTGCAACCCCAGCTGCTACAACCGCATCAGCGGTTTCCTCAAAAGCTAGGTCAACCTCTACCTTCCCAACGTCCAAGGTCTTCAGGTCAGCGATAATGAATATGTCTCGAGCGACTTCTCTNAAGTCTCGAATCACCTTTACGCCATACTTCTTCAGAAGAGGAGTGCCAACTTCCAAGATTATTCTGTCGCTTTCCGGCAGGTTTTGAATTATGCTTCTTGTTCGCTCGAGGCTTGGGATGTCTAACGCGACTTGTATGTATGGCGGCCGCCAGAGCCTGGGCACTCTGAATCCCATTATAGGATGTTTGGCCCTATCTTTATCATATATTATCTTATCCAGTGGTGGGTATTTGGTCAACGCCCTTTTGAGCGCCAGTCTAGTTGCACCATAGTTGTAGTGGTATATCTTCCTGTAGTCTTTGGCGTTGGGATGGATGAATACGCTGCAAACAATCACCCAATCCTCCACCTTGTCGTTTGGAACAACTCCGTCTTCCACAGAATCGGCTACTGCTTTTGCGACCGCAGCTTGGGCAGGGCCGAAAATCTTGCCGACTTCTTCGAGGTTCTTCACGGTTACCTTTGGTACTAAGAGTGTATGTGGTTTTGGAGGAAGGTTCGGCCTTATTACTGCAAGGAGAGGTGTATGTCCAGCAGACAAGTTGGACATGCCTGAAGCAAAAGCTTCTCCAACTGGTCCGTCCTTGTCGCCGATCAAGAGGTCGATATGAGCGACTTCGTCTCCTTCACCCACCAAGGCTTCTCCGATGAGGTAGACAGTTTTTTCGGGCTTTGCACTCCTCACAGACGTCTCCGCCTGTCTTTGTATCTCACTGAATTCTACGCCAAACTCTTTCATCCATTCGTAAAGAGTGTCTCGATGAATGTTTAGTATACGCGCTGTACCGGAAATCGTTGGCTTGCGCTTCTTCTTCTGAATTTGCTCGACAACTGCGGCTCCCAATTGTCGGATAAATTGCTGCTTGTCTGCCGGTTTCTTTCCAACTCCATCCGACATGACACCACTCTCAAGGTTCATTATCGACATGAAGTATATAAGAATGTCGGACTATTATCGAAGACAAGAATCATTACCCGACGCTCTGCGCGTAGTCCCTGGGAATAGCATGGAGTGCACGGCGCATCATCCGACACTTCAAAGAGAATGCTACACGCAAGCATAGGTTTCTTGATGGATTGGTTCAACGCGTGTGCGCGAGTTCTTGAGACAGGAGGCCGGCAACGATTACAATCAAATCCGGGCCTCGGGGATCTTGAGTCAGCATCAGAAGAAACAGGCACCACTCACTGCATGTATTCTGGATGACGCGTAAAGAAGTGTGATTCGTTTATGCAGCCCAGAAAGGAGTCGTCTTCTTTCTCATTAGTTCCGTGTATTCGTTCAACGTTTCAAGCTCTTCCGCTGTTAGGTTGTCTTTCAGCTTCGTTAACAACGTTTTGGCATGGGTTTCAGGAACTCGCACGTAGAGAATGTCTTTTTCGTGGATGTTTCGTCCCACAACGGGCTTGTCCAGAGAAACAGCTACTTGCATCTCAGTCCCAGCTTCGGAAATGGGTTTGCCTCGATCTTGGATCTGTTTAATCTCGCCGATGTCCTCTCCGTCTTCTTTGACAAGTTTGGTCTTTGGCTTTATTCGACCTGCCAAGATTTCTACTCCCACGATGGCAGGCTTTGCCTTTCTGAAGACATATCCCGGCAGTATTCGGATTTTAGCGGGTTTTACTAGGCGATCAAACTCATTCAGAACCACCTTTTCTCTCTCATTTCGTATCCAAGTCACAAAATCCTCGACCAGATGATAGATTATGTTATTTTGGAATATTTTGATCCCGCGAATCCTCGCCTCTTCCTCCGCATCAGGCAGCGTTTTTACGTTGAAGGCCAGAACGACTCCATAAAGAGGTTCATGGTTTCCTACGACTTCGGCCTCGACGATGTCGCGCTTTGACACGTCGCCAACGTCTGCTAGACGTACCGGGACATTCTCAAGCTTCAGGCTCTCAGCGATGGCTTCCAAGGAGCCTAAAGCATCAGTCTTCAAGACGACGCCGTCAACATCCGTAGAGATTTTTATCTTCTCCACTTCCTCAGAAACCATCTTAACGAATTCCGCGGTCTGCCTTTCCGGAGGCACAACACGCAACGGAGCCCCAGCTAAGGCCATGTCCAAATCTGGAGCTACTATCTTAATTCCGGAAGCGGCCGTGACTGCACTCACCGAGGAGAACTTGTCTCGAGGATCTCTTATCTCATCCAAAGGTTTAGGCAATAGAAGCGCCCGAACCTTCGTGACAATCGGTCTCTCTTTTCCTCCAAGCACGATTGTATCTCCTCTACGCATAACCCCGTCATAAACAATGGCGTTGATTGTCATTCCGAGTCCTGCTTCTTCCTTAACCTCTAGTACAGTGCCTTTTCCGGGGCCCTTCGTAACTTTTAATTGCGCCTTGAGATATTGCTGCGTTAATCCAACGAGAACCGATAGAAGTTCAGGGATGCCTTCGCCTGTTTTAGCGCTGACCGGCACAAGAGCAATCGTTCTTGTGAAGTCTTTTATCTTGTCAAAGCGTTCAGCTCCAAAGCCAGAGGTGGAAAATGTGCCCATGACTGTGTAAAGACGATTATCGAGATCTTCGCGCACATTAGGATCTTGAGAGCTATAAGACTGCAAGAAGAGCTTTTCAGGCTGAGATCTCCAACCTGGCAGACGGTCAATCTTGTTAACGCCAGCAAGGAAAGGTGTCTTTCTAGCTTTCAAAATGTCAATAGATTCATATGTTTGAGCTTCGAAGCCCTTCAGTACATCAATCACTAGAATGGCGACATCGGCAACGCCTCCTCCCCGCTTTCTGAGGTTTGCAAAGGCCTCATGTCCTGGCGTGTCAATCACCAGAAGCCCCGGGATGCGAATCTTTCCCCTGAGTTGACTCAGAAGGGGGCCGCATATTTCCATAAGTGTCTCCAGAGGGAAGAAACTTGCGCCTATGTGCTGGGTTATTCCCCCTGCCTCGCGTGCTTGAACACTGCTTTTCCTGATCTTNTCCAGCAAAAGAGTCTTACCAGTATCAACGTGTCCTAGCACACAGATTATTGGTTGTCTTATCGGCAAGGTCTTCCCAAACACTTGATCTCTCTTTGCTTCGATCGAGGAGCCTCATAGATTTGNTTTCCCTTTGATATAAACTGTTTTCGCTGAAAGGCTTGCCTTAAACGGCGGCAGCACGCTTCAAAGCGCGCGCAATGACACTGATACTTTACGCTTTACCTCTCTCTTCTTTGCCGTAATATTTTGTCCATCTAAGTTTTCTTGGATCCCTACCCAGTTTTAAGCTGTTCTTGCGACACTTGCCTGAGCAGAACCACAGTATGGTGCCGTCGTTCCTGACGTACATCTGACCTGAACCTTGTTGAAATTCATGCCCGCAGAAGGAGCACGCCCTTGATTTCGGCATTATTATACCCTCGGCTCTATTGTTTTGATTCTATCGCCGCATCTTTCTGGCTTCTCGTTCTGTCTCTCTGAGCATCAGTAGATCCTGGGCTCGAATGGGACCCTTGACGTTTCGGGTGATTATGCGTCCCTTGTCTTTGCCTTCAAGTATGCGTACTCTCACTTGTGTGATTTCTCCAGTCGCGCTTGTACGGCCGATTACCTGAATAACCTCTGCAGGAATGTGTTCTAGTTCTCCGGCTTCCTTTTCTTCTACTTCACTCATCTTACTTTTTGCCTCGTCGAAGTCCCTCGATCCGACTGACTATTTCTTTGACAAGATTTGCAGCCTCACCTTCCTCGACGATGCAGACCGAAGCAGCAGGGACATCTATGCCGACAGCCGAACCCAATCTTTTCCTTGTCGAGACAAATAGGTAGGGAATCTTTCTTTCGTCACAAAGTATTGGCAGGTGGGCAACAACCTCTGGCGGATCAACATCTTCCGCTATCACTACGAGCTTTGCTATTCCACGTTCTATGGCTTTTGTGGCCTCATTTGTACCTTTTCTGACTTGGCCAGTTTCAGCTGCCATTTGAAGGGCTTCACAGGCTGCATCTGCGACTTCTTCTGGAGTTTCAAACTTCACGTAGAATGGTTTTGACATTAGCCTTCACCCTGTTTTCATGTCGCAGTGTTTATTCAAACACTCCCATTTATAAGGTTTAGCGATTCTAAGCCTGCAGACTGTTGCAGCCCACAGAACTTCAGAGGATCTCGAGCTGACGGATTACTGGTCTAGTTCTCTATCACATTTCATGATTTGTTCGAAAAGCTTTCTGAATATTTTTAAGCAGGTAGCGTTGACTATTGGAAGATTCACGCCTTTTTCTACTTCGTGGTATTTCTTGTATTTAGAAAACTCTGTGTAGCATACTTGGCTTATTGGAAACTCGCGCTTATTTATCTCATGTTCAAGCGCTTTCTCGTAGACTTCGGCACAAATAAGGTAGCCATTCAACCAGAACAAACGATTTACAGCATGGGTTGATGCACACCAGATGAGGTCTTCCAAAGGGCGTTTGTCAAGTCCTGAGACCACCACTTTCCTCGTTGGGGCAACTTCGACTATCAAAGCTTCCTACTCCTCAATGGGTGTCTGCAATACTTTTTTCACTCTCTCGCTAATCACAGAACCGAACCCGTGTACGTCTTTGGCCCAGCAATCCACGTTAGTCAGAGCGTTGATAGGGGTCTTGTATGACTTGAGGATTGCTTGCGCCCTTTCGCGGCCTATGTTAGGGAGGCTCGAAACGAGGTATATCTGTGCGTCCGCCAAGGTCTTTGTCTTCTTTGCAGCATGCACTGCAGGGATGCGCTTTTCAACTATTTGCTCCTGTTTGGCAGCAGTGTACAAGAAGTCAACCGTTTCCTTGTAGTTTGTCGTATGAATCAAGGCAACCCCCTGACTCGCTAGAGCAAACATTGCCCCCCATACAGCTGATGGATTGACGCGGGTGTACTTGTATATTATTGGTAGATATCCCTCAAGGAGAATAATAGAGGTCGGATACAGTTCTTTCAGCCCAAAGAGTTGGTCAAATAGGTAGCGACGCGTCAGTGTATAGACGAAGTCTTTGACTGTTTTTCGCTCGACGGCACATCTATCTGAAAGAACATAGTCTCCTTTTGGCATGGGATGAGTCTTCACAGTAGCTCCTCGCTCGACCAATTCTTTGACGATTTTTGAGGCGCTGCTTGCTTCGTGGCTGTCAACTATGATTGTGGGCTGGGATTCTCTTTTGATCTCTTTAATATACGGCACCAGCGTTTCAGCACCAGACATTCTCTTCACTCCCCACAAACAGGCAAGAGCTTCTAGGCATATTAAAGTGTTGAGAATATAGCATACGCTGTCAAAAGAGAGAAAGAGAAAAGCGAGGAGATTGATAGTTCTTAAGAACCTTTTCTGCTGATTTCTTTGATTATTCCTGCAGCCACTGTGGTGCCCATATCCCTTGATCTCTTTAATGTACGGCACTAGCGTTTCGGCACCAGACACTCTCTTCACTCCCCACAAACAGGCAAGAGCTTCTAGGCATATTAAAGTGTTGAGAATACAGCATACGCTGTCAAAAGAGAGAAAGAGAAAAGCGCGAGTAGATTGATAGTCCTTAAGAACCTTTTCTGCTGATTTCTTTGATTATTCCTGCAGCCACTGTGGTGCCCATATCCCGTACTGCAAATCGTCCCAGCTCAGGGAAATCGGTGTAAGTCTCCACTGCGATAGGATGCAGAGGTTCCATTCGAACGACGGCACCATCGCCTGTCTTAAGGAATGCCGGCTTCTCTTCGACGGTTTGGCCTGTTCTAGGGTCAATCTTTTTCACTAGCTCTGTGAATCGACATGCCACTTGCCCAGTGTGATAGTGAAGGACTGGTGTATAGCCGGAGGCAACTGCTGTGGGATGATAAATGACTATGATCTGCCCAACGAATTCTTTCGCGACAGTCGGCGGATTGTCAGGGTGTCCGCATACGTCTCCGCGGTGTACATCGTTTTTCGATATACCTCTCACGTTGAAGCCTATGTTGTCACCTGGTTCGGCTTTTGGTACTCTCGTGTGGTGGGTTTCGAGGGATTTGACTTCTCCTTTAACGTTGGAAGGCATGAAGACAACTGCATCTCCTTCTTTTAAGACACCTGTCTCAACGCGGCCCACAGGCACTGTGCCCACGCCGGTGATTGTATATATGTCCTGAACTGGCAGGCGCAAGGCTTTTGTAATGGGTTTGGGCGGGACCTCAAAGGCGTCCAGAGCCTCGTATAGTGTTGGTCCCTTGTACCAAGGCATTTTGTCGCCTTTCTGAACCAGGTTATCTCCTGTCCATCCAGATGTTGGCACAAAGGGTATCTTGTCCACCTTGAAACCGACCATCTTTAGCATGCGGCCGATTTCGTTTTTGATTTCTTCGTAGCGCTCCTGACTCCAGTTGACCGTCGCGTCGTCCATCTTGTTGACGGCTACGGCCAGCTGGTGGCAGCCCAACGTAAACGCTAAGAAGCCGTGCTCTCGTGTTTGTCCGCCAGGGCCGATGCCTGCCTCGAATTCTCCTCTCTTTGCAGAAACGAAGAGTACGGCTGCGTCTGCTTGGCTTGCGCCCGTAACCATGTTTTTGACGAAGTCCCTATGACCTGGGGAATCAATCACTGTGAAGAAGTATTTTGGAGTCTCAAACCTGAGAAATCGGAGGTCAATCGTCAAACCTCGTTCCCGTTCCTCTTTAAGATTATCCAGAACCCACGCAAACTTGAAGGTTTCTTTGCCCAGCTTCTTTGCTTCTTCCTCGTAGGACTTGATTACTCGATCGTCGATTGCTCCGGCTTTGTAGAGTAAGTGTCCAGTTGTTGTCGATTTTCCGTGGTCAACGTGTCCGATTATTATCAGGTTTAGGTGGGGCTTCTCCGGTTTACTCATTTTTCCTCCTCCTTCTTGCTACCTAACCTCCAATTTATTGGTGAAATTCGTTTTACACCACTGTTCTTTCAGCAATATTAAGCTTACTCAGCGATTCTGCATAAAGTAAGAGGTCAAAAGGAAAGTGTAGGCTGTAACCCGCATCGAAAACCGTCGCGGGCACCCAATTGACACGCGCCTGAGGGAAGCTTGTTCAGAAACTTCGGCTTGGGCTCCCTTTCATGAAGCAAGCCTATGCAGCAGACTGGCTCCTGTACAAAGCTTAATCTGCAATAAACAGCTGACGAAGAAAAACATTCAAGCTGTTCCTCCTTTATATGAAATGTGCTGTCTTATTCCGAGATTGAAGGAAGAACCAATGCCCACTAATTTGCCAGCTGAAGCTAAGAAGAAGTGGCACGAAGCCGCGACGGCTCGGAATTCAAAGGAGAAGTTGCAGCTCTTGCAGGAGTTTCTTAGCCTAATCCCCAAGCATAAAGGCACAGAGAAGCTTTGTGCTCAAGTCAAGACAAAGATGGCTACGCTGCGCCGAGAAATTCAAGAGGAGAAAAGACGTAAGAAATCAAGTTCACGCGGGTCTAAGTTCTTCATTCAGAAGGAAGGGGCTGCCCAGATCGTTATTCTGGGGCAAACGAAAGTGGGGCGAAGTAGTCTTCTGGCTTCCACCACGAACGCAAGGGTTGAGATCTCCGACCATCCCTTCACAACGGTTGAACCAGTTCCAGGAATGCTTCCTTTTGAGGATTTGCAGTTTCAAATCGTGGAGGCTCCTGCGATAGTTGAGGGAGCTGCGGAGGGAAAAGCTTGGGGACAACAGACTATGGCTTTGGCTCGGAATGCGGATGGTTTGATTTTGATGGTTGATTTGGCTGGAAAACCATTGGAGCAGTTGTCTCTAGTGTTGACTGAACTGAGCAATGCCCGTATTCTTGTGAAGAAGCCGAGTGCCAGAGTTGAAATGGAAAGGAAACATATGGGGTTCGGACTGAGGGTTTTGGTAGTTGGCAGCCTAATTAATTGCACGCTCAAGGACGTGGATGTGCTTTTGCGGAGCTATAAGATCTCTAATGCCATGGTGAAGATTTACGGTAACGCCACGGTAGACGACGTTGAAGACTCGATTTTCGAAAGCGTCGTTTTTCGCCCATCGATTTTAGTAGCTAACAAGCTCGACGTTGAAGGAGCAGGAGAAAGGCTAGGGGAGTTGACAGGGTTTGTGGGTGACCGTTTCTGCATAGTGCCGGTGTCATGTAAGACGGGGTTCGGACTGCGAAGGCTAGGTTTGGAGCTGTTTAGGTCCCTTGAGAGAATCCGGGTTTACACTAAAGAGCCAGGGAGGAAGAAGCCTTCTTCAGCACCGTTCATTTTAAGAAGGGATTCTAATGTTGCTGAGTTGGCGAAGAATATTCACAGCGATTTCTACCAACGGTTTTCTCATGCAAGGGTTTGGTCGAAGAGACTTTCTTTCAGTCCGCAGAAGGTAGGTTTGTCTTTTGTTCTGGGTGACAAGGATGTCGTGGAGATGCATCTGCGATGATCTCATCTGTTGGCCATCGCGATTCTTTCCATTTCATTGCGTTTTGACACGGCGAAGCTCTTAACGTCGTTTAAAGCTGCCAGGACAAGTTCATCTGCTATACACTCTTCCAAGGTGCGGGAATTACCGAAAGTCGATTTTCTAGAGCCCTCAGATAATAAGCGGATTGCGAGATCAACCCTTCTTTGAGGCGAAATGTCCACGGCCATGTGGTAGACGACGCCCCCGTAGCTTATTCTTGTCGTGTCCTCGCAGGGAGCCGAATTCTCAACGGCCTTGGCCAGAACTTCAACAGGGTTTCTTCCAGTTCGCAGATGGATAATCTCAAAGGCATTCCTCAACGTGCTCAAGGCTCGAGTTTTTGCGCCTGAGCTTTTACCAGGCCTCATTAAGCTGTTTATGAATCTCTCGACAATGTTCACTTCAGCCTTGTGAAATCTGTGATGCTCATGCCTCCCCATGCTGTGGGGGATAAAAACTGGTGAAAGAGAAACATATTTTGCGAGCCCAGGATCCCGTATCTGGATGTTCTCGAAACTCCATTTTCCGAAGAGATTTATATCCTGCATTTTTTTGCTCATTATTGCCCCTTCTTAACCATTTCTTAGCGCATCGGCTTCTGTTTTCTGCCATACACGAGCTCTTTCAGGGATACTCCGTTAACCATAATAACCTGCCATCGNACACCTGGAATATCACCCATCGCTCCCCCTCTGGANCCCCCGATGCCACCNACAACTACTTCATCGTGTTCGTCAACCAAGTTTAGGGCTCCATCGCCTGGCAGGAATGCGGTAATAGACCTGCCATTCTTGATCAGTTGCGTTCTCACACACTTTCTAATTGCACTGTTAGGCTGCTTGCTTTCAACGCCGACCTTTTCCAGCACGATCCCCCTCCCCAAAGGTGCTCCTTGCAGCGGGTCAGCCTTAACGTCCAACCTCAGGGTACGCCGCTTATAGTAGCGGTCACTCCAACGGAATTTCTTCCTCTTCTTGAGCAGTTGCCTTGCCGCGAACTCACCTTTTGGCGACTTCGAACCCATACTTCTGAATCCTCTCGCTACGATAAACCACACTTCTAATATTTAAACAGTCATATGGGAGGTTTCGCTCGAATCGGCAACTCTGCGGATCAGCAAGGTTTCAAGGGGTCGTTGAATTCGTGGGGATCAGCACTGGGACCCCGTCTGCTCCGACGATTAATATTTCGATATCTGGCGCGATTCTCTGTAGGGCTTGAACCCAGAGGTAAAGCTCTGCGATTCGTGTTTCATTCCCGGCTTGTCCGGTGGACTCTAATACTAGTTCGATAGCCTGCTTTGTTGCGTTGGCTTCTATGACTTTTGCTCCGGCTTCTCCTGAAGCCTTAATTATTGATTCTTGGGCTGTCGCGTTGGCCAGGACTAATATTCTCTGTCTTTCGAATTCGGCCTGGATTTTCTGTTGTTCTGACACGAGTTTATCTTCTATGGCTGAGGTGTATTTTGCCGGATAGCCTATGTTTCTGAGGTCGAACTCTAGTTGCATGAGGGTTTCTCCCAGTGAAGGCTCTGTTCTTATCTCTTCCAGCACGGCTGTTTCTATCTGATTTCTCACAATGTCTCTGAACTCTATTGTTTCTAGGGCAGTGAAGTTTTTGGTTACGAGTCTTATTGTTTCTGCGACAATTGATTCGATAGCCGCTTCTTTGTAGTTAAGTCTTGGATAGTTGTTGTAGAGGTTTCTGAGCTTGTTCGGATCGAGGGACCATCTGACCAGGACTTCAATCTGCATTTCAAGCTGATCTGAAGAGAAGCATGGAATTGTGTTCTCAAATGAGTCAGTTGCGTAGTAGATATCAACAGGAGTAACCCATGGAGCCTTTATGGCGTAGGTTGGACCTAGTACTGGCTCGCTTGTGGATCTTGTGAGTGGATCTACTAGTATTACTGCGTGTCCGACCCCGACATTGATGACCATGACTAGTCCAAACACGACCATGAATATGACAAAAAACACGGGTATAAGGATCAAGCCCACTACTTTGCGAGATATTCCGAAACCGAGTTCCCCAAGTTCGTCCAATATGTAAACCTCTATTGTGGCATTTTTGGATTATGCATAGTTCAGAAGGATGTACATAAATAAGCCTTGCGTCACGCTTGATTCGGACGCCGTGCGTAGAGCATTCCAAGGGACTTGAAAAGGATTCGAAGGCCCAAGCGATATTTTACAAGAATGCTATCGAGAGCAGAAAGAACAATGGTAGGAACATTGTAACACCAATCAATGTAGCTCTTGGCAAGGTGATTCTCTCTGATATCTTGATGGCGAAGGCAGCTAGCATAAGAGGCCACAAGACTATTGGAATGACGAAGTCAAAAAGCAGGAGGAGAGCTTCCAGTATAAGCGGCAGGTTTGCAGTCTGCAGAAATCCTATGTCCAGCAAGTCGACTGGAATGGTTACCAACGAAGGTAGGAAGGTGAACCCAAGCAGAGATGCCACTTCAGAATAGCTGCTGATTCCTCCGAATCGCCTTGCCAAAACGCAAGCAAGGATCGAAAGTGTCCACCAGAAGAGCAGTACGATGGGAATTGCGACGTAAATTCTTAAGGCGTACCAGGCATTTGGCAATTGTGCGTGCAAGAGAAGCGTCCGCCATCGTTCAGGGCTAGGATTCTGAGGGAAGGCAGCTGCTCTAACAGACAATACTACGCCAAACAGTAAGACTGTAGCGAAGGAGAATAGGGTCGAGTTGAGACAGTGTATATCCTCAAAGGTTCGTCGGGGGTGAAGGAAGACTCCTCTCAGGAATTGGCCAAGGCTTCTCCACGAAAAGGCCCCTAAGCGACCTTCAGAATATAGATGGAAGATAATTAGGATGAATAACCATAGCAACATGTATTCCGAGCCAACTATCTGATTCGGAAAAATGCGTCCAGGGTTCTCCCTCAGGTTAATCCAAACCGCCCAGCCTTCTGTAGCGTAGTAGGTTGCGAAGAAGCTGAGTATGCTGAAGGTTACACTTAATGCCGCTTGTAGAACATAGCTTCGCTTTCCCAAGAAATGCGAGGTCACCAACGAGCTTCCTAGGAAACTGACTACAAACCCGAAAAGAGTCCAAAACGGTTCTACAGCTGATCTTGCAGGCGTCTGCGTCTGCAAAATGCTTCGCAAGGCGATATCTATGAACATTAGATAAACAGCAAGTAGAGCCCAAGCAGCGAAGATACATAAGAGTCCCTGTTTCATTGACTGCATAGCAGCATCACGCCATCTTTACCTTGAGGAGAACAGATGAGTTTTGCGTGTTTCACCTC
>JGI2173J19968_10000029_pt1 | contig 51664 bp, 48 predicted proteins | sample DeeMarSWOR136_30_FD_19968 | JGI IMG/M metagenome (IMG submission 19968) | reverse complement strand
TATCCTTATGAACAAGAACGTAATTCAATGAATGAAAAAATGAATACAGAAAAAGGAAAACGAATCTACAAATTAAGAGCCATAACAGTAGAACCAGTATTCGGAGATATCAAAGAAAATAAAGGCATAAGAAGATTCATTACAAGAGGAATAAAAACAGTACAAATAGAATTCAACCTTGTATGTACTGCAAGTAACTTAAAGAAAATATGGATATCACTGCAAAAGAAAAACAACAAATATAGAGATACTTTTAGATGTTTTGAACAATTCTCTAATCCGTTAGTGTAATATTTGTTTTTATCGCTCTATCATTTCTAATTGTTGGACAGCCTGTGAAGTATGGTGATTTCTCGCTTACTAAATGTTAAATAAAAATCTTGGCAGTGTTGAGGTAAGGATTATAGTAAAGAATTTAATTTGTTTTATAGGGGGAAAATAAATGAAAGAATTTAATAGGAAAGAAACAATACTAAACTTGTCTATCACAAAGTTTATAAAAATAACACTTTTCTAACCCCTTTATGAATAAAAAAGATATAAGAGAACTAGTAAATAAAAAAGATATAAAATGGATACAAGTACATTTTACAGATATTATTGGTGGTTTAAGAGTTTTACATATCCCTGCAAATCGTTTTTTAGATGATGATATTTTAAAGAAAGGAATAAATTTCGATGGGTCCTCTATTGGATTTAGAAAGGTGGAAAAATCAGATATGATTGCTCTTCCAGATATTGAAACCTTTAAACAATTGCCATACAAAAAGGATGAGGCTATGATAAGGGCTGACCTTTATGATACAGATTATGAGATTTATAGAGCTGATCCACGTAATATTTTAAAAAAAGCTGTAGCCCAAGCTAAAAAAGAAGGTTTTGATGAAGTAAGAATTTCGCCTGAGATGGAATTCTGCTCGTTTAACTTAAAAGAAACAGATCAAGATACAGATAAAATTGAAAAAACAAGTTATTTTTCTCCTCCGCCAATGGACAATTTAATGGAATATAGAAAGAAATTATCAGATGTGTTAATGGAAAGTGGATATCAGGTAAAATACCAGCATCATGAAAAAGGAAAATTTCAACATGAAATTGAAGTAAAAGAGTTAGAAACAGTAAAAGCTGCTGATTTCTGTAGTTTTTTTAAATTTTTAGCTCGTGAAATCGCTGGGATGTTTAACATTGATATCACATTTATGCCAAAGCCTCTTTCAGATGAAGCAGGAAATGGTATGCATGCTCATATTGCATTGTATAAAAATGGAAAAAACATGTTTCTTGATAATTCCAATCCATATTATTTAAGTAAAACTGCGCTTAATTTTATTGGTGGAATTCTTGATCATTCTAGAGGAATTGCTGCAATAGCAAATCCAACTCTTAATTCTTACAAAAGACTTATTCCAAATTTTGAAGCACCAATCTATATTGCTTGGGACCAATATAACAGGAGTAGTTTAATTAGAATTCCTGCTAGAAAAAATGTAGATATTGAAATAAGAAATGCAGACCCTGCTGCAAATCCATATCTTCTTTTTTCTGCATTGATTTATGCGGGTCTAGATGGCATAAAGAAAAAGATTACCTATGAACCTGTTTCTAGAAATATTTATAAGATGAGCAGTGAGGAAATAAAAAAATATAAAATAAAACAACTTCCAACAAATCTGATGGAGGCACTTAATGAATTTGAAACTGATGATGTTCTTATAAGTGGTATTGGCAGGGATGCTGCTGATCTTTTTATTGAGAAGAAAAGAAATGAATGGAATAGATATATGGGTGAAATAACAGAGCTTGACTACGAGTTCTATTTTAATTGCTAGAATTTAAATATGTATATCAATTATCTGACTTGCATATAAAATTGCCTTATCATATAATAAAACTGAATAATACAATTTTTTTTTATGATTTTTTTCCACTATTATTATATATAATACAACGAAAACACTTATAGACCAAAATAACATACTTTAAAGTATGCTACCTGAGAGTATGTTTATTAATAGAACAGCAGAGCTTAATCTTCTAAATAAGATATATAAAAAAGGAAAAGCTGATTTGATTTTATTATATGGAAGACGTAGAATTGGTAAAACAAGGCTTTTAAAAGAATTTATTAAAGATAAAGATTCATTTTATTTCATTGGTGATATATCTGCAGATATACTAAAAACATTTGAACAAGTAATAAAAGAACGTTTTGTAAGATTTCAAAACTGGGATGATTTTTTTGATTTTTTAAAAATCGTAGGTAAAAAAAGAATAGTTGTAGTAATAGATGAGTTTCAATATCTGTATAAGGTAGAAAAGGCTTGGCCAACAATAATGCAAAGAAGATGGGAGGAGTTGAAAAATACAAAAATAATGATAATACTCTGCGGATCGATAGTATCCTCTATTTATAAAATTGCAATGGGGTATGGTAGCGCTCTCTATGGTAGGAAAACATATGAAATTGAATTATCTCAACTAAGCATTTTTGATTCTAAAAATTTTATGAAAAGATATAGCATAGAAGACTTCGTTTATATTTATTCAATTACTGGCGGGATACCACGTTATCTAGAGGAGATGAATGATAAATTAACCATTTGGGAAAATATAAAAGAAAACATTGCAAACAAAAATTGTTTTTTATATAGAGAGCCGCTTAATATCTTCTATGAAGAGTTTAAAAATCCATCTGTTTATCTTTCAATTATACATTCATTAAGTGAAGGTGGAAAAAAATTCAATGAGATTTCAACAATTGCAGATATAAGCATGGGGAAACTCACAAAATACCTAAATGTATTGGAAAGAGTAAAAATTATTAAAAAAATCGTTCCTATAACGGAGAGAAAGAAAAGAACAAGAAATACACAATATATTCTAATGGATAATTATATAAAATTTTGGTTTAAATTTATTTATCCAAACAAATCTTTTATTGAACTAGATGAAACTTCATCGTTTATTTCAAAAATTAAAAAAGATTTTAACAGTTTTACTGGGCATTCATTTGAAGAGATGTGTACACAATTTTTAATTAAACAAAAACCAATCATTTTTACAAATATTGGTAAATGGTGGTATAATAAAGAAGAGATTGATATTGTAGTATTAAATAAAGATAAAAAAGAAATATTTTTCTTTGAATGTAAATGGAAGAACCTAAGTTTTAATCAGTCATTAAAAATAATTGAAGGATTAAAAAATAAATCAGAGAATGTAAAATGGTATAAAAACAAAAGGAAAGAAAAATTTGGATTGTTTGCTAAAAAAATTGAGAAAAAAAATGAACTTAGAAAGAAAGGTTTTATTGTTTATGATGTGGATGAATGGAAAAAATAATTATTTTATAAGAGGGTTTTTTTATTAAAATGTAGCTGTTTTATTTTTTTTAATCTTAAACACTTTTGACTTTTATTTACATACGTATTTTGAATATTTTTTTGGCACTCTTCTGAATTAAATAATAAATCCTTAATTTACCTAAAGCTTCTTTAACATATTATTAATACCTGGTTGGGGAATTTATGAATTTTATTCCAAACTCATCTGTAAAACCCCTAATGCTTAAGACTTTGAGATTAGACAAAATTGAAGATTTATTTCTAGACATTCCTCAAAAAATCAAAATAAAAAATTTGAACCTTTCCGATGGTTTATCTCAACAAGATACAGAAAAAAAACTAAGAAAAATTGCAGCAAAAAACAAATCATACAACGATTTCTTAAGTTTTTTAGGAGGTGGAATTAAACCTCATTATATCCCAGCTGTTGTAAAATCTATTACCTCACGATCTGAATTTTATACTGCTTATACTCCTTATCAGTCTGAAGCAAGTCAAGGTTTTCTTCAGGCTATGTTTGAATATCAGAGTATGATTGCTGAAATAACTGGAATGGATGTTGCAAACTGTTCACTTTATGATGGAATTACCTCTCTTTCAGAAGCAGCACTTATGTGTACTCGTATCACAAAAAAAAAGACTTTTATTATACCTTGTAACATCTCATGGGAAAAAAAAGTTGTATTAACTAATTATGCAAAAGGTCCTGGTATTAAAATAAAGGAAATTTCTTATAATGATAAAACTGGAAAGATAGATATTGATGATCTAAACAAAAAAATTGATGATGATACTGCTGGTGTATATTTAGAAAATCCAAATTTCTTTGGAATTTTTGAAGATGATATAAATAAAATAAATAAGATTGTAAAGGATGCTGGTTCTATATTTGTTGTTGGTATTGATCCCGTATCTCTTGGTATTACAAAAAGCCCTGGAGAGTATGGTGCTGATATAGTAATTGGTGAGGGTAGAGCTTTAGGAAATCAGATGAATTTTGGCGGTTCTTCTCTTGGTATTTTTGCCTGTAAGAATGAATTCCTCAGGCAAATGCCTGGAAGAATTATTGGAATTACAACAGATAGTGATGGAAAGAGAGCATTTTGTATGACATTACAGACCCGTGAGCAACACATAAGACGTGCAAAGGCAACAAGTAATATTTGTACAAATGAAGGCTTGTGTGCTCTTGCAGCTGTTGTATATATTTCATGGTTGGGTTCTGAAGATTTTTTCAACCTTTCAAAAACAAATTTTGAAAACGGACAAAAACTTGCAAAATTAATAGATTCCCTCAGTGGTTTTAAATTAAGATTTAATGGAACGCATTTCAATGAGTTTGTTGTAGAGGGCTCAATTGATCCAAAAAAGTTAAACAAAAGACTTCTTCAAAAAGAAATACAGGGTGGAATTTCTCTTGATGATTTTTATCCTGAGCTTAAAAACTGCATGCTAATCGGTACTTCAGAGATTCATTCAGATGAGGATTTTGAAAGATTTGCAAGTACATTGAAGGAGGTTTCAAATGTATAAATCAGCAACATATGATGAACCTCTTCTAAACGAACTTGTAATATCAAAAAAAGAAAAGAAAAATCTCTATACAAAGCTACCAGACTCTCTTCAAAGAAAGAAAAATATAGATATTCCAGATCTTGATGAAACTCAAATCGTTCGTCATTTTCATAGGTTAAGTCAGATGAATTACGGAATTGATTCAGGGATCTATCCTCTTGGCTCGTGCACTATGAAATATAATCCAAAAATTTGTGAGGAGATTGCTTCTTGGGAAAGATTTACAGGGACCCATCCATGTCAGGATATTTCAACAATTCAGGGAAATCTTCAAATCATGTTTGAACTGGAAAGAATGCTTTGTGAAATAACAGGGATGGACTATTTCTCACTTCAACCAGCAGCCGGTGCTCATGGAGAATTTTTAGGAATGATGCTTACTAGAGCATATCATGAAGATAGAAATGAAGGCTTTAGAGACGAGGTGATTTTACCTGATACATCTCATGGTACAAATCCAGCAAGTGTTACAGTGGCAGGTTATGAACTTATTGAGATACCTTCAAACAAGGACGGAACTGTGGATCTTGATGTTCTAAAAAATACTCTTTCTGAAAAAACTGCATGTTTCATGCTTACAAATCCAAATACTTTAGGAATATTTGAATCTGATATTTTAAAAATATCAAAAATGGTCCATGATGCAGGTGCCCTTCTTTATTATGATGGGGCAAATATTAATGCAATTATGGGAAAGGCAAGGCCAGGGGATATGGGATTTGATATAGTTCATCTTAATCTGCATAAGACCTTTGCTACTCCTCATGGAGGAGGAGGGCCTGGTGGTGGACCTGTTGGTGTTAAAATAAAACTTGAAAAGTTCCTGCCAATCCCTAGAATTGGAAAAACAAAAGAGGGGAAATATATATTTGATTATGATGCACCTGAATCAATTGGAAAAATTAGAGCATATTATGGTAACTTTTCTGTGCTTCTAAAAGCATACATATACATTCTTATGATGGGAGGAAATGGCTTGAGGGAAGCATCAGAAATTGCTGTTCTTAATTCAAATTATATGAAGAAAAAGATACTTGATTCAAATCTTTATGAAATGCCTTTTAAAGAACTTAGAAAACATGAGTTTGTGTTAAGTTGTGAAAAACTTAAGCAGGAAAAAGGTATTAGAGCAATGGATATCGCAAAACGACTTCTTGATTATGGATTTCATCCACCAACAATCTATTTTCCATTAATCGTAAAAGAGGCTTTAATGATTGAACCACCTGAGACTGAATCCAAAGAAGACCTTGATAGGTATGTTGATGCATTGATAAAAATTGCAAAGGAGAACCCAGAAATTGTTAAAGCATCACCAAACAATACATCTGTTAAACGAGTAGATGAGGTAAATGCCTCAAAAAATCTGGTTTTAACCTGGAAAAAGGTTTAATCCTCAACCTCTTCTTTTTCCATTAGAGATAATATCAATCCAATAATTCCGGCTATTATAAATACTATTACAAGTGAATATATACCAAGGTCATATAAGATACCATATCTTATGATCCAATCAATCCAAAGAAAAATTCCTGCAAGCAGAACCAGAATTGATATTATTGTATAGAAATTGAAATTTTTTATGTTTATTTTTTTTATCAAATCCATCTTTTTCACCTTTTTAGTTGGATGGGGGCACTGGGATTTGAACCCAGATCGGCGGGTCTCTTCTAAGGTCATCGCTCCAGTTATTCATCACCAAATCAGATGACCCTCTTTTAATCATACCTAACTGGAGCCCACAATGATGCCGGGTTACACCATGCCCCCAGTTAGTTATTCTATTTCTTTCTAGACCTTTTCTCTCGTCGCATACGTTTCTTTCGCCATTTCCAGCGCATTTTGTGTCTTTTCTTCCAGACCCTTGAACTACGTTTCATAATATGATTTCCTTAAGTGTTATAGCTTGCCCTAAACAAATTCTATTATTTAATGATTTAGGAAAAACTTATCTAAATAGATATTTAAAGCATCTTACAAGAGAAAGATAATTAAATGAGTTTGTAATACATAAAAAACAAGATGGGATCATTTAAAAATTCATATGTTCTAGGTGAAATACTAAGATCACTTTATCATGTAGCTGGAAGACGTACCACTGAAACTTTTGCTGCAAAGGTAATAGGCTCAATTATAAAAACACTAGAACAAAAACATGAATTTTTAATATTTGTAAGAATTGATGAAAGAGGAAAATTAATTGATGATGAGGTTATTGCAATTTCTCCTGAGATAGATACTATTGAACCTGAACGTGTTGGAAGGGCAATTGAAGCAATAATTAGAATTGTTTATATGGATATAATAGGAAAAGCAGGACTTTTTTTTATTGCTGAATTGAAAAGACGTGCTGGCGATGATCTTATGAATGCTCTTCTTGAATATGGTGTGGATCTGGCGAGTTTACAAATTGAACAACATTACCTTTATAGGAGCAGAGAACGGAAAAAAGCAAAACTTAAGAAAGGAAGGTCATCAGATGTTAGTTTACTTGGTTACACCTGGAAAAATGTTGCCTCATGGAAGTACGATCCTGGAAAAAAATCTTGTATTTTATATAACAAGGAAGGTGAGGTCTTAGATAATTTGCATTTGGAGTCAATCATTGAAAATTATGTTAAAAATCTATCAGAAGAAGTCACTGATATACCTGAGGAGCTTGAAAAAAAGATTGATATTGATGAAAAGGATTTTGAACTTTTAAAGCTACTTCAATCAAGAGATATGGATGCTGAAACAGCAATTGTTCTACTACATATCTCAAAAACACAATTTGACACTATTGTAAAAAAACTTCTAGATTATGAATTCCTTCAATATATTTCATATAATATAATTGAACTAACTGAACTAGGAATTAGTTATATTACAAAAAGAGAACAAGGTAGTGAAAAAAAACAAATAACTCAAGAAATCAAAAAGCAGGTTTAATTCTTCTTTTTGTCAAGCCATATATATTTACATCTTGAGCAGTACCAACCCTGTGAAACCCATTTTTGTTTTCCGTATTTTGGATTTATATGTCTATATAGTCTTACCAGACCTAAACTACATTTGGGACATTTTTTCTTAAATTTTTGTAAATAATCATCACCACCCATCTTATACATTAGGGTGTCTGCTGCAACATAATATGTATATCCACATTTTGTGCAGCTCCATGCTGTAGGAATCCATGCTCTCTTTCCTTCGAAACTCTTGTTTTGATAAAGTTTCACAGCCTTTGAGCCGCATTCCGGGCACTTTTTTCTAATATATCTCACCACCTAACAATATTTTTAATTTTCAGTACTAATATTAACAACCATCTTATGTAAATATGGTAACTTCACGAAGAATTGGCTGCCCTTTCCTAGCTCGCTTTCGACCCAAATCTCACCATCATGTTTCTGAAGTATTTCCCTGCAGATAAATAAACCAAGTCCGGTTCCTTCATTTTTACGATCATCTCCAGTATATGCCTGATAAAATTTATTAAAAATCTTTTTTAACTCATCCTTTGATATACCAACTCCAGTGTCTGATACAATAATAAGAATATGGTCATCTCTCTTTTGGGCTTCAATGCCAATATAGCCGTGATCTGTGAATTTTAATGCATTTCCAAGAAGATTTTTTAAGACCTGAGATAACCTGTGTCTATCCCCCATTATATTTGGCAAATCATGCGGAATCTTGATTAAAAATTTCAAACTTTTCTTTTCAATAACAGGCTTCATATCCTCAACGATTTCTTTTAGAATCTCAAGAGTTTCAAGCCTTTCCATTTCAAATCTCATAGTATCAGTATCAAGCCTTGAAACATCTAAAATGTCATTTACAAGTTTTAGTAATCTTTCAGCATTTCTCAAAGAAACCTTTGCCCAGTCCTTTACTTTGTCACTTGCATCCTTATCTGATATTATCAAATCAAGATAACCCTTGATTGGAGTGACTGGAGATTTGAGCTCATGGGCTGCAATATTCATAAATTCAGTTTTAAGTCGTTCTGATTTTTTAAGTTCATCTTCAATACTTCTTCTTTCAGTTATATCTCGTATTGTACAAACCATACCTGTAAACTCGTTTTCCTTCTTAAATGGGGCCATGTTTACCTCAATTGGGACTATATGGCCTTTAGAATGAACAAGCTCAAGCTCTACATTTTCGATTTTCTCATCCTTTTTTCTTGCATCTATAAATACCTGCTCAAAAAAATACACTGATTCATCTGATAAATACTCCCTAAAAAGAGTTGCTAAAATCTGGCTTTTCCTTCTTGCACAAAGTTTTTCAAAGGAAGGATTCACATAGGTTAACCTACCAAGGGAATCAATAATTACCACACCATCTGCAGATGTTTCTGCAAGAACCCTGTATTTTTCTTCAAGTTTTACAAGTTCTTCCCATGCTTGATGGCGCTGGGTAATATCCCTTCCTCTGATTAGTATTCCTTTAATACCTTTATAATCCCTTATACAGTCAACTGAAAACAGAAAATTATATTTTATATTATTTTTTGAAATCAAATCACTTTCATAATCACGGACCTTTACACCTTTACTAGCATTTTTTATAGCTTCAAGATGCTTCTTCATATCTTCATTTGAAAAAAGATTTTTTAAATCAGAAATTGTTTTTCCAATTATTGACTCCTTTTTTATATTACCAAATTTTAATGCTGTTTTATTTACATCAAGAATAATTCCTTTTTCAATATATAGTAGAAAATCACTTGTTGAATCAAAAATATCTCTGAATCTATTTTCAGATAAAACAAGCTCTTTTTCAATCTCCTTTCTTTTATATCTTTCTCTAAGGTCTCTAATAATTACAAAATCACCAATTACTTCATCATTTTCATACAAAGCACTGGCATTTATCTCAGCAGGGATTAACTCGCCATTTTTTTTAATAATTTCAACTTCATATGTTGAAACATTTTCACCTTTCATGCTTTTTAAAAAACCATCTAAACTTTTGTTTAGACTGTCTTTTGTAAGAATTTTTGCTTCATTGAATTTTTTACCAATTAGATCATTCTTACTATAACCCAATATTTTTGTAACCTGTTCGTTTATATCTACAAAATTTCCATTTTTATCAAGGATTGCAATTGGATCGATTGCAGTTTCAAATAAATTCTTATATTTTTCTTCTGATTTTTTTAACTTTGTGATATCTCTTGAAATTCCCATCGTCCCAATTATCTTTCCTTTATTGTTGTATCTTGGAATTTTTGTTGATAAAACCCAATGGTCAGCACCATTTTTATCCTTTATCTTTTCTACTTTGTTAACAATAGGCTTACCTGTTTTCATTATTTTTTTATCATCCTCAAAACTTTTTTCAGCAATTTCCTTTTGGAAAAAATCAAAATCTGTTTTCCCAACCATTTTATCAGGTGTTGTGCTCCAATGTTTAGCTTTTGAGCTGTTTACTTTTATAAACTTACCTTCTTTATCCTTAAAATAAATGGAGTCAGGTAGATTATCTAGAAGTGATTGCAATAAGTTGTGTTTGGATTCAAGTTCATTTTCCATGCTTTTTTGCTCAGTAATATCTTTGATTACCCCGATAGACCCAATAATTTCTCCTTTATGGTTTTTTAAAACACTAATTGAAATGTCTATATCAATTGGTACATTTCCTTTTTTTAGAATTTTTGTTTCTAAATGATGCTGCATTCCTTTTTGCCTGACATTCTCCTTACGAATTTTCGCCCATTCTTCTGGTGGATAAAGTGATTCTACTGGTTTATTAAAAAGATCTTCTTCACTCATTCCAAGAAGCTTTTCAGTATATTTGTTCCAAGAGATAATACGCTCATTTTCATCTGTTAAAGTAATTGCAACAGCTGAGTTTTCAAAGATTGTCCTATAAAATTCCTCTGATTCATAAAGTTTTTTTTCAGTTGTTTTTTTTCTTTTCGCATCCTTTTTAATTATTACTTGATTGTTGATTTTGCTTAGGTTAAGTTCAAGAAAATCTTTTGTATTATCTTCTTTATAAATTGTTTTTTGCTCATCTATTTTAGTATTTGTTAGACTTTTTAATTGACCAAGTCTCTCCGCTTCTTTTAATTCTTTGACAATATCTGGTTCATATCCCATGATAAAGCCTCAAATTTCTTATTTAGAACCTTTTTAGTAAAATGGAATTTAATTATTGAAAATAATCCTATATTAAAGTAGATATGTTGCTTTTTGCATCCCATTTTGCATCCCATTGTATATGAAAATGAAATACGTTTTTACTATATTAATTAATTGTCAAAAAAAAGATAAAAACCTTAGTTATTAGTAAACAATTAATCGAATAATAAAAAAAAGCTTTTTGTTGATGTAATTTTTAAATATAATTAACAGTTATTAATATTTAAAAAAAGGGAATAAATTATGAAAACTTTAGGCATAAAAAAAATTTTTACAACTATCTTTGTCATATTAATGCTTATAATCTCCTTTTCACAAGCTTCTGATATTAAAAATAAATCATTTACTAGATTAAACCCTGCTGTTGTAGAAATTCCTTTATCAAATCTTAAAACATTAGGTAAAATTATTGATAATGATTTCGCAATCCTTGAAATAAATGAAAAACATGTAATTATTTTTTCAACATATGATGAAATATTATGGCTTGAAGATCATAATCTAAATCCAAAAATTTTGTATTATGATTATGCTGAAATGATGGGTTGGAAAAACAATCCCAAAATTCTTGATGAGTTCCATACTTACTCTGAGATGACAGTTGAATTACAAAATATAGCAAGTACATACCCTTCTTTAGCTAAACTGTATAATCTTGGAAGTAGCGTACAGGGAAGAACAATTTGGGGTCTTAAAATAACAGACAACCCAGATATTGAAGAAAACGAAGCAGAGGTTAGAATTTGTGGATGTCATCACGGCAATGAGATAATGTCTGTAGAGCTTCCCCTTATGCTTGCATGGTACTTGGTTGAGAATTATGAAAGTGATCAATATATTCAAAACCTAGTGGATAACAGGGAATCTTGGATTATACCTATGGTAAATCCAGATGGAAGGGAAATGTATACAAGATATAATGCAAATGGTGTTGATCTTAATAGGGATTATGGTTATATGTGGGGTGGAGAAGGTGGAAGTCCCTCACCTTTTTCTCAACCTGAAACTAAAGTTATTAGAAAGCATGCACTTGATAATAATTTTGTTCTTTCCTTGTCATTTCACACATCTGGTGATATTGTAAACTATATTTGGAATTATAAGGGTGAACCTGTAGCTGATAATGATGTTGTTGTTGCTCTTTCAGAACAGTATGGGTCCCATAATAGTTATTGGGTAGTCGAGGGATATGATTGGTATCAAACTAGGGGAGATACAAATGATTTTTCATATGGCTGCCGGGGAGACATTGACTGGACTATTGAAGTTCAAAATGACAACATACCACAGGCATGGGATTATAATAGAATTGCAATGCTAGAAATTATTGATGCAGCAGATATGGGTTTAAAAGGAATTGTTACTGATGCAGATACTGATCTGCCTGTTGCAGCAACAATATGGATTGAAGAGGTATTTTGGCCTTGTTTTACCGACCCAAAAATTGGTGACTATCATAAACCCTTATTGCCTGGTACGTATAATATTATTATCCGAGCAAATGGATATAAAGATCAAACCCGCCAGATTGTAATTAATGAAGGTATTACAACAGTTCTTAATGTTTCCTTAGTTCCTGAAGATAATTTTTATGCAGAACAAGTAACATTGTGTAATTTTTATGATCCTTACAGCTATCCAAATAATTATAATAATAATCCAACAGAGGGAGTTTCAGCTCTTGGTCCTCCAGATGGCATTTGTGCATCCCTTGGAAAAGGTGGATATATTGTTCTAGATATGGGCGAAGAGGGAATAATAGTTGATCATGAGAATTCCGCAGATTTTAAGATATTTGAGGAGGATGGTTCAGATGATAGCTACTATGTATCTGTTTCTTCAAATTGGTCAGGTCCTTGGACAGATCTAGGACTTGCTACTGGAACAACTGAGTTTGATTTAAATGATTTATCAATTCCTCAAGCTCAATTTATAAAGATTGTTGATGACGATGATGGTGATCCTTATGAAACAAACCCTGGTGTTGATATCGATTCTGTACAGCATATAATTCCATTTATTAACAATCCACCTTCAATTCCGGAAATTGATGGCCCAAAAAAAGCAAAATCTGGGATTGAATATGATTTTAGCTTTACAACTACTGATCCTGAATCAGATGAGGTTTATTATTATATTATGTGGGATGATGGTTATATAGAAAATTGGATTGGTCCATACACTTCTGGTGAAACTGTTAATATCTCTCATAAATGGTCAATTATAGGAGATTATATAATAAAGGCTAAAGCAAAGGACTCAAATAATGAGGAAAGTGATTTTGCTGAGTTTGAAATACAGATTCCAAGAACCAGAGTATCATTTTATTCTTTGTTCAATTGGCTTTTTGAGCGATTCCCATTGCTGGAAAAACTGCTGGGATTAATTAGATTGTGTTGAAATCTGTTCATTATAAAAAGTAGATCTGGAAAAAGGGATTTATCGATAAACATTTATTCCAAGTGGAATTATTAATTCCGATATAATCCTGTTTTAATTATTGTATTAATTTGGTTCCAGACCAAAACATATTATATATTATTGGTATAAGTAACTTGTTACAGCTTTTGAACAGTTACCAATACATTGAAGATATCATTTTTATTCATGTTTTAATTAAATTTACACTATACCCTAAATATGTATGAAATGGGGTCTAGTATAAGGAAATTATCAGCAGATATAGATGGATGGTGAAACCTTTTAGAAGCAATCCTTTAGTAACAATTTACGTCCTATACTAGACCCTATATATTTATTTGTATGAAACAACAGATAAATCTTCACCGAAAATAAACGGAACATATCGGAACAAGTAAAAAAATAAAAAACCAAAATCTTTTTAACAAGATAAATAATTAAAACCTCTTAGAGGTATAAAAAGGGGGAGAAAATCTAAATATATCTAAATTTTTTTCAAAAAAAACATTTGAAAAAACTTCCTCTTCCCCCTTTTTTCCTCTCCTGTAAAAAAATAATATGTCAAAATACCTGTTTTTGTCTAGTATCTTATTTAATAGGATAATTATATAAAGACATTAGATGTTATCAGTAGTACAGGGAAAGTTTGTGGAGAAATTTTAGTATTAACCCTCAAATTATTTTTTTCCACAAGCCGATCCTTGCCTACATTCTTTGCAGATTGTGTGATATGGTTTACCATCATCTGTTTCAATACGTATATAGTAGTTTATTCCTTTGTTCTGACCGCAACGAGGACATATTTTAGTAAGCATCAAAGATGCAACTAGTTCTATTGTTTTTAAAGTTAAAATATGGTAGATGAAAGTAAAAAACCTCCATATATCTTTTTAATACAATTTCCATTGGCAGTGCGGACATTGCCAATACTTTATTTTAGCCTCTTCCTTTTCGACCATTTCATGATTACAAATTTTACATAGTTGCATCATTTCACATTTCTTGAACTGCTAAAATTCTTGTAACACATATAGTTAAATGGTTTAAGTTTCCTTCGTTCGCAATGTGGACATAAATTAGGATTGAAATTATTTTTCATCCATTTTTTATATCATTTCTTTTGCTTCTTTTAGATAGCGATTAGCTACTCTAAGATTCGGCTCAATCTGCCCAAGGCAATCAAAAATATCTGCAATATTTTTATTCATGCTTAGAAAAAAGCGGATAGGATCATTAATAGTTGTGTTATAATTGTTGCATGTGATAAACCCTTGTTTTCGTTAAAAATTTCAAATTCCTTAATATATTTTTCATTTTCCATTTTATTTCCTCCATCGCGGGTTTCATCATAACACAATTTTTATATTACTGGTGGAGTTTGATAAATTTATGATTTCTTGTCTTTCCCCATTCTTTATTTTTTATTAACATTTCTATTAAGTAAAACTAAAAGAAACAAGTAATGAAATCTTTAAATTGAAATATCTAATGCAAGGTTTATGATTAAATATATTTTTAAAGATGGAATAAAAAGAGATATTGCCATTGGAAAACTTGTTTGTTTAGCAAGATCCTATAAAAAACATGCACAAGAAATGAAATCTGATATCCCAAAAGAACCTGTAATATTTTTAAAACCAGCAAGCTCTGTTATATTTAATGCAGGCAAAATAAAAATACCAAAAATGTCAAAGAGCATACATCATGAAGTAGAGTTAGGTGTTGTTATTAGAAGGAAATGTAAAAATATTTCAAAAAAAGATGCAATGAATTATGTTCTTGGTTATTTGGTTGCTCTTGATATAACAGCACGAGATATTCAATCAGGGTTTAAAAAAAAGGGTTGGCCTTGGACAATTGCTAAAAGTTTTGATACCTTTGCACCAATAAGTGATGTTGTGCTAAAGGAAAAGGTTAGAAATCCACAAAATCTTGATATATGTTTAAAGGTGAATGGTAAGGTTAGACAAAATTCAAATACAAGATTTATGATTTTTTCAATTGAGGAAATCATTGAATTTATATCAAAAGTAATGACTCTTGAACCTGGGGATTTAATTTTGACTGGAACACCTGAGGGTGTAAGTGAAATATTAAAAGGAGATGTGTTGGAAGCAAACCTTGGAAATATTTGTTTTTTAAAAGTAAATGTTGATTAATTTTGGAAAATGTTTTAAATATCAATCATATTGCCAGAATGCATTTGATATTTGGAGGAGGCTTTAATTATGAAAGATATTGTTATTGCATCTGGTGTTAGAACAGCTCAAGGTAAGTTTGCTGGAGGATTGAAGGGTTTTTCAGCTCCTCAGCTGGGAAGTATTGTAATTAAGGAAGCAATTAAACGTGCAGGTATAAAATCAACCGATGTTGATGAAGTTATAATGGGAAATGTTGTTTCTGCAGGTCTTGGTCAAAATGTTGCAAGGCAAGCAGCTATTGGCGCAGGAATACCCTATGAAGTTGGGGCAATTCACTTAGATAAGGTGTGTGGCTCTGGTCTTAAAGCAATTGTTATTGCTGCTCAAGCAATTAAATCAGATGATGCAGAGATAATTGTTTCCGGTGGAATGGAAAGTATGACTAATTGTCCCTATCTTTTACCAAAAGCCCGTTTTGGCTATCGATTATTTGATGGCAAGGTTGTTGATTCAATGGTAAATGATGGTCTTTGGGATATCTATAATGATTTTCACATGGGAAACACTGGGGAGGTTATTGCTGAAAAACATAATATAACAAGAGAGGACTGTGATAAATTTGCCCTTGGTAGCCATCTTAAAGCAGCAAAGGCAACAGAAAATGGATGGTTTAAAGATGAAATAATTCCAGTAGAAATAAAACAGAAGAAGGGAGATCCCATAATTTTTGATAAAGATGAAGGTATAAGAGCTGATAGTACTCTTGAAAAACTTGCAAAACTTCCACCTTTTTTTAAAAAAGATGGTGTTGTTACTGCAGGTAATGCTTCTCAAATAACAGATGGTGCCTCTGCAGTTGTAGTGATGAGTAAAGAAAGAGCAGAAAAAGAAGGGATCGAACCGCTAGCAACAATAAAAGGTTATAATACAAGCGGTGTTGAACCTGCCTATGTAATGGGTGCTCCAATTCCTGGCGTTAAGGCTTTAATGAAAAAGATGAAACTAAAAATTGATGATATTGATTTATTTGAGCATAACGAAGCCTTCTCATCTGCTTCAGTTGCAGTAATTAGAGAGATTGGTATTCCCGAAAAGATTTTCAATGTTCATGGTGGTGCTGTTGCACTTGGTCATCCTATTGGCTGCAGTGGATCAAGGATTCTTATAACCTTAATGTATGCTATGAAGCATCTTAATAAAAACCGTGGTTTAGCAACAATATGTCTTGGTGGAGGAAATGCTGTTACTATGGTTGTTGAGAGGTGAAAACCATGGTTGTAAAAAAGATTGGTGTTATTGGCGCTGGACAGATGGGACATGGCATTGCTCTTGTTGCTGCTCAAGCAGGATTTGATGTGATTTTAAGAGATATTAAAGAGGATTTTGTTAAAAAAGGAATAGGTAAAATCGAGCGCTTTCTTGATAAAAGTATTGAAAAAGGTAAAATTACTGCTGATGATAAGAAAAAGACACTTGCTCATATAAAAGGAACAATAAAACTTGAAGACCTGAAAGATATTGATCTTACAATTGAGGCAATATTTGAAAATGTAAAGGTTAAAAAAGAACTTTTTAAAGAACTTGATAAAATATGTAAGAAGGAAACAATTCTTGCATCAAACACTTCAACAATTCCAATAACTGATCTTGCATCTGTCACAAGCAGACCTGAAAGCTTCATTGGAATGCATTTCATGAATCCAGTTCCAATTATGAAGCTTGTTGAGGTAATAAGAGGTCTCAGAACAGATGATAAGACTACTAAATTAATCAAAGAACTAGCGGTAAAAATGGGTAAGACTCCAGTTGAGGTAAATGACGGACCAGGATTTGTTTCAAACCGTGTTTTAATTCCCATGATAAATGAGGCAGTTTTTTGTTTGATGGATGGAACAGGTACAGCAGAGGCAATAGATAATGTAATGAAGCTTGGTATGAACCATCCAATGGGTCCATTGCAACTAGCTGACCTTATTGGACTGGACGTCTGTTTAGATATAATGAATGTTTTATATGAAGGATTCAATGATTCAAAATATAGACCATGCCCGCTATTGAAAAAGATGGTTCAGGCAGGAAATCTCGGGAGAAAAACAGGCAAAGGATTTTATGATTATAATAAGTAGGAGTTGGAGTAATGGCTTATAAAAATATAAAAATTGAGAAAAAGGAGGGAATTGCAACCCTTAAAATTAATAGACCTCAGGTATTAAATGCTTTAAACAAGGAAACAATTTCTGAAATAACATCTGCTGTTGAAGAATTAGATGCTGATAAGAATGTAAAGGTTGTTATTCTAACAGGTGAAGGAGAAAAGGCTTTTATTGCAGGTGCAGACATAAAACAAATGTCTGACATGAGTTCACTTGAAGCAAAAAAGTTTTCTGAGCTTGGACATAACATGCTTTTGAAAATCGAAAATTCACGTCTGCCATATATTGCAGCAATAAATGGTTATGCACTTGGTGGTGGCTGTGAGGTGCTTATGGCATGTGACATATGTATTGCTGCAAAGAGTGCTAAGATTGGTCAGCCTGAAATAAACCTTGGAGTTCATCCAGGTTTTGGAGGAACCCAGCGTCTTCCAAGACTCGTTGGAAGAATGAAAGCAAAGGAGCTAATTTTAACAGGGAAAAATATAGATGCTGAAGAGGCAAACAAAATTGGACTTGTAAACATGGTTGTTGATGATGATAAACTGATGGATGCTGCTCAAAAACTTGCAGGACAAATAGCAGGCAAGTCAACAGTTCAGACAGCATTTATAAAATCACTTGTAAATAAGGGCACAGATATTGATATAAATTCAGCGTGTGCACTTGAAATTTCCTATTTCTCGTCAAGCTTCTCAACAAACGATCAAAAAGAGGGAATGAAGGCATTTCTTGAGAAAAGAAAACCTGAATTTAAAGGTAAATAATCACCTTTTTTTATTTTAAAATTTTACCTAGAATCTCTTCAGCTGCAGTGTAAGGATCTACCTCTTTTTTTCCGATCTTATCAATTAAAGATTCAACTTTACCTTTAAAAGTTGATTCATCAAAAATAAAATTCATCAATCGTTTTCTTATAATTTCAACAAGCTCAGATTCATAACGTTTCCTTCGTTTAGCATCAAACATCTTTGTTTTTTTCAAATATTTCTTATGATTTTCAATTTCTTTTAAAAGATCTAAAATTCCCTTATTCTGTTTTGCAATCGTTGTGAGAACAGGTGTTTTTCTATCCTTTCCACTGCACACAATTTCTATTAAGGACTCTAGTTCAGCAACTGCCTGTTCCACACCAGACCTATCAGCTTTGTTTACCACATATATGTCAGCTATCTCCATTATACCTGCTTTAATAGTTTGAATTGAATCTCCTAAACCTGGAACAAGTACTACAAGGGTTGTATCTGCAATCTTTATTATGTCAACCTCTGCCTGACCTACTCCTACAGTTTCAACAAGAATTATATCCTTTCCAGATGCATCTAAAATTTCAACAACATCATATACTGCACTTGCAAGGCCTCCCAGCATCCCCCTAGTGCCCATACTTCTTATAAAAACACCATTATCTGTAGCAAGTTCCATCATTCTAATCCGATCACCTAACAGGGCACCACCGCTGAAAGGACTTGTTGGATCAATTGCAATTATACCGACCTTGAGACCTTTTCTTCTGTACTCTCTTGTTAATTCATAAATTAAGGTGCTCTTTCCACTACCCATTACACCAGTAATTCCTATAACATATGCTTTACCGGTATACGGGTGGATTTCTTTCAAACCGGTAGCAGCCAAGGGAGAGCTATTTTCTGCAAGTGTAATAAGTCTTGCAATTGATCTAGGATCACCCTGTAAAACCTTAGCTGAAATATCATTCATTTTTTCACATTCTTGAAGATGAACTTTACAATATCATCACAATGAGTTCCAGGACCAAATACCCCAGAGACCCCTGCTTTCTTTAGTTTTGATACATCCTCCTCTGGAATTATTCCTCCACCTATAACCATTACATCGCTCATGCCTTTCTTTCTCAAAAGTTTAGTTACATCAATAAACAAGGTCATATGAGCTCCAGAAAGTAAACTAAGACCAATAACATTTACATCCTCCTGAATTGCAGTATCAACAATCATCTCAGCTGTTTGATGAAGACCAGTATATACAACTTCCATACCAGCATCACGAAGTGCACGGGCAACAATCTTTGCTCCTCTATCATGGCCGTCAAGACCTGGTTTTGCTATCAAAACCCTAATTTTTTGATCCATATGATAACATCCTCCTCAATATATTGCAGGTTCTGTATATTCTCCAAAAACCTCCCTTAATATATCACATGTCTCACCCAATGTTGCATATGAATGAACACATTCAAGAATAAAAGGCATTAGATTTTTATCACCTTTTGCAGCCTTTCTAAGGTCATCAAGGTTTTTATTTACTTTTGTATTATTTCTATTTTCACGAAGCTTTTTTAAGCGGTTAATCTGACGCTCCTCTCCCTTTTCATCCATCTTTAGAATTGGAATTTCAATAGGTTCATCTATCTGATATTTATTAACACCTACCATAATACGCTCTTTTTCATCTATCTCTTTTTGGTATCTATATGCAGATTCAGCTATTTCACGTTGGAAAAAACCTTTTTCAATTGCTGGTATAACACCTCCTAATTTTTCAACCCTGTCGAAATATTTGTAGGTTTCTTCAACCATCTTATCAGTGAGCCATTCAATGTAATAGGAACCTCCAAGNGGATCAACTGTGTTTGTTACCCCGCTTTCTTCTGCAATAATCTGCTGGGTACGTAGTGCAATACGAGCTGCTTTCTCAGATGGTAAGGCAAGTGCCTCATCCATTGAATTTGTATGAAGAGACTGAGTTCCACCTAGTACTGCAGAAAGTGCTTGCATTGTGACACGGCAGATATTTATTTCAGGCTGCTGAGCAGTTAATGTACATCCAGCAGTTTGAGTGTGAAAACGCATGTATAAAGACCTATCCTTTTTTGCACCCAATTTTTTTAGTTCCTGGGACCAAACTCGTCTGGCAGCTCTGTATTTTGCGATTTCTTCAAAGAAATCATTGTGTGCATTAAAGAAAAAACTCAAACGTGGAGCAAAATCATCAATCTTTAAACCTCTTTTAATTGCCCATCTAACATATTCTATACCATCCCCTAGAGTAAATGCCAATTCCTGAACAGCTGTGCTACCAGCCTCTCGAATATGATAGCCACTGATACTAATTGTATTCCAACGAGGAACCTCCTTAAAACCATATTCAAATGTATCAACAATCAATCTCATACTTGGTTCTGGCGGGAAAATGAAAGATTTCTGAGCAATATACTCCTTTAAAATATCATTTTGAATAGTTCCACCTATTATTTTTTTACTAATACCTCGATTTTCGGCATTTGCAATATAAAAGGCCCAAACAATAGCTGCAGGTCCATTTATAGTCATACTGGTAGTAACCTTATCAATAGGTATACCACTAAACAAAATCTCCATATCCTTAAGAGAGGAAATTGCGACTCCGCATTTCCCAAACTCACCACGAGAAAGAGGGTGATCAGTATCATATCCATACAATGTTGGATAATCAAATGCGACACTCAGACCAGTCTCACCATGCTCAAGTAGATACTTATATCGCAGATTAGTTTCTTCAGCAGATCCAAAACCGCTAAACTGACGCATGGTCCATAATCGTCCTCTGTACATAGTTGGATGAATTCCTCTTAAAAATGGATATATACCAGGAAAACCTAGGTTTTTTTCATAATCAAGATGATCAATATTATCAGGGGTATAGATTCTTTCAATATCTATTAAGGATAGGTTTTTAAAATTCTCCTTACGCTCTGGGTGCTTTTTTACATGTTTTGAATAACAATTATTTTTCCATTCATTCTTTTTTTTCTTAATATTCTCCAACTCTTTATTATCATACATTGAAGCTGCCCCCATTTAGAAATCAATACCTTTTCGACCAGTTACACCTTGTTGATAAGGATGTTTAATTTCAAGCATCTCAGTTACAAGATCAGCATTTCTTACAATTTCAGGATGGGCATTTCTACCAGTTAGTATAAGTTCAAGTTTTTCTGGTTTTTTTTCTAGAAGATTTATAACATCTTTTAAAGATATGAGATTATAATCGACTGCAACATTAAGTTCATCAAGAATAATAACATCATAATTTCCATTGTTTACAATCTCTTTTGTAAATTTGAAACCTTTTTGAGCTAAATCGATATCAACCTGGTCAGGTTTTTCTTTTGAGACAAATTCGTCTCTACCATGTTGAGAAATTGTAAAATTTTTGATATATTCTATTGTATCTATCTCACTATATCTTCTACCCTTCATAAACTGAACCATGTGAACCTTCATTCCTGCACCAGCAGCACGAATTCCTAATCCTAATGCTGCAGTAGTTTTTCCTTTTCCAGGACCTGTGTATACATGAATATACCCTTTTTTCAAAGAAATCTCCCCTCTGGGTATTGTCTACTTTATTATATTTCTTTCCTTATAATGTTATAGAAACCTTTATGTTTAATAACTAGATTCCAGGCCTCATGAAATTAGAGTTAAATGATCAACAAAAAATGATTCAAAAAATGGTAAGAGAGTTTGCTGAAAAAGAAATCGCCCCCGTGGCAGCAGAACTAGATAAACAAGGAAAATTCCCTACAGAAATCCTTAAAAAAATGGCTAAACTGGGTCTTCTTGGAACAATTGTTCCAACTGAATATGGTGGAGTCGGTCTGGGCACTATGAGTTATTCTATAGTGGTTGAGGAGATATCTAGAAAATGCGCGTCAACTGGAGTTATTACTTCAGTTCATCTCTCTCTTGTTTGCTGGCCAATAATGAAATATGGAACTGAGGAGCAGAAAAAAAAGTATCTACCCATACTTGCTAAAGGAGAACAAATAGGTGCATTTGCTGGAACAGAACCAAATGCTGGTTCTGATCTTGGAGCAATGCAGACAACAGCGGTTTTAAAAGGAGATAAATATATTATAAACGGAGACAAAACATTTATTACAAGCGGACCAGAGGCAGGTATCTTTATTGTTTTTGCTGTAACTGATAAAAGTGCTGGCTCTAAAGGCATTAGTGCTTTTATTGTTGAAAAGACCTTTAAAGGTTTTAAGGTTGGAAGTATTTTTGAAAAACTTGGAATACATGCTGCTAGAAATTCTGAGCTAATATTTGAAAATATGGAAGTGCCTAAGGAAAATCTTCTTGGAAAAGAAGGAGAGGGATTCAAGATTGCTTTAAGCACTCTTGATGGAGGAAGAATTGGAATTGCCGCACAAGCAGTAGGTATTGCTCAAGCAGCTCTTGAAGAAAGTATTGAATATTCAAAACAAAGACAACAATTTGGTAGACCACTTGCAAAATTTCAAGCAATCCAGTGGATGATTGCAGATATGGCAACACGAATAGAGGCCTCACGATATCTTGTTTATAATGCGTCTTATGCTAAAGATCAAGGTGGAAGATATAGCAAGGAGGCAGCAATGGCAAAATTATTTGCATCTGAAACTGCTGTTGACGCAGTAATAAAAGCAGTTCAGATACATGGTGGATATGGTTATACAAAGGAGTATACCGTCGAGCGGTTATTCAGAGATGCAAAAATAACTGAGATTTATGAGGGAACTTCAGAGGTTCAACGCCTAGTAATTGCTGCAAGTCTACTAAGATAAAATCTAAATGAGGTTATAGTAATGGGGGAGTTTAACTACGAAAAAGAATATAGGAATTGGAAATGGAATATACCTAAAAAGTACAACATAGGCTATGATTGTGTAGATAAACATACTGAAACAAATAAAAGAAACAAGGTAGCATTATATTGGGAGAATTCTGAAGGAGATTCTGATAAATTTACATATAATGATATGAAAAGACTTACAAATAAGTTCGGTAACGTCCTTAAAGAACTTGATTTTAAGAAAGGAGATAGGTTTCTTATACGACTTCCAAATCTACCAGAATTCCAGGTATCTTTTTTAGGTGGAGTCAAGATAGGTACAATCCCTATTCCCTCAAGTGTTATGTTCAGAGCTCATGAGATAGAATATAGGATAAATGATAGTAGCTCTAAAGCAGTAATTACAACATCAAAATATGTTAAAGAAGTAAATGAGGTAAAAAATGAATGCCCAAGTTTGAAGCATATAATAATTATAGATGATGCTTATGGAGATCAGCTTTCATATGATGAATTAATGAAGGAGTCATCTGATAAATTAGATATTGAACCAACAAGTAGAGAGGATAAGGCATTTTTCTGTTATACATCTGGAACAACTGGAAACCCGAAAGGAGCAGTTCATCTGCAACATTGGGTCCCTGGAAATGACCCAAGTGTTTTATTTTGGCAACAAGGAAGAGATGATGATTTATTGGCCCATACTGGTGATCTAAACTGGATTTTCCCATTGGGAAATGGTTTTCTTTACCCTTGGCGGTGGGGTTTTTCTACATTTATATATGACGGCAGGTTTAATCCCAACCGTTGGTTTGAATTAATTGAGAAATACAAGATTACAAACCTTGCATCGGTACCAACTGCATATCGTATGTTTGTAGCAGTAAATGACGCTGATAAAAAATATGATCTATCATCACTAAGACATTGTATTTCAGCTGGTGAACCTTTAAATCCAGAGATAATTAAAAAGTGGAGGGAACTTTTCAATCTTGATATATATGATGGTATTGGTATGACAGAGATTATGGTTTATCTGTCAAACTATGAAGGAATGAAGATAAAACCTGGTTCTTGTGGTAAACCACAACCAGGAAAAATATGCACTATAGTTAATCATAATGGTAAAAAACTACCTCAAGGTGAACATGGACTACTCGGAATCAAACAAACAGATCCAGGCTTGTTTAAAGAATATTGGAATAAACCAGAACAAACAAATAAGAGTTTTAAGAATGGTTGGTTTCTTACAGGTGACGTCCTTTATGAAGATAAGGATGGCTATTTTTGGTTTAGTGGTAGAGATGATGATCTAATTATGGCTGCAGGATACAGAATATCACCATTTGAGGTTGAATCAGCAATAATTTCTCATCCAGATGTTCTGGAATGTGCAGTGGTTTCAAGTCCAGATGAAATTAGAGGTGTTATTGTCAAGGCTTTTGTAGTACTTCATGATATTACAAAGGCATCAGATAAACTTTTAAAGGATATCCAGGAGCACACTAAAATGGTTGCTGCCCCTTATAAATATCCTCGTGAAATTGAATTTGTGGAAGAGCTTCCTAAAACTCAGAGTGGTAAGATAAAAAGGAAGCAATTAAGGGAATTAGAATTTGGAAGAAAAGGAGTGAAAAAATGAATATAATTGTTTGTGCAAAACAGGTTGTTGATGTGTCAGAAATGAAGGTTGACCCAAATACAAACAAACCAATTTTACAGGGTGTTCCACAAAAGATTAGTGATATTGATAAAAATGCTATGGAAGAAGCAATAAAAATAAAAGAAAAACATAGTGGAAAAATAACTGTTGTTACAATTGGACCGGCTGATGCAAAGGAAAGAATAAAGGAACTTCTTGCCATGGGAGCAGATGAAGGAGTATTGGTTTCCCCTCCTGAAAATTATGACTATTATGTAATAGCAAATCTTTTGGCAAGTGCAATTAAAAAGATTGGAGATTATGACATAATATTATGTGGGGAAGCTTCAATTGATATGTTCTCTGGGCAGGTAGGACCTCGGTTAGCTGGACTACTTGGTATTCCTCAAATAACATATGCTCAGAACGTTGAAGTTGATAAAGATAAAGTAACTGCTGAAAGAAATATGGGGGACAAGGCAGTAACTACCGAATCGTCCTATCCAGTTCTTATAACAGTTACAAAAGAGATAAATGAACCAAGGCTTCCAAGTCTTATGCAAATCCTAGGTGCAGCAAATAAACCAATAAATGAAATGAAAGCTGATTCCCTTACCGAAGGATTAAATCCCAAGGTAGAAACAATTGAACTTAAAGGTGTTTCAATGGAGAGAAAAAACATAATTTATAAGGACGATATAGACGAATCAATAACCAAGCTTGTTGATAGTCTTGCTAAAGAGGGAGTTCTGAGGTGATAAAAAATGGTACTTGTTTTTTCTGATGATAAAAAACTAACTTTTGAGCTTTTAAATAAGGGTAGTGATCTTGCAAAGGAGCTTGGTGAAAAGCTTACTGCTGTAATCATTGGTAAAGGCGATGACTCGCTTGCAAAAGAGTATATCTCTTATGGTGCAGATAATGTGTTTATTGCGGAAACAGATATTGAAAATTTCAAAGCAGAAGAGTATGCAATTTATCTTGAAAATATTGTTAAGGAGACAAAATCTGAGACTATAATTATCGGTTCAAATAAAAATGGTAAGGAACTTGCATCCCGTCTTGCAGGAAAGCTAGATGTTGGATGCGTTATTGATGCTACAAATATCTATCTAAAGGATAAAAAATTGACCTCTGAAAGAGTTGTATATAGTGGAAATGCAATCGCTGTTGAACAATTCAACTCAAAACCTGCAATTGTTACTATTCCTTCAAAGGTTTTTGATCCTCTTATAAAGGATGATAAGCGGAAGGGAGTAACTACCAAAAAGAAATTTGACGTGGAAAAATCAGCATCAAAGATTTTGAAGGTTCAAGAGATGAAAACTGAGGACGTAAACGTTGAGGATGCAGATATTATTGTATCCTGCGGTCGTGGTTTTAAAAACAAGGAAGACATAAAAATGATAAAGGAGCTAGCAGATGCAATAAAGGGTAAAACCGTTGGCTGCAGCAGACCTATTGCTGCTGATTTGAAATGGCTTTCTGAGGACCATTGGATAGGACTTTCTGGTCACAAGGTTAAACCTAAGCTCTATATCGCAGCTGGAATTTCCGGTCAAATCCAGCATATCGCTGGAATGAGGGATTCAGGAATCATTGTTGCAATAAACAAAGATCCAGAAGCCTTAATCTTCAAATCTGCTGACTATGGAATAGTTGGTGACCTTTATGAGGTTCTTCCAAAGCTTACCAGTGCTGTCAAAGAAAAAATTGGATAAAATCAAAAAATATTTCTAAAAACAGGTAAAAAATTGTAGGGGGTATTTATTCATAGGTAGAGAAAAGGATAGGGAAATTATTTCTAAAATTCCTAGGGGAAAGTTTGCTGATTTTATTTTTATGCATCTAAGAAACCTGTGGGCTGTTGATGGGCTTTACTATCTTGGTATTGAGGAGTCGTTTGGAACTGATGCTGCAACTGAGATTGATAGAAAGGTATGGGAAGTTATGGGCAAAATTGAGGCACGCAGGATAAAAAAGCTTTTTGATATCACTGGAACAGATGTTAAGTCTATGATAAAAGCTCTTACTTATTCTGGTTGGGCTCTTGATCTTGAGGATAAGGAGATAATTGTTAAAAAAAATAAGGCAATTGTTAGAAATATTAAGTGTAGGGTTCAAGAGACAAGGATTAAAAAAGGACTAGTTGAATTTGGTTGTAAACCTGTTAGATTTGGATTTCTTAAGTCTTTTGCAAAGGAAATAAATCCAAATATTGTTGTAAATTGTAATGTCTGTCCTCCTGATAATCACCCTGAGGATTTATGGTGTGAATGGGAGTTTACACTTAGTAAACATGATGTGAAAAATTAGGTAAAAAGCTAGTTTTTCAATAAAATAGGCTTATCAAGAATTTTTTGTTTCAATTTTTTCTTAAAGTGAAACAATCTGAACCATAATTATATTATATTAGTAATATATATATTTATAATAAGAGTATATATGTTTAAAAAAATCTTTAGAACAGTAAAAACCGGAATCATTTTTGGAATATTACTATTGAGTTTATTTGTTGCTTTAATTCCATCTGCTTTAGCTGGTTTTATTAATGTTGATCCTTTAATACTAGTTACGTACACCAAACCTGAGCAAAATGTCATACCCCTAGGTGGAGCACTCGACATACCTCTTGAAACAACTTTTACACTCACTGGACCAATTGCAAATATAGTACAAAAGGCTAGTTTATTGAAGAGAGCAATATTACAAATTGAATTGAAAGTAATACAAACAGATGAATGGTGTGATGCAAGTATTTCAAACCCTCTTGTTCAATTACCAGTAGATAATACAGAACCTTTCCAATCAATTCTGACAGTAACTGTAACTGAAAAAGCACCAGCATTTACACAATGTGTAGTAAAGATTAGTGCAACTTCAAAAGTGAAACGTGGAATAATTTTTAATATAGCAGAAGAAACAGTTGAATTTGATGTTTCTTTTATAATTGGTTATTTTTCTGCTGTATCATATGAAATGCCTAATGGAACTATTGCTGAAATAGGACCATACGATACAGCTGATTTTCAAATTGATATAGAAAATTTAGGCAATGGACCAACGTATGTGGAAATTGAACCAATGGATTATCCTGAGGAAGAATGGGATATAAATATAACTTCTAGTGTTGTGCTATCCTCAGGAGCTTATGGTGAAGAGAGTAATTCAGAATCTGTTCATTTAAAAATAAACCCAAAAATTAGTTCAGATTGGAATAACAAAAGAGAAACCTTCAGGGTAAAATTTACCCCCTGTTATCTTGGACAATCTGATTTAATAGGTCAAGTGAATGTAATAAACTTTAATGTACAAAAAATTGGTAGTTTAAAAGATGAAGAATTAGATAATAACTTTTTAATCGTATTAATTATAGCAATTATTCTAATAATTCTTATTTCAATAATTTTAAAAAGGAAATATTCACAATAAATCAACTCATTATTAATGGGATTTTAAGCTAGATATAAATAATTTAAAAAATAAGTAAAAAGAGAGTTTTTTGATAAAATAGGATTATTTAGTATGATTGGTTTCAATTTAATATACAAGTGAAACAAATTGAATCATAACTAATTTATAGTAATAAGGCATATAATAATTGAAGATTAAATGTTTAAAAGATACTTAATGATTGCAATCATATTTCTTTTATTATTTTCAGTGTTAAGCCCAAATGCTTTGTCTAATGAAACTTCTAAAAATTACAAGAGTTTTGGTTTCAAAGAAATTTTCACTGCATATCCAATAATAGAAGTTACATATCCCCATCTAGAAGAACTTGCTACACCAAATAGTGGAGCACTTGACATACCACTAGCCACAACTTTCAAACTAACTGGTCGTTATGCAAAATTTATAGAGCAACGAAGCTTGTTAAGAAATGCAATTATAAATATAGAATTAAAGATAGTAAATACACCAGATTGGTGTTATGCAAATATTTCAAATTCAAATGTACAATTACCTTTAGATCATACAGAGCCTTTTAAATCAACTTTAACAGTAACTGTAACTGAAAAAGCTCCAGCATTTTCACAAGGAGTTGTAAAAATAAGTGCAACTTCAAAAATACTTCGAGGTATAATTTTTAATATAGCAGAACAAACTGCTGAATTTGATATTTCTTTTATAATAGGGTATTGGTCAGCTGTTTCGTTTCAACCTAAGGGAAACATTGCTGAAATAGGACCATATGATACAGCTGATTTTCAAATTGATATAGAAAATTTAGGCAATGGACCAACATATGTGAAAATTGAACCAATGGATTATCCTAAGGAAGAATGGGATGTAAATATAGCTTCTAGTGTTGTGCTATCCTCAGCAGTTGATGGTGGAGAGGGTAATTCAAAATCTGTTTATTTAAAAATAAAACCATCAATTGATTCGGATTGGAATAACAAAAGACAAACTTTCAAAGTAAAATTTTCCCCTAGTTATCTCGGACAACCTTATTTAACAGGTCAAGAAGAGATAATAATATTTATTGTACAAAAAATTGGCAGTTTAAAAGATGAAGAATCAGATAATAACTTTTTAATCATATTAGTTACTGCAGTTGTTCTAGTTATTCTTATATCAATATTTTTAAAATGGAGACATTTAAATTAAATAATCTTTTCAATTTTATTGTATATTAAATTTTTAAATTAATAAGAATTTAAAGGATTATATTCTGTATAATTTTTTTAATCCCAGATATAACTATTATGATACTAAATACTATAAAAATTAATCTTAATGTAAATATCCAATCCTCAATAACTCTCATTCCTTCTATAAACGAATCGAACCATGATAAACTAAAAAATATCAATAAAAAACCTATTACAACAATCAAAAAACCTATTCCAATGTCAATAGATTCAGCAATTATTTTTCTGCCCTTTTCATCCAAATTCATCACCTTATATCAATTAAAATATAAATTAAACTGGTTTAACTCTTTTGTAGTTTTTCAACAAAATAGAAATATTAAGTTAATATCAGACTCAAAAAAATACCATTGTTAAAAGCTTTAAAATCAAATAAAATAAAAAATTTATATATTTTAATTTAAAAGTAACATAAATTTTATATATTTTTTGTCTATTATTTTTATAAGGGAGGATTAAAATGAAAATAAAAATTTGTTGTATAATAATTTTTATACTGTTTGTAATTCCTGCTATTTCTACATCTGCCGTTGAAAATCAAGATGCAAAATTATATATCCAAATATATGGTGGATTACCACTACCAGTTTTAATAGAAAATGTTGGTGGAGTAATAGTTAACAAGGGAAATACTACTGCATACGATCTATCCTATACCCTTTCAATATTTGGAGGGGCATCTGGCTCTATTAATATAACATCTGATGGTTTTTCTGAATATTTAGATCCATTTGATTCTAGTGGAAAGTCACTAGGCGTTTTTACACCAGATGTTTATGGATTTGGAATTGTAACAATAACACTTTCTGTTTCAGCTTCAAATGCAGATGATGTAATAGTAAATGCTAAAGGCTTTCAATTTGGAGATATAACTTGGGTTCCCTTATCGTGGATTGCACCTCCAATTTTAAAAGGTTTAATTCCATGGCTTGATTATTAACAAAACAAATTAAAATACTTTTTTTCCATGGAAAATTTGTAATTGTTTATTTCTTCTTTTTCTCTAAATATCTTACTAATGGTATCGCGTATAATAAAAATATTACTGAAGTAATAACAATATCTATAAGTGGATGAACAGTTTCGTGCCATTTCAGAAAAAAGATGATATAGCCAACTATTAAAGAGGTTGGAATCCATCCAATTATCCATATCCATACTACTTTTTCAAAAATAATCTTATTCATGTAAATTCATTATAACTTACTTAACTAAATAAACTATGTAGATTTCAATAAAATAGAAATATAAAGATTATATTAAGCTTTAAAATATCTAGAAATTAAATCAAAACAATCCGAAATTTTTCATTAAATTTACAAAAATACCAGATTAAAATGAGGGAAACAAAACATGAAAACATCAAATGAATATAAAAAAAGCCTTAAAAAAATGAGACCAAATATTTACAAATTTGGTGAACTAATAAAGGATGTAACCACCCATCCAGCAACCAAAAGAACAGTTGAAGGACATGCTCAAATATTTGATGCTGCCCAAAAAGATGAGTACAAGGATATTCTTACTACAAAATCCAGTCTATCCGGAAAACGAATCTCAAGATATCTATCGATTATAACAAGTGCTGAGGATATGATTACAAATGTGCGTATGAAACGCCTTATGTTTAATTTAACTGGTACTTGTACTGGAGGAAGATGTGTAGGATTCAATGCAATAAATGCTATGTGGGCTACAACATATGATATGGACAAAGACCTTAAAACAAATTATCATGTTAAAATAAAGAACTGGTTAAAAGATGCTCAAGAAAGAGACATTACTATTTCTGGTGCTCTTACAGACCCTAAAGGTAATCGCTCCTTATCTCCATCACAACAAAAGGATCCTGACATGAGCTTACATATAGTAAAAAAAAGTGATGATGGAATAATTGTTAAAGGAGCAAAAGTAATGATATGTGGTGTGGCAGCATCAAATGAAATTTTTATTATGCCAGGGTCAGGTTATAAAGAGACTGATAAGGACTATGCAGTTTCTTTTGTAATACCAAGAGATATTGAAAATCTTACAATTGTTGAAACCAGAAGACCCAGTGACAAACGAGAGTTAGAAGAAGGTTTTGACAATCCTGTAGATATTGGTGGCATTACACAAGCCTATTTAATATTCGAAGATGTTTTTATCCCAAAAGAAAGGATTTTTATGTGTGGGGAATTTGATTATTCTGTTAAAGCTGTTTTAAATTTCATTGGACCCTACAGAACAGCCATTGGTGGTTGTGTTGCTGGACAAGGAGATGTTATGATTGGTGCTGCTGCATTAATGGCAAGGGCAAATGGCTTATCTGAAAGAGTATTTAAGGAAAAAATAACACAAATGATAATAAACAATGAGACAACATTTGGAATGGGTATTGCTGCCGCAAGTCTTGGAAAGAAACATCCATCAGGAGTATGGATTCCAAACCAGTTACTTTCTAATGTAAACAAAGTTCATGTCGCAACTCTTCCATATGATACAAAGCGTTTAACACAAGAAATATCAGGTGGAATTGGTGAGACAGGTTGCTTACCATCATGTAGAGATATTAACGACTCAAGATACGGTGAGCTTCTCAAGAAATATTTAAAGGCAAATTGCTCTGGAGAAACTCGTGCAAAAATCGCCAGACTTATTGAATGGTTGACAATAGGCTCTGGTGTTCCAGGTTGTATGCATGGTGGTGGGTCTCCAGCAGGTGCAAAGCTTATTATTAATGCTAAAAGTGATATCAATCATTATATAGATCTTGCAAAGCGTCTTTCAAATATAAAGGAGGATATATCAAATATTACAAAAAAATAAATCAAAATTAGAATTTATTTGATTTTATCCATTTTGATTGATTTTTTATAGATATATTTTTAAACTAGTGTGTTTATATTCATTGCTGGGGACCTTGTTACAATGAAAAAAGAGAACTGTCCATTTTGTGGACATAGATGGACCAGAAGCTCACAAGAATCACCAGTAATATGTCCAAATTGTCTTAGCAAATTTTATACTCAAGAACAATTAGCAGAAAAAGACTTTGAAAAAGATACTTTATATGATAAATAAATATCTTTTCATTTTGACGTTTTTACACATTAAATATAAATAATATAATTTATAGATATAATAGTGGTATGTGATAGTTAGATGGGGGATATTTGGTATCAGCCTATCTTTCCGCCATGGGGAAATTGGGGATATTTGGTATCTACCAATTGCCCTCGTCACATATCCTAAATTTTTTAAAAAATTTATTAGGTAAAATAATTATCCAAAATAATACTATTTCTATTCTATTTTTTAATAATTCTTTTTTATTAGTCTTTTTGGGCAAATATCCTGATTAGGATATATTGATTATTCTTAATTTGACAAATTTTTATTTAAAGAACTAGAAATAATATTACCCAACTATTTTGAAACTTTTTATCTTCTCCTACTCCATCACATGCAGCGGTAATCTCTATATCAACAGGACCTAATCCAAAGATAAAACCATCAGAACTAATTTTCTTACATTCACCACTTTCAAGACTATCAATAGTAATCTTAGATTCTATATTTATTAGATTTAAAATACCACCCCGAACAGTAATCGTACAATCAATATCCTCAATCTTATGATCTAGATTATTTGTTATCTCTGCACTTACTTTTCCAACGCCACCTTTAATTTCACTGATTTCAAGGTCCCGAGTTGTTCCATAAGTTCTAAAACAAAAATCTGAATTGTCATAGAAATCCCAATTTTGACCAGCATCATTTGAGTATCCTGAACTACCACTAGTATAAGGATTATCATCACCGCAACCCCATGCATATAAAGAATCTACAACAGGATACCAATCACTAGAACAAACAATATAATATGTTTGTCCAACTTTAACCTGAATATCAGGAAAATCAAAGTCTATCCACTCAGGATTTCCATAAGTCGGAATCTGTGTATGACTTACACTAGCCATCGTAAGATTTTCTCCGAAGAGATTATCTCTAATTGCTAAATTTGCGTTTTTTACTGCAGGGTCCTCTCGATATTTTGATAAAAAGATTTCAACACGAGTAAGTTTACCAGTTTGAGGAATAAATGATTGAAAAGCATACCAATCAAAATGATAATAAGTAGGAATGGTACCAAAAATACAAATTGTGTCAAAAATTTCCTGAGATTGATCTAATGTATCATCGTTAGTAATTGGTTGAAAATTATCTTTTAAAGAATTTATATTATTATTTGCTACAGCTGAAAAGCAGGTAAAAATAAGTATACTACTTATTACTGTTATTAAAAATATTTTTACTAATTTTATTTTCATTTTATTCCTCCCTTTATAGAAAACATATAATATATAGTACTTAAATGTTACAATATATATAATAAGGTTCAAGTGATGGAAACCAATCAAAATTATACCAATCCATGGTTTTAGGTTTCTTATAATCCCGATAAAAATTAAAAATGTTTTTTTACCATAAATAAAAATGAAACATTAGAATCTAAAATAAAGTCAAAATTGGACGATATATTGAAGGTTTATCCCATTTCTCCGTCCTTTTTAGTTAATCCCTAACCATCCTTCTCTAAATATCATCACAATCTTTTTTATGTTTTGGATAGATTTTTAGATTGATACAAAAAAGTTAGTCATTATAATATAATTTTTGTTTTTTTACCTTTTTTATCTTAAAAATTTTATCATTTCAAATATTTCAATTCCATGATAATGCCTTTTCTTTGTTGTTTTTTTAAAACCATATTTTTCATATAATGCAATTGCTTTTTTTAGTGGTTTATATGATTCTAAACTAATTTGTTGAAATTTTTTTTCTCTAGCGATATTGTGTATATAACTAAGTAAATTGTAACCTATCCCCTTTTTTTGATATTTAGGATCCACTGCCATTGTTATTATATGCATATGATTATGATTTTTGATATATATTGTTGTAGTTCCAACTATTTTATCCTCAATCAAAGCTACTATAACATAGAAGTCTGGATTTTTAATACGTTTTATAATTTTATCAGTTGAAATTACTGTAACATTATAAGCTTCTTTAGTGTAAAATTCCTTGTAAGGTTTAAAAGCTTCTGAAAGAATGTGATGAATATTTTTTACATCAGATATATTTGCAGGACGAATGAAAAAATCTAATTTTTCCATTAAAGATAAACTATATCGACAATCAATTATTCATTTTTTTCTCAAAGATTCAATTATTTCTTTTCCAAAAGGAGTTAAACTATATAATTTTATGTTCCCTCTTCCATTTTTTTCTTCAATTATGTTTAAATTTATTAGAGATTCTTCCTCTCTATATCTAGATTCCATTCCCCTTATTGCACCTATTACATTTGTTGGTGTTGTCTTTACACTATATGCTATTTCTGATGTATAGCTACTGCTAGGGCTAATTTCAAAAAGATATTCAGCAATCTTTTTTCTTATGTTACTCCTTCTTAAAGCCCTTATTACCAAAGGTCTCTTTACATTGATAGTGACCTCTAGTTGATTTTCTTCGCGCATCCCTTCCAAAACTAGATGCAAATTATAATTAATAAAATTATTCTTCTATGTATATACACTTGCATATGCACCTGCATAAACCAATATTATACATAAAAAGCGGAATATTATTTAAAATAAATATCTATTATGATTATAAATTGAGGGGAAAAAATGGATTTTCCAAAAGGGACAAAATTCCGAGATGATGTAGATCCAAAAACTGGACAAAAGGTAAAAGTTGCTATTTTGCCAGATGGAACTGAGTTGAAGTTTTTTACTGAAGAGGATTTAGAAAGCATTTAGTTAAACATTTATAAATAATTATAAATATCAGCATTACATTAACAATTGTTAACAATTTTGGAGGATAAAAAATGAAGAAAGTAAAAACAACTATTTTAATAGTAATTTTAATGATATTAACAACCTTTGTAATTGGTGTAGCTGCAGAATCTTTACTGATGAAAAACCAACAAATGAATCAATCCAATATTATTGATGAAAAACCGTCTTTTTTTGCTGAGATTACTTTTACAATAGTAATAAACGATGGTTGTGGTTGCAATCCCATAGAAGGAGTCGAGGTTTCAGCATATGGTGGAGCAGGTAATGACGAAAATATTACTGGTATCGACGGTACATGTGTATTAGAACTTGAAATAAACAGCATTTACACTGTCTCAATAACAGAAGAAAGTTATATACCTGTTATTTTTGAGTTTATAGTAATTGATGACCAATACTTTGTTTACCAGATGACCTTAAAAGACGATTCAACTGCTTCAATGATGCCAGTTTTTCACAAAATATTGAATGTGTTAAATCGATAAATTTAAAATAAATATATTTACTCAACCAAAAACTATATTTTTAATATTTTTTACTTAATTCTTAAAAACCTCTTTTTATTTTCATAAATGATGAAATGCGGAATTCTATTTTCCGGTGGAAAAGATTCTGTCTATGCTGCATACCTGGCAAAAAAATGTGGAATTGAAATCACTTGCCTAATTACAATTATATCTGAAAATCCTGATAGTTACATGTTTCATACACCTTCTATTTTAAAGGTTAAAAAACAAGCAGAGGTAATGAAAGTACCTTTAATTACCCAAAAAACAAAAGGAGAAAAAGAGAAAGAACTGAAGGACCTTGAGAATGTAATAAAAAATGCAAAAAAGAAATTTGGTATACAGGCTATTATAACAGGTTCAGTGGAATCAGCATATCAAGCGTCAAGAGTGCAAAAGATATGCGATATGCTTGAACTTGACTGTTTTAATCCTTTATGGCAAAAGGATCAAATTGAGCTTTTAAACGATTTAATAAAAAGTAAATTTAAAATAATAATTACAGGGATTTTTGCTTATCCTTTGAACAAGTCATGGTTAGGAAGAGAAATAAATGAAAAATTCATAAAAGATGTTTGGCCATTATTTGAGAAATATAAGATTAACCCCTCAGGGGAGGGGGGAGAATTCGAATCCTATGTACTTGATTGCCCATTGTTTTCAAAAGCATTGGAAATTAAGGACTCAAAGATACAGGGTAAAAAAAATTCTTATAGAATGGAAATAGAGGTAGAATGATACTTTTAATTTGGATTTGTAATAAAAGATTTCATTATTTTGAATTCATAAAACCTATAGAAGACGTTCTTAAGAAAAATAACATTAAATTTCAATTAATTCATTACAACAAAGTATCCGAAAAACACCTTAATAAAGCGGAAAAAATAATTATTTCAGGAACTAGCCTAAAAGACAACGGATTTATAAAAGATATAGATCGGTTCAATTGGATAAAAAAATATGAAAAACCAATCCTAGGAATATGTGGTGGTATGCATATATTAGGACTTGTTTATAATGGAGAATTGAAGAAACAACAAGAAATAGGTCTTACCAACATAGAATTAATACAAGAGTTTCTAGGAACCATTGGTAAAATAGAGGTTTATGAATTACACAATTATTATGCTATATCAAAGGAATTTAAGGTTTTTGGAAAGTCAAAATATTGTCCTCAAGCTGTAAAACATAAAAAAAATCCTTTTTTTGGAGTTTTATTTCACCCAGAAGTAAGAAATAAAGATTTAATTGTTAATTTTGTAAATTTATAAAAATTATAGATATAATTTTAAGTAGATACTTTATTCTTTATATGTAATTTGAGGGAGTAACTATATGAAAAGATACATAACTTTGGGAATTGTAATAATTATATTTTTCTCAACAATTTCGGCTTCAACTTCAATAAAAAATACAAATCCATATGATATTGTTGAAAAAAACCCTCCAGAAATTTACATAAATGATACATTTACAACTTTTTTTAAGGAAGGTCTTGAAGAACTCGTTGAATATAATGAAACTAGTATTATGAAACGCTCTTATATGATTCCAATGCGAGATGGTGTAAAGTTAGCAACAGATGTATATCTGCCAATATATCAAATTAAAGCTCTGGGAACTATTTTTTTAAGAACTCCTTATAACAAAGATGATCTTCATGAGCTTGGAGTTATATTTGCGCTTCTTGGTTGGCCAACAGTAATTCAGGATATGAGAGGAATGCACGCTTCCGAGGGAGTTTATCAAGGTTATAGGAAATGTCAGACTGATGGGCCCGATTCACTTGCATGGATTGTTACACGTGATTGGTCAAATGGTAAAGTCTCAACTGTTGGACCTTCAGCCCTTGGGATTACTCAATATTTTACAGCTGGTGCAAATCCTCCTGAGCTTTCATCCTCAGGTATAATGGTTGCAACTCCTAATCTTCACAAACATGCTGTATTTCAAGGTGGAGAATTTAGAAAAAGTCTTGTTGAAAAATGGTTGGAAAGTGTTGATTCCTCTTATTTACTTGAAGAAATATTTGAAAATGAAAACTACACTATGGATTTTTGGAGTAATGTTACTCTTGATGACAACTGGGAGGATATAAACGTCCCAGCGATTCATATGGGTGGATGGTATGATATCTTCCTGCAAGGCATAACTGATGGATTTAATGGTTTTCAGTACCTTGCTGGGGTAGGTGCTAGAGGAAAATCAAAGCTTGTTATAGGCCCATGGACACATGAGGGATATATTACATATAAGCAAGGAGAACTTATATACCCTGAAAACTCAATGAACGTTGTTGAACTTGTTCTTATGTATCTAGATATGATTAAAAAATATACAATGGATAAAGACAACACTTTTGAGGATAGACCTGCTGTCTGGTATTATGTTATGGGTGATGTAGATAGAATTGATGCTCCTGGTAATGAATGGCGATTTGCAGATGATTGGCCAATTACAGCAGATTATGTTCCATGGTATTTCCATGAAAATGGGTTATTAGATAAGAATAACCCTGGTAATTATGATTCTTTATCATATTTATATGATCCCACAAGCCCAGTTCCAACTATAGGTGGACAGAATCTAAAAATACCAGCAGGTCCCTATGATCAAACATCAATTGAGAGCAGAAGCGATGTTTTGGTTTTTACAAGTGAACCTCTAAATGAGCCATATGAAGCAACTGGGCCAATTATTGCAAAGCTTTATGTTTCATCGGATTGCCCTGATACAGATTTTACAGTAAAACTTTCAGATGTTTATCCAGATGGAAGATCCATGCTTATAACAGATGGCATACTTCGTATGAGAAACCGAAATGGTGTTGATCATTGGGAGTTTATGGAATCTGGTGAAATATATCAGGTGGAGGTTNATCTATGGAGCTCATCCTATATATGGAACACAGGTCACAAAATAAGAGTAGTAGTATCATCCTCAAATTATCCAAGGTTTTTAGCAAATCCAAATACTAGAGATTCAATTAATAACAACTCAACATATAATATTGCAAATAACACTCTTTATATCGATACCAATCATCCTTCTAGTATAATACTTCCTGAAATCAAACAAGGACAAATAAGCGATCCTCCAACTAAACCTAAAAAACCTTCTGGAATCAGGGGAATAAAAGTCGATAAATATTATAAGTATTCAAGTACTGCAACAGATCCAGACGATGATAGGATATACATGCTTTTTGATTGGGATGATGGTACGTCCAGCGGCTGGATGGGGCCATTTGAATCAGGAGAAAAGATAGTTGCCAAACATAAATGGATGGAAAATGGAACCTATTTTATAAGAGCAAAAGCAAAGGATATAAATGGTACTCAAAGTGAATGGTCTGACCCAGTTGAGATAATGGTACCTAGAAATAGTATAGTAAAAAATTCAATTATTTTGAGGATTTTTAGGATGTTTCCTTTTCTTAAAAAATTATTAAAAAATAATAATTTTCTAGGGAAACTTTTTTAAATATTACAGCATATTAACATATGTTAATTTGGGAGAGTTACGATGAATGAAAAAATAATAACAATTTTTGTTGTTTTGTGCTTAGGACTAGTAAACATAACAATTGTTACTGCAAATATTAATCTTAATAATGAAATTATTAATCAAAACCAGGATTATGTTTTTAGTGAAGATTATGGAATCCAATGGGAAATGAATTTTGGTTCAGATTCGGGGTATGGTGCTAGATATGAAGGACCTCAACCTATAGGTGATTGTGATGATGATGGTTCAAATGAAATGATTATAGGGGGAAGAGACAACAAGCTTAGATTATTTGAATGGAATGAAGATAAACAAACATACTTAGAAATGCATACCTTGTTTCCACCTTTTTATCCAAATCAAGATTCTGATGCAGGTGGTTTTGCACTTGGTGACCTTACGGGAGATGGCAAAAATGAGATTGCTGCTACCTGGGGCGTTTCCATTCACAAGTGGCTTTTTGGAAAATATAGAACTATCGGTTATAATTCCTGGATATTTAATCACGGTGGTGGTAGTGGAGATTGCTATATTGGAGATTATAACAATGATGGTGAAAATGAATTGATTGTTAGTGGCGGACCAATGGATGGTTGGGGTGATTGCCCTGAAATTACAATATTTCGTTGGAACGGAATTTCCCTTGTAAAAGAGGCTGAATGGGATAATCCCGATCACGGTTACACACATATATATATGCCAGGTATAGGTGATATTGACGAGGATGGAGAAAATGAGATTGTTTGTGGATCTGGTTCAAAGGTTTTTGTACTTGATTGGGATGAAGAAAACAAAATATTTAAAGAGACTGTTATAAAAGAAACAGGGGAATATTATTATCCTTTTGCCTGCGTCTTAAAGGACAGTGACATGGATGGAAAAAATGAGATTCATGTAGGTTATTGGTCTCCAATGATTTCAATTTTCGAGTGGAATGGAACAGGTTATGAAATTAAATTTGAAATAGAATGGGAAGGAGAGGGTACATTAATAGAAGGACTTGACGTTGGTGATGTGGATGATGATTCTTTTAATGAGGTTTGCGCAGGAACCCATCTTATCCATATTCTTCAGTGGAATGGAGACACATATGTGGAAGAGGCAGTTCTACCAACCTATGGTCATCTTGCAGTTGTAGCAGTTGGTGATTGCGATAACGATGGTAAGAATGAAATTCAAGCTGGTTCAGTTATGATTGATGAAACGGAAGAATTTATGTCATGGGTATTTAAATATGGTGTTAAATCTAGTGATAATGGAGAAAAGAATTCAGGATACGGCAGACTAAAAGTAGAAACTATGCGAGTAAAAAATGGAAGCCCGTTAAACAATGCTTCAGTTGCTGCTTGGAACTTAGAAACTGGGACATGGTATGATATAAAACCAAGATACAGAGAATATAGCACCTATTCACGTTATAATCTGCCTGAAGGTGAATATCTTTTAAGAGCCCATATGGAAGGATATCAGCCACAGGAAACAAATATTAATATTAATCCAAATCAAGAGACCAGCTATTCATTTGAAATGGAAAAATCAGTTACTCGCGATAGCTCACAACATAATTCCTTTATTTATTATCTGTTTAAATACTTTGAAAGATTCATCTTTGTTCATCCGATTTTAACTGAATTTTTAAGATTATTGATTGTTTAAGAAAAATAAAAAAGAGGGTTGATATGAATAAAAAAGCATTAAGCATCTTGATAATATTTATACTAATAATTGGTGTATTACCATCGATTAACTCGATTAGTAACAATCAAGAAATCACTAATATAAATTATGAAAATGAAAAATATCAAATAAAAGAAGGTTTATTTTTTCAAGATTATCCAGTAATGGATTATCATATATCCTTCCCAGATATAGAGGGAGAACCTTACCCAATACTTGATGATTTACCGGAAGAATTTAGCTGGAAGAATCACAATGGTAAGGATTGGACAACCCCTGCAAAGAACCAAGGTTCCTGTGGAAGTTGCTGGGCTTTTGGAGCCTTGGCAATACTTGAATCGATGGTAAAAATAAGGGAAGGTTTACCAGATATAAATCCAGATTTTTCAGAACAATATTTACTTTCATGTCTACCAGAGGCAGGTAGCTGCCATGGTGGTAGGGCTTGGATAGCATTACAGCTACTGCAGGAGGAGACACCTGAAGGTAACAATGCTAATGGTACAATATTTGAGGAATGTTTCCCATATCAGGCAAACGATGATATACCATGCTCTGACAAATGTCCANACTGGATGGACCAGTTAGTACCAATTTTAAAATGGGGGTATTGGATGTCTGAAGACAGAAAAGCGATAAAATCATATATATTTGAAAATGGACCAGTTGCAACCCATATGAAGGTAACAAATCTGTTCAAATTATTTGGAGGATTATTTCATAATCCAAATTTTTATTATCCACGTTTTCGTCGCTCGTACTCTGTAAATCACGTTGTTTTAATTGTAGGCTGGAAGGATATTCCAAATATCCCAAGTGGTGGATATTGGATATGTAAAAATAGTTGGGGAACCGATTGGGGGTATGACGGTTTTTTCAACATTGCATATGGAAGTTTGAACATTGATGGATCTATGATTGTTTGGGCTGACTATGACCCTGACAGTTTTAATTGGCCACCTATTGCAGATGCCGGAGGATCATATGGAGCTTACCTTGGCGAGGAAGTAACATTTGATGCCAGTGAAAGCTTTGGATATGAGGGAGATATAATTAATTACGATTGGGATTTTGGTGACGGAACAAATGGAACAGGAATAAATCCCACCCATACATATGAAGAGGTAGGAAAGTATACAGTCGTTTTAACAATAACAGATATTAACAACAGCAAGGCAACTGATACAACATATGTTTGGATACAAGAATCAAATACTCCTCCAGAAGAACCAAAAATAGAAGGGCCCACACCGGGACCTGCAGGAGTAGAGCATTCATACACAATTGTATCAGAAGACAGTGAAGGCAATGACATATGGTATCTTGTTGATTGGGGTGATGGTACAATGGATGATTGGACTGGCCCATTTGCATCAGGTGAGGAAGCAATATTAAGTCATACTTGGTCAGAACAAGGCACTTATACAGTTTCTACTATACCAAAAGATGTATTTGGTGACGAAGGTCCAGTAGGAACATTACCTGTTTACATACAGAAAAACAGAATGTCAAGTTTTTCATTTTTTAAACTTCTGAAAGAAAGATTATTAATTTAAATACTGAATAATCCTAACTGTTCAAAGCATCGAAAATAAAAGAAATCCCAAAATAAACAAGTACCAAACCAAATATCACAATAAGAGTCTTATACCATTTAAAGCCTAGAGTATTTGTCCCTTTTTTAGAAAAATAAGCAATTGAAGTAAGCCATGCATAATCCATCCAAACATGACAAATAAACATAAATATTACACCAGCAAAAGCTGCATATTCAAGAGATAAAACTATAAGTTTTGCTCCTGCTGTAAGCCACCAAATAATAAAATATGGGTTCAAACCGGTAAGAATAATACCCATGAAAAAAAGTTGAGGATAAGATGTCTTATATTGCTTTTTTTCTCTAGAGCTCCCCTTAAATGTAAAATATATTTGTAAAAGTCCAAAAACAATTAGAGCTATACCTCCAACAATTCCAATTACAATTTTTACTATTTTTTCATTTACAATAGTGATAAGTCCTATAGCTAGAAGCATAATTAAGGTAAACTCAACCAGAGTATGTGAAATAGAAAATACCAAACCACCTTTGGCACCTGTTTTAGTACCTTGTGAAACTGTTGCAAAAAATAAAGGCCCTGGTGCGAGTGCTCCAGAAGCTGTTATAAGGATAACAGTTGCGACAAAACCAAGTAATTCCATGATGAAAATGTAACATTAAGTTGTTATAAGAACTTTCTCTGTATATCTTTTTTAAATATTAAAAAAATTAGTCTTATAATCTCAATAACTGACCAAATATTAGAAACGAATTTGAATATTACTAGAAAATCCTTTAGACAAATTACAGCTTAAACAAAAAAGGAAATGAGTCCTATAACAAAAAATTTTTAATATGTACCATATCTCACTTTATTAACATTATTAATAAAATTGATACTAATAAGAAAATAAATATATTTATGGGAAAAAATTAAAAAGTATTGAGTTATTAACTATCTATTGAATTGAAGGGGGAATATATATTAAAAAAATATTAAACAAAAAAGTTGAAGCATTTATAATTACAACATTTTTTTTCGGAATGCTTGCTATTCCTATGGTAACTTCTTATGAAAATTTTGAACAGACCATAAACAAAGACAATAATTTAGAAAAATATAGTGAAACATTTGAATTCTCAGTACCAGAAATACTTGATTGTGGAGAATTTGTCTCAATTATTGTAGACGAAGCCTCATATTACACTCGATTAATAGGGCAACCAATGCTACCATATAAATCATGTGTTTTTACTTTTCCGTTAGGTACCTATATCGATAATGTAGATATAACATGTTCAACTCCGCAGAAAATCCAATTGAAAAACCCTGTTAAAAATGCCCCTCCACTAAATTGGTATAACTCTAAGAGCAAACCAAGTGATAATATAGTTACTTCAAGTGATTATAGAATATCACAAAAATGGTTTGACTATAACTTGGGCGGTGGTATTGACAATGGAAAACATGTTACCTTTCTTTCTGTTCATATTTATCCAGTATTTTATGATCAGGAGAAATTAACTCTTGAATATATAAATCAGATTAACATAGATATAATCTATGAACCATCGGAACCAATTACAAAGGAAGACACATATACTTTTGTAATTATTGCACCTAATAACTTTCTATCACCTTTAAACCGTTTGGTTGAACATAAAACTGAAAATGGACTTACCACAAAACTTGTTTCACTTGATGAAATTTATAGTGGAGAATTCTTCCCTGTTGAAGGTTATGACGAACCGGAGCAGATAAAATACTTTATAAAAAACTGTGTTGAACAATGGGGAACAGATTACATCCTCCTCGTCGGAAGCATTTACAAGCTTCCTATGAGAATTGCATTGTTTAGTAGTATGGAAATACTAACAGATATGTACTATGCAGATCTTTATTTTGATGATGGCACATTCTGTAGTTGGGATTCAAACGGTAATCACATTTATGGAGAATATTGGCATAATGATCAAAAAGATACTGTTGATCTCTATGCTGATGTATACATTGGAAGGATTCCATGTCAAAATCTTTTTGAGGTTTATTTTACAGTAAATAAAATAATAAATTATGAATCTGAATCTCATGATGGATGGTGGGATAAGATTATTCTTCTCGGAGGCGACACCTTCCCGGGTTGGGGTGTTTTTGAAGGTGAGGTAACTAATCAATGCATAGCAAATGAACTACCTGATTTAAATCATGTAAAACTTTGGACATCTAAAGGAACATTTACAATTGAAAATATAAATGAAGAGATTAACAAAGGAGCCAGATTTTTAGAATATTCTGGTCATGGATATGAATTTGGTATGGGAACATCTCCACCAAACGATCAAAATCGGATCAATTATTATACATATGATCTTCTCACCCTGCATAACTCACACAAACTTCCAGTAGTATTTTTTGATGCATGCCTTACAGCAAAACTTGATTTTGTTCTTGGAGATCTACTTGGGTTTTATGGTTTTCTAAAATTACCTCTACCAGTTTATGCATGGTACTGGATAAAAAAGATTGGGGGAGGAGCAATAGCAACAATTGGAGCTACAGAAGTTGCATTTAGCTATGTCGATAATACTGGGCCACAGGGAGGAGCAGGATACCTAAGTCTGCATTTTTTTGAGGGATTTGAAAGCTGTGAAACTGTCGCAGAGATGCTTGTTTATTCACAAAACGATTACATAAATAACCTTTGGAAAGACCACTGGACAATAGAACAATTTACTCTTTTAGGCGATCCAACTCTAAAGGTAGGTGGTAGCATTGAATAATACATATAAAATTTTAGGTGCTGTGTTTGTTTTTCTTATTTTAATTTCCACTGCTGCTGTTAGTACACCCTTACTAAAGGATAGACAAATCAATTCATATTCAAAAAATATAGTTCACCACACATCTATAATCAAGGATGGATGGCCACAAATATACAATGGTAAATCCGAGGACTTTGCATTAAATATGGTAATAGATTCAAAGGACAATGTAATTGTTACAGGTTATTCAGCCCAGGGATCATATGCCAATACCTATACGATTAAATACGATAGTTCAGGTAACGAGCTGTGGAATGCTTCATATGACAGTGGTACGCACGACGTTGGTTTCTTTTTAGCAGTTGACAGTAATGATAACATTTTTGTCCTTGGATATTTTGGTAAACTTCCTATATCAGATGGTGACTGCTTTATTATTAAATATTCTTCAGATGGAGTTGAGCAATGGAATTATACCTTTGCATTTGATGAATGTGACTATCCTGGAGGAATTGCTATTGATAATTATGATAATATAATAATTACTGGTGGTAGCGGTGACTGGCAGTCAAACATGTATTACTGGACAATAAAATTTGATGAAAACTGCATTGAACAATGGAATCATACATTCCACGAAAGTTCAATTGACATAGGTCTTGGTGTTGCAGTTGATTCCGAAAATAATATTATTACAACTGGTATATCAGCAGTCCCTTTCGCTGATTACGTTTTTTTAATTAAATACTCAGAAGATGGAAGCGTAATATGGGAGAAGAGAAGACCAGGTAATGAGCCTTGGGATATAGCAATAGACTCCAAAGACAGCATGATTGTAACTGGTACTGGTTATAATGGTCAAACATTGACAATGTTTACAATAAAATGTGACAAGGAAGGAACCTTACTCTGGACTGCTGAATATGATTCAGGAGTTTATGATGGAGGCAGAAGCGTTGCCGTTGATTCAAATGACAATATTATCGTTGGTGGATTCAGTGGTTATTCCCAGGATGATCATTTCGAGCATTGTGCTTTGGTATACAATCAGGATGGCAACGAACTCTGCATGAAACGTGAAGGTATAGAGGGATACATATATGGCGTGGCTGTTGATAGTTCAGATTCTGTTTATATTACAGGTGCTATTGAGGAAGGAATTTATGGGTATTACACTACAAAGTATACAGACTTGATACCACCAGATATTAAATTCAAAAAACCAAAGGATCAGTTCCTTCATATATTTGGCATTCCAATATTACCACTACCAAAGAGAACAATTGCAATTGGTAAATTAAATATAATACTTCAATCAGAGGACCCAGCAGATATAGAATATGTTGAGCTTTACATAGATAACCAACTAAAAGAAACATACACCAATACTCCTTATGAGTGGAAATGGGATAACAGTACCTTTGGCATGCATTCAATTAAGGCTATTGCTTATGATATTAGCGGATGTGCTTATCGATCAGAGATCTCTATATTCAAAATCTTCTAAAAATCCCTATCTTTTATAAAGATTTCAATTTATAGCGATCTTTCTGATTGAAAAATGCAATGGATGAGTATCCAGAGTAAACCTTTGCAGAATGTTTTGCCCCTTTTGGAATAAAAAATCTTTCTCCGTTTTTATAGGTCTTTTTTTTCCCTTCAACTATCAAATCAACCTTTCCTTCAACAACAATCTCCCATTGACTTTCATGAAAATGTTCAGGTAAATCAACATCTTTTTCAAATTCCATAAAAATAATTTGATGATTTTCTCCTTGAGAAAGAAATGCTTTAACTCCTTCTAAAGGAATATCAGCCTCAGGTAGATTTCTTATAGGTTTTGGAAAAATATNATTCATAGTCTTCAACCTCTCAATATAAAACAGAGTTAATTTTTTAAAAATTTGTATTTAAAAAATTAATTCAGAGATTTTTTAAAATGTAACTAGATTATAGGGGTTATATTATGTTAAAAATAAGGATTGCAAAAATAGATGATTTAGAAGAAATTACTGAAATATACAACCAGGCAATTCTAAAAACAGTAGCAACTTTTGATACAGAAGAAAAAACTATGGATAAGCAAAAAATTTGGTTTAAAGAACATGGGGAAAAAAATCCAATAATTGTTGCAGAAGAAGATGGTAATATTTTAGGATGGGCAGCATTAAGTAAATATTCAACTAGAATTGCTTATTCAGATACCGCTGAAATATCAGTATATGTAAAAGAGGAATATAGAGGACAAGGGATTGGGAAAAAACTGATAAAAAGGATAATCCAAGAAGGAAAAAAAGCAAGCCTTCATGTTGTAATTGCAAGAATTACAGAAGGAAATGAGAAAAGTGTTAATCTTCATAAAATGGTGGGTTTCAAGCATGTTGGAATTATGAAGGAAGTTGGTATGAAGTTTGGAAAACGTTTAGATGTATATTTAATGCAAAAGATATATTAAAATAATTGAATTAAAAATTTTAATAAACGATTTTTGTATTGCGCTTTAAAATTATCGTGAAATTATAAAACGGTTTAATTGGCAATTGAGTCTTGGAATAACTTTAGTTGTTTTTTCAGCAATAGTTTATTTTGCTCACTATATAATTTTTAGGGACCCGCATCACATATTTATCTATCTTATAGGTGACATTGCCTTTGTTTTTATTGAAGTACTACTTGTTACACTTGTAATTCATAGTTTACTAACAATGAGGGAGAAGCGGGAAAAGCTTGAAAAACTAAATATGCTGATTGGTACATTTTTCAGTGAGGTTGGTATAAAACTATTGGTTTATTTTTCAGATAGTGACCCTAATCTTGGTAGAATCAAAAATGATCTGATAGTTGAATCAGATTGGTCAAATGAAGAATTTGAGGAAGTAAGTAAAAAACTGAGAACATATATTTATGATATTAAAATTAAAGATATAGATATTCCAAATCTGCAGAATTTTTTAATTAAAAAAAGTGACTTTCTTATTCGTCTACTTGAAAACCCTAATCTGCTAGAGCATGAGTCATTTACAGAACTATTGAGAGCTGTCTTTCATTTGGATGAGGAATTAAGAAGCAGGAAAAACATAAATAATCTTACTGAAAATGATTTAAATCACATTGCTGGTGACCTAAAAAGAGTCTATGGTTTACTTGTTAACCGATGGCTTGATTATATGCATTATCTAAAAAATAATTATCCATATCTTTTCTCACTTGCTATGAGGCTAAATCCTTTTGATGAAACAGCAACTCCGGAGGTAAAATAAAACCAGGTTAATTAACAATCTTTTTATGCTTGATTCTATTTCTAATTTTACAATTGTTAATGTGGGAGGTATATTTTATGAGCCCAGAAAAAAAAGGAAAAGTTGAAGATGCTGCAGAAAAAACTGGAAAATTAGTTGGAAAAGGCGTTAAAAAAGGTTGGGGCGCTGTAAAAGGTTTTGGAAAAGGAATGAAGGGCGCAGTGAAAGATAAGAAAAAGAAGTAGTAAATAATTTTAAAAAATTTATTTTAATATTTTCTTTGGAGGAATAATTTTGAATATTGATGAAATTGTTGATATCTTGAAAATCAAAATTCCATTTACAGATATCACCCTATTTAGCTTGATTTCAGCAATAATTGTTATTGTAGTAGGTTATATTGTTGCAGTAATTGTAAGTCGGTATATCTACAAAGCAATGCTAAAAGCAAAAATGGCAAAAATTTTGGCAATATTTACAGGTAGAGTTGTTAAAATTTTACTAATTATTTTTGTAGTTGCAATTGGAATTGGCTTTTTAGGTGTTGATGTTGGAGCAGCACTTATCAGTGTATCTGTTGTTTCTGGATTTGTACTGGGTTTTGCGTTCCAGGAAACACTTGGAAATCTAGCAGCAGGATTTATGATAGCAATAACTAAACCATTTAGAGTCGGCGATTATGTTGAAATTGCAGGCCAATCAGGATCAGTTAATGATGTGGGTGCAAGTATAACCACAATGACTACAGTTGATAACAAAAGAGTTATTATTCCAAACTCAAAGATCTGGGGGAATCCAATAGTAAACTATACTGCCTTAAATAAAAGAATGATAGATATGAGAGTAGGTATAAGTTACAGCGACAATATGGGAAAAGCAATTAAAACTACAATGAACGTTCTAAAAGCAAATAAAAAGGTACTAAATGATCCCGCTCCCACAGTTGCTGTTGCAAATCTTGGAGATTCAAGTGTTGATCTGCTTGTTCGTCCATGGGTTGATACAAGTAACTATTGGGGTACAAAGTGGGAGCTTACCCAACAGATAAAAGAAGCTTTTGATAAAGAGAAAATAAGTATCCCATTTCCACAAAGGGATATTCATATATACGAACAAAAATAGATTTTTTGGAGGTGAATTTATAATGAAATGTGATCTTTGCGGGGCAGAAATTCCTGATGAAGACATAAAACATGTTCATATTAAAGGGAAGGTAAAAAACATATGTGAAGGATGTGTAACCTCGGTAAAAGGTTTAGTTTAAAAAAATTATTCTGAAAAATTTTCAAATTTAATAATAAAGGATTTATTAATTCCTAAAATATCTGACTTTTAATTTTGTCTATAAACATAGTAGAAAAAAAATGTGATGTTAATATGAAAAAATTTGATGTTATTGTTATCGGAAGTGGTTCTGGTGGAGAAATTGTTGAAGCTGCTTTATCTAGTGGGCTCTCTGTTGGTTGGGTAGATAAGGGACCTTTAGGTGGAACCTGTCTAAATGTTGGATGTATACCTTCAAAAATGCTTATTTATCCAGCAGATAGAATTGTTGAAATTCAGGAATCAGAAAAACTTGGAATAAAAGCAGAGATAAAAGATATTGATTTTGATTTAATTATGAAACACATGCGAAAGCCTATATCAGAAAGTAAAGAACATATGGAAAAAGGATTACAAAACACAGAATATTTCACCTATTACAGAGGTGTTGGACAATTTATATCTGACTATACTCTAAAAATAAATAAAGAGGAAATAAAAGGAGATAAAATTTTTATTGGCTCTGGTGCAAGGCCATTTATCCCTCCAATTAAAGGTATTGAAAATATTGACTATCTAACAAATGAAAATGTCTTTTCACTTTCTAAAAAACCAGAGAGCATAGCAATTATAGGCGGTGGTTATATATCTGTTGAATTTGCCCATTTTTTTGCTTCGATGGGGACAAAAGTAACAGTTTTTCAAAGGAGTGATAGGTTAATTGTAACCTCAGAACCAGAAATTTCTAATCTTTTAAAAAAGCAGATGGAAAAAAGAATGAATATTTTTACAAATTCTGAAGTTTTTGAAATTAAAAAAGACGGAAAAGATTGCATAATCTTTGGAAGAAATAAAGACACAGGAAAAGAAATCAAGGTTAAATCAGAAAAAGTTTTAATTGCTACTGGTAGAAAATCTAATGCTGATTTATTAAAAGTTGAAAATACGGGAGTAAAAACAGATGAACGTGGGTATATTAAGGTAAATGAATTTTTAGAAACTAGTAAAAAAAACATTTGGGCATTTGGTGATGCCATTGGAAAATTCATGTTCAAGCATGTGGCAAATGAAGAGGCATTGATTGCATGGCGAAACGCAATTGGAAATAAAAGAATTCCAATGGATTATTCAGCAATACCCTATGCAGTATTTACATATCCACAGATAGCTTCAGTTGGTCTTACTGAAGAACAAGCAAAGAAAAAACATAAGATACTTGTTGGAAAAGCAAAGTATAGTGATGTAGCTAAGGGTGAAGCCATGATGGAACTAGAGGGTTTTTCCAAGGCAATTGTTAATAAAGAAAATGGAAAAATTCTAGGTTTTCATATAATTGGACCCTATTCACCAATTTTAATCCAAGAGGTTGTGAATGCAATGGCATTAGGTGGTCAAATAGGTTTCATTGGTCAAGGAATGCATATTCATCCAGCATTACCAGAACTTATACTTAGGACTTTTGGAAATCTTAGGGGGCCAGAATCATAAAAAGCATCCATAACAATGTTTATAATAGAGAAGGTATTGTTACTTTTTTGGGCGTAGGTAAAATGAAAAAGAGATATATGGTATGGTGGCATAGTTATGTGGATGAAATTCATAAAGAAGATGTCACCCTTAAAGATATACATAAAAGTGTCTCAAAATCTCTAAATGATTTAAATAAACTTGT